>Ga0129308_1003295_pt1 | contig 11869 bp, 9 predicted proteins | sample L827metagenome_FD_94440 | JGI IMG/M metagenome (GOLD analysis project Ga0129308, IMG submission 94440) | Ring-tailed lemur group fecal microbial communities from Wisconsin, USA - L827 metagenome | ecosystem: Host-associated > Mammals > Digestive system > Large intestine > Fecal | place: USA... | reverse complement strand
TTGAGTGTTTCGGTGAATGGGAAATAATACGAATTTGCCTGAACTTGTACCATTTTCGGGGATTGTTCTGCGCGGGCGGCTAATAGCCGCCCCTACGGGATAATCCGAATCTGACCGCCAAACGCCAATTTGTCAATTTGTTAAGCTTACATAAACAATAACATTCAGGAGGCTGACACCATGACACCAAAGGTTTATTTCACCAATTTCTGCACTGTTAACGGAGAGACTTTGCCCCAGAAGCTGGCCCGGCTGATTATGACCGCCGGGATGGATCAGATCGATTTCAAGGACAAATTTGTGGCCATCAAAATCCATTTTGGCGAGCTGGGCAACATGGCCCATCTGCGCCCCGGCTATGCCCGGGTGGTGGTGGATTTGGTGAAGGAGCTGGGGGGCAAGCCCTTCCTCACCGACGCCAACACCATGTACATCGGCTCCCGGAAGAATGCTTTGGATCACATTGAAACCGCCTATTTAAACGGCTTCACCCCCTATACCACCGGCTGCCATGTGATCATTGCCGACGGCCTGAAGGGCACCGACGAGGTGGCCGTTCCCGTCCGGGGCGGCGAGTATGTCCAGGAGGCCATGATCGGCCGGGCGGTGATGGATGCGGACATCGTCATCTCCCTGAACCATTTCAAGGGCCACGAGGAGGCGGGCTTCGGCGGCGCTCTGAAAAATCTGGGCATGGGCTGCGGCTCCAACCAGGGCAAGCGGGACATGCACAGTGCGGGCCGTCCCTGCGTTGACCCGGAGAAATGTGTGGCCTGTGGAGCCTGCGCCAAAATCTGCGCCCACGACGGCCCCCAGCTGGATCCCGATACCGGCAGGATGAAGATCAACTGGGTCAACTGTATGGGCTGCGGACGCTGCGTGGATGTGTGCCCCATGGAGGCCATCTATCACAGCAACGAGAAAGCTGTGCAGATGCTCAACTACAAGATTGCCGAATACGCCAAGGCAGTGGTGGACGGCCGGCCCCATTTCCACATCTCCCTGGTGCGGGATGTGAGCCCCTACTGCGACTGCCATGCGGAGAATGATGTGCCCATTGTCCCCGATGTGGGGATGTTCGCCTCCTTTGACCCTGTGGCCCTGGATTTGGCCTGTGCTGAGGCGGTTCTGAAGCAGCCAGTGAACCCCGGGAGCCGGTTGGAGAAGATGACGAAGCCCGGCCTGGATCATTTCACCGCCGACTTCCCCGTTTCTGATTGGAGAGCCCAGATTCGCCACGGCAAAAAGATCGGCCTGGGTGAAGACAGCTATGAGCTGATTACCATTTGAATCGGGGCGCAGCGTATGAATCACAGTGAACTGGCGATAGAGAGTTTCAAGCGGGGCTACAATTGCTCCCAGTCCGTGGTGGTGGCCTTCTGCGACGTGACGGGGATGACGCCCCATTATGCTGCCCGGCTCTCCAGCTCCTTCGGCGGCGGCATGGGCCGGATGCGGGAGGTCTGCGGCGCGGTGAGCGGAATGCTGCTGGTGGCGGGACTGCTGTATGGCTACGGCACCCCCGGGGACGATGAGAGCAAGCGGGGCCACTATAAATTGGTGCAGGAACTGGCCGGGAAATTCCGGGAGCGAGAGCAGAGCATCGTCTGCCGGGAGATTTTGAAAAATCCCCCCTCCGACCCCAATCCCACCCCCCGGGATGCGGACTTCTACCGCAAGCGTCCCTGCGCCCGCCTGGTGGCCCTGGCTGCCCAGATTCTGGATGATTATATCCGGGAACACCCCATCACGGAATTAGGAGTTAGGAATTAGGAATGATACTCAGTTTGGCAAGCTGTAAATTGGTGCTTCGTAGGGCTTATGTCATGACCCCGCCGAACCCCTACGGCTTTTGGGTGGGCACAAAATGACATAAGGTACCGTAAGCACCACAGCAGCCAACCGACCAATTCAAATCCATGGGCGGAGCGGCGGGGTCATGACATAAGCCCTAAGGACAACCCACCAAACATCAATTTGCCGGATAAATCAACATGCACCCAAAGCTTGGCGGGAGGAACCACGGATTTTGTGGTTCCTCCCGCTAAAATAGTTCTTATTGGCGCTTTTCCAGATGCCCGGACTGAACCACCGGGGGTTTGGGATCCACAGCCTCCCAGGCGGGGGGCCTTTTCTCTTCCTCTTTCACTGGCTTCACCTCAGCTACAGTTTAACCGGGAGAGGAAAAGTTATGTGTGTCAGGCAGCGGGAAAAAATTCCCGGAAGGTTGCGGCCACTTCCTCCAGCCGGCCCGGGGCGAAGGGGCTTTCCAGTCCCGTCTCCTCCAGGAAAGCCAGAAAATAGGGCTGCTGGGTGTCCAAGGATTGCTGGTATAATTTTTGACCCTGGCCGCTCTGGCTGCTTTCCAGCTGATACAGCTGCAATGCGGCATCGTTGGAGACAATGTAGCTGGGGATGTACATGGGATTGGTATAATAATGGCTGATGAACACAAAATTCCAGGGGGAGAAGTATTCATCCACCATTCCGTAATCCTCCGACACCTGCTCAAACAGCTGGCACAATGATTCTGTCGTTGGCTCTGAAAGCTGGTACATCTCCTGCTCAAACCGGGCGTAGCAGGCCTGCTCCACATAGACGGACAGGGAATCCAGCATTTTGTATTGGGCCAGCCCTTGGGCCTCCGGATGGAAGCACAGAGACAGATATTCAAAGCCCTGGGAGAAAAACTCGCTGACGTCAACCCCCGCTATGGAGCCGCCGCTGGCATAGTCATTGCAGAAATGGCCGAATTCATGGGCCATGGAGAGAAAATCGTAGGTGGTGCCTGAGGGGTTCAGAAACAGGAAGGGCTCCTGGTAGCTGGGCAGATAGATTTCAAAGGAAGAGTCGTATTTGTGGGCCCCGGCCTCGATGTTGTAAAGTTCACCCTTCTCCATGAGCCGGAAGGCTTTCTGCACCCTGCCCCCCATGGCCTGGGCGGATTGGCGCACATAGTCCAGAGCCTGGTCGGGCTGGCATTCCTCCAAGCCCTCCGCATTTTCCCAGGCGATGCGGTACAGGGGAACCAGAGTGTCCCGGATGCCATCCAGGTATGCGGCCATATCCTCCGGGGAGAAGTCCCGATAGTAGGAAAAATCATTGGCAAAATCCGGGTAGGAATCATAGTCCACATAAGCGGCCATCCGATTCCGGACATCGATCAGATCCGCCAATGTTTGGGCAACCTCCTGGGGACGGAAGAACAGCCGGCCCAGGGGCGAGGTGGTCTTGCGGTACTGGGCATAATACTGGTTGATGAGCCGGTTTTCCTCATCCATCAGCGCCACCAGGTCATCATCCCAGAAAATCTCCTCGCCGTATCCTTCAAAGAAGCCCTCACCGAAGAACTCCTGCTCCAATTTGTCCCGGCAGGGGGTTTGGGCCAAAGTGTTGTTCAAATCCTCCAGCATTTGCTGTACGGTGGGAACAGCGCCGGTGCAGAAGCTGTTCTCCTCTTCCCAGTAGCTGTCGGTGAGGTCGATGCTGTAGTGAATATACGCCAGATTGCTGGCAGTGAAGAACCAGTCATAGGCATCGTAGAATTCAAACACCCCATCCAGAATGGCGGAGGCATCGTCCCCCTGCGACAGGCGACGCACTTCCTCCAAAAGGGACTGCATTTCTTCCATATCCGGCCGGGTGTATTCCATGTCTTCGTAGGCGATGACCGGCGGGGCGGGGAGCTGGAAGATGCCGGAAAGCAGGTCGCCCAGCTTGGCAAACGCATTCTCCGCAGAGGCGGGAAGGGTCAGACTCAGCACCAGCAGCAGCGACAGAAGACGAAGCAGGTGCTTTCTCATTGGCGCACCTCATAAAGGGGCTTGATCTTGCCAAGATACAGCCGGCGGTAGAGGGTGAAGGTGACGGCGGCGCTGACCACCTCGGCGATGGGAAAGCTCCACCACACATTGTTTACATTCCCAGTGAGGCTCAGCAAATAGGCGACAGGCAGCAGAACGAAGAGCTGACGGCACAATGAGACAATGGTGGAATAGATGCCGCTGCCCAAGGCCTGGAAGCTGGCCCCCAGCATGATGCAGAAGGCGGCGACGGGGAAGTGAATGCTGATGATCCGCAGCGCCTTCACGCCCATGGCCATGAATTCCTCCGAGGGGTTGAACAGGCTCAGCAGCACCTCCGGCACCAGTTGGAAGGCGGTCAGCCCCAAAACCATGAAGCAGAAGGCGGTGGCACAGGCAATTTTCAGAGTTTTTGTCATCCGCTCCGGCTTCCTTGCTCCGTAGTTAAAAGCAATGATGGAGATGGTGGCATTGTTGATGCCAAACAGGGGCATGAAGAAGAAGCTCTGGAGCTTGTAGTAGATGCCGAACACGCCAGTGGCGGTCTCCTGGAAGCCCTGGAAAATCTGGTTCATGCCGAAATTCATCACGGAGCCGATGCTGTTCATAATCAGCGCCGGAATACCCACCGCCAGGATGGGCTCCATGGACGCTTTCCTGGGGCGGATGTATTTCAGCCCCAGCTCCACATCCGGGTTCCGCTTCAAATTCAGATAGACGCAGATGGCTGCGCCCACCCACTGGCCAATGACCGTGGCGATGGCTGCACCGGCCACGCCCATGGCGGGGATGCCGAATTTGCCATGGATAAAGATGGGGTCGAGAATAATGTTGATGACGGCGCCGGTGGTCTGGGAGATCATGGCGTACACCGTTCTGCCGGAGGCCTGGAGCAGCCGCTCTCCCAAAATCTGAACGAAGCAGCCCATGGTCCAGACGCAGCAGATTTGGACATAGGCGGTGCCGCTTTCCACCGTCTCGGCTACATTGGATTGCATGGCGAAATAGGGCCGGGCGCCGAAGATGCCGAAGAGCATAAACAGGGCCACGGAGATCAGCATCAGAAAGATGCCGTTTCCGGCGGCGTAATTGGCTCCCTCCTGGTTTTTCTCCCCCAGGCTTTTAGACAGCAGGGAGTTGACGCCCACGGCAATGCCCACGCTGAAGCCGATCTGCATATTCTGCACCGGGAAGGCCAGGGACAGGGCGGTCACTGCGCTTTCGGATACCTGAGAGACGTAGATGCTGTCCACCACATTGTACAGTGCCTGCACCATCATGTAAATAATCATGGGCAGGGCCATATTGAACAGAAGCTTACCGATGGGCATGACCCCCATCTTGTTTTCCTGGAGCCCGCCGGGAGCCGAGACTTGCTTTGCCATTTCTTTTCTCCTTCAAAAATTGTCAAAATTACAATTCTATTATAGGGGATATATATATGTTTTTCAAGGACTGTTTTCAACCCTGGAAAAGCGAAGGCAGAAAAAATCCCCCCCGTATGGATCGTCATACGGGGGGTCGATGTAGGGGGGAATTACAGGTACTGCTTCAGAGCCTCGGAGGCGTTGGCGGGATCCTCGGACAGGGTTACGGTAATCTCCATGCTGTTGTCAGCGGCGAACTTGGCGGCCCAGGTGATGAAAGCCTCGGCGGAAGCCAGGTCGGCGTTGATAGTCTTGTACAGGTTATCAATGAAGACGTGGGTAATATCAAAGTTACCTGCGTGCATTCCGCTGAGGAAGCCCTTGAGCATCTCCACGGAGTTGATGCCGTATTCCTGGGAATCCACCAGGCGAACCTTGTAAGTAACGTCGTAGGTCAGCTTCTTGCCGTACTCGATGCACACGACGTCGCCGCTGGCCTGGGCTAGTGCGGTGTTGATGCCGTCGATCAGCTTCTTGGTCTTACCGGAGCCCTTCAGGCCCATAATAACATGAATCATCGGAATGTCCTCCTTTGCTATGCCAGAATGATTGGCTTAGTCACATTCTATCAGGAATCCGAAAAATTTGCAACTACTATTTGTGGGAATTTTTCGTGAACTATATTTTTTCATAGCCGGGCTTGCCCAGAAGGGAAAACATATTGCGCTTATACAGCTCCACTCCCGGCTGATTGAAGGGATTGACTCCCAGAATATAGGCGGAGATGGCGCAGGAGAGCTCCAAAAAGTAAATCAGATCCCCGACCGCAGCCTCATCCAATTGGCCGCATTCCATGGTAATCACCGGCACGCCCCCGTCCACATGGGCGGATACAGTGCCGAGGTAGGCGCTTTCGTCCACATAATCCAGATGTCTTCCCGCCAGATAGTTCAATTTATCCAGATTTTTCACATCTGTGCCGATGGTGAAGCGCTGCTCCGGCGGGTCAAAGCGAAGCATGGTCTCGAAGATGTTCCGCCGCCCCTGCTGAATCATCTGGCCCAGGGAGTGGAGGTCTGCGGTGAATTCCGCCGTCACCGGGAAGAGCCCCTTGCCATCCTTGCCCTCGGATTCGCCGAAGAGCTGCTGCCACCAGCGGCCGAAGAGCTGGAAGCCCGGCTCAAAGCTCTCAAAAATTTCGATCTGCTTGCCGTGGCGGAGCATCAGGTTCCGGACGGCGGCATAGAGCCACACCGGATTTTCGTAGGAGCGCAGCTGGTAGCTTTCCTTGGCATCCATGCTGCCGGACAGGAGCCGGCCAATGTCGATGCCTGCCACAGCCATGGGGAGAAGCCCCACGGGGCTGAGCACGGAGAACCGCCCCCCCACGCTTGGAGGGATGGAGAAGGATTCCCACCCTTCCTCGTTTGCCATCTGCCGCAGTGCGCCCTTTACCGGGTCGGTGATGGCGTAGATTCGCTCCCGGGCGCCGTCGGTGCCGTATTTCCGCTCCAGCATCCAGCGCAGCGCCCGGGTGGCCACGGCGGGCTCAGTGGTGGTGCCGGATTTGGAGATGATGGCAATGGAGAAATCCTTCCCGTCCAGCAGCTCGCACAGCTCATTCCAGTGCCGGGTGCTCAGGCTGTTCCCGGCGTAAAAAATCTGAGGGTCTCCCTTACCCCGGTTCAGGTTCCGGTTGGGGCCCTGCAGCAGTTCGATGACTGCCCGGGAGCCTAAGTAGGAGCCGCCGATGCCGATGACCACAAAGGCGTCGCTGTTTGCCCGGATTTTCTCGGCGGCAGCCTGAATCCTGGCAATTTCGCCATTCAGCTCCCGGGTGGGCAGATTCATCCAGCCCAGGAACTCGCTCCCGGCCCCGCTTCCCTCCGCCAGGGCGCAGTGGGCGGCGGCCACTTCCTTCTCAATGGCCATCAGGTCGCCAAATTCAACACCTCCCCAGATATTGGAAATGTCGAGTTTTATCATATAATGGAACACGTCCTTTCAAGGTGTCTCGAATTATAGCTTTATTTTACCGCAAACAGGCGGTAAACGCAAGCCCTGGTCTGCATTTCTTAAAGATTTACGCCCTGTTTCGGCAAATTGCCAGCGCACGTTTCCCAGCGGAAGGCCCTGCAAGTATTCCACAGGAAAACAAATGTTGCCTTGCGACGGAAAAAATTTTAAAAAAATGGCACAAAGTTTTCCTGCCTTGCCGGGAGCAGGCTGTGAGAAGTTACAAAACTTGAGTGCTTCCACGAAAAGCTGTTGACATGGGGGGCAATTGGAGGTAGAATCCTCACAAACAAAGAAAGCCCCTCCCAGGGCAGCAAATTGTAAATGAAGCGACAAGGATGTCACATATGGAAGCCCCATATGACCCTTGTCGCTTTTTCATTTTTCAAAAAGGAGAAATCGGTATGGTAACGGATATTTTTTCTGCTATGGTATTTGACGATGCCACAATGGAGGCCCGCCTCCCCAAGCAGACCTATCAAGCGCTGCAGCGCACCATCAAGCAGGGCAAGCGCCTGGATCCCAATGTGGCCACGGTGGTAGCCAACGCCATGAAGGATTGGGCCATTGAGAAGGGAGCCACCCATTTCACCCACTGGTTCCAGCCCATGACCGGCGTCACGGCGGAGAAGCACGACAGCTTCATCTCTCCCAAGCCCGGTGGGAAAGTCATCATGGAATTCTCCGGCAAGGAGTTGATTCAGGGTGAGCCTGACGCCTCCTCCTTCCCCTCCGGCGGTCTGCGTGCAACCTTTGAGGCCAGAGGCTATACCGCCTGGGACGCCACCAGCTATGCCTTTATCAAGGACGACGTGCTCTACATCCCCACGGTGTTCCTGTCCTACGGCGGCGAGGCCCTGGACCAGAAGACCGCCCTGCTTCGCTCCATGGAGGCCATCAACCGCCAGGCGCTGCGGGTATTGAAGCTGTTCGGCAACGAGGACGTGACCTCCGTGAAGACCACTGTGGGCCCGGAGCAGGAGTATTTCCTGGTGGATAAGGCCCACTACGACCGTCGGAAGGACTTGATTTACACCGGCCGCACCCTCTTCGGCGCCAAGCCCCCCAAGGGCCAGGAGCTGGACGATCACTATTTCGGCGCCATCAAGCCCAGAGTTGCCGCCTTCATGAAGGAGCTGAACGAGGAGCTGTGGAAGCTGGGAATTCTGGCCAAGACCGAGCACAACGAGGTGGCCCCCGCCCAGCATGAGCTGGCTCCCATCTTCACCACCACCAACATTGCCGCCGATCACAACCAGCTGACCATGGAGCTGATGCAGAAGGTTGCCAAGCGCCACGGCCTGGTGTGCCTGCTCCATGAGAAGCCCTTCGACGGGGTCAACGGCTCCGGCAAGCACAACAACTGGTCCATCTCCACCGACACCGGGGCGAACCTGTTGGAGCCCGGGGAGACCCCCTATGAAAACGCCCAGTTCCTGCTGTTCCTGTGCGCCGTCATCAAGGCGGTGGATGAATACCAGGATTTGCTCCGCATCACCGTTGCCTCTGCCGGAAACGACCACCGGCTGGGGGCCAACGAAGCCCCTCCTGCCATTGTCTCCATGTTCCTGGGCTCCGACCTGAGCGAGATTCTGGATGCCATCGAGCAGGAGACCCCCTACGACAGCCACGAGAAGGAGGTACTGCGCATCGGCGTTCACACCCTGCCCAAGTTCCAGAAGGACGCCACCGACCGGAACCGCACCAGTCCCTTTGCCTTCACCGGCAACAAGTTTGAGTTCCGGATGCTGGGCTCCTCCGAGTCCATCTCCTGTGCCAATACGGTGCTGAACACCTCCGTGGCGGAGGAGCTGGGTCAGTTTGCGGACGCTCTGGAGGGAGCGGCGGACTTTGCGGCCACCCTGCATGAGCTGATTCGCAAGACCATTGCCGAGCATAAGCGGATTATCTTCAATGGGGACGGCTACGATGCCTCCTGGGTGCGGGAGGCGGAGAAGCGGGGACTGCTGAACCTGAAGACCACTCCCGATGCCCTGGCCCACCTGATGGATCCCAAAAATGTGGAGCTCTTTGCCAAGCACAAGGTCTACAGCGAAACCGAGCTGGCAGCCCGCCATGAGGTGAAGCTGGAGAACTACTGCAAGGTGGTCAATATCGAGGCCCAGACAATGCTGGATATGGCCCGAAAGGATTACCTGCCCGCCATGGCCCGCTACACCGCCGACCTCAGCGCCGGGATCACCGCAAAGCTCACGGCCATCCCCGATTCCGATTGCAGCTATGAGCGTGACAGTGTCAAGACCATCAGCGCCCTGCTGGGAGCCGCCTACCGGGCAGCCGGGAAGCTGGAACGGGATTTGCTGGAAGGAAAGTCCATTGCCGATTCCGTGGAGATGGCCGACTTCTTCAAAACCACCATCCTGGACGATATGCGTACGCTGCGAATCAGCGTGGATTCCATGGAGTCCACCGCCTCCGCCGCCTATTGGCCGGTGCCCAGCTACGGCGAAATCCTCTTCGGCGTCAGATAATGGCTCCTTCCCTTTTGGGAACCACAAAATAGTGCAGTGAGGCGCCGAATATTAAAAGAAAGCCATGGCGGCGGCAAAGGAATTGCCGCCATGGCTGTGTAAATCCGGGGCCCCTGTGACCTCGGATTTTTGCTTATCGACGGAGGTTCCTCATGGAAACACGAAATTATCCTCTGTATTCAGAGGGCTTTGAGCACGATGCCTGCGGCATCGGCACGGTGGTGAGCATCGATGGGCTTGCCAGCCACAGCATTGTAAATGATGCGCTGTCCATTGTGGAGCGGCTGGAGCACCGGGCTGGTAAGGACGCCACCGGGGAGGTGGGAGACGGCGTGGGGGTGCTACTGCAAATTTCCCACAAATTCTTCTCCAGGCTGGGCCTGCCCCTGGGGAAGCCCGGGGACTACGGCGTCGGGATGTTCTTCTTCCCCCAGGACAGCCTGAAGCGCCGCCAGGCCCAAAAGCTCTTCGAGGTGATCTGCTCCAAGGCGGCGCTGACCAGGCTGGGCATCACCGGCATGACCGTGTCCCATGTGCTGGGCTGCGGTGTCCAAGGCGGCAAGCCGGAATACTACCGCGGCGTCGCCGTTGAGACCAACCTGCTGCCCAAGATTCAGGTGGACGTGGTGGTCAGCAAGATTCCCGTGCGCACCGTCATTGAGACCGCCAAGAAGGTGCTCTACACCGGCCATATCGGCGACGGGAAGATTTTCGTCTACGATGTGGAGAACGTGGTCAAGGTCCGCACCGGCGAGGAAGGCTACGACGCCCTCCAGGATGTGGAATAATTTATCTGTGTTAACAAAATCGGGAGAATCCATTGCGGGTTCTCCCGATTTTGCGCGCCATGGGAAAATTACTTTTTCTTTACGTTTCTGAGATGGTGGACTTTACAGGGGTATGGTAAACTTTGGGTACAGCCAAGGGAAAGGCTGAAAACATGGATCATAAAGGAGTATTTATGATGAAAAAGACAATTGCGATTCTGCTGAGCCTGGTGATGACCGTGAGCGTCATGACGCTGGGCGCCTCCGCCGAGAAGCTGACCGGCGCGGTATCCACCAACGGCTCCACCTCCATGGAAAAGGTGATCGGCATCCTCTCCGAGCAGTTCATGGAGGACAACGACAAGGTGACAATTACCTATGACGCCACCGGCTCCGGCACCGGCATCGAGGCCGTGGCCAACGGCACCTGTGACATTGGGCTGTCTTCCCGGAACCTGAAGGACGCCGAGGCAGAAAAAGGCCTGACTGCCACCACCCTTGCCCTGGACGGCATCGCCGTCATCGTCAATGAGAATTGCCCGGTGGACGATTTGACTGTGGAGCAGATCGCCGCCATCTTCACCGGCGAAATCACCGACTGGGCTGACTTCGGCGGAAAGGGCGAAATCGCCTGCATCGGCCGGGAGGCGGGCTCCGGCACCCGTGACGGCTTCGAGTCCATCACGGGAACCACCGACAAGTGCGCCCTGGCCCAGGAGCTGACCTCCACCGGCGCGGTGATTGCCGCGGTGAAGAGCAGCGAAAACGCCATCGGCTATGCCTCCTTCGCGGCGGTAGAGGGCCAGACCGGCATCAAGGTTCTCACCGTGGAGGGCGTGGCCTGCACCGAGGAAAACATTGCCAACGGCACCTATGTGATTCAGCGGCCCTTCAATCTGATTACCTTGAACGATGCCCAGCTCAGCCAGCAGGCCCAGGCCTTCTTCGACTACATGCTCAGCCAGGATGCCGCCGGGCTGATCGCCAAGGCCGGCGCCGTGCCCATGACGCAGCCTGAGGAAGCGGAGTAACCATGAGGCGGAAATCGGCCAGACAGACCGCACTGGAGAACAGCATGAACGTGCTGTTCTTCCTCTGCGGAATCATCACCGTAGGCTTTGTGCTGTGCATTTCGGTGTACCTGATCGTCTCCGGCGTGCCTGCCATCGGAAAGATCGGGGTGGCGGACTTCTTCCTGGGCCGGGTTTGGAAGCCCACCGCCACCACGGTGGAGCCCTCCTACGGCATCCTGCCCTTTTTGCTCACCAGCATTTACGGAACCGCCGGGGCAGTGGCCCTGGGGGTGCCCATTGGACTGCTCACCGCCGTTTTCCTGGCCAAGGCCGCCCCGCCGAAGCTGGCGGGGGTGATTCGGGGAGCGGTTCAGCTTCTGGCGGGCATTCTCTCGGTGGTCGGCGGCCTGG
>Ga0129308_1003294_pt1 | contig 11872 bp, 12 predicted proteins | sample L827metagenome_FD_94440 | JGI IMG/M metagenome (GOLD analysis project Ga0129308, IMG submission 94440) | Ring-tailed lemur group fecal microbial communities from Wisconsin, USA - L827 metagenome | ecosystem: Host-associated > Mammals > Digestive system > Large intestine > Fecal | place: USA... | reverse complement strand
GTGAAAATCCACCAAGGTGCAACCGGACTACGCCTGCTGACTTCAGTTTAGCAAATCCTGCGGTTAACGCACAGACTATATTTTCATTCTCAGTTGTGATGGCATTTCATGAGGCGTTGAAAAATGAATACGACTCCAAGACATCACCGTGTTCGAGCCACTTTGAGCGAGTGAAAGAGGAACGGTCAATCCTCATTGCGAAGACAGCACGGGAAAATAATGGTACTCTCGTCCGGCTAGGTCTCAAGCCGAGGGACGACGCACCCACAAGCATGGGCCGAGGCTGAAATGCCTGTGCCCCCGCGACCAGGGGGCTTGGAGTCGATTTTTTATTTCGATAGAAGGGAGGTGTATGAGATGAGCTGCACACAGAAAAGACAGTTGGTTCGGTTCCCTAAAGTTCGGATACTGAAGCAGTGGTTCAGACATTTCAATGATCATAAAGAGTTCCATAATGAAGGAACCCTTCATCTGTTCAGCCTGATGGCGCTATTTAGCTATGCGAACTTTAGATCAAATGAGCGAGTGATCAAAGGAGAAAGGTATATGGAGGCGCCTGGTCAGTGGGTCTGTAAGCTGGGTTCTCTGCCGAGAATCCTTCGGGTTCACTCCAAAGCACAGGCGCTGGAGCTGATGAAGTACTTCGAGGAAAAAGGCTTCCTGCAATTCGAAGTCATTGATGAAGATGAGGAGATCATCCGGTACACCATCAGTGACTGGAAACGCCACTGCACGCATCTGGAGTATAACTACTACAGCTACAAGGGGTCCGGCTTCTTTTTCTTCCCGCTGCCGACAGGCCGGCTTCTCCTACGAGCCGCACAAGCTGAGGGACGAATTGTGTTCAGCGAGTTAGACGCACTCATGGACATGTGGCTTCACACGATTGTCAATGACCCATCTGTGAAAGGATCGGAATATATGCCGGTCGTCTACTACTCCAATATGCACGGTATGCCGCTCCTCTCATATACCTACCTTGCAAAACGCTGGGGTTGGTCCAAATCCCGAGTCGGTCGGTTTATGATAAAAGCCGGCGAATATGGAATCATCAGCCGCGTGAGCTTTTCCAGTTCTCGCGGCTCTGTTATTTCTGTCTGCCGGTATCGTGAGATGATCTATGGAGATGCCTGTGAAGAGCTGGAGCTTCATGGAATCGGTGAAATCATAGGAATCGGCAAAGCCATTGATGTGGTAAAAGAGGGCCATGAGCAGCTCAATGTCAGCATTGAGACTCGCGTCCCACCAGCAAAAACAATCGGTCGAGCGAGAAAAGCCTTGAAAATTCAGGTATTTCTCGTATCTCGATCTTCTTTTTTTACACGGCAGATCCCTTTAGTCTTCTACACGTCTTTAGACTGGGAAGTGTATGAAGAAGAACAGGGTAATCGCGATCCGCCAAAAAACACATCGGCCAGAAAGGAGATGAAAGAATGAAATCTGATAGCGTTCCGGCATTTGCCCTTGAGAAAGAAGCCCTGAAAACTGAAATAGAAGCGGGCATCCAGGCCGGTGTTGAAAAAATCGAGGAGGGGCAAAGTGGAAGAAAGCCTGTGGAAAAGTACCACAACACGCGGCACCTCCTCAAGCAATACCGGCGTGTCTCCTATGCAATTTCCATTTCTGAGTCGGATATGAATGTACGGATGGAAATGGAGCACGGGACCCGACTTTCCACACTGGAGGTGAATGCCGAACTGGCTGGGGTTGACCTGTCCGGCTCGAAGCTCGAAGGATATGCACGGACTGTCATCCGGAGCAAGAACATGCTTCAGATCATTGATCATGCTCTGGAGACGGTGCGCGATGATCCGGATCACGGTGAGATCATGTACCAGATCCTGTATCTCACATACTTCTCACCAAAGAAGCCGACCAACCGCGAGGCGATTCTGCAAGAGCTTGATCGGCTTGGTTTCCCGATGTCAATGGGAACTTATCACAACTACCTGAACATGTCAATCCGTGCGATTGACCGTATTCTCTGGGGTTACACCGCACGGGATTGCATGGAAATCATTAAACAATTTCTGCCTTAAACGGCATTTGAACTTTTTTTACACTGAATTTGAAGTTCTCCTGAATTGCATCTGCATTCCATAGATGGTAAGATGTTATCGTCGAAAAGTTCAATGGAAACGGGGCCTTCTGCTTTGCAGAGGGTCTTTTTTCGTGTAAAAGCCAGGAGTTTGGGGCGCACTACCCGATCTCCTGGCTTTTCTTTTCGGCTCCAGTTGAAAGGAGGACTTCCCAGTATGAATCGGAAAAAACCTACTGTCATCTCGAAACTGCAGGAGCGATTCAGAAAGATGAATGTTGGCCGCAGTCTGTATATGGCCTTCATCATGCCGACAATGCTGAGCATGTTTTCGACTCGCGCATTTGCCGCCGATACCATTTGGACGAAGGCAAGCGCGATCATGCAGGATGTGTATACGCAGATCCTGGGCATCAGCACGATTGCAGCGGTTGTCACTGCTGCAGTGGCTCTCCTTCTGATGAACTTCTCCAGATCCGGACGGACAGTCGATGAGTCCCGTGCTTGGCTGAAACGGATCATCATCACCTGGGCGATTTTGAATAGCCTTGGCTTCATCATGGCCTATGTGACGCCGTTCTTCGCCGGTGGCACCTGGACACCCTGATCGAAAAGGAGAAACACCACATGAAGAAGAACATCATCTGTTTGGTATCCGGAATTGTCGCAGGCATTGCCATGTGCCTGACGGCGGCGTACTTCCTGCCCGAAGACAGCCTCGACAACGAGCTCGGCTGCTTCTGATGTGATGCAGGAGGTGCTACATGGGTATCTTAGACAGCATTGTTGAATGGATTGCCACGCAAATCATGAACTTGCTGGATCTGGTCACCGGCTCCGTGCTTGGCGCACTTGGCTGTGACATGAGCACTTTCTTGCGTTACTTTCCGGCCGCAGAAACTCTCTACGATGTGTTCGTAGCCATCGCTGTCGGCTTCATCCTTTTGAACCTGGTGTGGCAACTGTTCAAAAATTTTGGGCTTGGTGTGGGCCTCAGTGCGGAGGATCCCATCAAGCTCTCCATCAAATCGATCCTCTTTATCTTTCTGGCACTTTTTGCTGACCAGATCATGGTGATTATCCTCGACATTGCAGGAACACCTTACAGTTGGATCGTTGACACTGCCCTGCCTCCAATTGATTTTGCGAACTTTGGGAGTGTACTCACTGTCATCGTCGGGTGCCTCGCATCCGGATCTGTGAGTCTCATTGTCATCATCCTGGTGATTATTATTGCCTGGAACTTCATCAAGCTTCTATTTGAGGCGGCAGAAAGATACATCCTGGTCGGTGTCCTCGTCTACACCGCACCGATTGCATTCGCAACCGGTGCCTCTGAGAGCACATCGAATGTGTTCAGCGCGTGGTGCCGCATGCTCGGAGGGCAGTTGTTCCTGTTGATCATGAATGCATGGTGTTTGAGGCTATTTACCAGCATGGTTGGTACATTCTTAGCCAACCCGCTGTCCATCTGAGGAGGAGAACGATGAAACGAAAAAGAGTATTGATGCCTTTGCTGCTGGTATTGCTGCTGTTTGCACTATCCACAACTGCTTTTGCCATCGATGAGAGCGAAGTGGAAAGTGCCATCGCGGCATCCAGCCGTGAAGAAGTTGCCGGCAATGTCTTCATCTGGTTCCTCTGCGCAATTGGATTCTTAAAAGTCAGCCAAAAAATCGATAGTTTTATGGCATCTCTGGGAGTCAATGTGGGCAGGACCGGTGGGAGTATGCTGGCAGAGCTCATGGTTGCCGGCCGAGGTATTGCAACTGCAGCCGGCGCCCTGGGCGGAACTGTCTTTAACCGACATTCTTCCCACAGCACGCAAGGGAGCAACCAAGCCGCTGGTGCAGCATTTACCGGTGGCGGAAATGGCATTGTCAGCGTCACAAGGCGCGCAGCCGGGAATGCCGCTGCAGGGAGCGCCACCGGGACAGGATCTTTTCTCGGCGGCTTAGTTGGCGGAGCTATGTACGGTTCCAGCTTACAACGAGGTGGCCGTTTTGCGACGAGTGTCATTGGTGCGGTCGCAAAAGGGAATATCTCTACGGTTGGCTCCATCACTGGCGAGAAGGCTTCGGAGGCTCTGAGCAGTTACATGGGATATTCCATTGCAGCTAATGAAGTCAACTCTGACGGAGGGGTTTCCGTTCCCACTGCGCCGGGCGCAGTTGGGGATGAAGTGACGCTTGACGGTGGAACCGCTGCAGGAGCTTCTCCCATCACAGTGCCCACCCAGGGCAGCGGCATTGGAGCTGCGCCCAGCGCCCCTGCCCATACAGCAGGTGTTGAGCAGCAGAGGGCTGCAAGCGGCGGGAGTACTCCCGTAGCCAGCACCCCGCCCACGTTCCGTGATGTTGAGATTGGGGGCGGTCGGATTACCGGGCATGAGATTTCAGCAGATGGGCAATCCGATCGCGAGTTTGCCATGTATAGTGCTGAACAGTACATGTCTCCAACCGGTCCATACGATACCGTGCAGACCGTAGACGGCGCATCCTGGTATCGGCAATACGCCCAGCCCGTCGTTGAGAAGACCCCGTATCAAGGGGCGGATGACAAGATCAAGTATGAGGAACGGATCGTTTCTCAAATGCCCCCTGTACCGAAAAGAAAGGACAAGATCTGATGAGTGATGAAACCAGGCAGGAGAAGTCTTCTGTCGAATCTACAGTTGATGGCGCCGCAAAAACCGGCAAGGCGATTGCGAATATCGCAAAAGGAGCCGCAGTAGGTGGTGCCCACGGTGCAGCTGTTGAGGCCGCGAAGGCTTCGAAAAAATGGATAGCAGTCATTGTGGCGCTGATTGCACTCCCTATCGTCATTGTTGCAATGCTGCCGTCCGTGATCTTTGGCTCCCTTTTGGGAGATGGCACCGATACGCCCAACGGTATCAGTGATGATGCTGCCTTGATTCAGAATATGACTGATATCAACAACGGCATCAGCATGATCCTTTCCGAAGGATTGACCGATGTGCTCGATCGCATCGAAGCTGACTTTGCAGCTTCCGGCTGTGATGGAAAAGAGATCAACAATCCGTTCGGCTCTGATGTCGTATTCAATGCCAACGCTTTTGTTTCCCAGTATTGTGCCTATAAAGACACTGACGCAGCCTCCATCTCGCAAGAAGACATGGAGGAACTGCTTGCTGCCAACAAGGACAAGCTCTACTCCTTCACCTATACCGATGAGGAGCGCGAAGTGACTTCGGAATCCTCTTCTGGGGCCAGTGAGGCTGAAACGAGCGAGAACAGCACATCTGAAGGCGAAACTTCTGAGACGTCGTATGAGACGATTCGGGTTTATACCATCGCCTATAATGGCGAGGCCTACTTTGCCGACCAAGTGTTCCACCTGTCTGACGATCAGAAACTCCTGGCAAGTCAGTATGCACAGAACCTCACGGTCCTCCTGGGCGATGGTGTTTACCAGGGCCTTAGCGACACCGAGTTCTCTGCTATGGGTCTTTTCTATGATGGGGTTGTGTTTTCCGATGGCTCCACGCAGGTTGTGTATTACAACCAGCTGGACGAGCGTTGGAAGTATGAGCCCTATGGTACAGATACGATCGGCGGCTATGCATGTGGTCCCACATCGATGTCAATCGTTGTCTCCAGTCTTACATCCGAGACCGTTGATCCGCCGCACATGGCCCAGTGGGCCTATGAGAACGGCTACTGGTGCAGCGGCAGTGGTTCCTACCATTCACTCATTCCCGGAGCTGCTGAAGCTTGGGGACTGGCTGTCGAAGGATGCACGGCATCTGAACCGCAGCGCATCGTGGATGCCCTGACGGACGGGAAACTGGTTGTGGCGCTTATGACCAAGGGCCACTTTACCTCCAGCGGCCACTTTATCGTCCTTCGCGGCTGCACTTCTGATGGCAAGATCCTCGTAGCCGACCCGGCCAGCTATCAGCGTTCTGAGAAGGCCTGGGATCTGTCCATCATTCTGAATGAAGCCAGCAAGACTGCTGGCGCAGGTGGTCCTTTCTGGATCATAGGTAACTAATTGCAGAATTGAGGCCAAATATGAGCAAACCGAATGAAGAACGGGATATCTACTATATTCCGCCAAACTTTCTAACCAGCGGGCGCTTATTTGGCGGCATGATTCGAGCACGCAATGCCATCGAGGCTTGCGTGCTCGTTTTACTATCAGGCTTTCCCATTATCAAGTTGCCCCTTTCACTCACTACACGAATCATCCTTCTCTGCCTGATCTCGCTGCCGCTGGGGATTTTTGCAGTAGTGGGCTTTGAAGGTGATTCCCTGTCTGAGTTCGTGGTCAACTGGCTGAGGTGGATCCTCCACCGCAGAACCCTCTACCGTTCCGATGTCCAAGCGCCCGAGCCCGAATCCAAGCCGCCCAGGGCAAATCCGGCAGCTGCGCAGCACACGCCTCCTGAGCAATTGGGGATCCGCATCAAGCAAAAGCCCCAAAAGCGTAAGCGGCGCAAAAAGCCCAGACAGCCGGCAAAGCGTACCTCCAAGCAAACCTCCAGACATTCCAAGAAGAAACAGCCCCCCAAGGCGGAAGACTTTATCCCGGTCAAAGATATCAGAAATGGCATCATTGAGACCACGGATGGTCGATATATCCGTGTGATCGAGGTCGAGCCGATCAACTTCCTGCTTCGCAGTATCTCTGAGCAAAAGAACATCGTTGCCAATTTCGCGAGCTGGATGAAGATCTCTCCAGTGAAGATCCAAATCAAGGTCCTCACCAAGAAAGCTGATATTGAGAAGCACCTCAGGACGATTGAGAGAGATATGGAAGCAGAGGAAAACCCCAAATGCAGAGAATTGCAGCTGGACTACTACCATCTCATCCAGACGATTGGCTCACGGGAGGCGATCACCCGTCGCTTCCTGGTTATTTTTGAGTATGAGGCTGTGACCAACCGTAAGCCTGAGTATTCTGAGATCGTCTCTGAGTTGGAAACTGCTGTTCAGACAGCAAGGCAGTACTTCCTGCACTGCGACAACGCTGTGGTCGCTCATGAGGACGAAAATGCCTTCCTCATGGAGATCATCTATACCGTGTTTAACCGTGCCACCTGCGAGGTGAAGCCGGTTGAACGGCGCGTAAGAGAGCTTCAGGCGGCCCGCCCCGACACAGACATTTCTGTTCCGGTCCCGTTGAAGAGCGTCCTGGCGCCTGAGTCCATTGACCTGACGCATGGTTCGTATGTTGTGATGGACGGTGTTTATCACGCATATCTGCTCGTTCCCTCAGAAGGCTACAATCCTCGCGTTGTTGCGGGATGGACAAGCATTCTGGTGAATGCCGGCGAAGGAATTGATGTGGATTTCTTTTTCACACGAGAACCGAAAGAGAGAATTCAGGCAAAGCTCGGCCAGCAGATCCGGATCAACCGAAGCCGCATCAAGGATGCCTCGGATACGAACACCGACTTCGATGACTTCGAGAGCGCAATTCGTTCCGGCTACTTCCTGAAAGAAGGCCTCGCCAACTACGAGGACTTCTACTACTGCAATACCCTGGTCACCATCACAGCGGACACCCTTGAGAATCTGGAGTGGCGCATTTCCGAGGTTCGCCGCCTCATGATCTCGCAGGATATGGATATCCGAATCTGCCGGTTCAGACAGGAGCAGGCGCTGCTCTCCGTTCTCCCATTCTGTAAGCTGGACAAGAAACTCTTCGAGACCAGTAAAAGAAATATGCTCACATCATCAGCAGCAAGCTGCTATCCATTCACATCGTTTGAGATGAGTGATGAAAACGGCATCCTGCTGGGCGTCAATCAGCACAATAACAGCCTGGTCATCGTTGATATCTTCAATAGCCGCACCTACAAAAATGCCAACATGGTCCTGCTTGGCACCAGCGGAGCCGGCAAGACATTCACCCTCCAGTTGATTGCCTTACGAATGAGGCGTAAAGGCACGCAGGTGTTTATCATCGCCCCCCTGAAGGGCCATGAGTTCCTGAGAGCCTGCAACAACATCGGCGGCGAGTTCATTTCCATCAGCCCTGCTTCGAAGCAGTGCATCAATGTCTGCGAAATCCGTAAGCAAGATCAGAGCGTCAATGAACTAATCGACGGTGTCGTAAATGAGAACTCCATTCTGGCCAAGAAGATCCAACAGCTTCACATTTTCTTCTCCCTTCTGATCCCCGATATTTCCCATGAGGAGCGGCAGTTGCTCGATGAGGCGCTTATCCGCACCTATGCGAAAAAGGGAATCACCCACAACAACGACTCCCTGATCGATCCGGAACATCCGGAGAAGTACCGTGAGATGCCCCTCCTGGGAGATGTCTATGAGATCCTCATGGAATCCCCGGGTACAAAGAGAATGGGGAATATCCTCAATCGCCTGGTCAACGGATCCGCAAAAACCTTCAACCAACACACGAATGTCCAGCTGGATAATCCCTATACTGTCCTGGACATCTCGGAGCTGACCGGCGAACTTCTTCCTGTCGGCATGTTTGTGGCGCTTGACTATGTCTGGGATAAGGCGAAAGAGAATCGAACCAAAGAGAAGGCAATCTTCATTGACGAGGCATGGGAACTGATCGGAGACGATGACACCAATAACCCCAACAACGCGAAAGCGCTTGCTGGCGAATGGGTACAGGAGATTTTCAAGATCATCCGTGGCTACGGTGGATCTGCTGTGGCAGCCACACAAGACATCGGTGATTTGGATCGCAGTCGTTTCGGCAAAGGTATTCTGAATGTTGCGAAGACTAAAATCATCTTGAATCTGGAGGATGATGAGGCTCGGCGAGTCCAGAATATCCTCCATCTTTCCGATGCCGAGATCATGTCCATCACCCGCTTTGAGCGAGGGCAGGGGCTGATCTCAACCAATTCTAACCACATCACTGTTTCATTCAAGGCTTCCCCTCTGGAGAAGCAGCTCATCACTACAGACCGCATGGAGCTGAACCAGATCCTCCAAGAAAAACTGGCTCAGAATACACATAATGTCGAGAATTGACAACGCACATTCCACCGCACTTACAATTCGTCTACATTATGCGTAGCAACATTTTTCCTCTACACTATGCGGTTTTCTAAGTCTACACAAAGGAGCCAAAAATGAAGTTCGCAAATGAGGTTCGAGGGCATGAGGTGGCCGTGATCATCAGGTTATTGACCATCTTCGGTGTCGTTGAACAGCGTCAGATGCGATTGCTCTTCAACCACATGAGCAATCGCGCCTATGGCCAGGCTCTCTCACTGCTCCGGCGTGAGGGCCTGGCCTATTTTTCACCGGATGGCCAATATCTCGCGACCAGCCGTTACTCCTTGGACCACAAGAGGACAATGGAGTCGGTCATGACATTCTGGGCATTTATCAAAATGCGAGATAAAGTGCAGGATTTCTGCGCCAGTGAGCCACCGGCCATCCTTTCATTCTCTTCGGCTGCCAAGGATTATGACCTGATTCCCGGTAGCCGGAACAATATTCCTTCCATCAATGCTGCACGCGCTTCGATCCCGGAGGCGACTGTTCGGCTGATTGTGGTCGATAAGTTGGACTCGCTGGATGAAATCATTCCACGGTCTGCCAATGACTTTGGCGTCCTGGTAGGATCGAATGGCGTAGAGCAAATCTATCAACTGTGAGGTGCCGACATGGAAAACCCCAAATATATCCTCTTAATGAGGCAGGTCGCATCCGACTTCGACGGCATCAGTCACGAACTCTTCCAGATTGCGAATGATCTTGAGCGCATTGATCAGTTCAATCCTCAGCAGAAGCTGTTTGGCCTGGTCCGTAGTGCTGAAGTATCAACTGTGTCCCTGAGAAACCTTACTGCGAGAACGGTTCACGACGATGTGGCCCCGTTTTACAGTGAGGTCGCTGACCTCCTCGGAATCAAAATCGAAGAAAGCCACGACTGGATCAAAATCACAGTTCCTGCGATTCTTCCGAAGCGGAATCAGCGGGACAATCAAGCGTTTCTGACACGCCCTCTGCGGTATGCGCTGCTTGACTTTCTCAAGGAGAATCCGATGGAGCGCTTTGGAGCGTGTGCGATCTGCATTGTCCACCAGTATGATGAAGCACTCGGGATCAGACGGATTCGTGATTACGATAACATCGAGACAAAACGCTACCTGGATGTCATCGAGTCGATGCTGCTGACCAATGACAGTGGCCTGCTTTGTACTGTTCTGCAGGCAACGCAGGTAGCTGACCGGGACTGCACGGAGTTCTATCTCATGCGTCCAGAAAGCCTCCCGGCATGGGCCAAAATCCACATTAAATCAACTACCAAAATCTGCTCTGAATGAAGGACAGAAATAGGTAGTGATTTGGCGCACTTCAACTGTCTGAACCTAAGGAGCGCAGAAATAGGTAGTGATTTGGCACACGATTTCTGTCTGGGTGTTTTTTGCTTGGTCAGTTTTTCACTGCATGTTCGACTCATTGAAGCTGACACGGGCAGCCTCTGGGCAGCCTTGTTTAAGGGATTGGAGTGCCTATGATTACTTGTAAAAATGATCGTCTTCTTGAACTGTTGTGGTTCGTCGGATACTGCATTGAGTTTCCGACTCAGTTGGCAGTGCGCATCGGTGGAGGTGCTGAGTGGAATCGCAGGGTCATGTATCGGGCAATCAGAGAGGGCTATGTGAAGCTCTTTCGGAAGAAGCATCAGCGTCATGTGATTCGGTCTCTGAGTTTGACGGAAAAGGGATTTGATTATGTGGCGCAGGGTGATCCTGAGGCTTGGGCAATGATCCATTCACGCATCAACAATTCCGATCCTGTCTATCCCGCATGGATCGATAAGATCCTTCGTCTCCACGCCATCGCAACCGGGACCGTCATGGCCAATGCTGCAGGCGTCGAGATTCTGCAGTCCAGGAAGCCGTCGCTCATGTCCCCGGCAAAGCGTGCAAAGAACTCTATCCCCCCTGATCCAAACAGTGCCTATTATTACGCATCCCATGAACTGCGTGCTGCCATTGAAGAGTATTCCCCGGAATCTGTTTCCAAGAGTTCTCGCACGATTGGCATCATTGTCAAGGGCAAGCAGTGTTACTTCCTCTATTTCACCGGTAGCACGAGAATGTACTGGATGAAGAACAGCGAGGAGAATTACGCGGCCGCGATCAAGAGCTTGCTCATCGCGAGAGGATTTGGTGTTACCACAATCCATCAGGTGGTTATCGGTTCCACCATGAGTGTCGCTCAGCGGCTATGCCATAGTGCAAAACCGTTTGGAAACAAGTATTTCGTCGTCTCCACATTTTTCGCTCAGTGCATCTTCCTCACCAACAACACGGACGGAGACCATCTTCTGAAGATCATTCTCCATCCGGACATGGCTCTGAAAATCAATCAGGCCATGCTTACCCCTTACCACCCACCACGGACTCCCAACCGGGAGTATGACGCGATCGATGTTCTGCTCGACAGGCCGGTCATCTTGAACTATCAGTGCGATCTCCTCAAACTATCGGATATCAGACCGATGCCAGATGGGTTCCGTGGAAGTCCAATCATGCTTTGTTTCGATTACCAGGCTCAGACAGTTCAAGGAATTGTCGGCCCCTCCATCGAAGTGCGTCCAGTAGAAAGCATGATTTACTATGGACAAAAGAAAACTGAAAATAGCTCTTAGCTTCGCAATCCTCATCCCCTGCGTCCTCTTCGTAGCTGGCATTATTGCTCAGCTCATGATCAATATCAACGCGTGGAAGGCAGCCGGTAGTGATTACCGCGTTTCTCCCGGTCTCCCTTCACTTGCACTTGCCGAAATCATCGCGGCACTCCTGCATTTCCCTGAGGGCCTGATCGCCATTGCAGTCGTTGCCGTGGGGATTGTACTCATCTGCAT
>Ga0129308_1003293_pt1 | contig 11873 bp, 12 predicted proteins | sample L827metagenome_FD_94440 | JGI IMG/M metagenome (GOLD analysis project Ga0129308, IMG submission 94440) | Ring-tailed lemur group fecal microbial communities from Wisconsin, USA - L827 metagenome | ecosystem: Host-associated > Mammals > Digestive system > Large intestine > Fecal | place: USA... | reverse complement strand
GAAATGTAGCCATTTAAGGTTTATTATTCAAATTAAAAAAAGGGAAAACATATGATAAAACCAATGTTTTTTCCCTTTTTAATATCTGCTTATTTAATATAACTGCTTCGAAAGTCGAGATATGATATATGATTTGTCATAAAAAGTCTACAAGAAAAGTTATTTTTTTCACGAAGTTTTCTGTTAATGATTATATTCATTATATATGAAAAAATGACTTTTAATTTTCAAATATTGATAATTGTGAAAAAAATAAATAAAGGTTGCTTTCACATAATCATTGTGTTAGTATTAGAACAAGAATAGAGGCGCAAGAGTCAAGATTTTTTCTATCATAGATGCAACTAAGAAAAAGGAGGGGCAATTGCCGAAGACATAATAATTTGCATGTTATTATTGTTCTGGGGATATAGAGAATATCTATATCACTGTCACTTTATATCTAAAGTGGGGTGCTATTGCTTATGAATAAATGATGTTTATTTATTGCAATGGTATCATTGCAATTTTTTTATAGGAGGAAGACATATGGAAAAGAAATCAATTACACAAGTTGAAAATGATGATCAAATTATTCAAATAAAACTGTTAAATGTAGAGAAAAATTCTTTATTTGTGGGAGATATCTTTAAAGTCATTTCACAAATGAATGTGAATATTGATATGATTTCACAAGTGATGTTAGAAGATGAAATGAGAATTGATTTTACTTGCCAACAAACAGATCAAGTGAATTTAAACAAAGCATTAGAAGAAGTGAAAAAAAATCACCCTCGTATTATGATTTATCAAAATAGAAATGTTGCAAAAGTGAAAGTTGAAGGAGATAAAATGAAGGAAGAAGTAGGTGTTGCTGCAAATATTTTTGAAATTTTAGGGAAACATCAAATTCCATTATTACAAGTCACAACTTCTGAAACATCTATTTCATATGTTATACCAAGTGATATGATGAATGTTGCAGTTAATGAAATTAGGAAAGCTTATGAATTATAGGAGGATATATGAATGAGTTTATTTGAAGGAAGTGCAACTGCTTTAATTGCACCAATGAATGAAGATTATTCAATTAATTATGATGAATTTAGAAATTTAGTACAGAAATGTGTAGATGCAGGAGTTCCAGCTATTATTGTAAACGGAACAACAGGGGAAGCATCAACATTAACAATTGATGAAGAACATCAATTAATTAGAATTGCTTTAGAAGTTGCCAAAGGAAAATGTAAAGTCATTGCTGGAACTGGTTCTAATGATACAATGTATGCTTTAGAACAAAGTCAAGCAGTAGAAGCATTAGGTGTAGATGGGTTATTGATTGTAACACCATATTATAATAAAACAAGTCAAAGAGGATTACTCAATCATTATAAAATGATTGCTGATCATGTGAATATTCCAATTATTCTTTACAATGTACCAGGAAGAACTGGTATGAATATTAGTGAAGAAGTTGTTGTGGAACTTGCTAAACATAAGAATATTGTTGCGATTAAGGATGCTACTGCAAATATGAGCTATGCCATGAAACTTTTGACACTAACAAAAGATATTGAAGATTTCTGTGTTTATTCAGGAAATGATGACATCATTTTACCAATGATGGCATCTGGTGCTAAAGGTGTTATTTCGGTTGTTTCTAATGTTTATCCAAGAGAAACAGAATTATTATGTCGTTATATCTTAGATGGTCAAATAGAAAAAGCTCAACAATTGGCCTATGATATGGCAGATGTGAATACTCAATTATTTAGTGACATTAATCCAATTAATGTGAAAGCAGCCTTAGCAAAACAAGGCCTTTGTGGAGAAACATTAAGATTACCATTAATTCCAACAACTGAAGATAAAAAACAAAAGCTTTATGCAGCCATGGATGCTTTTGAAGCAAAGGGTTATTAAGATGAATATTTTAGTATATGGCTTTGGATTAATGGGAAAAAAGGTTGCCCAAGCTGTGAGAGATAATGCTAAAATGAATTTAATTGGCGTTGTTTCTCCTGTCTTTGATGCAAAAATTGACGAAAAAATGTATAAATCTTTGGATGAAGTGAATGATAAGATTGATGCCATTATTGATTTTTCACATCCGAATAATATCAATGATATTTTAAAATTTGGTATTAAGAATCATTGTGCTTTAGTCATTGCAACAACTGGTTTTACACAACAGCAATTGTTACATATTGAAGAAGCTTCTTCACAAATTCCAATCTTTCAATCATACAATACATCATTTGGAATATCTATGCTAACAAAGATAGTCAAAGAAGTAGTACAAGAATTCTATCAACATGATTATGATATAGAAATCATTGAAAAACATCATAATCAAAAAATAGATGCCCCTTCTGGGACTGCAAAACTTTTATATGATGTCATTCATGAAGACATTGAGGAAACAAAGGAAGTTTATGATCGTAGTCAAGTTCATCATAAACGTGAAAAGAATGAAGTTGGTATTCAATCTGTGCGTGCTGGGACTATTTTTGGTGAACACACAGTTCTTTTTGCTGGACATGATGAGATGATTGAAGTGAAGCATACAGCTTTATCTAAAGAAGTGTTTGTTCAAGGAGCTATTTCAGCATGTGAAGCAATTGTAGACAAAGATAATGGATTGTTTACACTTAAAAATTTATATTAAAGGGGATTAAAGATGGTATTACAAACAAAGTTTGCAAAAATAAGAAATAATACTTTGTATATAGATGATGTGAATGCTTTAGATTTGGTAAAAATATATGGAACACCACTTTATGTTATGAGTGAGGGACATATTCGTCACCAAATGAATGAATTAAAAGAAAAATTTTTAGATAAGTTTGATAATGTTTTACCTCTATTTGCATCAAAATCATTTAGTTGTTTAGAAATTTACAGACTTGCTAATGAATATGGTATTGGTATTGATTGTGTGAGTGCAGGAGAAATGTCAATTGCACTAAAAGCAGGATTTGATCCAAAAAAGATTTATTTCCATGGAAATAATAAACTTCCAACAGAAATAGAATATGCTTTAACACATGGGGTTAATCACTTTGTCATTGATAATTTCTATGAAATAGAATTGGTAGAAAAAATTGCATCACAACTTGATAAAGTTGTTTATGCGACAATGCGTGTTGTTCCTGAAGTTACTGCAGGAGCAAATGAAAAGATTCAAACAGGACACAAAGATACGAAATTTGGTTTTAGTGCAAGTCAGGGAATTTACTTAAAAGCTATTCAACAAGTTTTAAATTCATCACATATTGAATTTGAAGGAATTCATTGCCATATTGGTTCACAAGTTTTTGATTTAAATGCTTATGTTGAAGCAATGGAAAAATTTGTTGGTTTTGCTTATGAAATTTATGATCAATTAGGTGTAGTCGTCAAAAAGATTAATGCTGGTGGAGGTTATGGAATCGCCTATACTGAAAAAGATACACCATTAGATTTTGAAGTGATTACATCAAAAATTATGCAAGTTATTCAAACAGGATATGCAAAAAGAAATTGGAATATGCCAATGGTTCTCATAGAACCAGGGCGATATGTCGTAGGAAATGCAGGAATTACTTTATATACGATAGGTTCAATCAAAGAAATACCTGGTGTGCGTACATATATGAGTGTTGATGGTGGTATGAGTGATAATATTCGTACTTGTTTATATGATGCAGAGTATGATGGAATTATTGTTAATAAGGCAGAACAAGAAAAAGACACGAAAGTTACTGTGAGTGGGAAATTATGTGAATCTGGAGATATCGTTGTGAAAGAAGTTATGGTTGCCAAACCAGAATCAGGAGATATCTTTGCTCAATTTTCTACAGGAGCCTATCATTATACAATGTCATCTAATTATAATCAATTACCTAAACCAGCTGTTGTTTTTACATATCAGGGAAAATCTAAATTAGTAATTAGAAGACAAACCTTTGATGATCTTATTTATTATGATACAAATGGAGATTATGAATAAAATGCCAAAAGGCATTTTTTCTTTTAAAAAATAAATATTAAAAATATATTAAAAAGAGTATACTTATTATATAAGTCGTCGGTTAAGAAAAATGGAAGGAGATGAGTATAATGGGAATACCAATTACAATTAATAAGCTATTAGAATCTAATACTGTTGAATGGGCTAGAATTGAATTTAAAGTGATACTACACTTAAAACAATAAGTGCGTTTGCTAATGATATAGATAATTGGGGTGGAGGATATATCATTATTGGAGCTAAGGAAGAGAATGGAAAGCTTATTAGACCAATAAAAGGGTTAAATCCACAATCAATAGATAACATTCAAAAGGAATTATTAAGATATTGTAAATATTTAAGACCAACATACATTCCTGTTTCACTCATTTATTAAATTAAAAGACAAATAAAAATCATTTATGAAACTTAAAATAAGAACAATTTATTGAAAGATAGATTGTTCTTTTTGTATAAGAATATATTAAATATTATTATTATGATGATAATATTTTATTGACACAAATATTTCTTTGTATTAAGATGGAAGTATTAGGAGAGGGGGATGTGTATGAATGATTTGGTGAAACATGCTGAAAAAATTAATTCATTATTGTCTAGGTATGGAGTCAAGTTTGGAATTTATAAAAATAATGTTTTTAAAGAACAGCTGTTTCCTTTTGATTGTATACCACGTATTATTTCAAAAGAAGATTTTGATTATTTAAATAAAGGATTAATTCAAAGAGTTGATGCGTTGAATGCTTTTTTGTTAGATATTTATACGGATAAAAAGATTATTAAAGATGGGGTGATACCTGAAGAGTTTGTTTATTCGTCTTCAGGATATTTAGTTGAATGTGAGGGAATTGTACCTCCACAAAATATTCATAGTCATATTTCAGGGATAGATTTGGTAGAAGGTAAAGATGGAAAATGGTATGTATTAGAGGATAATTTAAGAGTACCTAGCGGTGCAAGTTATCCAATGATTGCGAGGGATTTATGTCGTAAAGCGAGTCCCCAAACTTTTTTAAATAACAATATTGAAGATAATCGAGATTATGCTGATTTATTAAAAGCAACAATGGATCATGTGAATACTGGAGGAATTAATGTTGTTTTTACGCCAGGAAGATATAATGCTGCTTATTTTGAACACTCTTATCTGGCAGAAAAAACAGGATCACAGTTAGTTGGACCTGATGATTTGGTTGTGAAGGAGGATTATCTCTATTTTAAGAATTATAATGGTCATTTAGAAAAAGTAGGAGCAGTTTATCGTCGTATTTCTGATGAGTATTTGGATCCTATGACATTTTTAGAAGAATCTTTGATTGGTATTCCACATTTAATGGAAGTTTATAAAAAACATCATGTCGCTATTATCAATGCTCCAGGAAATGGTGTAGCTGATGATAAAGGCATTTATTATTTTGTTCCTAAAATGATTCAATATTATTTACATGAAAAACCTATTTTGCATAATGCTCCAACTTATTTGCCTTATTATGAAAAAGATAGACAATATGTTTTAGAACATTTTGATGACTTGGTTTTAAAAGATGTTGCTGAAGCTGGTGGGTATGGTGTTGTTTTTGGTAATACTTTAACATCTTCACAAAAGAAAGATTTTATTGACTTAATGTTAAAAGAGCCTAGACGTTTTATTGCTCAAGAAGTCATAGATTTTAAAGATTTACCTATTCAAGAGGGAGAAACCATAGTAGAAAGAAAAGCTGATTTAAGAGTTTTTGTATTAAGTGGAGAAACAACCAAGGTATGGAAGAGTGGATTAACACGTTTTAGTCGCAATCCAGATAGTTTTATTGTGAATTCTTCACAGGGAGGAGGATTTAAAGATACATGGATATTATCGCAGTCGACAGATTAAATAATTTGATTTGGTTAGGAAGATACAGTGAGCGTGTTTATACGACAATTAAGACTTTCTTTAAGGGGTATGATATAATGTTGGATGATCCTTATTTTTATGTGACTTATTGCGAACGTTTTCAAATACCTAATATTTATAAGGATCAAAGAGATTTTATTGAAAAATATGTATTAGATGAAAATGATCCTAATTCTATTCTTTCTAATTTATATAGAGCATATGATAATTGTATTGTTTTAAGAAATGAGATTGGAACGGAATCAATGACATATTTAGAAGTCGCTTTAAATAATTTAAAGAGTATTCATGATTTTGATTCTTTTATGTTAGAATTACAGACTGTTGTTGATTACATTTTAGCTTTTTGGGCGTGTTTAAGTGATATTGTTGAGAAGTATGAAGTGAAAACAATTATTAAATTAGGAAGAAGAATAGAACGATTAGATTTATATTTAAGACTAAGAAAGAATGTGAGTGAAATTAGAAAAGCTTTTGTTTTATTGGATGATCGTATGAAACGAGCAAGTGTTGCTTATGATATTGAGAAGTATATGGCATTAAAAGAAGTCATTTATGATGATTGTATAGATTATGATAAAGCTATTTATTTAGTTGAAAGTTTAATTGATTAATGAAAACTTTGAATTTTTATTATAGTTTTGAAACAGAATTTAAAGAACCAGTTAATCATCATTATTTTACTCTCAAATGTTTACCAAAAACAGAAGCAAGACAAACAATTCAAAATTTAAGAGTTTATATCAATAGTGACTATCATTCTGTAAGTCAAGATTCTTTTCAAAATAAGTTTATTTATGGTTATAAAGAAATTCCTCATCAATTATTAAAAGTTAATGTTCATGGACAAGCCATAATAGATTGGCAAAAGTATGAAACCGATGAAAGGTTATTAAGTGTCTATACACTCTATAGTCAATATACACAATATGATCAAAGTATGGAAGATCTTATTGAGAAAGCATCTTTGTTGTTTTCACAACAAGATACAAATTATCATAAAAGTTTAAAAATAATGGATGTCATTTATGAAATGATGACATATCAAAAAGGTGTTACACATGTGCGCACAACAGCCAGTGAAGCATATGCTTTAAAAACGGGAGTTTGTCAAGATTATTGTCATATTATGTTAAGTATTTTACGTTATTTTCATATACCTTGTCGTTATGTGAGTGGCTTATTAGAAGGAGAAGAATTTACTCATGCATGGGTTGAAATTTATTCAAAAGGTTATTGGTATGGATTAGATCCAACCAATCATTTGCTTGTAGATGATCACTATATTGTTTTTGCAAGAGGAAGAGATGCCAAGGATACTCTTGTGAATAAAGGGGTTTTCTATGGCAAATCAAAAGAACAAAAACAAGATATTCAAATTGTAGTGGAGGAGTAGTATGATTGAAAATGTAACTGAAGCTATGCTACCTGTTGATGAAAAATATGAAATAAAAAAACATCGCATTCAGAAAGGCACATCACAAAAAAGAATATGTATTGTCACAGGAACTCATGGTGATGAATTAGAAGGACAATATGTCTGTTATCAATTACAAGAAGTTTTAAAAGAAAGGGATGACTTGAATGGAATTGTAGATATTTATCCTTCATTAAATCCTTTAGGTATGGATTCAATGAATCGAAAAGTACCTTTCTTTGATTTAGATATGAATCGTGTTTTCCCAGGTGATTCTAACGGATCTTTAGTAGAATCTGTAGCTTATGATATTATTCAAGATTTAAAAGGAGCTGATCTTGTTGTTGATATTCATGCCAGTAATGTCTATTTAAGAGAAATTCCACAAATTAGAATCAATACCTTACAATCAGAAAAACTCATTCCTCTTGCAAAACATATGAATGTTGATTATATTTGGGTGCATAGTGCATCAACTGTTTTAGAATCTACACTTGCTTATTCTTTAAATGATCTTGATACACCAACACTCGTTGTAGAAATGGGCGTTGGTTTAAGAATTACAGAAAGCTATGGACATCAACTCATAGATGGACTTTTGAATACAATGAAAGAATTAGAAATGTTATCAATGGAAGTTCCTGAAGTCAGAATTCCAATTGTATCACTAGATCAAAATGTTCATTTTTTAAATGCTAAATATGCGGGATTATTTTTGCCTATGACAAGTCATCAACACATGGTTGATAAAGAATCATTAATTGGTAAAATCGTCAATCCATTAACAGGAGAAATCTTGGATTATGTATGTAGCCCATGTCATGGTTTATTATTTACATTAAGAGAGTATCCTTTAGTGAATGAAGGATCATTAATTGGAAGGATATTAGAATTATAATGGAAAAGAAAGTTATTTATGAATTAAAATCTTTATATAGAGATAGTTTACGAATCATGGGATATCAATTTGGAGAAGGGAAACCAACAATCTGTATTGTTGGATCTATGAGAGGCAACGAAGTTCAACAATTATATTTATGTGCAAGACTTATTCAAAAGTTTACAGAATATGAAGAAAAAGGATACATTGATCCTCAATATAGTATTTTAGTTATTCCTTCAATTAATCATTATGGAATGAATATTAATCATCGTTTTTGGCCACAAGATGATACAGATATTAATCGTATGTTTCCAGGTTATAATGAAGGAGAAACCACACAAAGAATTGCTGAAGGAGTTTTTCATGCTATTAAAGATTTTGCATATGGTATTCAACTTACAAGTTTCTATATTCCTGGAGAATTTGCTTCTCATATTAGAATCATGAAGACAGGGTTAGAAGATATTGAAACAGCAAAACTCTTTGGACTTCCTTATATCGTTGTAAGAAATCCTAGGCCTTATGATACAACCACATTAAATTATAATTGGCAAATATGGGAAGCTAAGGCTTATTCATTGTATACCAAAGAAACTGATGTGATTGATGAGAAGAGTGTAAATGAAGGAATGAATAGTATTTTGAGATTTATGTATCATCAAGGTATTCTTACAAAATCTATGCCAGGAGGATACATGACAGAAATTATTTATGAAGAACAAATGATTTCATTAAAATGTCAAAAAGCAGGAATTTTAAAAAGATTTGTTGATGTAGAAGAGCATGTAAAAAAAGGAACTCTCTTAGCACAAATATTAGATAGTTATGATGCAAGTGTCATAGAAGAAATTGTTGCTCCAATGTCAGGTATTATCTTTTTCTTACATGTCAAGCCATTAGTTTATGGGAGAACAGCAGTCATTAAAATGAAAGTAGAATAATTTTTGTTTATCAAAGGAATTAAAGCATTTTTAATTCCTTTTCTTTAGGTATTTCACTCAAATAAATTCATATGAAATCTATAATAAAGGTCCATAATATATGATATGGAGGTTTTTATGAAAACAATATATACAAATGGTTATATTTTGACATTGAATGATATTCAACCTGAAGCTTTGGTTGAAGAAAATGGTATTATTGTAGGTTTAGGAGATTATCATAATTTATATGAAGAAAATATGAATGTTGTTGATTTAAAGGGATGTACATTAATGCCATCTTTTATAGATTCTCATGGACATTTAAGTGGGTATGCCATGAGTTTATTGCAAGTTGCCTTAGAAGATTGTCAATCTATAAAAGACATACAAATGACAATTCAACAATATATGCAAGAACATGAGGGATTTATTGTATGTAAAGGTTATAATGAAAAACAATTACAAGAACAAAGGCATATTACAAAACAAGAATTAGATGAAATATCAGATAATAGACCAATTGTTATTCAACATTATACAGGACATTGTGGAATATTGAACAGTGTAGCTTTAAAATACTTAAATATTGATCAAACAACGCAAGCACCTCAAGGAGGACAAATTGATTTTGAACAAGGATTCTTAGAAGAAAATGCTTATACATCTTATATTCAAAAAATACCAATGGCTTCTCTTGATGAATTAAAAAAAGCATATCATCAAGCCCAAATAAAATATGCAAGTTATGGTATCACAACAGTACAGGATGGAATGGTCGTTGATGAATTAAAGGATATTTATTTATCTTTAGTTGAATCAAAGAATTTCTTTTTAGATATTGTGGTATATCCAGGTTTTGATGCAAAAGCTTTTCTATCTGCATTTGAAGATTATCAACAACAATATCATTATCATTTAAAAGTAGGTGGCTATAAAATGTTTATAGATGGATCACCTCAAAACAAAACAGCGTGGACAATTGATCCTTATACAGATGGAACATACGGCTATCCAACCTTAACAGATGAACAAATAAAAAATAATCTTATAAAAGCTATTCGTGAAAATATGCAAGTTATTGCTCATTGTAATGGAGATCAAGCCATTCAACACTATATTGAACAATATCAACTTGTACATCAACAAGATATTAGACCTGTGATTATTCATGCTCAAATGATGAGGGCATCACAAATGGAACAAGCTAAAACACTCAAGATGATACCATCATTCTTCTTAGCACATGTTTATTATTTTGGACATATTCATCAACAGAATATGGGATATCAAAGAGCACAAACAATCAGTCCATTAAATTCAGCATTAAAACATCATCTTCTTTTTACATTACATCAAGATGCCCCTGTGATAGAACCCAATATGTTAGAAACAATTCAAATTGCAGTTTTAAGAGAAATGAAGAATCATGAGATTTTAGGTAAAGAAGAACGTATATCTGTTTTAGATGCAATAAAGGCTGTGACTATTCATGCAGGTTATCAATATTTTGAAGAAAATGAAAAAGGAACACTTGATATTGGAAAGAAGGCTGACATGATTATTTTAAGTGAAAATCCATTAACCGCCAATCATCATCATATTAAAGATATTCAAATCTTGCAGACAATCAAAGAAGGACAAATTGTCTATATTCAAGGAGAATGAGAAAAAATTTCTCATTTTTTTGTACATAAACAACTTAATTTTGTTATTAATGATGAAATTATTCCATTTAATGATGAAATTATATACGCTTGATGACAAATATATTTTTTGAATCAAAATAAATAGTATAATAAAAATTAAAGAGTATAATTAATTATAGATACTTAATATATATTAAAAATATTGAGACAATGAGTGTTAATAGCATTTATACCTTACAAAAAGATGACAGGACAATAACTCATTATTGAATGACTGCAAGTCAAAAATGTATCTTTGGTAAATGGCATGATCATTATAAATAATATATGAAAAAAATACTATGATTCTATTGAAGAAGTTTTCATTGATTATCTAAAAAGGTAAAGGGTGAAAAATGATAAGACTCAACAGTGACTAAAAGTATAAAAATATAATTATTTAGAAATATCTTAAATTAATGGAATCTTAAATCTTTGTAATTTTGAATTCTTAAATAATTCATAGTCCGATGTATTAAATTTTTATTCAGCAAGAATCATGTGATAGGTACTGGCAAGCATTACTCTTGTAATTGCAAGAATTGCTCTCTTTTTTTACTTCTTGAATACTTTTTGCTAAAATAGTTGTCTTTGTTTTTACACTCTCTGCAGATAAGTTTACTAATCTTATTGTCATCAACGATATCAGCTGATAGTATTTCCTTCATGATAGTCTGAGCAATTATTCCAAAAGAGTTAGAGATGACAGAAGTTAAATCAATGTTGAAAACAGTTATGGAGTTTTGGTAACGGTTGTGTTCACTGATTTTCATACAGATGAGCTTAATCTGAAAATAAAAATTGTATAAAGAAAGTGATTTATATCTAGAACAAGGCATAGTGCCCCTTACCCCACGAAGGTATATTATTCTGCTAGGGGTGAGTCAGTAGATTTCGTTGAAAGAAATGCAAGTATTTCTTCACTGCTTAGTTCAGTACGCATTAATTGATTGTAAGCATTTCTGAAATTGTTTTTAATATATTCTATGCGTTTCTTTTGAGAAGTTTCAATATCGGCCATATCACTTGGATTAAAAACTTCACCAGTTTTAAGCATATGATAGACAGCTACTAATATTT
>Ga0129308_1003292_pt1 | contig 11874 bp, 14 predicted proteins | sample L827metagenome_FD_94440 | JGI IMG/M metagenome (GOLD analysis project Ga0129308, IMG submission 94440) | Ring-tailed lemur group fecal microbial communities from Wisconsin, USA - L827 metagenome | ecosystem: Host-associated > Mammals > Digestive system > Large intestine > Fecal | place: USA... | reverse complement strand
TATTCTGGGCAGCGGTATCTGCTATGTCTGGTGGAAATCGGCAATCGACCGCATCGGCGTCGTCGTCTCCACCAACTATATCTATCTCACGCCCTTTGTGACCATGATTACGGCCGTTCTTCTGGGCCGGGAACAGCTCTCCCTTCTGGGCGCCATCGGCGCTGTCCTGATCGTAACCGGCGTTTTTATTTCCAACCATCGCTAGTCTTTTTCGTCATGTTTTTCATCTTTTCGGACACCCTAGTTTTGAGGTGATATTACGATGAAAAAGGAGAAAAAAACCGAAAAATTCCCCTATGTTGCGGACCCGGACGTGCAGCAGATCATCGGCCAGCCGGATAGCTGCTGGGAAATGGTAAATCGCTACGGCACCTATGAATGCCAGGCAACCCAGGATACCGACAACCCCTATCCCTCCATCGCGCAGGGATACCCCTCCGGCCCGCACAAAAATCCGTCTGACCCCTGGCTGGAAAGCGGCGGTCAGAAGCCCCTGCATCCGCATGAATTGTAAGAGCGCAGAATACAATTTTTCACGGGAATTGTGTCCACACTGAAGAAGCAGCAGTGTGGACCTTTTCCGCCAAGGCCGGGAGGTGACGCCATGTATGAAAAGCTCCGATGTATGCTGAAGCGATTTTCCTTTTTCCAAATCTCCGTCTACGCCGGCAACGCGGCGTTTTTTCTGATTTTGTCCGTCTTTCCGCTGGCAACGCTCCTGCTGGGGCTGGCGCAATATCTGCCTGTCACCAGCGAGGAGCTGATTGCCATGCTCGACCGCGTTCTGCCGGAGGCCGCCGTCCCCCTGTTCCGCTACATTTTCGGCATGAACAATCCGACCGCCGTCATCTCTGTTTCAGCGCTTACGGCGGTCTGGTCCGCCTCCCGCGGTACCTATGGAATTCTGCGCGGTCTGAACCGGGCCTTTGAGCTGGAAGAAACCCGCAGCTACCTCCGGGTGCGTCTCCATTGCGTAGTAGAAACGCTGCTGTTGGTCGCCGCCATCTTCGCGGCGCTGCTGCTCTCCGTCTTTGGCCAGCAGGCAGCGGATTTTTTACAGGAGGGCCCCTTCTCCTTCCTCGTCAACCCCATAACGCGCTTCCTTGTCACGACCGCTATGCTCGTTCTGCTGTTTTCGGGGCTTTATCTGCTGCTTCCAAACCACCATGTCCCGTTTCGCGCCGTCTTGCCCGGCGCTGCCCTGGCCGGCGCCGGATGGATGGCCTATTCCGCCCTGTATTCGCTCTATGTCTCCCTGTTTTCCGGCGTGGACCGCCTGTACGGCAGCCTGTCCACGGTCGCAGTGACGATGCTGTGGCTCTACGTCTGCATGGAAATTCTCTTTCTCGGCGGGATTGTCAACCACTGCCTAAAAAAATAGTCCGGGGCGATTGTCCCGGACTATTTGCTTGTCTCACTTGAGACGGAAGGACTTGCAGTCGGTGCACTGCTTCTTGGTCGGATCGACCTCATGCGTGCCGACCTGAATCTTCTCCAGAGAACAGTAGTCCTCGCAGCTGCAGTGGTTGGCACACTGGCTCACGGTGCAGGCGATGCACTTGTTGGCATTGTCGTTCTGATACATGATGCAAACCTCCTCTTTCAGAATGGTCTTAGTTTACCGCACCTCAGTCAAATTATACGCGCAGAAAATGAGCGCCGGAATTTCCGGCGCTCATCATACTTTTTTGTTTTATCGCCGGCCGGCGCCGCCGCCGCGGCCACCGCCGCCTCCGAAGCTGCCGCCTCCGTGGCCGCCGCCGAAGCCGCCTCCATGACCGCCGCCGAAACCGCCGCCAAAGCCGCCCGGGCCTCTCGGCCCGCGGGGACCGTCATGCCGCCAGTCGTCTCTCGGCGGACGCGGGCCGCGGAATCCGCCGAAAAACGGGAAGAAAAACCAACCGCGGCGGCGTCCAAAGGCGGAGCGGAATCCAAACACAAAAAACAACACGATCAGAACAAAAACGAGTTTTGCCAAAGTTTGGAAAACAGACTGGCGGGGCCGCGGCTCCTCATAGTATTCGCCGTAATAGCCCCCGTTGCTGGAGACACCCTCCACGTCAATGCCGTAATAGCTCTCATAGAGTCCCAGCAGCTCAGCCACCGTGTTCTGGACCGCCGTGTCATAGTTTCCGGCGTCAAAGTCGTCCCAGAGATACTGGTTCATGATCCCGTCGAGTACGCCGGCGGAGATGTAGTCCTCCAGGCCGGAGCCAACGGTGATCCAGCCCTTGCCCTCGCCCGGCACCAACAGCAGGACCATGCCGTTCTGCTTGTCCTTGTCGCCAACGCCCCACTGGTTGATGATCTCATAGGCGTATTCCTCGGCGTCCAGATCGTTCAAAAAGTCGATGGTCACCACGGCAAGCTCGCCACCGCACAGCTCCTTCAGGGCGGTCACCTTCGTCACAATGTCCAGCTCCGTGGACGTGGAGAGGATATTCGCGTAGTCGGCCACATAGAGCTGCTCTGTCGGCTCCACAATCTCCGCAGAGGCCGACGCCGTGCCGGTCAGAAGTCCGACCGTCAGAAGAAGCGCCAGGAAAATCGCAGCAAGTTTCTTCATTCAAAGGCCTCCACTTCCGGCAGCGGGATCAAATTGTCCACCAATCTGGCCACCAGGCCGCCCAGAACCTCGTCCTGATACTTCTGAACCTCCGCGTTGTACCGGACGGCCTCCTTGTCGATCTTAAAACCGGGAGACTGAAAACCGGCCATCGTCTCGCTGCGGTATTTTTCGTCCGTCTCGGAGAGGTCTGTATTTTGCAGCGCAAGATCCAGCTCCGTCACGGCGCCTTCCAGGTCCTGATCGGCCAGATACTTCATATCCGCCGTTTCCGCCGTTGAAATGACTGTAACAGCTCCCTGGACCAGCGCAATCTCCCGGTCCATGCCGCTGTACTTGGCCGCGATTTTCGTCAGTCTGGTGGCATACTCCGCCCGCTCGTCCAGATCGCCGGCGATGCCATAGCCGCTGCCGTCCACCCCCTCGGTGAACATCCGCTCCACATTCCGCGCTTCGGCATGAACGCTTCGCACTGTTCCAAAAAGGAGGGACAGCACCACGACCACGACCGTAATGGCCGCCGCAGTATGATGGTTTTTGAGTGCGCTCAAGAATTACCCCTCGTTTCCAGCAGCTTCTGCTTGAGCTCGCCCTCGATCTTGCGCAGCTCCACCTCGGCCTCGCGGCGCTTCTGCGCGCCCTCGGTCTGGATCTGCAGCACTTCGTCCAGGGTTGAGATCAGGCTCTCGTTGGTATGCTTCAAGGTCTCGATATCCACCACAGACCGCTCCGATTCTCTGGCCGTCTCCACGGTGGCCATCTTCAGCATGTCCGCGTTCTTCTTCAGCAGCGAGTTGGTCATATCGGTCACCTGCCGCTGGGCCTCCATGGCCTGCTGAGAATGGGAAATGCCCAGCGCCAAAACCATCTGGCTCTTCCAGAGCGGAATGGTGTTGACCAGAGAGGTCTGAATTTTTTCGGACATCACCGTGTCGTTGTTCTGGATCATGCGAATCTGCGGCGCCATCTGCATGGAGACGACACGGGTCAGCTCCAGATCGTGCAGCTTCTTCTCAAACCGATGGCACATATTTTCATAGTCGTTGGCCCGCTGGGCGTCCTCGGTAAGGCCGCTCCGCTGCACCTTGTTCCGCAGCTCGACCAGCGTCGTCGCCCGGGCATCCGCCAGGCACTTCTGGCCGGCCAGGATATACATGGTGAGCTCCTTATAGTAGGCCAGGTTCTTGTCATACATCTGGTCCAGGATTGCAATGTCCTTCATCAGCGTGATCTGATGACCCTCGAGCTGGGTGACAATCTTGTCGACATTGCGCTCCGCCTTGTCATACTTGGCCTTCATCGCCTCCATGGACTTATTGGCCTTGCGGAACAATCCGCGCAGCCCCTTCGTCTCCTCCTCGGCGTCGAAGCCCTTCAGCTCGACAACCAGAGAGGCGATCATATCCCCGACCTCGCCCATGTCCTTGGTGCGGACCGAGCCAAGGGCGCTTTCGGAAAACGACGCAATGTTCTTTTGCGCGCCTGCGCCATATTGCAGGACAACCTGAGAGTTGGTCAAATCGATGCTCTTCGCGAAATCCTCTACCTGCTTCTGCTCAGCGGGGCTCAGCATGCTCATATCGGGCCCGGCCTGCACAGCGGGCGCTTCCTTTTTGACGGGAACCGGCGCAGCGGGCGTCTCCTCCAGGTCAGGTGTCAGCGTCAGCTTTGGCATTGTCATATCATCCATCGTTATTTCTCCTTCTCCATTTCAAAATCCTTTTGGTCAGCCAGGCCCTGGGCAGCAATCATCTGCTCCATGACCTGGATATCGGCAGTGATGTCGATGACATCGTGTTCATAAAGTCCGTCCAACTGTTTCCGGAACGCCGTCTTGACGGAGGAAACCATTTGGCGAATCTCCCCAAGCATCGTCCGGACGCTTTCCAGGTTTTGCTGTCCCTGCAGCTCTGCATACTTTTGGACCAGCTTCAGCGTCGTCGGCAGGAAGTAGTTCATCATTTTCCGGATCTTTGGCAGCTTGTTCTGGTCCCGCTCCACCTGCCGGAAAATTTCCCTGGTCAACCGCTCGATCTCTTCCAGATCGTCAGACAACTGCCGGTCCGGAATTGCGTCGTTCAGGCGGCGGATTTCCGCCGCATAGCGTCTTCCCTGCAGAATGGCCTCGTCCAGCTCCTGATTGCCCGTATCCGGCGCCGGCTCCGGCTCCTTCACATACGTGACAACCGGCGGACAGAGCTTGCGCAGCACGACATAGACAGCCGCAGAAAGACCCGCACAGATCAGCAGGTGAATGAGCTGATACATCGGAAAAAACAGATTATAGAGAAGCCAGACCGCCGCGATGCCATAGATCGGAATGACGGATGGCTTTTTTACTTCTTTCAATCCAGCAAACTTCCCTTCGTAAACTTATACAGTTTAATTGTATAGCGAATTTAAGTGGAAGTCAAGGCATTCCCGCCATTGACAGCCACTGCTTTTTCCGATTATAATATAGATATCCCTGTGGGGCTGCCCGCCGTGCGGACAGCCCCTATCAAAAGCGGCTCGCAGGACTGCGCAGGTTTGGGTGAGCCCTCCTCCCGCTGTTTTCACCGCATAACCATGTTTATGCTGCGCACCGTCAAAATGTGCGGAATCCGCAATTTTTTAGAAAGAAGTTGTCTGATTATGGTAAAACTCTCTCCTTCCATTCTGTCCGCTGATTTCACAAAGCTCGGCAGCGAGGTCCAGGCCATGCAGCGGGCCGGCGCCGACTATGCCCATATCGACGTCATGGACGGCCAATTTGTTCCGAATCTGTCCATGGGCTTTCCGGTCGTCAAGGCGCTGCGCAAGGCGTCGGACATCGTTCTGGACGTCCATCTCATGATCGACCGGCCGCTTCGCTATGTCGAACGCTTCTGTGAGGCCGGCGCTGATATCCTGACCATCCATGTGGAGGCGGACACGGAAGAGAACACGAAGGAGGCGCTGCGTCTGATCCGTTCCCACGGCGTCAAGGCGGCCATCTCCGTCAAGCCCAGGACGCCCGCCGAGGCGGTGCTTCCCTATCTGGACCTGGTTGATCTGATTCTGGTCATGACCGTGGAGCCCGGCTTTGGGGGACAATCTTTTATGGAGGACATGATGCCGAAGCTGAAGACCATCCGCGGCTACATCGATGCGCACAATCCGGGCTGCGAATTGGAGGTCGACGGCGGCGTCAACGCGAAAACCGCCGAGATCTGCAAGCAGAATGGCGCCAACGTTCTGGTCGCCGGCAGCGCCTACTTCGGCGCGGCGGACCGCAGCGCCTTCGCAGCGGCTGTCAAATCGGAGTAAGGCCTATGAACCGAACTGCTCTGAAAGCCGCGGCCCGGGAATCTCTCCGCGCCGCAGAAGAAAGTCCGAAAAAGCTGACGCTCTATTATCTGCTCTGCATCAATGTCCCTATGCTGCTCTATAACCTGCTGGACCTCTATGTTCTGCAGGCTGGCGGCGGCGGACTGAGCGGTCTCTCCACGCGGAATCTCTATTCCTCCATTTCCTCTCTGCTTCTCCTTTTGCTCACTGTAGCAAGCTCCATTTGGACCTATCACTATTATTACTATTGTCTGCGCCTGAGCCGGAAACAATCCGCCTCGTTCCACACCTTTCTCGAGCCCTTTTCCATGGCCGGCCGCGTCCTTCTGACGATCGTGCTGACCTACTTCCGCATCCTGCTCGCAGTTTTCATCCCATGCCTGATCGTTTCGTCGTTCATCTTCTTCGTGGAGAACCTGAACCTTCTGATTTTGGCGCTGTTCATCACTGCCATCATTCCGTTTTTTGTCATGTTTTACCGCTGCAGGCTGGCGCCGTATATTCTGTTTGATCAGAATTGCTCCGCATCGGAAGCCATTCGGGCGTCCATCCGCCTGACATACGGGCACAAGGGACAGCTCTTTTTGCTCGATCTGAGCTTCTTCTGGTACTTCCTGCTGCTGGCCCTTCCATCCATCCCCGGTATGCTTGCAATCTACGGAATCACGCTCATCCCGCAGCAATGGGCGCTTGCCTTTGACCTTGTCGCACTTCTGATCCAGCTCGTCTTGCAGGCGCTTCTGATGCCCTATGTGGAGACAACGCGGGCCCATGCCTACAACTGGATTCTGGAACGCAACCGGCCTTCCGGCGCTTCGGACCAGCAGCCGCCCCCGGTTTACCTTCCCTGAAAACAAGATGCTCGCGCCGCATTGCGGTGCGAGCATTTTTATATTGACAAACTGGGAAATTTCGGATAAAGTTAAGAGCGAATAAAGGGGAGTAACTTGCGCCTTTGCGCGTGGTACCGGCGTCAAAACGGCTCTGCTGGAGTCCGCTGTTACCTTAATTGGTGAGACTTTTATCGCAGCCGCGATAAAAGTCTTTTTCTTTGTCCCCTGCAAGTTTTTCCCGATTCCAGCATACACTTACACAAAAAATGGAGGAATCCCCATGCTGATTGCGCTGATTCTATTCTTCATCACCTACGTTTTGATGATTGCGCTGCCCAAGCAGCGGTATCTGGTGGCGGTAGGTTCTGCAATTCTCTTTGTGCTTCTCGGCATTCTGCCGCTCGCAGAGGTCATACCTGCCATCAACTGGAATGTCCTGATGATGCTCGCCGGCACCATGGGTACCGTCTCCCTGTTTATCGATTCCAAAATGCCGAACCGCATGGCAGACTGGCTGTTAAACCTCTCCCCCAACATCATGTGGGCGGCCGTGTTTCTCTCCTTGTTCGCCGGTATCGTCTCCGCCTTTATCGACAACGTGGCGACCGTTCTGATGATCGCGCCGGTCGGACTTGCCCTGGCGAAAAAGCTGAAGATTTCCCCCGTCTCGCTGCTCATCTGCATCTCCGTCTCCTCCAACCTCCAGGGCGCCGCCACCCTTGTGGGCGACACCACCTCAATCCTGCTCGGCGGTTATGCCGGGATGGATTTCCTGGATTTCTTCTTCTTCCAGGGCCGGTTCAGCATCTTCTGGGCCGTGGAGCTTGGCGCGCTTGTGACGGTTCCCGTCATTATGTATTTGTTCCGCAGTCACCGGCAAAAGGTGGATCCCGTGCCGCTGACACCGGTGGAAAATTATTTCCCCACAATTCTGCTGCTGGCCAATGTGGTGCTGCTGATTCTGGCCTCCTTTCTTCCGAACAAGCCTGAGCTTACAAACGGCATCATCTGCATCGGCGTCTGTCTTGTCGGCTTCCTCCATGCCGCCCTCCATCATCGCACTGCCAGCATCCGGCAGGCGATTTCTGAGATCGACTATGTGACGCTGCTCCTGCTTGCCGGACTGTTTGTGGTCATTGCCGGTATCACGGAGGCCGGGGTCATCGAGGAAATCAGCAAGCTGATCGTGAAGGTCGGCGGCGGAAGTGTGTTCCTGATGTATTCCCTGCTCGTCTGGGGCTCCGTGCTTGTCTCGGCCTTTGTCGACAACATCCCCTATGTCGCCACCATGCTTCCCGTCGTCGCCGGTATCGCCCAGCAGATGGGCTGCTCTCCCTACGTGCTCTACTTCGGCCTCCTGATCGGCGCGACTCTCGGCGGAAATATCACGCCCATCGGCGCCTCCGCGAACATCGCCACCATCGGAATCCTCCGGCGGGATGGCTGCGAGGTCAAAAACAGCGACTTTTTCCGCATCGGTATTCCATTTACCTTCGCCGCAGTCTTCGCCGGCTACGTCTATTGCTGGCTCGTCTGGGGAATCTGATTCCAAAATTCCGCAAAAACAGGCTGGATCTTCCAGCCTGTTTTTTTCATTTCAGCCCAAATGGAGTCGGAATCGGTTACATTTCTGTAATTTTTCTGTTGACATCCGGGAAATAATGTGTTACAATTCGGTTACAATTTAAGTCAGAGGTGTTACAAATGGCAGAAAGCAATGTGTTGATGTATAAGGGTCATCCCCTGATGAGAAAAGACAATCTGGTCTACTACGGCTCCATGGCTGACAAATATATCGTGATGCTTCAAATTCTGGAGTCCAACAATCTCTCGGATCTGAACGTTGCCACCAAGGTCTCCGTTCAGCTTCAGCTCACCGATCCCAGCCTGAAGTCCCGGGACCGCATCGTCAAAAAATCAGAAAAGGACGGCTTCTACACCGCGTTAGATGTCGGCAGTGTTTGGCTGGAGCGCGCTCTCGCCTCGAAATAAGATTCCTCGGAGGTTTAACCATGAAACGCTTTACGAAACTTCTCATACTGGCTTTTGCAGTCGTTACCGTGCTGGCAGTTACCGCAGTCTCTGCCTCGGCAACCGATTTGAAAATCGGTATCGGTATCGTAGACGCCAGTGGTCTTCGTCTCCGCTCCGGTCCCGATACCGAATCTACGATTATTTCCACGGCGTCCTACGGCGACAAGGTTGTCGTCCTGGCCGACTATGGCGACTGGTATTTCGTCAACTATAATCTGAACGTCGGCTATATGAAGGCGGAATACCTGCAATTCCTGGATCGCGAAAACGTCTACCTCGGCAATGGCCGCGTCAACAGCTATGTCAACTTCCGCACCGGCCCTTCCACGGACAACGAGACCATTACGCAGCTTCCGCCGGACACCATCGTAAACATCATCGGCCTGAACTGCACCTGGTACAAAGTCACCTGGGAAGGCTATACCGGCTATATCCGCAGCGATCTCGTCGATCTGACCGAGGTTCCCTACTACAATACAAATACAGGTTCCATCTACGATACATATAGCTCCTCCTCTTCTGGCTCCTCCTCTTCCGGCGGCAGCACAGAGTCCTACACGGAAACCTACGAGGAGCCCGCGCCTACCTATTCCACGGCAGGCGAACAGGTCGCCGCCTTTGCGCAGACGCTGCAGGGAATCCCCTATGTCTGGGGCGGCACCACCACCGGCGGCTTTGACTGCTCCGGCTTTGTCCAGTATGTCTACCGGCAGTTCGGTATCTCTCTGAACCGCACAGCAAACTCTCAGATGTCCAACGGCTACTACATCTCCTCCTCCGATCTGATCCCCGGCGATCTGGTGTTCTTCAGCGGCACTTATGCCACAAGCGGCGCCTCTCACGTCGGCATCTACATCGGCAACGGGCAGTTTGTCCATGCCAGCAGCGGCCGCGGCTACGTTACAATCAGCGATCTCTGGAGTTCCTACTACTCCAGCCACTATTACGGAGCCCGCCGAATCTACTAATGAACCGTAAAAAATCAGGCAGCATCTCAATGGATGCTGCCTGATTTTATTGCAGTTGCGAAAGAAGCTGCTCCGGCGCCGCGACGATGCAGGCGGCTCCGGCCTGCCGCAAGCAGTTGTCGTCCCGGAACCCCCAGTCCACAGAAATGCAGTCCATACCCGCATTGCAGGCAGTTTGAATGTCAACCTCAGAGTCGCCAATATAGACTGCGTTCTCTTTTACGATCTCCAGCTCCTCCAGAACCGCAAAAACGGAGTCCGGAGCCGGTTTCCGCCGGATCCCTGTCCGTTCCCCCACGGCCATGTCAAACAGGCCGGGAAAATACTTCGCGCAGAGCACCTGAACGGCCTCGTTCGGCTTATTGGAGACGACGGCTGTTCGAATCCCGGCTTCCCGCAGCGCCGCAAGCACCGGCAAAATTCCGCCATAGGGCCTCGTTTTATCCGCGCAGTGGACATTGTAATACGCCGTGAAATCCCGATGCAGCCGGTCAATCACTGCGTCCTCCGTCCCCTCCGGCGCGCCGCGCCGGATCAGGTTCCGGATTCCGTTTCCGATAAATTGCCGGACCTCCTGCATCGTCCGTGTGGGAAAGCCCGACGCCGCCAGCGCGTGGTTCAGCGCATCTCCCAAATCCTCCAGCGTGTTCAGAATGGTCCCGTCCAGGTCAAAAATCACAAGCTCATATCGCATAGTCTCTCTCCCGTTATTTCATGAGATTCTCAAACGCCGTCCATGGCTCCCGCAGCGGCGGATTCAGGCAAACATCGACCGCCATTCCGGTGGCCGGATGGGAAAAGGCCAGCCGGTGGGACCAAAGCGCAATCGGCCCCGCATCCTCCAGCAGGCTGTATTTCCGGTCGCCCCAGAGCGGCAGTCCCCGCGAGGAAAACTGCGCCCGGATCTGGTGCGTTCTTCCGGTTCGGAGCGTGATCCGGACCAGGCTCAGCGCCCGCGCCGTTCCAAGAAGCGTATAGTCCAGAATCGCCTCCTGAACGCCCTTTCCCGGCGCCTGTACAACATAGGTTTTTCGTTCCGCGGGGTCACGCCACAGCAGGTCGACAAGCGTTCCGCTCTCTTCCGGCGGCGTTCCATGGAGCACGGCCAGATATTCCTTATGGAACTGCTGCTCCCGAATCTGACGGGACAGCTCCGAGGCCGCCGCAGGCGTCCGGGCCAGCAGCATCAGGCCGCCGACCACACGATCCAGGCGGTGCACCGTCCGTACACAGGCCCTTGGATTGCCCAGGGCCGCCCGCGCCAGCTCCGGAACGCCGCCCGGCTCGTCCGTCGAGAGTACGCCCGGTTCCTTGACACAGACCAGAATATCGCTGTCCCGATACAATAGCTGCATAGCCCCTCCTCCATTTCTGCGGTCCTTGCCGTCCGAATAAACCGCTTTTCGGTTTATTCAGTAGACATCATTATAGCACAGGACCTGGGAAAAGGACACCGGAAAATTTCTTCCGGCGTCCTTTCTCTGTTTTTTTGATTATTTTTAAAAAATTACCAATATTTGACCGGTTTGATCCCGCCAGCTTTTCCATACACTACGAGAAAAGCAAAAAGAAGGGTACGCCATGAATCAGCATATCGGAAAACAAAGCATTGAATTTCAGGCTCCGCCAATCATCTGCTCTACCGCAGCCATCGGCGGTAAAAAGGAGACGGAAGGTCCGCTCGCGTCCTACTTTGACGTCTTGAACACCGACACGAAATTCAAGCAGAAATCGTGGGAGAAAGCGGAAAGCAAGATGCAGAAATACGCCCTGCAAACCGCTCTGCAAAAGCGGAATCTGGAGAATGAAAATCTGGACGTGATTTTTGCAGGCGATCTCCTGAACCAGTGCATCAGCAGCAGCTTTTCTCTGCGGGGTACCGGGATTCCGGCGCTTGGGCTGTATGGGGCCTGCTCCACCATGGCCGAGGGACTCTGTCTCGGCTCCATGGCCGTATCCAGCGGCTTCGCCAGAACCGCGGCTGTCATCACCTCCTCGCATTTCGCCTCGTCTGAGCGGCAGTACCGCTACCCGCTGGGCTACGGCGGCCAGCGAACGCCCACGGCGCAGTGGACCGTCACCGGCTCCGGCTGCGCGATTCTCTCCACCCATGGGCGCGGTCCCCGCATCATCCGTGCCACCGTCGGGCAGATCGTGGACATGG
>Ga0129308_1003291_pt1 | contig 11888 bp, 10 predicted proteins | sample L827metagenome_FD_94440 | JGI IMG/M metagenome (GOLD analysis project Ga0129308, IMG submission 94440) | Ring-tailed lemur group fecal microbial communities from Wisconsin, USA - L827 metagenome | ecosystem: Host-associated > Mammals > Digestive system > Large intestine > Fecal | place: USA... | reverse complement strand
TGGATGGGGATAAGCTCATAGAAGTGTGGGAAGTAAATCTCGCAGAACCCGGTACCGGAAATGAGGAAGGAAAGTTTAAGGCAAAATATTTTAGGGGTTATCTTACAGAATTTGAAATCACATCAAATGCTGAAGATTATACGGAAGTGTCACTTACATTTGGTATAAATGGCAGCGGTGTAGATGGTTATGCTACAGTGACAGAGCAACAGCAGGAAATTGCAAATTATGTCTTTGCAGATACGCAGAAGACAGGAGCTTAGAGAGGGTGGAAGTAAACCACTCTCTTATTTTTTAAATGGGAGGATTTATACATGTTTGAATTAACCATAAATGATACAGTATATCAGTTTAAATTCGGGATTGGCTTTGTTAGAGCAATAAATAAAGCAGCACAGATGCCCGTAACGGGAGTTCCGGGCGCAATCCAAGAAGTAGGGCTTGCGCTTGCAGTAACAAAGGTTTTAGACGGAGATGTGATCGCTTTGATTGATATTTTAGAGCTTGCAAATAAAGGCTACGAGCCGAGAATTACAAAAAAAATTCTTGAAGATCATATAGATTCAGAGGACACCAATATCGACGAATTATTTAATGAGGTGGCGGATTTTTTAGAAAAGGCAAATGCTACCAAGAAAATAACACAGAAAATGAAGGAAGTAGCGGAACAGCAGGAAGAAACGGCGTAGGGAGCTTTGACGATATATATAAGGATATAGCTTTGAACTGTTTTAGATTTTTAAATTTTAAAAGCTTTGAAGAAGTGGATAGGCTCACCATACCGGAGTATGAACTTTTAATGAAGGCGGTAGAATTGCGGGAAGCTGATCTTGATTACCGTCTGCACATGCAAGCGTACCTCAACTTGCGGGTTAAGGCAAAAAAGAAGAGCGGCAGACGTAAGGAAAAGCCCGTATTTACAACTTTTGAAAAATTTTATAACCGGCAAAAGGCTATAGATGAAATCATGAATCCTAGAAAGAAAAAAGCAAGATTTGTCGGTATAGGAAAATTACTCAAGAAAGGGGGAGAAGAAAACGGATAGTTATACAGTACAAGCGGTATTGACACTAAAAGACAATTTGTCCGCTGGGCTAAAAAATGCCGCAGGAGCGACAGGATCCCTCGGGAGTAAATTTAAAAGTGCTGTAGGTCTTGGTGCTGCTATGCAGGTTGGCATGAAAGCTGTAAGTTCAGCTATGGGCGTGGTATCAAGCAGCATGGGCGCAGCCGTCAGTAGAGTGGACACGCTTAATCAGTTTCCAAAGATAATGAATCAAATGGGGCTGGCGTCTGAGTCTACCGCCAACAAAGTTAAAAATAACTTGGTTAAGGCAATCGACGGATTACCTACGTCTCTTGACGAGATTGTGTCAAGCACAAAGAATCTGGCAGTGCTCACTGGGGATTTAGACAAAGCTGCAGATACCGCGGTTGCGCTTAATGACGCGTTTCTCGCGTCTGGTTCGTCCAGCGCAGACGCAGCAAGAGGTTTGACTCAATATTCCCAAATGCTCGCAAAAGGTAAAGTGGATCAGCAGTCATGGAATACCTTATGTGAAACAATGGGGTACGGGCTGGACAAAACCGCAAAATCACTGCTCGGCAACACAGCAAATCAGAGAGATCTTTATGCAGCGCTTCAAGACGGCAGCGTGACATTTGACGAATTTAACGATGAGCTCATAAAACTGGATAAAGCAGAGGGCGGTTTTGCGGACACGGCAAGAACGGCCTCGGTTGGAATTGCGACAAGTTTCTCAAACATTAAAACTGCTATAGTTGCCGGACTGGCTAACTCTATTAACGCTATTGATGAAGCAATGAGATCATCTGGGGTCAAATGGCTTGAGGGCGGAATCGCAGGCACGCTGGATAAGGTTAAGATGGCCGTTTCATCGGCATTCAAAGGCATAAACAAGGCTATACAGTCAGTTAATATCAAAGGCATTGTTGATGGGCTCACGCCGGCTTTTGAGACATTAAAAATGACTGCTCAAACAACTGGAAAAGTAATAGGCAAGGTTGCCGGATTTTTAAACAAACATGCTGAGGGCATATCAAGTATGATTCCGGTAATTATCGCGGGTGCTATGGCCTTCAAGGCGTATAAAAAAATCTCATCGTTTTTCGCATCGTTAGGCGGGGCGACAGAAACCATGAATATCTTTGGGAATAGCACTAAAAAAGCTAAAAAAGCAACCTTGACGTTAAAAAAGGGGCTTGCATCACTCGCTAAAAATGCAGGAATAGCACTTATTATAGGATCCTTAGCGGCACTGGCCTTTGCCTTAAAAGGTATAGCCTCACTTGGCACCACAGCGGTGGCGCCATTGCTTACGTTTGGCGTTGTTGTGGCTGTCCTCGCGAAAGTTTTTGAATCAACGGGAAAAAAACTGCAAAAAAATATGAAGGGCATTATCGCCTTTTCAGCTGGAATTACTGGAATGGCTCTTGCTATGGCCCCACTTGCCAATGCAGGACTTGAAGGAGCTGCAGCAATAGGAGCTTTTGGCATAGTAGTTGCTAGTCTTGCGGCGGTTTTGGCAAGTCTTGGAACTAAGCTACAGTTGGGAATGAAAGGTATTATAGTTTTTGCCGCGGCAGTATCAGCAATGGCCCTCGCAATGGCACCGATCGCGCAGACGGGAACAGCAGGAGCTAAAGCGATGGCAGTGTTCGGCATGGTCGTTGCGGGGCTTGTGGCAGTGTTTTCGATATTTGGTACAGCGTTAAATATTGCGATACCGGGTATGTTGGCATTGGGCGCAACTGTATTGATGGTCGGTGCGGGAATGAAATTGGCAACACCATTTATTAAAGCGATGAGTGGTATGATGCGACAGTTAGGCAACACGGTATCACAGGTGGCGGGGTCAATAGCAGGGGCGGTAAGCAGGATAGTATCTGCCATTGGTGGTACATTGTGCCGCGTAATGCAGACGGCAGGAAATGTTATCAGTAAAGTAGCAGGCTCTATAAGCACGGCATTTCTTAAAATAAGCGATGGGGCAAGTAAGGTAATTAGTGCAATAAGTGGAGGGCTTTCCTCGGTGCTTGATTCGATCGCAGGGATTATAGATTCCGTCGGAACGGCTGCCCGGAATGCAGGTACCGGGTTCAAGTCCGTTGCAGAAGGGATTAAAATGATTGCAGGGTTGTCGTTTTGGGATATTGCAAAGTCACTGGGGACAGTGGCAACCGGCATTGGCGAAGTGTCTGCAAAAGGGCGTGGATTACCGCAAGTTGCATCTGGAATGCAGGTTTTAATGGCAGCATTTTCAATGGGTGCGGGGAGTATCGTTGTTTTTAATGCAGCAATGTCAAACATGTCCCAATCTACTGCTATAGCTCCGGCGATTACGGCGCTAAGTAATTCTCTTGTCGTATTTTCTGGGTATGCGCTTACTGCTGGAGTAGGGGCAATTACTTTAGGCGCGGGCATGATAATTGCTGCAACAGGAGTGCGGCAAGCAGGAAGTGGCGCTGTTATTGCAGCGGCGGGATTTTTGCTGTTAGGTGCGGGCATCAAAGTGACAGCAATCGCCGCAAAAGCGGTTGCATCGCAGCTGAAGGCCATATCATCAACAGCAAAACAAGCACAAGGCTCGCTGAAATCGATGCAGGCATCAACAAAAGTGGTGCAGTCGGGGCTTAGTGCAATTGGGGCTAAGGCAAAATCCTCAATGAGCCAGCTTATTAGTTCATTTTCAAGCGCCTCTGGCAAAGCAAGGTCCGCAGGCTCAAAGCTGGGAACAGGATTTAATTCAGGGATGTCACCGGGAATGAGTAAGGCGAAATCAACGGCAACCAAGGCCGTTTCTTCCATTGCATCAAAATTAAATAGCGGCGCAGGAAAAGCGCGTTCTGCGGGTGCAAATATCGGCCGCGGTCTGGCTAATGGTATGGCATCTCAGCTTGGCCACGTCAGATCAGTTGCGTCGCAGCTTGCAGCGCAGGCGGATAAGGCGATCCGAGCAAAGGCTAAGATCAAATCCCCTTCACGGGTGACCAGAAAATCAGGGCACTTTATCGGAGAGGGTTTTGCGCTTGGAATCTTGGATCTAAAAAGAAAAGTTTCTGACGCATCGGAAAAGTTATTTAGCATCCCTGTACTTACGCCGGGTCCCGATCTTGCGTTTTCGATGGGCGGCTACGAAGGCATGTCGCTTAATAGCGATTATGATTATTACCGCAACATGGATATCACAATATCGGTACCGGTTAATCTGGATGGCAGGGAAGTGGCAAAGGTAACTGCCCCGTATACAGAAGCGGAGTTAAGCAAAAGGCAGCAAAGAGAGGATAGAAGAAACGGAAGAAGATAGGAGGGCAGGCAATGTACGATTTTATAGATACTAATGAGTCTCAGAGCAGTGCTACGCTGCCCTCTGAGGCTATGTCCATTTACGGGGAATATATCGAAGATCAAGTGCCGGGATATCAGACGTTATACGTTAGCGGCAGGGAGTCTCTTGCAGCCGATCTGATGACATTTGAAACGGGAGCATCGGATGGTGAGACTATACAGAGACGTCGTTTCCCTGCAAGAACCATAACGGTGGGATTTCAGATCCTTGCAAGATCAAACAGTGAGTTCCGCACAGCATTTAATTTGTTAAATAGTGCGCTTTATGTGACGGAAGCACCAATCTCTTTTGCGGATGAACCGGATAAGTTTTTTATCGGAACACCAATCATGAATGCGGAGCCGGAGCCGGGCTCAAACTCTGTTACAGCGGAATTTGAGGTTTACTGTGCAGATCCTTTTAAGTACTCCATCGAGCTACACGTAGAAGAACCGGTCATGATTACCGGAACTGACGATGCAGGAAACGAGGTAACGCAGCCAGTCTTTGTAATAAATTATCAGGGCACATACCGAAGTTACCCTGAGCTATCAGCGATCTTTGCATCTACGGAAGATACCGATGGCAAACGGGTACGGCTTGGAGAATGTGGGTACGTCGCGTTTGTGGATCAAAACGAGAATATTATTCAGCTTGGAAATCCAGAAGAAGCAGACGTGAATGAAACACAGTACCCTATGTCGCAGCCTCTAATCAATCAGACTTTTAAGAGCGTAGCAAATTGGAGTGCGAACAGTGGCAAGACCGCAGGCAGTAATTATGTGATGGCGGGCAGTATGAAGGTACAGGCAATTAAAGATTCATCCGCGAACAAAACATTTAATTGTGCTCTGCCGGCAGGATATGGTAGCGGTTCGGCGTGGCATGGACCTTGTATATCACTTACCCCAAAAGATGCGGCGGGGACGAGCGGAGCTGTAAATTTCCGTTTTTCATATCAGCAGATTATGGCGCTTTCCGCGACTACGGCAACTGCAAAAAAGCAGCGAGGTTGTTTTCAGGCGCTTTTGATTAATGCAGATAACAACAGCATCTTAGCAGGAGTATTAATCGATAAATCCGGTGCGGGGACAACTGCGACGATGAGAACAATCGTAAACGGAACTGTGAAATCGACAGATAGTATCGATCTTTCTTGGTACAATACCAGATTTGGCTATACACACATCTGGACAACGACTACCAAGACCTATAAGTGGGTCACTAAAAAAGTCAAAAAGAAAAAGAAAAAAGTAAAGCAGTGGTATACCAAAACTGTAAAACACCGCACAGATCCGGTGCGAACTACATCTATTACGAAAAATGGCGCCGTTGTTACGTTTTCCATCGGCGGTACCGTGAAAAAGTTTACCGTGCCGGAAATTGCGGAGGCAAAAGCACATCAGATCGTTTTTTATTTTGGGAATTACGGAACCTATGCAGGATTGTCTTCTAATGCTCTTGCGCAGTGTCTTTTTACTAGAGATGATTGCGAGCGTTTTTATGATATTCCAAATGTTTTTGCTCCAGGGCAGGAAGTCGTGGCAGATTGCGATGACGCAGAAATTTATCTGGACGGCGAACGCAATCCAATGCTGGGTGCGCTTGGTAACGACTGGGAAGATTTCTGTCTGATGCCCGGAACGAATCAGATCGGGATTGCTTACTCTGATTGGGTAGATGATGCGTATTCACCAACCTTCAAGATAAAATATAGAGAGGTATTTTTATGATCATATATTTTTCTGATCGGGAGATGCAGATTCTGGGGCATGCATCAACGAGCCTGCCCAATGGATATTTGTTATACGAGGATCTGAAAACAGAGGATATCGATTCTGGCGTTGCCTGTTTTTCCTGCAAGATCGCCTATAAAGACGGAGACCGGGAAGAGCTTGAAAACATGGCAGTTGCAGGCCATTATATCTTGCGGAGCAGCAATAGCGAAAACACGTCAGAAAATGACGAAGATGAAAATAAATCGCATGGTAATTATAACGAATTTTACACAATCATCGACTCGGAATTTGATACAAAAAAGCAGGAAGTATATATTTATGCGGAGGACGCAGGGCTTGATCTGCTGAATTATATTTGTCCAGCGTACGAAGGAAAATCAATGACGATTACTCAGTACATCAACGCATTTATTAAAGGGTATGGCTGGGAAATCGGGACAAATGAGCTGGGGTCTGCCTCAAAGCTATCATTAAAGTGGGAGGGAGAATCCTCTGCGACAGAACGAATGCAGTCAATCATAAATAGTTTTGGCGGCGAGATCGGCTATTCTTTTGAAATTGAAAGGCTGGAAGTAAAGCATAAATATATCAATATCTACAAAGAACGCGGCAAAGACATTGGGGAGCAGTTAAGGCTAAATTATGAAATTGACAGCATTATTACGAAAAAGTCTATTGCCAACCTTGCAACGGCGATTTATGCAACCGGTGGCACGCCGGAAAATAAATCAGTGCCGATTAATTTGAAGAACTATACCTATACTGCTGATGGTGGTGATATCTATGTGGATAAGACTACTGGTCAAGTGCGGTGTAAATCCGCCATGAATAAATGGCGGGGAATCTTAGATGATGACGGATTGATCCTAAAGCAGTTTTCTTACGATACTACAAGTCAAGCACAACTGGCAGGACAAGCCGCTGCGGAACTGCGAAAATGTAAAGATGTCGAGGTAAATTATGAGATCGATTTTACGCAGATCCCTGACAGCCTGCGCATCGGTGATCGGATCAACGTGATTGATGATGAGGGCGCGTTATATTTATCCGGCAGAGTGTTAAAAATGGAGATTTCCGAGGTAGAGCAGACGAAAAAACTCACATTGGGCGAGTATCTGATCAAAGATTCGGGAGTTTCTTCCAAGGTGGCGGAACTTGCAGAAAAATTTTCCTCGGCTGCGCTTAATCGAAAGTTTTTTACTTGGATTGCATATGCGGATGATGAGAATGGCAGCGGAATTGCTTTAGAGCCAACAGGAAAAACATATCTTGGAACAGCAGTTAATCAGATGGAGGAGGTTATTGACATTACCGACCCATCTGTTTTTTCTTGGGTAAAAATACAAGGTGAGCCCGGGGCGGCAGGATCGGTAGTACCGCTGATTACAATCACATCATCTCAAGGTACAAATTTTAAGTCAGAGCAAATTTCTACGATATTGACAGCTCACGTCTACAAAGAAGGCGGAGAGTTGACGGAAGCGCAAATTGCAAAGCTCGGCGAAATAAAGTGGTATCAAGGCAGTGATTTAATAACTACCGGAAAAACACTGGTTCTTGATCTTGTAAATGCCGCAGATAATGTCGTGTATACGGCAAGATTGGAGGGGTAACGTGTCTATTTTAGCGAGTGCAGAGATAACATTGACACATATAAAAGACGGAGCGGACGGCGCTACCGGGCCGCAAGGTCCTAAAGGCGAAAAAGGTGACACAGGCGCTACCGGGCCACAAGGGCCTAAAGGTGATACTGGAGCTACGGGGCTTCAGGGATTACAAGGCCCTAAGGGCGATCAAGGCATTCCCGGACCGAAGGGCGACACCGGAGCAACCGGAGCAACAGGCGCGAAGGGAGATAAGGGTGACACTGGAGCCGCTGGTGCAGCCGGGGCGGATGGTAAGACAAGTTATTTCCATATTAAATATTCATCGGTGGCGAATCCAACATCATCGAGTCAGATGACCGAAACACCGTCCACCTATATTGGTACATATGTGGATTATACGGCTGCGGATAGCGCCGATCCAACAAAATATACTTGGTCAAGGTTTCAAGGCGCGCAGGGAGCAAAAGGCGATCAGGGCATCGCTGGCACCAATGGAGCTGACGGCAAAACATCATATCTACACATTGCTTATGCAAACAGCGCGGATGGTACCAGTGGTTTTAGTGTGTCTGACTCCGCCGGCAAGGTATATATCGGGCAGTATACGGATTTCGTTCAGGCAGATTCGACCGATACGACGAAATACGCTTGGACTCGCATCAAGGGCGAGCAGGGTGCGCAGGGTCTCCAAGGCTTGCAAGGTCCTAAGGGCGATCAAGGCATTCCCGGGCCGAAGGGCGACACTGGAGCCACTGGTGCAGCCGGGGCGGACGGTAAGACTTCGTATTTCCATATTAAATATTCATCGGTGGCGAATCCAACATCATCAAGTCAGATGACCGAAACGCCGTCTACCTATATTGGTACATACGTGGATTATACGGCTGCGGATAGTACTGATCCAACAAAATATACTTGGTCAAGGTTTCAAGGCGCGCAGGGAGCAAAAGGTGATCAGGGCATCGCTGGCACCAATGGAGCTGACGGCAAAACATCATATCTACATATTGCTTATGCAAACAATGCAGACGGTACCAGCGGTTTTAGTGTGTCTGACTCCACCGGCAAGCTGTACATTGGTCAATATACGGACTTTACGCAAGCCGACAGTACGTCTCCGTCTAAGTATTCCTGGACTAAGATCAAAGGTGAAACCGGAGCTACCGGACCTACTGGTGCGACCGGTCCTAAAGGAGATACTGGAGCAACTGGCGCTGCTGGTACACCCGGTATCGACTTTTCTCAAGGTAAAATGTTATTCACCGATCCAACGTTTGCTAGTGGAGTAAATAGTACGGTACCTTATGCAAACTCTGGCAGTAGTTATTTAACATGGGCTAGAGTTGCAAAATCCTCGGATAATCCTATGGCTGGAACCGGCTACGAGATGGTTTGTACAAATACCGGAACCGTTTCTCCTGCCAATGGTGGATTCCGATGGTCGCATAGCTCGCGTGCAAATGCGGTATTCATTTATCGAATTATCGCTAAAATTCCTACCGGAAGATCGCTTATATGGGCAACGAACAGTATTGGCACCGGAAGTAATTCAAAATGGTTAACATCAAATGCCGGAACGGGAAAATTCACAGAATATTTATTTAGACTGGAATGTGGTGATACTGGTACTTTTAGCACAACTGGGTATTTCTACGTAAACGGTGCTGCTGGCACAGCAAACAACCCTTTGAAATGGTATGTGGCTTATGCAACCGTATTTGATATGACGAATGTATCAGATGTTAAAACAGCGCAGGATACAGCAAATAGCGCGTCTAAAGTAGCCACAAACTATTTAAATTATGATAGTAATGGTTTGGTAATTGGAAATTTGACTAATTCCACGCTTGGTAATAATGTTCTTATCGACAATGACTCCGTCGACATCAGAAACGGTAATGCGGTGTTGGCAAGTTATCAGGCGAACCGGGTAGAACTGGCAAAAAACAGCAGAGAAGCGGTAATTGATTTATGCGATGGAATAGCATCATTATCAAATAAAGATGATGAAGGGCAACTGGTTGGAGATTTTAACAGATTATTAATTCAGTCCGAAGATCAAGTGAGCGTGGAATCCCGGAACTTTGAAGTGTTTTGCAAATATGAGGGAACTGTAAATGAATTTTCAATGAATGGATATCAGCCGTGGGATCCCGATATACCATCAGAAGATTGGAACGCTACCATAGGCTTGGGTACCAGAAGGATGGCAACACTTCCAGAAGAATATGGAAATGATTCGATTATTTATGGTGGAAGATTGGATTTATCTGCGATCGCGGGAGGATGTGCCAGGCTTTATGCGAATGCATCAGATAGTTATAATTGGGTAGAGTTTAATCTTAATGGATCAACTGGATTTGCTGAGCTATATGGAGACCCTGCAAATTTGTTGATGCAAGTTAATAGCGGCATTTATTCAGATGATCCCACTAGCGGGGAAGTTAAAGAGGTGTTTACACCTCAATCATCAGCAGGAAATACAACAGTCGGATATGGAAATTATGCAAAGGCAAGTGGAAACACTAATCTTTACGGAAATGATGTGGTTATTTTGTCTGCCGCAGCCGGAAATGTAAGTATGAGACCCTACATGAGAAAAGGCGATAAACTTACTGGTTATCGGGTGACGACATCTGGATATCTTACATCGTCCAATCAAATTGTTTATTTTACAATTCCTCTACAAAAACCGATCATTGGAAATCCTACCGTATCGATATCGTCAAGTTCCGGTTTGATCTTGCGACAAGTAACTAAATATACGCATGGTTCGGCATCATCCACAAGAGTAAAACCTACAAGTTATACGGTAACGACCATTAATAGTGGTTATGCACTTATGATTCAGGCGAAATTTACCACTACAACCAACAGTCAGAACAACTCATGTATCGGAATTGATGCATCTTTAAATATCACATTATCATAAGGAGGGTTTTAAAATGGCACTAAAGAAAGCAATCCGTCAGAATGACGGCGTTATTACTAACTACCATAGAATTTTATTTATCGAATTGACTGTGAACAGCCATAATTCTATCGCCGTTTTGTCATATGTAGATGATGACGCAAGAGCTGAAGAACAAAACGAAAATAGAGAAGAGATATTCGAACCTTACAAGAGATGCATAACATACGAAACGGATTATGATCCGTCAATGACAATTGAAAAGGCGTACGAATATATCAAGACTCTACCTGAGTTTGAAAACGCAGAAAATGTTTAAGTGGAGGAGAAATCATGAAAGAAAAATTACAAATGTTAAGAAATACAATGGCAGATATTGAAACAAAAGGTGATAGCACTTTGCGAATGGCAGACTGTTTAAAATTTGTCGCACAGCTCATAAACGAATGCGAGAAGTCAGAATTGAAGGTTACGCCAGAGAACGATGCATCGATAGAGAAATGAGGTGATTTGTGATGACGTTTATCGACCTGACGTTGGAACAACTAAAACTATATAAAGCTCAATGTGAAGCATATGGGACAATCGAAGATGTTGTTGAGTGTGAAAAAAGAATAAAAGAGCTTATGGCAAGGCAATAGAGCCTTGTTTTTTATTACGGAAAGGAAGGTAAAAAATGAACACATTTTTAACATCAAACAGATGGCATATGAGACTGCTACGAACGATAGTGCAGGGCGTTATAGGCGTACTCATTGCTAATCTCGACCTTATAGTGTCAGCATTTGATTTTAACTCAGGCGTAAAGGCTCTGATTGTTGCTCTTGTTATGGCTGTACTGTCACCAATCATGTCAGCAATCGGTACCGATACAGTAGTTGAGGACGGACTTATCGGCGGAGAGACACATAAGGCAAAGCCTGACGATGATGAGGAGGTGTAATCATGGCGGCAGTAAAAGGATCAACAGTAATCAATAAAGCGACAGATATGCTGGGAAAAACTGGGACTACCATCTGGAACTATTACGGACTTGCCAAGGGTACGGCATATTGCGCCGCCTTTGTGTCATATATCATGGCTAAGGCAGGGGCAAAGAGTCTATTTTACGGTGGCAAACCTGTTTTTTATGTGCCATACGCTCAAGCTTGGCTCAAGAAAAACTGCACTCATGTAAAAATGGCAGATGCAAGACCCGGAGATATCGTTGTATTTACGTGGGATGGCATCGGTAATAACTCCGAAAAAGGCAGCAGAGATCATATTGGATTTATCCGCAAAG
>Ga0129308_1003289_pt1 | contig 11891 bp, 9 predicted proteins | sample L827metagenome_FD_94440 | JGI IMG/M metagenome (GOLD analysis project Ga0129308, IMG submission 94440) | Ring-tailed lemur group fecal microbial communities from Wisconsin, USA - L827 metagenome | ecosystem: Host-associated > Mammals > Digestive system > Large intestine > Fecal | place: USA... | reverse complement strand
GGCCAAGAGAGCGGGCCGGAACGCTGTCCGCAAAGCTGCGGGAGCTTGGCGCGGAGGTGCTGGAGGTCCCGACCATCGGGACCGTGGCGATCACGCCGAACGAGGCGCTGGAATCGGCGCTGGACCGGCTCGAACGTTATCAATGGCTGGTCTTCACCAGCCCAAAGGGTGTGGAGGTGTTTTTCGGGGCGCTCCGTGGACGCGGAAAGGACGTGCGTGCCCTGCACGGCTGCAAGCTGGCCGCCCTGGGCAGCGGAACGGCGGCGGCGCTGGAGCAGCGCGGCCTGTTTGCCGACCTGATTCCGGAGGTCTATGACGCACCGCACCTGGGCGCGGCTCTGCGGCAGCGGCTTCACCGCGGCGATCGGGTGCTGATTCCGCGGGCCAGGCAGGGAGACCCTGCGCTGATAGAGGCGCTGCGGCAGGCGGAGAACGTGGAGCTCTGTGAAATCCCAATCTACGATACGGTCTATGCGAGGACAGAGGCCCTGGATTTGGCGGCGGACCTTGCGGCCCATCCCAAGACGATGGCGGCGTTTACCAGCGCGTCCACGGTCCGGGGCTTTGCGGCAGCGGCGGCGGGCGCGGACCTGACGGCGGTGCAGGCGATCTGCATCGGCGAGCAGACCGCGGCGGAGGCAAGAAAGCTCGGCATGCGTGTGTACACGGCGCGCCAGGCCACCATTGAGGCAATGATAGAACGGATACAAGACGTTTATAAAGGAGAGCAAGCAAAATGAGTTTGACAATAAGACCGCGGCGGCTGCGTGGCAGCGAGGCCCTTCGCAAGATGGTACGGGAGACGAGAATCGACAAATCCTCGCTGATTTATCCGGCATTCATTGCCGAGGGACTGACGGAAAAGCAGGAGATTCGCTCCATGCCCGGGCAGTACCGGCATACGATGGACAGCCTGCTGCAATTGACGGAGCAGCTCTTGGAGGCCGGTGTGGACAAGATGATGCTCTTTGGCATTCCGCTGGAAAAGGATGCGCTGGGCTGCCAGGCCTATCATGAACACGGCATCGTGCAGGAGGGCATGCGGGCGGTCAAGGCGCGCTTTCCGGAGATATACCTGATTGGCGACGTCTGCATGTGCGAATATACCTCCCACGGCCACTGCGGCATTCTGAAGGGGTCGAACGTGGACAACGATACGACGCTGGACTATCTGGCGAGAATTGCGCTGACGCAGGTCCAGGCGGGAGCCGATATGGTGGCGCCCTCCGACATGATGGATGGCCGCGTGGCCGCCATTCGCGCGCTGCTGGACCGGAACGGCTATGAGGAGACGCCGATTATGTCCTATGCGGTCAAATATGCGTCCTCCTTCTATGGCCCCTTCCGGGAGGCGGCGGACTCTGCGCCGGCCTTCGGCGACCGCAAGAGCTATCAGATGGATTTCCACAATGTCCGCGAGGGCATCAAGGAGGCCCTGCTGGACGTAGAGGAGGGCGCGGATATCATCATGGTCAAGCCGGCCATGGCCTTTGGCGATGTGATTGCCCGCGTCCGGGATGCGGTTCATGTGCCGGTGGCGTCCTACAGCGTCAGCGGCGAGTATGCCATGGTCAAATGCGCGGCGCAGATGGGCTGCATCGACGAGGCGAAGATCGTCTGCGAAATGGCCGCTTCCGCCTACCGGGCCGGCAGCGACATCTATCTGACCTATTTTGCCAGGGAGCTGGCAGGCTATCTCGCAGAGGGAAGAATTGGATGACGGCGGCATGATGGAGCGGCGGAAGTTTACGGGCAACCGTCTGCTGCGCTTTGGCTATACCACTGGAAGCTGTGCAGCCGGGGCCGCCAAGGCGGCGGTGATGCTGCTGCTGACCGGTCAGACCGTCCCCAGCGTGCGGATCGATACGCCTAAAGGAATCCCGCTCGATTTGGAGATTCTCGACCCGGTGCGGTCCGGAGACACGGCCTCCTGTGCCGTCCGCAAGGACGGCGGCGACGACCCGGACGCCACCAACGGGCTGCTGATCTATGCCACGGTCCGCCGGATTGAGAACGGGATCCGGATCGACGGCGGTCGCGGCGTCGGCCGGGTGACGAAGCCCGGACTGGACCAGCCCGTGGGCAGCGCGGCGATCAACCATGTGCCGCGGCAGATGATCGAGGACGCGGTGCGCGAAGCGATGGATGGCGCGGAGGGCGGCATGGAGGTCGTCATCTCGGCGCCGGAAGGCGAGGCCGTGGGCCGAAAAACCTTCAATCCACACCTCGGCATCGAGGGCGGCATCTCCATCCTGGGCACCAGCGGCATTGTAGAGCCGATGAGCGAGACGGCCCTGATCGAGACGACGCGGGTGGAGCTGAGCATGCTCCGGGCCGCGGGCGCGGAGAATTTGCTGCTGACCGTCGGCAACTATGGCGACGACTTTGTGCAGACCCGGCTGGGCTTTCCGATGGACCGAAGAATCAAGTGCTCCAACTTCATCGGGGAGACGCTGTCGGACGCGGTGGCGCTGGGCTTTCGCCGGGTGCTGCTGGTTGGACATATCGGCAAGCTGGTCAAGCTGGGGGCGGGCATGATGAATACCCATTCGGCCCAGGGCGATGCGCGGATGGAGATTCTCGTCTCCTGTGCGCTGGTGGCGGGGGCCTCTCTCGAAACGCTGCGGGCGGTGGCTGCCTGTGTCACCACCGATGCGGCGCTGAAGGTTTTGCGGCAGGCGGCGCTGCTGGGGCCGTCTATGCGGGAACTGGAGCGGCGCATTTCGGCCCAGTTGGAGCGGCGCTTTGGCGATTATCTGGAGCTGGGCGTGATCGTGTTCTGCGGCCAGAAGGAACAGGCGGAAATTTTATGCCTCTGTGGCCATGCTGGGCCGTGGCTGGAGAAATGGAGAGAGCGCAATGACAACTGATCCCCACGGCGGCGATATCTATGGCTATGACAAAGAATTGCTGGACTACTCCGTCAATCTGAATCCGCTGGGGATGCCCCCGGAGATCCTGACGGCAGTGCGGGAGCATGCGGCGGAGTATGACCGCTATCCGGATCCCCATTGCCGCGCGCTCCGGCGGGCCGTGGCGGTCCGGGAGGACGTGCCGGAATCGTGGCTGGTGTTTGGAAACGGGGCGGCGGACCTGATTGTGCGCATCGCTGCGGCGCTGCGGCCCCGGCAGGCCCTCGTGACAGCGCCGGCCTTCTCGGAATATGAGGCAGCGGTGCTGTCCTGCGGCGGCGCGGTGCGTCGGTTCCCGCTGCGGGAGGCGGACGGCCTCCGCGTGACGGCTGCCTACGGAGATGCGGTACAGACCGGAGACGAGCTGGTCTTCCTCTGCAACCCCAACAACCCCACGGGGCAACTGGCGGCGCCGGGGACCGTGGAGCGGGTGCTGCAAGCCTGCGAAGCGGTTGGGGCCACGTTGGTGGTGGACGAGTGCTTCCTGGAATTCACCGAAGGCGAATCCTGCAAGGCGCTGCTGGAAAGCCACGGCAATTTGATTGTTCTGCGGGCTTTTACAAAGCTCTATTCCATGGCCGGGCTGCGGCTGGGCTATCTGCTCTGTTCGAATGCGGAAAAGGCGGAAAAAATTGCCCGCTGGGGCCAGTGCTGGAGCGTTTCCACGCCGGCCCAGGTCGCGGGACTGGCCGCCATGGGACTGACGGACTGGGCGGAGAAGACCCGGAGGTTGGTGCGCGGAGAGCGGCTCTGGGCCGCCGGCCGGTTGCGGGCGCTCGGGTTTTTCGTCTATCCCTCGGACTGCAATTTCCTGCTGTTCCGGGCGGACGAGAGCCTGTGGGACCGGGCCATGGAGCGGGGAATTATGCTGCGAAGCTGCGCCAATTTTTCGGGACTGGACAGCCGGTATTACCGCATCGGTCTGAAGCAGCGGCCGCAAAACGAGCGCCTGATGCAGGTGCTGGACGCATGCAGGAGGTAGCAAATGGCAAGAGCAATTATGGTGCAGGGGACCACATCGAACGCCGGAAAGAGCTTCCTGGCGGCGGCCCTTTGCCGGATTTTCGTACAGGACGGCTACCGGGTGGCCCCGTTCAAATCGCAGAATATGGCGCTCAACTCCTTCATCACCGAGGAAAATCTGGAGATGGGCCGGGCGCAGGTGATGCAGGCCGAGGCGGCGAAAATCAAGCCGTCGGTGCGTATGAACCCGATTCTGCTCAAACCCACCGGCGACACCGGCTCTCAGGTCATTGTAAACGGCCAGGTGCGGGGCGACATGCCGGCAAGGGACTATTTTGCCATGAAGCGGAGCCTGATCCCGGATATTCTCGCGGCCTACCGTTCGCTTTCCGAGGAATATGAGATCATCGTGATCGAAGGGGCAGGCAGCCCGGCGGAGATCAACCTCAAACAGGACGACATCGTCAACATGGGGCTGGCAGCCCTTGTGGACGCGCCGGTGCTGCTCTGCGGCGACATCGACCGGGGCGGCGTCTTTGCGTCGCTCTATGGCACGGTGGCGCTCCTGACGCCGGAGGAGCAGGACCGGATCAAGGGCCTTGTAATCAACAAGTTCCGGGGCGACAAGCGGATTTTGGACCCGGGGCTTACGATGCTGGAAAATCTGACCGGAAAGCCGGTGGTGGGCGTCGTGCCCTATCTGCACCTGGACCTGGACGATGAGGACTCCCTGACCGACCGGTTTTCCCGGCAGGTGCAGCGGGGCCTTGTGGACATCGCGGTTATCCGGCTGCCCCGCATTTCCAACTTTACGGATTTCAACCCGCTGGAGCGGATTGCGCAGGTATCGCTGCGGTACGCCGGCAGCGTCTCCGAGCTGGGGACGCCGGACGTCGTCATTTTACCGGGGACAAAAAATACCATGGACGACCTCAAGTGGCTCCGCCAGAGCGGACTGGAGGCGGCGATCTGCCGCCATGCCGCCAGTGGCGGCGCGGTGGTCGGAATCTGCGGCGGCTATCAGATGCTGGGGACCCATCTTTCCGATCCCGACGGCGTGGAGGCCGGCGGAGAGCTGCGGGGTATGGGGCTGCTGCAGGCGGAGACGGTGTTCCTGGGCGACAAGACCAGAACGCAGACCGAGGGAACGGTACTGCAATGCGCGGGCGTTTTTTCGCCGCTGGCCGGGACCGCTTTTTCCGGCTATGAAATTCACATGGGCAGAACGACGTCCGCGCTGCCGCCCTTTGCCGCGCTGAGGAGCAGCGCCGGCGATAAGACGGACGGCCTCTTTGCCGGGAATGTCTTTGGAACCTATGTCCACGGCATTTTTGACCGGGCTGAATTTTCGCGGCAGTTTGTCAACTGCATTCTGCGGAAAAAGGGCCTGACAGAGAGCACCGGCAGCGTGGACTGGGAGGTCTACAAGGAGCAGCAATACGACGCCCTGGCGGACGCCGTGCGCGGTGCGCTGGATATGGATTATATTTACAGTCTGCTGGATTCGCAGAAGGAGTGAGCGCCATGGAAGCAAAATTACAAAACATTCTTGAGAAAATTCAGCCGGTGGACCGGGAGGCCATGGACCGGGCCAGGGCCTATCAGGCGATGCTCGCCAAGCCGCCGGGCAGTCTGGGAAAGCTGGAGGAGATTGCCGTCCAACTGGCTGGGATTACCGGGAGAATCAAGAACCGGGTCGAGAAAAAACGGATCGTTGTCCTGTGCGCCGACAATGGCGTGATCGAGGAGGGCGTCTCCGTGACGCCCCGGTCCGTAACCGCCGCCCAGGCGGTCAATATGACGAAGCATCTGACCGGCATGTCCTCCATGGCGCAGCATTTCGGCAATGAAATTGTCGTGGTGGACGTGGGTATTGCGGACCCCTACGACTGTGCGGAGATCGTGGACCGGAAAATTGCGCCGGGGACGCGGAACCTGCTGCATGAGCCGGCTATGACCCGGGAGCAGGCGGTTCGGGCGATTCTGACCGGTGTGGAGCAGGCGGAGCGGGCGAAGGCGGACGGCGTTCAGGTCGTGGGCGTCGGGGAAATGGGCATCGGCAATACCACAACCTCGGCGGCGGTGCTCTCCGCCCTGACGGGCCTTCCCGTGGAGGCAGTCACGGGCCGCGGCGGCGGTCTGACGGACGAAGCGTTTTCCAGGAAAAAGTCGGTGATTGAGGCGGCGCTGGCCCGGGCAAAGCCGGACCGGGCGGATGTCGCCGGCATCCTTTCGGAGGTCGGCGGTTTCGACCTCGCGGCCATGTGCGGCGTATTTCTCGGCTGCGCGCTGGTGCGGCTGCCGGTGGTGATCGACGGGTTTATCTCCATCGTGGCGGCCCTCTGCGCGGCGCGGCTCAATCCGGCGGCCGCCGGGTATCTGCTGCCGTCCCATGCCTCCTATGAGGTGGGCTATATGGCGGCGGCGAAGGAGCTCGGCATCGACCCCTGGCTGCTGCTGAACATGCGGCTGGGGGAGGGCAGCGGCTGTCCCATTGCCTTTGAGGTGATCTCGGCTGCCTGCGCCGTCATGAACGATATGGCCACCTTTGCCGGTGCGGAGATCAACGACGGCTACCTGGAGGAGATCCGGGAAAAGGACTGCTTTTCCGTGGAACCGGCGAGGGCGCTGTGACACAGTTTGTCTTTGATTTGGACGGCACGCTCCTGCGGGGCGAGCTGCTTCCGGCCATTGCCGCTGCGGCCGGCCTCAACGGCGCGGCGATGGAAGCGCAGACCATGCAAGCGGTGCTGGGCGGACGGGACTTTTCCGAGAGCTTTCCAGAGCGGGTTGCGGCGCTGCGATCCGTACCCGTGGAGCTGGCGGCACAGGCTGCCTGCGCCATGCCGCGCTACGAGCAGCTCTGCGCCTTCCTGCGCGCGCATCGGGACCGCTGCTGGATCGCTACGGGCAATTTGGATGTGTGGATTGGGCCGCTGCTGCGGGAGCTGGACATGGCCGGGCACTGCTTCTGCGCCAAAGCGCAGGTAGAGAATGGCTTTGTGACCGGGATCCTGTCTCTGGCGGACAAGGCGGCGGCTGTGCGGCGGCTTCCACGGCCTGTCGTCGCTGTCGGGGATGGCGCCAACGACTGTGCCATGCTGGCGGCTGCGGATGTGGGGATCGCCTTTGGCGGCTTGCATCCCGTGCCGGAGGCGCTGCTGCGGAGCGCCGATCAGGCGGTGGAGGAGGAGACAGCGCTTTTGTCGCTTCTACAGGACTTTTTATAAAATATGAAAAGAAGACCCTATCGGTTGGATAAAACGCCGACCGATAGGGCTTTTATTTGCTCCGGTCAAGCAATTTGGTTAGAAATGATACCGGCTTTCCGGTTTAAAATTATCCTCCGAAATAGGACCATAGTTGTGCAAAAAAGCGGAAATTCTTATGGATAATTTACGGGAGTTCTGGCGAAATCGACAGAGCTTCTGGGGCTTTTGTACAAAATTTCCAGGCCCGCATAGGACGCGCGGCCCGCGGCGGCAAAGGATTCCCTATCCGGAATAAGACGGACAAAAATTTTTTTGCGCACTTTAATTTTGAATTCCAGACATTAAAGATGAAAAAATGTCCATAAAGAAAGTGGAATCGACAGGAATATTTTGGTACAATAAATAAAATGAAATTTTCAGATGTGCGGTTGGTTGGGACAATGTGCTGCGGCCCGGGGCGCAGTATTATTGAATATTAAAAATGGGAGGAAACAACATGAAGAAAACACTTGCATTGCTTCTTGCGCTTCTGATGGTTCTGTCGATGGTCGCCTGCGCGGCGAAGGAAACGACACCTGAGGAGCCGGCGCAGACGCCTGCGGAAGAGACCGCGCAGGAACCGGAAACGCCGGAAGAGCCTGCTGAGGAACCCGCTGAAGAGCCTGCAGAAGAAACGCACGATCCCGTGACGCTGTCGCTCTGGATCTATGACGACGGCGACGCTGTCACAGCGCTGTATGAGGAATGGATGGCGGCTGTCAATGAGGCGTATCCCTGGATTACCATAGAGATGGAGCTCCTTCCCTACGACTCCGGCCCGGAAAAGTTTGTTGTGGCCTGCGCAACCAACACGACGCCCGACCTCTATTTTGACGGCTATTCCCGGATTGCTCCCGCTGTGGAGGCCGGACTGACTGTGGATGTCACTGACCTGCTGGAGAAGTACGCGGATTCCTTCGTTGCAGAGCAGAAGGAAGGCATCAAGCCTGATGGCGGCTATGGCTATCTCGCTACGGCGACCGGCGCAGCCTATTGCGTCCTGGTCAATACGACCCTTGCAGAGCGTCTTGGCGTTGCCGATATGCTGCCCGAAGACAAGATGACCTGGTCCTATGACGACATGCTGGCGGTTTGCCGTGCGGCCAAGGAGGCCGATCCCACTGTGATCCCCATGGACGCCTATGCCGGCTCCCAGAGCTCTGACGCCTGGTACTATTCCTGGCTGATTGCCAATGGTGTGGATATCACCAACGACGACCTGACTGCAACGGGCTTCAAGGACGGCGAAAGCCGCGAAAATGCAGTGGAAACCCTGAATTTCTTCAAGACCGCGATTGACGAGGGGCTGACCGCCGATGGCTGCGCGACGATGGCGGACCTTGATACGCAGGCGATTTGGGAATCCGGCAACCAGCTCTTCCTCCATGGCGCGTTCAGCAACATGTCCACTTATTATACCGAAATGGAGCAGGGACTCTGCGTAGAGTTTACATATGACGGATACGGAATTCCCACTTCGGACGGCACTGAACTGCCCACAGTCTGCAACTGGGGCTCCTATGGCTACTGCGGCTTCAACAATAATGGCAACGAAGAGGCCATCAAGCTGGCGCTGGAGGTTTGGATTTCCGATCCCTACTGGCAGTCTCAGCTTTCCAACCTGACCGGCCGGTTCTCCGTTATGAGCAATACCACGTCCGAATGGCCCTTTGAGCAGATTACGGAGACAATGGACCGCGCGGTTTCCTACGGCGCAGAGTATGCAGTCAGCGACTTCGGCATTCTGGAGTCCTGGTGGGCAGATTTCCGCGGCACCTTCTATCCTCAACTGCAAGAATTCTACGTTGGCAACATTGATGCGGATACGATGCTGGATAACTGGTCGGCAAGTGCCGATGAGATCATTGCAGCCGCACTTGCGGAATAACGAAAAGCTATGGGGAAAGGGCGCAGAGTAATTTGCGCCCTTTTCTCCGCAGGAGAGGATCTGGCTGAGAAAGGACAACGCGGCTTATGGCAAATAGGACGATGAAAGCGACAAAGAAACCGAAAATGAGCAGGCTGGAGGCACGGAAGGCGAAGTGGGGATATGTCTTTTTGCTGCCGTGGCTCATCCTGTTCTGCGTCTTCTATGCATACCCACTGATTTATGGCATTGCCGTTTCTTTTACTGATTTTACATTGGGCGGCGCGAAGTTTAACGGATTTAACAACTACATATCGATTTTTCATGACTATGCGTTTTGGCGCAGCCTGGTTGCAACGCTGTGCTATGCGGTCATCGTGATTCCGCTGCAGGTATTCCTGCCGATGTGGATTGCGAGCATACTCCGCCCGCACGGATCAAAGTTCAATACGGCCGTGAAGCTGCTGGCCTATCTTCCGGGCGTTACCTGCTCTGTCGCGCTGGTGATCTCCTGGAAATTTATGCTTGATCCGAACCTCGGCCTGATGGCCACCATTATGCGCTGGCTTGGCGTCCGGGGATTCTCCTTCTTTAACAGCGCCAAAACCGCCATTCCGGTGCTCTCTCTGCTGATTGTATTCAGCAACCTTGGTGCCAATTTGATTATTTACACGGCGGCGCTCAATTCGATTCCCAACGACTACTATGAGGCGGCCGAGCTGGATGGTGCAACACGTTCACAGCAGTTCCGAAAGATCACGATGCCGCTCCTGCACCCGACCATTGTCTATGTATTTGTCACCTCCACAATCGCCGCCCTTCAGATATTCGTCATCCCGCAGTTGATGACAGGCGGCGGCCCGAACTATACAACCTCGACGCTCCTCATGATGGTCTATGATACCGCATTTTCCAACAACCAGTTTGGCTATGCGTCTGCAATCGGCGTGATTCTGTTTATCATTACGGCAATCATTGCGGTCATTCAGTTCCGCGTTACACAGCGGGACTCGGTGGAATTCTGAGGAGGTGCGAAGTTTGAAGAAAAAGCATACAAGTTTAAACCGCAGACAAATCAGTATTCCCGGAACCATCGGCGTGTGCCTGCTGCTTGTAATTGTGGTCATGCCGTTCTATATCATGCTGGTTGGCGCGTTCAAGCCCAATGTGAACATGATGGCCGTGCCCGTTGATCTGAGGCCCTTCACAGATTTTACGATTGAAAATATCAACAAGGTATTCAAGAAGTCGGATCTGCTGCTCTGGATGAAAAACAGCCTCCTGATTAGCTGCTCCGTGGCGCTTCTGACCTGCTTCATCGGCGTTACCGCGGGCTATGCCTTTGCCAAAATCAAATTCCACGGAAAGAATTTTTTCTTTATGCTGGTGATGGCAACGATGATGATGCCAAAGCAAATGCTGCTGATTCCCAACTATCTGGTCGCAAACAGTCTGCATCTGGTGAATACGCACATCGGCGTCATTTTGACCACGGTGGCTCCGGCCTTCGGCGTCTTTTTGAGCCGCCAGTTTATCTCCAGCCTGCCGGGCACGCTGTTCGACGCGGCGGAGATCGACGGATGCAGTGAGCCCGGCAAGTTTTTCCGGATTGCGCTTCCGCTGTCCCTGCCGGCCATTGGAACAATTTCCATTTTCTCCTTCTTTGCCTGCTTCAACGATTATATCTGGCAGCTCATCATGATTTCCGACAAAAAGCTCCAGACGCTGCCGATCGGCCTTGCATTTTTCAGCTCACGGGCCGGCAAGGGCGAACAGATGGCGCTGGCGCTGCTGGCCACGCTGCCTCTGGTGGTGCTGTTTATCGTGTGTCAGAAATTCTTTATCAAGGGCGCAACCGTCGGCGCGGTAAAGGGATAAAAAAAAGACGCCTCACAGCGCTATGAAAGAAAAAGCCGCCCGCAGGAGATCATCCTGTGGGCGGTTTTCACGGGTTATATGACATATTTTGTCCGGTATTCCTCAAAATAACGGTCAAAGGAGGCGGATCTCATTTGACGCACGCTGTTGAGGTATTCATGGGTATCGAACGAATCGGACTCCAGCTCAATAATGGCGACGGCGATATTGGAGCAATGGTCGGCAACACGCTCGAAATTAGTGATCAGATCATTGAAGACAAAGCCCTGCGTCAGCGTGCAGACGCCGCGTTGAAGCCGGTCGACATGGTGGAGCTTCATCTCATCGCAGAGCGTATCGATCAGCTCTTCCAACGGCTCGACACGGGAGGCGGTCTTCAGATCGTTGTGGAGGAATGCCTCGTTGGTGACGTGAACAATCTCGGAGACGGCAGCCTGCATCGTTGTAAGCTCCCTGGAGGCGGCTTCAGAAAACACCAGGTGCTTTTGGGCGATCTCCTGCGCGGCCTCGGAGATATTGACCGCGTGGTCGGAGATTCGCTCAAAATCGGAGATGGTGTGCAGAAACTTGGAGACATCCTCGTTCTGCTTTGGAGACAACTCCCGGCCGGTGAGCTTCACCAGGTAGGTACCCAGGCGGTCTTCATATTGGTCGACGGTGGTTTCCATCTCCTGCACCTGTTCAAAACCATCGTCGGAATAATCTGTCAGAAGGGCGATGGCGGCGGAGAGGTTTTTCTCTGCGGCCACAGCCATATTGTGAATGGTGATACGGCTCTGTTCAATGGCCAGAGCCGGATGCTGGATAAAGCGCTCCTCCAACTGCATTGTCTTTTCCACGTCCTTTGCATGCCCGTCGGGGACCAGCAGATTGACCAGCGTTTGGATCACGTCGATAAAAGGCAGGAGGACAAGCACCTTAATCAGACGGAACAGCGTGTTGATCATTGCAATGCGGAAGGGTGACATGACCTGTTCCAGAAAAGGGAACTGGAAAATTGCGTTCAGTAAGTAGAAGACG
>Ga0129308_1003288_pt1 | contig 11891 bp, 12 predicted proteins | sample L827metagenome_FD_94440 | JGI IMG/M metagenome (GOLD analysis project Ga0129308, IMG submission 94440) | Ring-tailed lemur group fecal microbial communities from Wisconsin, USA - L827 metagenome | ecosystem: Host-associated > Mammals > Digestive system > Large intestine > Fecal | place: USA... | reverse complement strand
TTAGCATCTTTTCCAGATTTAATCATATCCATAATTCTTCCAAGATTAATGAATTCATAACCGATGATTTCATTATTATCATCTAAAGCGATTCTGTTAATATATCCTTCAGTTAATTCAAGATATCTTGGACCTTTAACTTTAGTAGAATAAGCAGTACCAACCATACTTCTTAATCCTTTACCTAAGTCTTCAAGTCCAGCACCTACTGAAAGACCACCTTCAGAAAATGCAGATTGAGTACGTCCGTAAACAATTTGTAAAAATAATTCTCTCATTGCAGTATTAATAGCATCACAAACTAAGTCAGTATTTAAACCTTCTAATAAAGTTTTACCAACCAAAGCTTCAGAAGCCATTGCTGCTGAATGAGTCATACCAGAGCATCCAATTGTTTCAATTAATGCTTCTTCGATAATTCCATCTTTTACATTCAATGATAACTTACATGTTCCTTGTTGAGGAGCACACCAACCAATACCATGTGTAAAACCAGAAATATCTTTGATTTCTCTTGAATATACCCATTTTCCTTCTTCAGGAATTGGAGCACATCCATGACTTGCACCGCGTGTAACAGTGCACATTTCTTCAACTTCTTTTGTATAAATCATTTTTTTACTCCTTTCATTATAATTAAAAATGATTATTTATGGATAAGGAATTTCCTTTCTCCAGGTGAAGGAACCCACCTATTAAAATTATAAGGCAAAAGTGTATCAAAGTCAATGAACTCCAAATGTTTTGAAAAGAAAAAAGTCTAAACTTGTTAAGCGTATAATGTAATGAATAATGAATAAAATCTGATGCCAAAAATAGATGGTACAATAACAGAAGATAAAATGATTAATCATAATACGAAATAAAGAAGTAGTTGTGAAAAATTATTTTTTCGTGCCATTAAAGATGAGTTTCATGCCTATAATCTTTATTTATGAAACTTTGTAAATTATAATAAAATCATAGGAGGAAATAAACAATGAACAAAGAAATATTAATTGGTAAAAAGCCAAATATATGGAAATTATTAATAAAAATAATTATAACAACAGTTACTTTCTATATATTCTTTATAATAAATTTAACAATGTTAAAAGACACAAAATTTGCTAATGAAAATCCTGACTTTTTAATAGGAATGAAATGGACTTTTATTGTTGTATATATGATTATTTTATTTGTTCTTTTCACTGGGTTGAGTTTAAAACAATATATTATTATTTATGATTCAAGCTTTTGTTTTTATGGAAATGATGGTTTTATTTCTCAAATAGTAGATGCATTTCTTATTCTGTTTCATAAGGAAAGAAAAAGTCTTATAGAAATTCCAATAAAAGAAATCAAGAAGATGACTTTATTATATAACAATGTTGAAACATTTTATTATTTTAAAGGACATTCAATAGTTTATTGTATGGAATTAAAAGATCATAGTATTGTGAAAATTAATCCAGATAGTTTTGACTTTTCTAATGAAAGTATTTTAAAAGGTATTGAATATATAAAAAATCAAGGAGTTGAATTAGATGATCCCTATCATTTGATCCAAGGATTACAAAGTCAAGATATGAAGTTTGGTGATTATGTCGATAAGGTCGTGATAAACAATGAACATCATTTATGATATTAATAATCAAGAGTTAAAGAAAAAAATAAGAGATAAAATGAATCAAGATATAGTTGATTTTCATGAAATAACATATCAACAGATGGTTGAACCTATTGTTATTTTTAAATGTATAAATCATGAAAAAGATTTAGCTAGATTGAAAAAGTATCATATTCCACCACATTCCCTTATTCTCATTATTCAAAGTGGTGAACTTATGTTTCAATTATTAGAATATTATCCATTGAGTTATATTAGAATGGATTATTTTGATATAGATTTAGAAAAAAGTATTCAACTCATAAAAGATATTCATAATCAAGAAGATAATATCATGACATTTAAAATGAAACATTCATATGTACAAATGAAATGTTCTCAAATTTACTACATTGAGTCCTATCAACACTATCTAATGATTTATACTCACTCTGGAGAATATAAAGTAAGAGAGAAGTTATCAAAAGCAATAGAAACACTCAAAGGTTTTGGCTTCGTTCAAGTTCATAGATCATATATAGTCAATAAGAGGTTTATAGAAAAAGTATATTCAGATAAAATTGTCTTAAATAATTTGGTTCATATCCCAATGAGTAAAAAATATAAATTAGATATTTAAAATAAGGTAAATCAAGAACAAATATTCAATTGCCATAGTGAATTTATGACATTTCAAGAATTATTTTATTTTTTTATCAAAAAACACTTGAGTATAGAGTGACTTTATACTTTATGATGGAGTCAAGAAAGGAAGGAAAGAAAATGAAATTTGCATTAAATCATTTATGGAAAGAAAAAACACCATTTATTTTATATGGATTAACGACTGTTTTTTCATTGAGTGTTTGTCAATTGTTTTTAGGAATATTAGATCATCCCTATTTTCAGTTGATTTCAGAAAATCCTGATTTACCATATATAAGTTATATAATGGGATCATTAACATCATTAATTGTAACAGGAATGTGTTGTTTCTTGCTTGTGTATACAAGTCAGTATTTTCTTGTTTCAAAATCAAAAGAATTGGGCTTGATGAGAAGTTTAGGAATGACATTAAAACAATTAACATATTATTTTATTTATCAAAATACTTTTATCTTTATTGTCTTTGGAACAATTGGAATATGTTTATCTTATAGTCTATATCCATTACTATTAATGATTATAAAAGTATTTGATTCACAATTGGTTGTTCAAACTTTGAGTTTATCTTCAATTGTTGAAAATATTGGATTATTTGCTTTTATTTATGTGGTTGTTATTGTTTTTCATATTGGATATATTTATAGAAGTCGACTTCAAGGATTGTTGTCATTGCAAAATCGTAGAAATCATGTTTTTCATCTCAATAAATATATGTATCCAGTTATTTATTTCATTGGTTTTGTTATGATGGCATTGAGTGAACATAATGGAGCAGGATATATTTTTTATGCATGTTTATGTACTTTAGCATCACAAGGAATCATGAAACAATTGATACCTGAAGAAATTGAAAGAGTTTATCAAAAACAGAAATTCAATCAATCTCAACAAATGATTATATTTGGACATTTAAGGAAAAGATTGAAAGATATGAGTTTGTTTATAGCGATGATTTTATTGATATCAACAGTTTTTATCGCCATGATAAGCTTTAATCTCTCTTATAATAAAGAAATGTTAAGATCATTATTGGCTTACTTTATTGTTTATGCATTGATCATTTTATCAATGACATACAAGAATTATTTATTTATCAATGAACATATACAATCATTGTTTTATCTAGGAAAAATGGGTATGACAAAGACACAAATGAAAAAAGCTGTCTTTTACGAATTATTTATATTTTATGCTTTATTAATGATATTACCTTTTGTTTATATAACATTTATCCTTATAAAGTGTTATATTTATCAACAAATTCAATTATATCTGATTATGATTTTGATTATCTATTTCATCAGTTTATTGGTATTATCATTTGCAGTTATCTATTTATTGAGTTTAAAGAAAGTGAGAGAAGAAAAATGGAAATAATGAATATTAATCACATCACAAAAATATATGATGAATTAACATCACAACCAATTATGTCTTTAAATGATGTTTCATTAAATATTGAAAAAGGAGATTTTATTTGTATTATGGGAGCTTCTGGTTCAGGCAAAAGTACCTTTATTCATTGTATATCAACAATGGATACACCAACAAAAGGAACAGTGCAAATCTTTGATCGTATGACAACAGATATGACAGAAGAAGAAATAGGAAAAATCAGAAACCAAAAGATAGGATTTGTTTTTCAAGATTATCAATTATTAGATTATTTAACAATCCAACAAAATATAGCATTTCCTTTATCAATGATGAATCACAACAATCAAGAGATTATCACGAGAGTTAAAGAATTAGCACAACAATTCAATGTTGAAGATATATTATATAAATATCCTAATGAATGTTCAGGTGGACAAAAACAAAGAGTTGCTATTGCTAGAGCATTGGTAAATGATCCAGAAATTATTATTGCAGATGAGCCAACAGGGAATCTGGATAGTATCAATACCAAAGAAGTTTTAAAAATATTCAAAGATCTTCATCAACAACAAAAAACAATGATAATGGTTACACATGATTCATTGGTTGCATCTTATTCATCAAAGATGATATATATTAAGGATGGAAGCATTGGTAAGACTTTATTAAGAAGTGACTTTGCAACTCAAAAAGACTATTATTATCAAATTTCAAAAATCAATGAAAATGAATTGTTAGAATTATTAGATTAACACTGCCTAGCAGTGTTTTTATCTATTTGACATATTTTGATATCTATATTAAAATAGTTCAAAATAGAACTAATTGGAGAACATATGAAAAGTATTATCAAAATAACACATCAATTAAATAAAAGATACAGTCATTTATGTCAAGAAGTGATGCAAAAGTATAAGATAACACATTGTGAACTAGATATATTATTATTTTTGTATAATAATCCTGAATGTGATACAGCAAAAGACATTGTGGAAAAAAGAGGAATTGTGAAATCACATGCTTCTATGGGAATTGATAAATTAATTCAAAAGGGTTATTTGAAAACAATTCGTGATCAACAAGATAAAAGAAAATATCATCTTCATTTATTGACTGAAAGTCAACCTATTATTGAAGATGGTTTAAAAATACAAGAAAGATTTTATCATCAGATTTTTCAAAATATATCAGATGATGAAAAACAGGTATTATGGCACATACTTGAACAGATCTATCAAAATGCAAAGGAGGAATAATTGTGTTTGCATATTTTATTTATATTATTGCAGGATTAGGAGCAGGGATTGGTACGGGTTTAGCAGGACTTTCTGCTGCTGCGGTTATTTCACCTATGTTGATTACTTTTTTAAACTTTCAGGCTTATGAAGCAGTAGGAATTGCTTTGGCATCAGATGTCTTGGCATCAGCTATTTCAGCTTATACTTATGGCAAAAATAAGAATTTAGATATTAAAAACGGTTTGATTATGTTGATCAGTGTTTTGATTTTTACGCTTATAGGAAGTTATATAGCGAGTCTTGTACCAAGTACCACAATGGGGAGTTTTTCTGTTTTTATGACATTGTTGCTAGGAATAAAATTTATTGTTAAACCTGTTATGACAACGAAAGAAGCTAGACAATCAAAGAGTCAAAAAGAGAAGAATATTCAATCTTTACTTTGTGGATGTATCATTGGTTTTATCTGTGGTTTCATTGGTGCTGGTGGAGGAATGATGTTGTTGTTGATTTTGACATCGGTACTTCAATATGAATTGAAAACGGCTGTTGGCACAAGTGTCTTTATTATGGCATTTACTGCATTAACAGGTGCATGTTCACATTTTGCTTTGGGTGGCATGCCAAACATAGAAGCTTTGATTGTTTGTGTAATTGCGACATTTGTAGGAGCAAGAATAGCCGCTTTATTTGCGAATAAGGCTGAACCTAAAACTTTAAATCGAGCAACGGGTATTGTTTTAGCTACTTTAGGATTAGCAATGATTTGTATGAAATATTTATAAAATGAAGAAGAAAGTCATTTCTTCTTTTCTGATTCTGAAAAAGTCCCCGCAGAAATCTTTTTGACATTATAATATAAAAATATAGAGGTAGGATAAAAGATATGGAGGTAAGGAAATGAAAAGAATATTATCTTTAGATATTAAGTATTCATTAACACAAGTATTATACTTTGGATCGCTTTGTGCGCTCATGGGATATGCTTCTGTTTTTTTACTTGATAAGGGTTTTAGTAATTCTATTATTGGGATTGCATTAGCATTAGTTAGTTTTATTGCTGTCTTTACACAACCAATGATTGCGTCTTTTGCTGATAAAAATCAACATATTGAATTGCGTAGAATTGTTGAAATCGTGATGGTTGTTGTCATTGTTGCATCAGTCCTTATATATTTCTTAAAAAGTGCAACAATGTTTTTACTTTGTGTATTTGTTGGTATAGCAACTTGTATGTCTACGATCCAACCATTGTTTAATTCTATGGCTTTTGCTTTTGAAAAATATGGTATTGAAGTGAATTATGGTTTGGCTAGAGGATGTGGAAGTGCTGCTTATGCGTTGGTTTCTTTTGTATTAGGATATCTTGTTGAAGATTTTGGTTCAAGTATCATTCCACTTGTTTATATTGTTTTAAATATTTTGTTGATTATTGTGGTACATATGTTTGTTCTTTCACCACAAGATAAAAATGAAGTAACTCAATTGGATAAAAAAGAAGAAAATTTAGAACAGTTATCATTTGTAGGATTTTGTAAAAAGTATCAAAAATTTATGATTTTTGTATTAGGAACTGTTGTTGTTTTCTTTACTCATACAATTATTAATAATTTCTTTATTCAAATTATTAGACCGGTTGGTGGAACTGAAAGTCAAATGGGAATTGCTGTCTTTTTAGCTGCTATTTTAGAATTACCAGCGATGGGATTATTTAATGTTATTCGTCAAAAAATCAGTTGTTCTCATCTTTTAAAGATGTCAGTGGTTTTATTTGCAGTGAAACATATCTTGACATGGATTGCTCCAAATGTAACTGTGCTTTATATTGCTCAAGCATTACAAATGGTATCTTATGCTATATTTATTCCTGCTAGTGTTTATTATGTTAATCAAATTATTTCTCAAAAGGATTTGGTAAAAGGTCAATCTATGGTAACTATGGCTATTACTGCTAGTGGAATTATTGCCAATTTGATGGGTGGTATTTTGATTGATGCTGTTGGTGTTCAACAAGTTTTATTGATTGGTGCAGTTATTTCTATTGTTGGTGCTGTGATTGTTTCTTTATCTGTTGAAAATGCAAAATAATATAATGACAAGGAGAAAATAATATATGATAAAATTGGTTGTGAGTGATATGGATGGAACATTATTAAACACTGCTGCTCAAATATCACCAAAGAATCAGAAGGCTATTGAAAAATTAAAAGAGAATGGAATTGAGTTTGCAATTGCTTCTGGGAGAGATTATGAAAGTGTTTATTCAGTGATGAAAGAATTTCATGTGGATGATTGTGAAGCTATATTAGGAAATGGTGCACAATATGTTGATCGCCAAGGAAATGTTGTAATGAGTTGTTATATGAACAAAGATGTTGTTAAGGATGTTGTGAATATTTTTGCCAAAAATAGTATTCCTTATATGATTTTTACAACACATGGCTTTTATACTGAATATGAAACAAATTATGTAAGAAAGGCATTTATTGAACGTGCTAATAAGTATTTTGGAAGTACTTATGAAGATTATGGAAAAGATGGAAAGATGGCTAATATGCCTTGTAATCATCTGCAAAAGATAGATGATTTTGATGTGTTTTTAAAGAAAGATATAGAAATCATAAAAATAGAGGCTTTTTCATTAGATATGTCTACGATATTTTCATCAAAAGAATTATTAAAAGATATTCCAACCATTTCATATTTATCATCATTTGAAGATAATATTGAAGTTACAGATCAAAATGCTCAAAAAGGATATATCTTAGAAAAAGTTATACAAATCAAAGGTTATCAAAAAGATGAAGTTGCAGTATTAGGTGATGGAATGAATGATTTATCATTATTTGAATGTTTTCCATATTCATATGCACCAAATAATGCTGAAACAAAGATTAAATCTCTAGCATATCAAGTTGTATGTGACTGTGAAGAAGATGGTTTTGCTGAAGCTATTGAACTTATTTTAAAACAAAAATAAAATCCACTGGATTGCCAGTGGACTTTTTTTAATCAATCGGTATAAATCTTCTGTTTTCAACTTTTTTCATTGGTTCTTTAGGAAGTGAAATCTTTAATTCACCATTATCGAAAGAAGCCTTAATATCTTCTTGTTGAATATTTTCTCCAACATAGAAATGACGATTACAACTTCCACTATAACGTTCACATCTAATCACACGTCCTTGAGAATCCTTTTCCTCATTATTCACATTTTTTGTTGCTTGAACAATAAGGTAACCATCTTTTAATTCCATTTGAATATCTTCTTTCTTATATCCAGGAAGTTCCATATTCAATAAATATTGACCATCTTTTTCAACGATATCAGTACGCATACTATTCATTGCAGAATAACGAGAAGGTTCATCAAATAAATCATCAAAAACATCATAAAATGCAGGTAGGAATTTCATAAAACATCGCCTCTTTTTCTTATAATTTTAACCAATAACTCTTAGTTTATACACTAAGAAATGAAATTAACTACCCAGTTAAGGATATCTTCCTTAACTACAATTATATTATAGCACATTTTTTAGCACTGTCAAGTGGAGAGTGCTAAATTTAAAAATATCTTTGTTAAAATTAATAAATTCTTAAGATATCCATAAGAATATTGTAATATAATGAACAATAGAGGTGAGATTATGAAAATATTAGTTGTTGATGATGAAAAAGAAATAGCAGACCTTGTTGAATTTTATTTAAAAAATGAGGGATATGAGGTTTATAAATATTATAATGGTTCAGAAGCATTGCTATGCAGTGAAAAAGAACATATTGATTTAGCAATATTGGACATTATGTTACCAGATATAGATGGTTTAACGATTTGTCAGAAAATGCGTGAAAAACATGAATTTCCAATAATTATGTTAACAGCTAAAGAAACAGAAATTGATAAAATTACTGGCTTGACAGTAGGAGCAGATGATTATGTCACAAAGCCATTTCGTCCTTTAGAATTAATGGCAAGAGTGAAGGCACAACTTCGTCGTTATATTTCTTTTTCTCATCAGAAAAAGGAACAAATGATTACGATTGGTGCTTTAACAATTGAAAAAGAAAATCATCAATGTTATTTAAATAATGAGCTTTTGAATTTAACACCGACAGAGTTTGATATTTTGTGGTTATTATGTGTGAATCGTGGAAAGGTTGTGACTGTTGATCAGATTTTCCAAGAATTATGGGGTGAAAAATATTATACATCTAATAGTAGTTCTATTATGGTGCATATAAGACATATTCGTGAAAAAATGAAAGATTCAGCAGAGAATCCAAAATATATCAAAACAGTATGGGGAGTGGGTTATAAAATTGGATAAGAATTATACACAAGAGTTTCAAAAAGAAATTTTAAAAAGACATGTTATGATAGCATTGATATCTATTATTATTATTTTATTGTTGTATTTTTTTATTGATCATTTTTATAATGGGGCTGTTATTAATTTTATTAATGATTTATTTGGATATAATTTTGCTCATTTTATTTTAAAAAATCAAAAAGTTGTTATTTTTATCACTTTATTATTAGCTTTAATGATCAATTCATTGCTTGTCGAAGCTTATGCAATACAAAAGATATCAAGAGTTTTTTCTTCAATGAAAATATTATTTCAAAAAGATGAAAAAGAAATTGTTTTAGAAGATTCATTAAAAGAACTAGAAAAAGATTTAAACGCTTTAAAAAAAGAAAGTATTGAAAATGAAAAAAAAGCCATCAAAGAAGAACAACACAAAGTAGATATGATTGCTTATCTCGCTCATGATATTAGAACACCATTAGCTTCTGTCATCGGTTATTTATGCTTATTAAATGAAACAGATCTGCCAGAAGATTTACGTCAAAAATATACAGCTATGACCTTAGATAAAGCTTATCGTTTAGAAAAGTTGATCAATGAATTTTTTGATATCGCAAAATTAAATCAGGCTTATCAAGTTTTACATAAAGAAGAAGTCAATTTGTATTATTTATTGGAACAGATGAAAGAAGAATTTTATCCATTATTAACTCAAAAACATCAAGAATTAAAAATTGATATTGATGAAAAAACAATGATCAATGTAGATGCTCAAAAAATAGCGAGAGTTTTTAATAATATTATCAAGAATGCAATGTATTATGGTGATGATTGTTCAACTATTACTATTCAAACCAAAGAAGATCAGGCTTATACGCATATTCTCTTTGAAAATCATGGACCAACGATTCCCCAAGATAAATTAGATTTGATTTTTGAACAGTTTTATCGTTTAGATGAATCTCGATCTTCACAAACAGGAGGATCGGGTTTAGGCTTATCTATTGCTAAAATGATTGTTCATCAACATCATGGTTTTATAACTGCTAAAAGTCATCAAAATATAACCACTTTTGAAGTTATTTTACCTCATCAAGAGACATTTTAAGAAAATCTTAAGTTTTTCTTAAAAATATTTATTTTTCTTTTCATTATAATATGGCTGAAAGAAGGGGAATATATGAAAAGAAAAGTTATTGTTTTTATAGGAGTTATTGTCATTCCCATTTTCCTTTTGTTGATTGATCATCTGTATTTAAAAGATGAACTTGATATCAATGCTTCATATGATGATAGTCAAGCATGGCAATATATATTTCAACATCAAGATGAATACCCTATGTCACTTATTAAATTGGCACTAAGTAATAAAGAGACTATTTCTTTTGTTTACCAATATCCTCAAAAACACTTACAAAATGTTGATATGACATTACAAGAGGAATTACAAGAGAATGGTGTTCCATTACTATTACAATGGGATGAAAGATGGGGATATAAAACATATGGGAATGATTTAATGGCAGTGAATGGTTGTGGACCAACATGTTTATCTATGGTAAGCAGTTATTTGAAACAGAACTCACAATACCATCCTTATTTTATAGCACAATATGCTTATCGCAGGGGTTATCATAGTGAACAAGGAACATCATGGGATTTAATGACAGAAGGGGCACAAGACTTAGGATTAAATGTCCAAGAATTATCTTTAGATGAAAATCAAATGATTCAACAATTACAAATGGATCATCCAATTATATGTAGTATGCGAGCTGGCGTTTTTACAACAACAGGACATTATATTGTTGTAAGAGATTATCAAGACGGACTTTTTTATGTCAATGATCCTAATAGTCGATTAAAGAGTCAACAAGGTTATACTTTTACAGAAATAAAAAATCAAATTAAAAATATATGGGCATATAGCCTTTAAAAAAATCATAGATATTTTTTCAGTGTTTTTCATAAATGATTGCCAGTAATTGTTGTGAAAAATCATTATATGGGGAAATTCTATGATTTTTTCTATTTCCCAAAAATGAAAAAATATTGTTTTTGGGAAATAGAATGATATAATTGAGTATAGGAGGAGATGAGTTTATGAAATTAATGATGAGACAAGATTATTTGGATAAACTCATTCATGTTATGGGTACACCGGATATAAAAATTATTACGGGAGTAAGACGTAGTGGAAAGTCAAAGCTTTTAGAATGTTTTAAAGAATATATTACCAGTCATTTAACAGATATCAATATTATTCATATTAATTTTAATATAATGCAATTTGAAGATTTAAAAGAATATCATGCATTAGAGAATTATATTGAAAATGCATATATTGATGGTAAAGATAATTTTGTCATGATTGATGAAGTTCAGATGTGTCCAAAATTTGAATTAGCAATCAATAGTCTCCATGCAATGGAAAAATATGATATTTATATTACAGGATCAAATGCTTTTTTATTAAGTTCTGATTTAGCAACTTTATTTACTGGAAGAACATTTGAAATAAAAGTTTATCCATTTTCTTTTAAAGAATTTGTTCAATATTATGCACTTGATGATTTATATTCAGCATTTGATCGTTATCTTAATGAAGGTGGAATGTCTGGCTCATACTTGTACAAAGATCAAGAAGCAAAATATGATTATATAGCTGATGTATTTGACACTTTGATTATTCGTGATATTCGTCAAAAG
>Ga0129308_1003287_pt1 | contig 11893 bp, 14 predicted proteins | sample L827metagenome_FD_94440 | JGI IMG/M metagenome (GOLD analysis project Ga0129308, IMG submission 94440) | Ring-tailed lemur group fecal microbial communities from Wisconsin, USA - L827 metagenome | ecosystem: Host-associated > Mammals > Digestive system > Large intestine > Fecal | place: USA... | reverse complement strand
TCAGCAATCAATAAAAACTCACCTGAATAATTCCACATCATTATAATATCACAATCAGCAAATTTTATCAATTACTTTTACACTTTTCTTATTAATCAAAATGCATCTTTTTGCTTATTTCTTGGATGAGATTCATCATAAACCTCTTTCAAATATTGATTTGTAATATGTGTATAAACTTGAGTTGTTGATAAATTTTCATGTCCAAGTAATTCTTGAACTGTTCTCAAATCTACACCTCTTTCTAATAAATGAGTGGCAAATGAATGTCTAAATGTATGAGGATGAATCTTTTTAGTTGCATCATATTGTTGAGTAATACGATCTACAACATTTTCAATACCTCTATTAGTCATTTTTCCACCATTTTTATTAACGAAAACAAAATCATGTTCTTGATGTTGAATTTCCATCAATGTAGGTCTATCTTCTAAAATATATGTTTTTAAACATTCACAAGCATAATCATGAAATGGAACATAACGATCTTTATTACCTTTTCCATGAATCAATAAAATTTGATTTTGAAAATCAATTTGTTGAAGCGTTAACGAAACGACTTCTGAACAACGCAAGCCTGAAGCATACATCAATTCCAACATAGCTTTATTTCTTCTACCTAATGGTGTATTTGTATCAATGCTATCTAACAATGCAATCATTTCATCTACAAAAAGAAAATCAGGATTTTTCTGTGGTGTTTTTAAAGATTCAATCAATAAAAAGGGATTATCCTTAACATATTCTTCCTTTTGTAAAAAACGATAAAACGAACGCAAACTTGTTAATTTATGATTAATTGTTGATGCAGATAATCCCTGATTATGCAATTGCATTAAGAAGCCCCTTAAAAAATTATATTTAACATCATTAAAATCACTTATTTCCTCTTGAATAAGATAATTTACAAATTGTTGTATTTCTCTTTGATAAGATTCAATTGTTAATTCAGAGTAATTTCTTTGATATTTCAAATAATCAAGATACTCATGTATTCTCTTTTGCATGATATCCATTATGTATAAATTCCTCCATAGTTGCTATAGCACGTGCTGCATACGCTGCCTTTTTTTCTTTTTTCTTTACCTTTTGTTTTAAGTCAGGAAGTATTCCAAAATTGGCTTTCATGGGTTGAAAATTATTTTCATCACCATGAGTTATATAATATGCTAAAGAACCCATCACTGTTTCTCTTGGAAAAATTGCCAATTCCTTTTTTTCAATATAATGAGCCATATTTATTCCAGCAATCATACCACTTTGAGCTGATTCTACATATCCTTCCACACCCGTCATTTGTCCTGCAAAAAATAAATCATCACGTCCAACAAACTGATATGTTGGTTTCAAATATTTAGGAGAACAAATAAAACAATTACGATGCATAACACCATATCTTACAATTTTGGCATTTTCAAGGCCAGGAATCATATGTATGATTTTCTCTTGCTCACCCCATTTTAAGTGTGTTTGAAAACCAACAATATTATATAATGTACCAACAGCATTATCTTGTCTTAATTGTACAACAGCATAAGGTCTTTGACCATCACTTTGTTCTAAACCAACTGGTTTCATAGGTCCAAACAATAAAGTTTGTTTTCCCCTTCGAGCCATTTCTTCAAACGGCATACAGCCTTCAAAGAACTTTTCTTCAAAATCTTTTGGTTTAACCACTTCTGCCTTCATTAATTCTTCATAAAAATGATGAAATTCTCCTTCTGTCATAGGACAATTGATATATTCAGCTTCTCCCTTATCATAACGTGATTTAAAATACGCTTTATCAAAATTAATGCTTTCCTTTGTAACGATTGGTGCAGCAGCATCATAAAAATAAAAATAATCAGAATGTAATAAATTTTGAATAGAAGATGATAAAGAAGGACTTGTTAATGGACCAGAAGCAATAATTGTAGGACCGCTAGGAATATTGGAAACTTCTTCATGTACAACTTCTACTAAGGGATGAGAACATATATATTCAGTAATCGCCTTAGAAAACCCAATTCTGTCAACTGCTAAAGATCCTCCAGCAGGAACACGATGTTCTCTTGCAAACTTCATAATTATACTATGATTCATTTGCATTTCTTCTTTTAAAACACCAACAGCATTTGCTAAACCATCTGCACGCAAAGAATTGGAACAAACCAACTCAGCAAAATATTCTGTTTTATGTGCTCCAGTTGTTTGGTATGGACGCATTTCATAAAGACGAACTGGAATACCTCTACAAATTAATTGATAAGTTGCTTCTACCCCTGCTAATCCCGCACCTATAACATTAACTTTTTCCATTTTCTTCATCTCTCCTTTATCCAAAAAGCCCTATATAGGGCTTTTTTTTTATTTCTTCAATATTGTCTTACATTTTGGATAAGCTGAACATGCTTTAAATTCACCCCAACGTCCACGTTTAATCACAATTGGACTTCCACAATTTGGACAAACTTCATCAGTAAGTTTGGGTTCAGACTTCTTATCATTTTTAATATACTTGCATGTTGGATATCCAGAACATGCTTCAAACTCTCCAAAACGTCCCTTTTTAAAGACCATTGGGCTTCCACATTTAGGGCAAGTTTCACCAGTATAACGCACTTCTTCTTGTTCTTTTTTAATATACTTACATGTTGGATAATTAGAACAAGCAACAAAGTCACCATATTTTCCTTTTCTAATGACCAAATCGCCGCCACATTCAGGACATGTTTCACCAGTCTTTTCTGGTTGAATTTGTTCCATCTTATCATAGACATTTTCAAGCAAAGGCTCAAATTTATCTTCAAAACTTGTTAAAGCATGAACATAATCATCATCACCATCTGCAATTTCATCAAGTTCTTTTTCCATTTGTGCAGTATATTCTACATTGATAATACTATCAAAAAACTCTACAAGTTTTTCATTTGTCAATATTCCAGATTCAGTTGGTTTAAAAGTCTTATCAATGATTTCTACATATTGTCTTGTGACAATAGTATCAATAATACTTGCATAAGTACTTGGTCTACCAATACCCAACTCTTCTAATTCTCTAATTAATTTTGCCTCACTATAACGAGCAGGTGGTTTGGTAAAATGTTGTGATTTTTGAATATCTTGACTCAATAATTGTTCTTGAACATTCACTTCAGGTAACAATTCATCTTTTTGTTTTTCATAAGCACTATACACTCTTAAATACCCATCAAAAACAATCACTGAACCACTTGCCTTAAACAAGTAATCATTATTATTCAAAGTTAAACTTGTTGCATCTAATTGTGCTGATGCCATCAATGAAGCCATAGCACGTGCATAAATCAATGAATACAATTTATATTCATCTGGCTTTAAATATTTCTTAATACTTTCAGGTGTCCTTTTGATACTTGTAGGACGAATCCCTTCATGAGCATCTTGAACATTTTCTTTCTTTTTAGAAACTTTAACACTGCCTACATACTTTTTACCATATTTCTCTTCTATATAATTTTTTGCTTCAACAATAAATGAATCAGACAAACGAATAGAATCTGTTCTCATATAAGTAATTAACCCAACAGTTTCATTACCAATATCTACACCTTCATATAATTTTTGTGCAATACTCATTGTACGTTTTGCCTTAAAATTCAATTTAGATGATGCTTCTTGTTGAAGCGTTGATGTAATAAACGGTGGTTTAGAAGATCTTTTCTTCTTTGACTTTTTAATATCTTCAACCACAAATTCTTTATCTAAAGATGTAAAGACTTCTTCTGTTTGTTCAGCATTCTTTAACTCAATTTTCTTTCCCTTATATTTATCAAGTTCTGCTTCAAAATCAATACCATCTTTTTCAAACTTCGCTTTAATCTTCCAATATTCTTCAGGAATAAAGGCTTCAATTTCTTTTTCTTTTTCACAAATCAAACGCAAAGCAACAGATTGTACACGTCCTGCTGATTTAGATTTAATTTTCTTTTGTAAAAGTTTTGATAATTTAAATCCAATAATTCTATCTAAAACACGTCTTGTTTCTTGAGATTTCACAAGATTCTTATCAATTTGTCGAGGATTCTTTAACGCTTGTACAACAGCATCTTTGGTAACCTCATTAAATACAACACGATTTTGTAAATCTGTATCAATACCTAATACTTCAGCTAAATGCCAAGAAATTGCTTCCCCCTCACGATCAGGGTCAGTTGCAAGATAAACATAATCTGCTTCTTTGACACATTTCTTTAATTGTTTAACAACATCTTTTTTATCCTTGTTGATAACATAATTAGGTTTAAAATCATTTTCTATATCAACACCTAGCCCACCTTTTCCAGTAGTGGCTAAATCTCTTATATGTCCTTTAGACGATGTAACTTCATAATTTGAACCAAGGTATTTTTCAATTGTTTTGGATTTTGATGGCGATTCGACAATCACTAAGTTTTTACCCATAATCTACCTCCTACGTTTTTTCTATTATTATTTCTTTTTTTTAATTTGTCAACCAAAATCTTCATCTTCTACAATATCATTAACTTTTATAACAGCTTTAGCCCCTTGTTGAATCAAAGAATTACAGCCATCATAATCATAAAAACGTGATGGAACTGCAAAAACATCTTTTCCTTGTTCTAAAGCATAACCCGCTGTTATCATCGTTCCACTTTTTTGTCTAGCTTGCGTAATCAAAACATTTTTTGATAAGCCTGCAACAATTCTATTTCTAAATGGAAACAATTTTCTTTTTGGTGCGGTTTCAAAAGGATATTCACTCATTACCAAATGATTTCTTTTCAACTCTTCATATAATTCTTTATGACGCAATGGATAACAATATTCTATTCCAGTACCTAAAACAGCAATTGTTTTTCCTCCAGCATCAATTGCACAACGATGAGCAATGCCATCAATACCTCTTGCCATTCCACTGACAATAGTATAATCTCTTTGCACAAGACCTTCAACAAAAAACTTTGTCGCTTCCTTGCCATATGTACTTGGTTCACGCATACCAACCACAGCAATTAAATTTTCATTAACCAAAGATAAATCACCATAATAATATAAAACAAATGGTGGACAATTGATATTTTTCAATTGACTTGGATAATCATCACTAAAAATAGTCGTATATTGACATTTCACCTCCTTCATTAACTTGTTTTTTAAATTTTCATCAACTCTTTCTTTGTTTAATAAAGCATTATAAATGCTTTGAAAATCGCCTGCATATTTAAGCGAAAAATATAATGTTAACTCTTCCATATTAACCCTCCTACTTATATATACAGTTTTTATTTTCATTTTTCTTCGACAAAATAAAAAATAATGCATTTTTTTTGCATTATTTTATAAATCTAAAGTCAATTGTTCATTTAAAACTTCAATAACTGGTTGAAAAGTACGACGATGAATAGGAGTCACTCCATATTTTTGAAGAGCTTCTTTATGTAAACGAGTAGGATAACCTTTGTGTTTAGCAAAACCATATTCTGGATATTGTCGATCATATTCTTTCATAATACGATCTCTTGTCACTTTGGCTAAAATACTTGCTGCACCAATACTCATTGATAAAGCATCACCTTTGACAATAGCTTGATGTTCAATCACATCTCCTAAAGGCATAGCATCTGTCAAAGCATAATCAGGCTTAATAGAAATATGTTCAATAGCACGTAACATTCCTTGCTTACTTGCCTGATAAACATTCAATCTATCCACCTCATCAACATCAATAATTTCAATTTGATAAGCCAAAGCATTTTCAATAATCAAATCATACAAAGCTTCTCTTTTCTTTTCAGACAACTTTTTAGAATCATTAATATCCTCATGATAATAATCTTTATCAAAAATAACTGCTCCAACAACCAAAGGTCCTGCCATTGGTCCTCTTCCTGCTTCATCTAAACCAACAATAAACTTCTTACCTTGAGCATATGCTGCCTTTTCAAATTTTAATCTTTCACACATGAAATATCCTCCCATGTGATTTTTCCTAAACTTCCATCATATATTTCACTAAAAAGAAGTTCAATAACACGATCGTAGTCAGTTTCTCCACGCAAAGGCTTGATTTTTCTTATCTTCGCAATATGATCAAATGTATTTAAAACCCAATTTTCATCATGAAAATCTACTTCTAATTGATAACGTTCTTTTAATAAATGAGGATAATGTTTTCCAATATATTCAACAGCATAAATAAACAATTCATCTAAAGGTAAGATATCTTGTTTAATCGAACCAATTAAGGCAATATTTCTTGCAATAGCTATATCTTCAAATTTAGGCCATAAAACACCTGGAGTATCAAATAATTCAAAGTCCTTCGCAACACGAATGATCTGTTGAGACTTTGTGACACCGGGACGATTTCCTGTTACAGTTGCTTTACGATTTGCAAGTTTATTGATAAATGTTGACTTACCAACATTTGGTATTCCCATAACCATAGCTCTAATAGCTCTAGGTTTTAAACCTCGAGCTTGTTCTTTTGCCATTTTCTCTTTTAAAACCTGACGACATTTTTCTATAATTTTTTGATATTCATTAAAATTTTTTAAATTAACACTCATAGCTTGATATCCTAAAGATTCATAATACTGAACCCATTGTTGTGTCTTTTGTTCATCAGCCATATCTTTTTTTGTTAAAACAACCAATCTTGGTTTTTGTTTGATCATATGATTAAACATAGGATTTTTTGATGAAAATGGAGCTCTTGCATCAACAAGTTCAATGACAATATCTATCCATTTTATACGTTCTTCTATTTCTCTTCTTGCCTTAGCCATATGGCCAGGAAACCATTGAATTTGTGGACTCATATATACCTCCTAATCTAACCATTGAATATCTGAAAAAGGAAAAATAACAGCTCCTTTTGTACCAATAATATCATCTATTGTAAAAGCTCCTAAATCTCTTGAATCAGTTGATCTCAAACGATTATCACCCATAACAAAAAACTTTCCTTCTTCAACAGTAACTTTAAAATCTTCTGTAAAAACATCTGTATTATAAGTGATTTTTGATTTTTCAACAAATTCAGGATCCAAAAAATCTTGTGCGGTTTCAACACCATTAACATACAAAACATCATTTTTAAACTTTATTGTATCACCGGGCAATCCAATTACTCGTTTAATAATTTTTTCATCTAATATATCACTATAAATCACAACAATATCAAAACGTTGAATATTTTCTTCCTTAACACCAATCGCATTAATCAATGCGATATCCTGATCATATAATGTATTCTCCATCGAACTTCCATCTATTCTAACTGGAATAACAACAAACTTAAAAATACATATTGTTATAACAACAACAAAAACCATTTCTATGATAGAAAATAAATACTTTTTTTTGTTTTCCATATTATCACCTTTACTTATTATAACCTTATTCTACGAAAAAGACTAGAAAAAAAGTATGGGATAACCCATACTTCCTATTTACGAATTTCTTTAATTCTAGCAGCTTTTCCAGATAATCCACGTAAATAATGTAATTTAGCTCTACGTACTTTACCAACTTTAGCAACTTCAATTCTATCAATGATTGGTGAATGAATTGGGAAAGTTCTTTCTACTCCAACTTGGTAAGAAATTTTTCTAACTGTAAAAGTTTCAGAAATTCCTCCACCTTTTCTAGCAATACAAACACCTTCAAATAATTGGATACGTGTCTTATCCCCTTCTTTAATAGTTACATAAACTTTTAAAGTATCCCCAGGTTTGAAATTAGGGATGTCATTTCTTAATTGTTTCTTTGTAATTTGATCAATTAATTGCATATTCATAATATGACTTCCTCCTTAACAATTTTTTTCTTCAAAGTTCATTCGTTTCATTAACCAGCGGAACTTCTGCGTCCAAAGACTGATATATAATATCATTTTATAATGATAAAATCAATCATTTTTTTGAATTTCTTCTAAAATTTTTATTTCTTCTTCATTTAAAATCTTCTTTTGTAAAAGATCTGGTCTTTTTCGATAAGTTTTCAATAATGATTGTTGCAAACGCCACTTTCTAATATTTTCATGGTGTCCACTCATCAAGACATCAGGAACAGTATTACCATCATAAACATATGGTCTTGTATACTGTGGATATTCTAACAATCCATCACTAAAAGAATCATCTTCATGTGAAAGATCTCTGATAGCTCCATCTAATAAACGAATAACTGAATCACAAACAACCATGCTGGCAAGTTCTCCACCTGTCAACACATAATCACCAATTGACAATTCAACATCAACATAATCTCTAATACGTTCATCGAAGCCTTCATAATGTCCACAAATAAAAATCAAATGCTTTTCTAAAGACAATTCTTGACTATATGATTGTGATAAAGTGCGTCCTTGGGGAGACATCAAAATGACCAAAGAATCTTTTGTGACAAGTGTTTTTAAACAATCAATAATAGGTTGACACATTAAAACCATGCCTTGTCCTCCACCATAAGGATAGTCATCAACTTTTTTATGCTTGTTATTTGCAAATTCTCTAAAATTATGAACATTAACTTCTACTAAAGAAGCATCAATAGCACGTTTAATAATAGAAGTCTTTAAAAAACCTTCAAACATTTCAGGAAACAAAGATAAAATATCAATCTTCATCATAAAAACCTTCTATTAAAGCAACATCTATACGTTTTTTATCAATGTCAACCTCTTTAACAAACGCATCAACATATGGAATCATCATTTTTTGTTTTCCTTGTACAACCAAGATATCGTGATGATCATATAATTGTACATCACTCACTTGTCCAATATATTGCTGATGATCATAAACATCACAACCAATCAAATCACCAACATAATATTCATCTTCATCTAATAATTCTGTGTTTTTGTCAGCATATAACAAACATCCCTTATATTGTTCTACTAAATTAATATCTTGATATCCTTGAAAAGTAACCAAAACATGTCCTTTATGGAAACGATGAGATAAAACGACCATTTCTATCATTTTTCCATGATTTTCAATAAAAACATGAGCATTCTTTTGAAATCTTTCTTCAATAAAATCAGTAGAAGATTTAACTTTTAATTCACCTTTAATACCATGAGTATTGACAATTTGTCCAATAATAACTTGTTCCATATGTCCTCCTTTAAATAAAAATAGATGTGCTTGCACATCTATTCACCGTATGATTCAAATTTAATATCTAATTTCTTATTATTCAAACGTCCACTAACAGACATCAATTGACGAATAGAATTAGCCATCATACCTTTTCTACCAATAAGCTTAGCAATATCATCATGAGCAGCATAAACATATAAAACAATTGTGTCTTCTTCTAAAGAAGGCATTTGTCTTACTTCTAGTTTATCCTTTTGATTTACTAATTCCTTAGCAATATCCTGTAAAGTTTTTACATAATCCATATTATATCACCAGCTTACTATTTTGCTTTTTTAGCAGCTTTTTCTTCAGCGAATTTCTTCATAATACCTTTTTGACTTAATAAATTTCTTACAGTATCAGAAGGTTGTGCACCATTGTGTAACCATTTTAAAGTTTCTTCTTCCTTTACAGTGACAACTGCAGGATCTTTTCTAGGATCATAAGTTCCTAATTGTTCAATAAAACGACCATCTCTTGGCATTCTTGAATCTGCAGCAACAATTCTATAAAATGGTGATTTCTTAGCACCCATTCTTTTTAATCTGATTTTTACAGCCATAATTATACCTCCAATATTTATTTTGCTTATATATAATAACATAAATAAATTATCTGTCAAGTATTTTTCCTTAACAGTTTCCTTTTTTATAAAAATGATATTGCAGAGAAATTATTCTTAAAATATAATAAAAATAGAGGTGATAATGATGACAAAAAAAGAAGATAGATTTATAAAAATATATAAACAAGGAAAATTGACAGTTAATGAAATATGGATTGATAGAGAAACAGGTGTTAATTATTTATGTCATTCTAATGCGAATGGAGGTTGTGGCATTACACCACTATTAGACAGAGAAGGAAAACCAATTATATCAACAATTTATTATAATGAATAAGGAAGGACTTAACCTTCCTTATTTTCAAATGGAAAATGATATGGCAAATTTAAACGATCTCTAATTTCAATCATTTCTTTTTGTACTGTTTCTCCTACTGGTACTCCTTTATCTTTTCTATCACACCATACCAAATATTCTTTTTCACCAGCAGTATAAATGCGTTCTTCATTTGGGGCTTTCATAGACTGTCTTAAACTTCTCAATATATCGCCAGTGATTTTTTGAAATGTTTCTAATCCCATAAAGCTTTCAGGATCAATCACAATAAAGAAATGTCCTAAATGACAAGGAACTTTATTGCCATCTTCATCAAAGCCACTCAATGCCTTTAAAAATGCTCCCTGTTGTAAAGCAGCAGAAAGTATTTCTACAACTGTTGCATATCCATAACCTTTATATCCTGCTAGTTCTTCACCAATTCCACCAAGAGGAGCTAATGCAGCTTCTCCTGTTGTTAAAGCAGTTAAAATAGCTTCACTATCAGTCATTGCCTGTCCATCATGTCCTATAACCATTCCTTTAGGCGTCGTTTGATGATTACGAGCATAAAATTCTATTTTTCCTCTTTGAGTAATAGACGTTGCACAATCTAACACAAATGGAAATTCTTCATCAGTTGGCATCGCAAAAGTTATAGGATTTGTTCCTAACATATTCTCAACACCAAAAGTAGGAGCAATTGAAGGTCTAGCATTCGTTCCAGTGATACCAATCAATCCCTCTTGACTCGCCATTGTTGCCCAATATCCAGCAATACCATAATGAGATGAATTTCTAACTGTAATCATTGCTATACCATATTTTTTTGCCTTTTCAATAGCCATTGTCATCGCCTTATGAGAGGCAACCATTCCCATGCCATCATGAGCATCTAATACAGCAGTTGTAGGTCCTTCTTTCACAATTTCCACATTGGTTACAGGTGTTTGCATTTTCGCATCAATGCGATCTAAATAAATAGGTTTAAAACGATTGCAACCATGACTTTCTATACCACGACGATCACTTTCCAAAAGCACATCAGCACAAATGATAGCATCTTCTCTTGGTACACCAAAGCCACAAAAAGCATCAATCAAAAAATTTTCCATTAAATCCCATGGAACATAAGGTCTTGTTTCTTTCATCTTATTCCTCCGATCTTTTCTATTATCATGACATATTTGATGCAACTATGCTTCACCTTACATAAAACTCTGTTTTTAACCACTTTTGATCATATAATGATTCTCTTTATATTATTATAACTTACTTTTAAAAATTTCACTATATATAATCTTTTTTCAAATAAGTTCTTTATTTCTTTACAAAAAAATAAGAACCTCTAAGTTCTTATCTTTTTTTCTTTTTCTTATGTCTTACTTTTTTACGATATGGATTAAAATTCATATTTTGCTTTGGTCTTTGAGTAGGCATACCTGTATTTGGATCTAAATTTCCTAATTGTTTCATCATTTGCTTAGATTGTTCATATTGCTTAATCAAACGATTAACATCAGCAACACTTTTCCCACAACCTTTAGCAATTCTTTCTTTTCTTTTCGCATTCAAGATAGAAGGATTTCTTCTTTCTTCTTTTGTCATAGAATAAATAATCGCTTCTGTTTGTTTTAATTTCTTATCTGTATCTTCATCATTGATTTCTGGCATTTTTGGCATACCAGGAATCATTTTCATAATACCTGATAATGGTCCAAGTTTACGCATTTGATGCATTTGTTCTAACATATCATCTAAACCAAATGTTCCTCTTTGCATTTTTTCTAAAGTTTTCATTGTATCTTTTTCATCATATACATCTTGAACTTTTTCTACTAAAGAGACAACATCACCCATACCTAAAATTCTATC
>Ga0129308_1003286_pt1 | contig 11895 bp, 12 predicted proteins | sample L827metagenome_FD_94440 | JGI IMG/M metagenome (GOLD analysis project Ga0129308, IMG submission 94440) | Ring-tailed lemur group fecal microbial communities from Wisconsin, USA - L827 metagenome | ecosystem: Host-associated > Mammals > Digestive system > Large intestine > Fecal | place: USA... | reverse complement strand
TTCCTATGTAAAATCCCTGCAGGTCTTTCAGTCCGCCGGCATGAGGCTTTCCGGCCTGCCCATGGACAGCGAAGGGATGGTGCACTGGAATATTCCGCAGAAGCGGGAAAGCGGCCTTCTTTACACCATCCCTACCTTTCACAATCCCACGGGGACGGTCATGTCGGCCCAGCGGCGGGAGGCGCTGCTGCGCTTCTGTCAGAATACCCGGCTGCCGATCATCGAGGATAACGCCTACGGGGAGCTGTGGTTCGACGAGGAACCCCCGCGCCCCATCAAGACGCTGGACAAAAATGGCGTGATCCTCTATCTGGGCACGGTATCCAAGACCATCGCTCCGGGCCTGCGCATCGGCTGGCTGGCAGGTCCCAGATCCGTAACGGAACGGCTGGGCGACGTGAAAATGCAGATCGACTACGGAGCCAGCTCCCTGTCCCAGTGGGCTCTGGCGGAACTGCTGTCCGGCGGCCTCTACGATCAATACCTGGTCTCCCTCCGCGCCAAATTAAAAGAGCGCAGAGATCTGGCTCTCCGCGCTCTGGATCTTTACTTTAAGGATCTGGCAGATTGGAACGTCCCCCGGGGCAGCTTCTACATCTGGCTGAGACTGAAGGTCAGCGTTCCCACAGACCGCCTGTTTCAGCGGGCCATGGAGGAGCGTATCCTCATAAATCCGGGAAGCATCTACGACTACAATAAAAATAACGCTGTCCGCCTGTCCTACGCCTACGCCGCCGAGGACCAGCTGGAGGACGGCATCCGCAGGCTGGCGAAAGCCGTTCGGTCGCTGATATGACCCGGTGACCGGCGTTTTGCTACAGCACGCATTCTCCCAGCACTTCGCCGATGGCGTCGCTGATCACCAGATCGGCCTTGCCGTCGTACTGGGTCTTGGATTTATTGATGAGGACCAGATGTTTCCCGCGGAAATACTGGATCAGCCCTGCGGCCGGGTATACCACCAGCGACGTGCCTCCCACGATCAGCGTGTCCGCCCGGGCGATGGCGTTCACCGCGCCGTTGATGCAGCTGTCGTCCAGACATTCCTCATAGAGGACCACGTCCGGCTTCACCGTGGCTCCGCATTTGGCGCACTTGGGCACCCATCCGCTGCAGTTTTCCTGATCCATGATATAATCCAGCTCGTAATGGGCTCCGCAGCCCGTGCAGGTGTTGCGCAGCACGGAACCGTGGAGCTCGTAGACCCTCTTGCTCCCGGCCAGCTGATGCAGGCCGTCAATATTCTGGGTGACCACCGCCAGCAGCTTCCCCTCCTGCTCCAGCCTGGCCAGAGCCAGATGCGCCTTGTTGGGCCGGGCCTCCCGATAGATCAGATTGTTCTTGTAGTAGTCGAAAAAGGTCTCCGTACTCTGCTCGTAAAACGTGCGCGACAGCATGTGCTCCGGCGAATATCCGTATCTGGACTGGGCCTGATACAGCCCGCTCTCCGAGCGAAAATCAGGAACGCCGCTCTCTGTGGATACGCCCGCGCCTCCGAAAAAAACGATCTTTTTGCTCTCCTCCAAAATCTTTTTCAGTTCCTCATACATCTGCAGCCTCTCTTTCGCGCACTTTCATGCGGCTTGACTATGACTTTTCCTGTCATTATTGTGTGCCTTTGCGTGAAAAAAATCAAGGGCAGAAGCAAGATTCTCCCGGGGATCCCCCTCATCCGAACATTTCCGTCAGATGCTTCCAGTACCGCACCGGCATGTACTGCTTCTGACACCGCGGGTTGATCCGCTCCCGGATGGCGATCGTCTCAAAGTACTGCTTCCAGAGCTTCCGGTACTCCCGTTCGCCCTGAGCCAGATCCACCGGCGCGTCTTTGGGAAGGACCGCCACATACCAGTGCCCGCCCTGAGAGAAGACAGCCTTTTCCCGTCTCAGATCGTGCAGGATGAAAGGATCATTTTTATACCGGTCCGCAAAATGCGGAGCCATGAGTTCCACCACATCGTTGTCCGGTTCCAGTCTGGCGTAAAGCACCTCCGCCGGATTCCCCGCGCCCATCCCGGCGCCGCCTGCCCTGATCACGGAAAATCTCAGGATCCCCAGATAGCGGTGCCGTTCGGCATAAACTTTTTTCTCCGCCTGCTGCGCGTCAAACACGACGGGATCCGCATGCATCAGATCCACCTTCGCCCCCATGCGAAAACCCAGCTCTACGTAGCGCAGGATCTTCATCTCCTTCTCCGGCTCTGTGCACAGATATACGGCGTAGACCCTCCGCAGGGCATCGAATGAGATCTTGCCGCGGATGGCGTCGTACACTCTGGCCGCTTTGTCCCCGTCCGTTTCAACCATCCGAAACTGCCGCAGCATATTTTGCTGATAGCAGCTCTTCTCGAAGATCCCCTCGGCCTTTTCACCGTAGTAATGCGCGTAGATGCAGCACAACACCCCTTCAAAACTCCCATCGTACAAATAATCCATCCGTTCTCCCCCGTCTCCGCTCTATCGACTTTTCCCAGCGCCGTCCCGGACCGGTTCCGGGTCTGCCGCCGCAGCAAGCCGCGGCTGAGCCGCGCTGTCTCCCGCGTCCGCCGCCATACCTGAGATCTGCTGAGATGTGCCGGGCTGGGAGAAAAAGGACAGCTGCACCTCCGTCTCCGGCGGCAGCAGCTTCGCCCGTACGGCGTCCGCCGACAGCGCTCCCGGCCTCACCCTCCCTTCGATCCCCAACGCCGCAATTGCGCTGGTCTTCCGGCCCCCTGTATTCTTTTTCGCTCCTTCCGTTTCCGGGCTCCCCTCCCCATCCGGGGCCGGCATCCGAAACAGATCCTCCGGGGCCGGCGCCGCCAGTTTTCCCCGGAGCCGGTCCGGAGCCAGATCGAAATCGCCGTAATATTTCCCCCCGCAGGTGAGAAAATATTTTGCCCGCTTCACCACCACGCCCATTTTCTTCAGGTCCTCAAATTTGACGGCGGCCATGCGGCGCTGTCTGACGATGCGGGCCGCCGAAATGTTGCCGACGCCTGGGATCCGCAGGATCTCCTCCATGGAAGCCCTGTTGATCTCGATGGGAAACAAATGAATGTTCCGCAGGGCCCAGTCCACCTTCGGATCTACCTCCAGATCGAAGTTCGGATGGTCGTCGTCCAGTATTTCATCGGCTGTAAAGCCGTAAAAGCGCATGAGCCAGTCCGCCTGGTAGAGCCTGTGCTCCCTGGTCAGCGGCGGCGCGGTGAACAGGCCGGGCAGGATGGGGGACTGCACCACCGGCACGTAGGCGCTGAAATAGACTCGTTTCATAAAAAAGGTCCTGTAGATCCGCTCTGAGGTCTTGATGATCTGCCGGTCGCTTTCCGGCGTAGCTCCGATGATCATCTGCGTGGTCTGGCCTGCCGGCGCAAATTTTTCCCGGTACCCCTTTCCCCCGCTCTTTTCCCTGACGGCCAGCGGCAGCCCCGCCGCGTCCAGCAGTCCGCCTTCCCCCGCCATCCGCCTTTCGTCCGCCCACGTCTCCGGCGGCGGCGACAGGTAGGATAGATCGCCCTGCTGAAACCGCTTTGCCTTTTTCTTTTCCTCCACCGCGCGGGCTTCGTCGCCTTCCCGCCAGCGCAGTCGGGAAAAGCGGTTTCCTGCGCCCACCACCGTTTTCTGTTCGATCATCGTTCCTGTTATCTGCTTCATGGGCGCAAAGATCTTTTCCGCTTTTTTCTGGGGCGCCAACAGGGCGAGACTCTCTCTGGTGGGGACCTCCACGTTCACGCTGAGCCGGTCCGCCAGATAGCCGATGCGCTCCACCAGCTCCGGACTGACGCCGGGTATGATCTTCGCGTGAATATACCCGCAGAAGCCGTATTCATGCCGAAGGATCCCCAGCGCTTCCAGGATCCGCTCCGCCGTATGATCGGGAGATACTTCCACCGCCGAGCTGAGAAACAGGCCTTCGATATAATTTCTGCGGTAAAACTCGATGGTCAGATCCGCCAGTTCCCGAGGCGAAAAACTGGCCCGCTCCACCTCCGCGCTGCGCCGGTTCACGCAGTAAGCGCAGTCGAATTCGCATTTGTTGGTAAAGAGTATCTTCAGCAGCGATATACAACGGCCGTCCGCCGACCAGGAATGGCAGATGCCTTCCTTCGCCGCGCTGCCCAGACTTCCTTTATTTCTTCTGTCCGCGCCGCTGCTGGAACAGGACACGTCGAACTTGGCGCTTTCCGCCAGTATGGTCAGCTTTTTCATCGCTTCTGAAAGATTGCTCATGCTTTTCCCCGCCTTATTTTCCCGTTTCTGTCTCTTCTCCCTATCCTGCGGCCGCCTCTTTCACCCGTCTCCCTAACATCCGGACGTCCGGCCCCTTCCAGCCCCGCCGTCAGAAAGCGGCAGGAACATTCGTTCTTATTATACCTTATGGAGAACAAACGTTCAACAGCAGGCGCGTATAAGTGTCAATTATTTTTTACATACGTAAAAATCAGTTCACATCCGGCGGAGACCAAAACGGGCCGTCAGGAATCGAAAGCGTCAATTTAGGCGCAAAATCACCTGATTTTCCTGCTTATTTGTCAGTTCTTGTAATGGCATAAATTTTGCTATATATTATAAATTAGCTGTGTGGTCCCCTGGGGCCCGCAGGATCATTAAAGTACAGATAGCCGGCGGCTGTCCCTGCCGCCAGGAGGAGGTTTATCATGAGCACGAAATACGACAGGATCTTTATAAACGGCAAAATCTTTACGGCGGACGAACAGCGCCCCTCCGCCGACGCCTTTGCGGTAAAGGATGGACGCGTAGCCTGGATCGGAGATGCGCGGGATCTGGATACCGCCGGTGAGACCACGGTGGATCTTGAAGGGCGCCGCGTGCTCCCCGGTTTTGTCGACAGTCATATGCACCCCATCATGCTCGCCGACACATACAAGCAGATCTCCTGCCTGCCTCCGGTGATCCACTCCATCGCAGAGCTCACAGACGAGATCGCCAAAGTGCGGGCGTCCCAGGGGCCGGACCGCTGGATCGAAGGCTGGGGCTACGACGAGGGAAAGCTGGCGGAGCACAGGGCTCCCAACCGCTACGATCTTGACAAGGGCGCGGCGGACGTTCCCGTATCCATCATCCGCACCTGCGGCCACGTTCGCTGTGTCAACAGCAAGGCCCTCGAACTGGCGGGCATCGACAGAAACACACCGGATCCCGCAGGCGGAAAGATCGACCGGGACGAGTCCGGCGAGCCCACAGGCGTTCTGCGGGAAAATGCCAGAAATCTGGTCACCGCCGTCATGCCTGAGATCACCATTGAGCAGACAGTCCGCAACCTGGCGGACATGAACGAGATGCTTTTATCTCAGGGCGTGACCACCATCGCCGACATGGGAAATCTCACCATGGACGGCACCGATTATTATGCGGTGTACGAAGCGGCAAGAGAGAAAGGCTTCCTTCCCCGGGTAGGAATGTACTATATGTGGGACGCATACAAGAACATAGACGGATTTTCGATCCCTGCCGAAAAAGCCGATCCGCAGAACCGCACCCGCGCCGCGGGGATCAAGCTCATCGGCGACGGCAGCGTGTCGGGCCGCACAGCCTGGTGCGACCGCCCCTATCTGGGCAGCGACAGCGACTGCGGAATGCCTGTATGTACGCCGGAGGACATTCAGGAAGCCATCGCCTTCTGCAAGAAAAACAAGTGTCAGCTTTCCATTCACGCCATGGGCGCCAGGACCATCGACCGCGCGGTGGACGCCGCATGGCAGGAAGAGAGCTGGACGAGGGAAGGCACGCCCTATGTGCGGATCGAACACGTTGCCATGCCCACGGCTCAGGCCATTGAACGGGCCGCTTCCTCCGGCATCGCTTTCGTGACCCAGCCCATTTTCCTCTACGCCGAGATCGAGAGCTACCTGACCAATCTGGGACCGCAGTGGACGAAGGAAAACTACCCCATCCGGGACATGATCAAAGCCGGGATCGATCTCAGCTTTTCCACCGACGCTCCGGCCACAGCCTGGGCTACGCCCTCCGATCCCTTCCCCTGCCTGAAAGGCGCTGTGACGCGCGTCGCATACGACGGAACGGACTGCGGCCAGGAGCACAGAGTGGACATAGAGACCGCCCTCCGGCTCTATACCGCCAAGGCCGCTCCCATGTTGGGCTTTGAAGACGTGGGCATGCTGAAGGAAGGCTACCGGGCTGATTTTATCATCCTCGACAGAGACATACTGGCCATCCCCGCGGAGGAGATCGACCAGGTGAAGGTCAACGAAACCTTTATCGACGGCGTTTCCGTCTACCGCCGGGCATAAGAAAACCGAAACAAAACCGCCTGTCTGCGGCCCTTTTCCAGGCCGCAGACAGGCGGTTCTTCTTTTTTCATACAATTTCCTGGACCGCGCCGGCAGTCGTCCGTTCTAGCCAGGAAGGCGGTCCAGCAGCCGTCCATCCAGCGCTAAACCAGCCCGGAGCGCACCAGATAATAGGCGCCGCCGATCTCTTTGGAAAACAGCGCCAGCGCCGGGCGCGACATGAGGAGACTGCGTTTGACGTCGGCCCCCTTCAGATGTCGGGCCAACAGGATCAGGAGCGTCTTTGAGTTGACCGGCGGCAGTTTCGCCAGATTGGTGAGGAAGCCGTTCAGTGCATTCTTGGCCAGAGAGCTCTTCCCCAGCACCGCCCCCAGCGGTCCGTTGTCCAATCCCTTCTCAACCGCTTCGATCTCCTTTTTCTCACTGTCCGCGTAGGCTGCCAGCGCCTCTGCCAACGCTCTGTGAAACACTTCAGCGCCGTAGATCAGGCCGGGATCCAGCTCAAAGATGGCGGCGGCCTGTTCCGCGCCCCGCAGATGCCGTTTATCCATCTGACCTTTGATAAAGCAGTATAATTCGCCGTCGTACGCGCCGCAGGCCTTCATGGCGTCCAGATAACCCAGCCGCAGGATCCGGCGGGAATTGGCCCGGTCGAAGCGCAGCCAGTTTCCCAGATCCCAATGAGACTGGATCATCAGACTTTGTTTTGCATCTTCCAGTTTCTCTTTCTTTGTCACGCCCACCGCGTCCAGATTTACGGCGATCACGTGGGACGCGCCCCGGTCCAGAGCCATTCCCACGGGCATGTTATCCGAGTAACCGCCGTCGATGAACCGGCTGTCGTCGATCTCATAGCTCTGTATCGCCGGAAAACAGGAGGCGCTGGCCAGCACATAGTCGATGAGCCTGCCCTCCGGAATGTCCTCGATCCAAAGATATCGGGGTTCCATGGAGGGAAATTCCACCGTAACGATCCCCAGCTGTATTTCTGACCGGCGTATTTTTTCCTCGTCCAGCAGTTCCTCCAACAGCTTTTTAAAATCTGTATAACAGCCCCCGCCGTTTTTCAGCACATCTGAAAAATCGAAGACCTTGTCCGTCTCCAGCTCCCGCCAGACGCTGCAGGCGTCCTCCAGCAGTTCGCCCCGTCCCCCGTCCTGCGCGATCACTGCGCCGTTGATAGCCCCTGTGGAGGTCCCCGCCACCAGGTCGATGGGAATGCCCATCTCCAGAAGCGCCTGCCAGACTCCGATCTGGTAAGCTCCCCGCGAACCGCCTCCGGAAAGCACCAGGGCCGATCGTTCACCCCGTTCTTCCTTTTTTATCTCCCTGCCTTCTTCTCTGCTTTTCGTTTTTTCTTCCTTTTTCTCTCTGTTTCCCACCGCGTTTTCCCCCTGCCTTTCAAGGCTGCCGCCTGTTCGCCTCAGCCACGCGTGCCCTTTGACTGAAGCTACATTATTATACTGCACGATCCCCGCGGATTATTCACTCCTGTGCTGGATCAACATACCGTTTACCAGGACCAGATACTCCGGCAGCCTGTCCTTCGCCCACAAAAGCTCGATCCCCAGCTTGTCCTTCACCAGCCGCGTCACGTCGCAGCCCAGGGATTCCAGGGAATAGCGCATTTTGCCCCTCTGCCTGCAGGGCATGCCCGCTTCTCTTGCGCATCTGGTGCAGAGGCGGCATCCGCCGGAAGACAACATACGCCGTCCTGCCTGCTCTCTTTCCTCATCCAGAAGTCTCCGGTCCGTGTCCGACTTGACCTGAGCGATGATGGACTCCATCGCCTCCTCCATGCTTTCCGGCGTGATGATCTCTTCTCTCCATTCATCGCTGAGCCTGATCTTCGTGCAGAGGATCCTCAGACTGCCGTAATTTTTCAGGTATTTGCCCGGCTCGAAATCATAGGGCGGGCAGGACCACAGCCTGCCGTAATTCCGGCATTTCCTGCAGAATGTTTCAAAATATTCCGCGTCGTAATACTGTGAGAGCAGCTCCTCCACCGTCATCTCCGCTTCCATCCGCTCCAACTCATACCGTCCGTCCATAATGCCTCCCGTCTCGTACCCGCCGGACTCCCCGCCGGCGATCTTCTATGCTGTCATTGTACCCTGACCGCCGGTGGATTGCAACGCCTGCGCCGTTACTTTCCCCTTTCCCGGAGTCTTTCGCCCATCAGCGATGGCTCCGTCTCCATACGAAAAACGGGAGAGGCGCAAAAGTCCTGCTCCGCGCGTCTCCCGTTCCCTTAGCTGGCCGCCTGGTCCGTGCTTATTTTTCGTAAGTCTCCAGCGCTTCCTTCACCACGTCCTCCCAGCGATAGCTGTGCTCCGGCGCCTGTGTCCAGGTCTTCATCAGTCTGGCCTGCTTCTCTCTGGATATTTCCGAAATATATTCATAAAAGTTTCTCATTTTTATTCCTCCCTGATTCTCTGTCGCTATACCTGATGGTCTTTCTATATGAGCGCTTCTTGATCAGCGCGTTTTCATTTACATCTTTTATCCAGTCTGTACAGTTAGTTCGCTCCTTCGCTCTCGGCGCTTCCGTGGGAAGCCGCCTGTGGTATGACAATTCGGTTTTTCGCAAACTCAGCCACAGCCTCCACCTCCTTTTTTTGTGCATTAAAAAAACTGCAACATGTAATGTCACAGCTTCTCTGCTGTCTCTTTTTGCTTACATAATCATGATATCAGGGATCGACGTCTAAAACAACCCCTTCGCCGGGGATTTTTCCGAGCAAATCCGACAAACGTCGACATGCAAAACGCCTCTCAATTCAGCGGAGGGACCTTTCCAATTTTCTCCGCGTACAGCGGCACGCCTTTTTTCCTGGCGTGCTCCCCCAGCTCCCCCGCCGCCTCCATCAGCTCAAATTTCTCTCCCGGCTTCATAAAAGGCTTCATCATCCTGGCCACGCCGGGGAAGATCACTTTCCTGTCGCCTGTGAAATCCAGCAGCATGACCCAGTGCGGCTTTTCTTCACCCTCGCCCTGCAGATAAAACATCCAGGCCGCGCGGACCGCCGCAAGCCGGCTGAAATACGCTTCCGCAGTCTCCTGCATGCCTGCCGGATAAGCCTTCGGCTGCCAGACCCGGACCGTACCCTTGTGGGCGGTGCGGCGCACCGACATTCCCTGGCTCAATTTATCTATCTTTTCAATGGATTCCTGATTTAAAATGATCCGTTTTCCCAGAGGGTCGATGACGATGCCGCTGAGATGTTCCCCGTCGTCTATGACGATCCCCTTCAATCGTTCATAGGAAAAAAGCTCGGCACGGGCGTCTTTTAATCCCAGTTTTTCAAATTCTTCCTGGCAGGTGCAGGCGATGAGAAACTGCTTTCCGTCCCCTGTGTTCATCAGCGCCAGTCTGTTCTGTCCCGAGACCGGCACCAGATAGTTCCGATTCGTAAGTTTGACTTTATACTCCATCCGGTGGTTCCTCCCTCTTGCCGGCTTTCCGGCCATGAAAATTTCACAAAAGCCGGTCCACACTGGCGTTCTGGTCCTTTTCCTATACTCTATCCCATACCGGTCTCAACTTTTTTGATCCTGCGGCCTGGTTTTGCCCGCAGGGTTTCCCCTGCCCTTATTCTGCTCTCTCAGCTTGACCTGGACCTGTACGGCCTGGCTTTTCGACAGTGGCTCCAGGTCTACCTGATGCAGCAGATTGCGGTATGTACTGCATTTCTTGATCAGAACGGAGTAGGTGCGCGAAGGCAGCTCGCTCTTGAGGGGCGCCCTGCCCAGCCGCCGGGCGATCTCCCGGACCTCCGCCAGCATGGCCTGCGTTTCCTCGTCCGGATCCACCAGCTTGTAAATGCTGTTTTCCAGCACGTCCTTATGCTTTTTCTGCTGTTCCTTTCCACGATTCAGATAGGTATTTCCAAAGGGGGAGAGTTTTGAAACAGGTTCCAGTCCGATCTGGTACAGCGTGTTTCTCCAGGTACCGAACCGCCGGGTAAGTGTTTTTCGCATTTCGTCGGGCACTTCGCTGCGAAGGGGAGCCCGGTTGAGCCTGCGGGCCATCTTCTCCAGACGGTCCAGCAGCTGCCGTTCATTCTCGTTCAGGTCCCTGACTTTGTACAGCGTCTCTTTTCTCTGCCACGTCCGGTCGATGCCCGCCGCGTCCAGAACTTCGGCCCAGGTGGTAAACCACCCCTTCAGTTCTCCCTGGATCTCTGCCAGTTCAAACATATGGGGAGGTCGGCCCAGTTCCTTCGCCCTGGTACGTATGATATCCATCAATTCATCGTATCTGCGGCTGCGCTCCTGCATCTTCTCCACAGTCATGCCGCCCTTTCCGGCTTTCGTGGAAAGCCCGGCTTTTTTCAGAGCGTAAGGCCACTTGTCAAACCGCAGCCGCAGATAATTTCGATAGACCCAGAACACCTCTTTCTGCGCAGGCACATGGCCCAGTTCACCGGTGCGCGCCCGCAGCAGATCCAACAGCTCCTCGTTGGAAAAGCTGCCGTACAGCAGCTTTCCCGCCGTCTCCCCCGTACTGAATATCTTTGCCCAGTCGGAATCCGGGCCGCTTCCCAGATCCATATTTCCCGCCGCCTCCGCCTGCTTTGCAGCTTCCTTCAGCATCGTTCTGTATCTTTCCACTGCCGCCCCGTCGTTTCCCCGGTCTCCGGAGGCAGCTGTCTGACGCTTTCCACGTCCTCTCTGATCCTGGCTGGTTTTTTTCTGTTTCTCTTTATCCAAATTATTCTGTCCCCTGTATCTTTGCCCTGGGGAGCGGCCGCCGGTTGCGCCGCTTCAGTCCTGTTCGTCCTGCTCCCCGTCCAGTTTGGTCACCTCGATGATCTCGCCGTATTTGCTCATGATATATCCATAATTGTCTTTTTTGTGGGGGACCATGCAGCTGCTGCAGTCCTTGATCCCTTTCTCCGTGTATTTGAAGTTCCCTCCGCACTTGTCCTTGAGCGCATACAGCGGACAATAGCAAAACAGACAATTGAACTCATCCGGGTGATCTGTCTTATGACATGGGAAAAACTCGCATTCTTTATGGTTGTAAAAGGAATAGTGTTTCCCTCTCCAGCTTTCTGATCCCTCATTTTTTTCTCTGCCCATTTTATATCCTCCTTATTTTATTGTTTCGTTTTCAATACCGCCGCGTCTGCGGCGCGCAGAATCTGTATAATAGCCGCATGGCGTCCGCCGCGCACAGAACCTGTATAATAACCACATTGTGGTTATTATATCACAGATCGCCCACGATCTCACGGATAAAATCCGCGCCGAAGCCCCTGGCCTGCAGCTTCTGTCTCACCATGCCCGCTTTCGCCTCCGCTCCCTTTTCCAGCCCCTTCTCAATGCCGCGCATCAGCCCGATATCGATCCCTTCCTGCAGCCCGCGCACATACTGTTCATCGTCGTCCATCCGCGGACGGCTTCCGTCTCTGTAATACTTCTGATTCAGACACATTTTCCTTGACCTCCATTCCCTGAAAGCCCGGTGGAAACAAAAAACTGCGGCATCGTCAGATACCGCAGTCCGTATTCCTGCATCATAAAAGATTTCATCTCTTACCTGCGCCTTTTCCCCGTGGCAATAAAGATGACGACAGCGCAGGTCTCCTGACTCGTGGCTCACAGTCTTCCTCTCGCCTTCCCGAACGCAGCCGGA
>Ga0129308_1003285_pt1 | contig 11895 bp, 5 predicted proteins | sample L827metagenome_FD_94440 | JGI IMG/M metagenome (GOLD analysis project Ga0129308, IMG submission 94440) | Ring-tailed lemur group fecal microbial communities from Wisconsin, USA - L827 metagenome | ecosystem: Host-associated > Mammals > Digestive system > Large intestine > Fecal | place: USA... | reverse complement strand
GTATAAGGACTTGTTGGATTTGAATGGCCTGCCCTACCTGCGGATGGAGGACACGCCTGCACTTTCCCCTCTCTACGCCTATGTGGATGGGAACACCGCGGCCAAGGATATATCCGTCGCCGTAACCGGGGTGGGCGGCGTGGCGCCAACCCTCGTCAGCGTGACAAAGGACGGCGCTGATCTTACGGAAACTACCGATTACACATATTCCAGTGGTACTTTGACCATCAACAAATCGTACGTTGAGTCGTTGACACCCGGCGCGACTTACCGACTGGAGCTGACCTTTGACGAGGGCCTGCCCGTAGGCTTCTACATCCACGTCAACGACACAAAAACGATCAAGATAGAACAACCTTCTGTCGGTGGGAGCGCGGCGTTTGCCGACGGCACTACGGAGAAGGATGTGACCTATTTGTCCAGCGTAGAGGTATTAGCCAAGGCCGATACTGGATATGTCCTGTCTGGGTGGAAGGTGGGAGAGACCGAACAGCCTGACTCCGCCAAAGAGGCCTGGACCTATGAGTGTGTACAGACACAGCTGGAGAGCGCCACCACCATCACGCCGGTCTTCAAGCAGACGAACGCGTATGTGAAATTTACTCTCACCGGCGACAAAGGCGCTGACATGACGGGGGCGGTCGTCACCTTCACCAAGGATGGTGTGGACACATCCTTCACCTGGGACAAGCGGACCAACAATCACTGGGAGCTGGGGACCGGGACCTATGCGTATACCGTTACAAAGCCGGACTATATCACCCTCACCGGATCCGTGGAAATAAATGAGACGACTCCGGCAGAGGTAAGCGGAATGATGGGTCTGTATTATATAGGACCCTACAACCAGGTCGCTCAGAGCCTTACCGCTGCGCAGAACGGCGGCGACTATACCCTGAGCTACGGCCTTGCAAACATTCGTGCCGTATCCGGCGAACTGACCGTTACGCTGCCCGAAGGGGTTACGCTGAAAGACGGTAGCGGCAATGAAGTGAAAGCGGATACCGATGATCTCTCCGCCATCGTCACCGGCGGCGAGGGAGTGAGCGTCGGCGGTATCTATACAGCATCGACCCGCAAACTGAGCGTTACCTGGGGAGTGAAGGACAGCGTATCTCCCCACTATCTGGACACGATGAACGGGGCGGCCACGGTCTTGTCCTTCCCTGTGGCGGCATCTTCCTACAGCGAGGTTACCGCTTCAGGTACGGTGGCGGACAACAAGACGGCGGATGGCCCGAATACATATGAGAAGACGGATCTGTCCGCTGCCATCGGCAGTTCCCAGGCCGAAAGGCCCAACGCCACATTTGACGCGGGCACGATGGAGCTCTCCGGTGTGGCCGACGGTATGCAGTATCGGATCGGCGAGTCGGGAGACTGGACCGCCATTACTGAGAACACGGTGGATCTTTCCAGTCAGGTCACCGGTGCATGCACCATTCAGATCCAGCAGCCCGGAAACGGTACCAGCACCACCGATTCTGACATTCAGTCGATCACTGTGACCAAGGCGGATACCCCCAGCGGTTCAGTCGGCAACGTGAGCGGGAGCGGGGCTAACGACGGCGTCATCTCCATCAGCTCGTATAACAGCCAGCTCACCTACCAAATCTCCAGCGACGACGGGTCGACCTGGACGGACGCCACAGTAAGCAGCGACGGAAAGATCGGGAGTCTGGGCGTTGGTACGTACCTCATTCGCGTCAAGGCGGCCGGAACCATGCTGGCATCCGACGTCTCCGAGGCTTTGACAGTACAGGAAAAAGTCGCGACACCTGCGATTTCTCCGGCGGGCGGCGATTTCGTCGATACGAAGGAGATCACTCTGACCTGCGATACTGTGGGAGCGGAGATCTATTACACCCTCGACAAGTCTACGCCGACGGCTACGAATGGAAACAAATACACGGCGCCCTTCACGATCTCCGATAGTTTGACAGTGAAGGCCGTGGCAGTGAAGAGCGGCATGACCGACAGCGATGTGGCGGAAGCCAGCTTCACCGTGACCAAGACCACCACGATCTCCATCAGCGGCGATCTGAATACCACCTACGGCACGGCAGTAGACACCACTAAGATCACGGTAACGAAGACCGAGGGCGCCACTGGAACGCCAACCTACAAATACTACACCGACGCGGACTGCACACAGGAGACGACTGGTGCTCCCACCAACGCCGAAACCTATTGGGTCAAGGCCTTCCTGGAGGCGAACGGGAGCTTTGCCGCGGCCAGCAGCAATGCGCTGGAATTTACCATCGCACCGAAGGACCTGACCGTTACGGCAAAGGCGCATACCATCACCTACGGCGACGCGCCTACCGATAACGGCGTGACCTACGATGGCTTTGTCTACAGCGATAGCGAAACAAGCTTGAGCGGAACGCTGGTCTATGAGTATACCTACACCCAGTTCGGAGATGTGGGAACCAATTATACGATCACGCCCAAGGGCGTGGAATCGGGCAACTACAATATGAGCTTTGTACCCGGCACGCTGACCGTGACGCAGAAGGAAGTGAGCCTGACCTGGGAGAACTATGAGAACAGGACCTTCGGCGACGGAAAGACTGTCACGGCGAAAGCAGGCGGGACCGTTAATGGGGATGTAGTGGAGGTTACCGTAACCGGCGGCGACGAGACCGCCGTGGGCGATAATCATACCGCCACTGCTACGGGCCTGACCGGGGCCGGGGCGGAGAACTACAAGCTGCCTGACAACGTTACCCAGACCTATGCCATCGCGAAGGGAACCCATACAGACAGTACGGCTGCTGTCGAGGTGAAATACAACGAGACGGCGGAACAGACCGTGGATCTGAGCAAATTCATCCCTGAGAACTGCGGCGAGATCAGCGAGATCACCGTAACGAAGGCGGAAGACACAAATAATATCATCACCGCAAGCGGCATAGACGCGGCGGCAAAGACCGCCAAATTCACACTGAGCTCCGATCTGGAAGCAGGCGGCGACACCGCCACGCTGACAGTCACGGTGAAGACGGCGAACTATGAAGATTTTACCGTCACGATCACAGTCAAAACCACGAATAAAGAAGTCCCCACTGTGGCGGCGGAGGATATCACCGTTACGTATAACGGAGAAGCGGTGAGCGATTCCGCCATCAAGGGCACGGCTTCTGTAGACGGAACCTGGAGCTTTGAGGCCGGACAGGACATGACCAACGTAGCGGACAGCGGAACGAAGACCGTTGTGTTTACGCCGACGGACGGCAATACATATGAAACCGTAACGACGACCATCACAGTGACCATCAATAAGGCTGTGCCTACCGGAACGCCGGGCTACACGGCTATCACCGCTGCTGGAAAGACTCTGACGGACGCGGCTCTGACCGTGGGAACCATCACGCCGGCTGGCGGCGAGATCAGCTGGGATCTGGGCAATGATCAGACCGTAGCCGCCAACACGGCTTACGCATGGACCTATACACCGACAGATACAGACAATTACGAGAATCTGAAGGGAACCATCACACCTTACGTCACCTCCAGCGGCAATGGCGGAAGCCATGGCGGCAGCGGCGGAGGAGGCGGCGGCTCCACAACGACGGATAACAAGACGGATATCGAAAAAGACCTTTCCTCCAGCGGAACCGCTACCGTCGGCAGCGCGGATCTGGCCAAGGCCAAATCGCTGAAGCTGGAAAACAAGGAGATCGCCATCCAGCTGGATCAGAGAGCCATTACGGCAGTGGGAACCACCTCCAGCCTGGAGATCAAGGCAGTGAAGGCAGGAGCCGACGCGGCCAAGGCGTTGAAAGAAGACAGCGCGGCGCTCATAGGCGGCCGTCCGGTCTTTGAGATCACGGCCAAATACGGCGGCAAGACAGTGACCGACTTCGGAAAGGGAACGATTCAGATCAGCATCGTCTACACGCCGGCAGAGGGAGAAAAGACCGCCGGACTGGGCCTGTACTATCTCAACGGCGAGAAGGCGGAGCGGGTCAGCGGCTCGTACTACGACGAGAAGACGAAAGCCGTCGTGGGAGAGACGGATCACCTGTCCCTGTACGCGGTAGGCTACGACGAGACCCAGGCCATGAACGTGTTCGCCGATGTGAAGGCGGACGACTGGTTCCGGACGGCAGTCTACGATCTGTACAACAAGAATATCCTGTCGGGCAAGACGAAGACCACTTACGCGCCTCAGGACAACGTGACCAGAGCGGAGTTTGCCACCATCCTGGCCAAGGCGGCGGGAGCCGATCTGACGGGAGAGGCGAAGCAGGTCTTCGGCGACGTGGCGGCAGACGCCTGGTATGCGGGAGCCGCAGCCTGGGCCAATGAAGCGGGAGTGGCTTCGGGAACCGGAAACGGAAACTTCAGCCCGGAGGCCAACATCACGAGACAGGACATGGCGGTGATGCTGACGAAGTACATTAGCAGCGTAGCAAAGAAAGAACTCGAAGTGAAGAACGAAGCCGTGACCTTCACGGACAGCGCTTCCATCGCGGAATACGCGGCGGAAGCAGTGAAAACCATGCAGACCGGCGGAATCATCAGCGGAGTGAAGGCGGCGGACGGAAGCTACAGCTTCAAGCCGACAGCCAACGCCACGAGAGCGGAAGCGGCCTCCATGGTCAGCGGCCTGTTGAACGCGCTGCAGTAAGGAACCATTGCTTGCGTTTCCCATTGATATAGCTTTGTGCCCCAGTCCGCCGGAAAGCCGGCGGGCCGGGGCGCGAAGCACAAATTCCATAGTATATACGAAGTAGTGCATACCAAACAGAAGCGTATACGGCTGTCCACACCGGCCTATACATAAATCTGGTATGGCGCCCCACCGTCATACCGGGTGATCCCGGTGACCGCCGGGATCACCGTTTTTCCCGCGGCAGCCGCCGCGGGATTACTTCAGGCGGCCTCCGAGCTGGGGAAGGCTCGGAGGTCGTTTTAGAACGGAAACTTCCGTTCACAACGCTGCTTTTTCCATTGATATAGCTCTGCACCATGGTCCGCCGGAAAGCCGGCGGGCAGGGTGCAAAGCGCTAACCCCAACAGTACAGACGAGACAGAAGCGTATAGGGCTGTCCACGCCAGCCTATACATAAATCGGTATGGCGACCTACACGTCATGCCGTGGTATTCCCGGAAACCGCCGGAAATACCGCTTTTACCGCGGCGGTCGCCGCGGGATCACACTTCAGGCGGTCTCCGAGCCGGAAAAGGCTCGGGGCCGTTTTTTCGTTATCAGAGACAGGAATGGAAGATCAGGCATAAGTTAGTCAATATCCTCTTTATCGCTGTCGTCGCAACGATGAAGACTGGCTCCGCCAGTATTTAAAACTCCCAAACGGAATTCCTCCCCATGACACCATCCAGCATGTTTTTTTCTAAATGGATCCCGAACGATTTCGTCATCCATTTCAACCTTATGTTTTCGATACAGAACATGAGCCTGAAATCATTTCGGTCCCATGGGGTCCGGCATCCCTTTTTACCGTTCCCTGGCTTTGATGCGTTTGCAGCTGCCGGAGAAAGACAAATGCTTGAAGGTGAATTTTACACGTGATATAATAGCCGCAAAGCAGCGGTTGCATGGATTCTGCGGGCAGCGGGCGCATGGGCGCATCCTGACGCGATGGCCTGCGGCCAGTCTTGACAGAATGAGACATTAAAAACCAGTATATGATCAGCGTACCTGCAGTGGGAAGCGGCGGGATCAGGCCGGCCCAAGAGGTTTGAATAGTATGTTCGGGCTGGGGGGCGAAGCAGCCAGGAAAAAAGGCGAGGAGAATAGCGTGAAAGAAAGAAACAACTCATCGTTGAGCAGGCATAAGAAAAAAGCCCTGCAAGAGACGGATTTTTCGCAGAGCGAAGAACTGTATGAAACAAAAGCTAAGAAACGACAGTCAACCCTTGCTTTTCGAGGAACTTGGTAGCCTGTTTGACCGCTTTAGCTAACTGCTTTTCTTTCAGAGCCGCCGGTATATCGACTTTGAAAAGGTCAGTGGGATTCCAGACTTCTCCAGTCGTCATCATTTGGTGAATCGCAGTGAGAATCATCCGTGCAACGGCAATAATGGCGCGTTTTTTACCTCTGCGCTTGGCGATCCGCTCATATTTCAGGCGGTAATAAGAAGTATCTTTCGCTTTCACGGCTGCGTGTGCAACTTGCACGAGCGCAGGTTTGAGATAAACTCCCGCACGTGTAATGCGAACAGACTTCTTCTTTCCGGCAGATTCGTTGTTACCGGGCGTTAGACCCGCCCAGCAACACAAGCGCTTTGAGGAACCGAACTGCGCCATATCAGTGCCGATTTCAGAAAGGATCGTAACAGCAGATTTGCGGTCAATCCCGGGAATGGTACGCAAAAGAGCAATCCGCTCTTCGTGCGTTTGAACCATCGAGTCAATTGCGGAATCCACCTGAGCAATGGCGCTGTCGATGTAGTCAAGGTGAGAACGGACAATCCGCATACGAAACTTCTGCTCCGGTGTAATCGAATACCCCTCAATGGAATCAAGCACGGAATCGGCTTTCTTTTTCAGTGAGCGCTGTAAAAGAGAAACACAGTATTCCGGATTGAAGGAATCGCCGGAAATCAGATAATCAGTAATAGCGGCTGCGGATTTGCCGAACATATCCGAGACAACGGAATCAAGCGCAACATTGCAGACGGTAAAGGCATTCTGAAAACGGTTTTTCTCACTGCTTTTCATAGATACCAGCTTGTAACGGTAGCGTGTGAACTCTCTGAGTATACGGATATCCTTTGACGGAATAAAGCTGCCGGGAACAAGCCCTAAGCGAAACAAATCGCCGATCCATTTGGAATCCTTGATGTCGTCCTTGTTCCCTTTCACGGCTTTCACCCACTTGGGGTTGGCAATCGTCGCACGGATACCGCGTGATTCGAGGACATTGAACACGGGAACCCAATACTTGCCGGTAGATTCCATACAGACATCAAGGCAGTTGTTCTGATGAAGCCAATCGGCAAAGCGATGTAAGTCGCTGTTGTAGGTGGAGAACCGTTTCTTTTGGTAGTTCGGCTCAACGCCGTCTGTAGTAGAGATCATCGTTCCGACCAGAAACGTTTTGTGGACATCAATTCCACAGCATACAGGATAAACAACTTGCAACTATTCTTCCTCCTTGAAAAAGATGTGAGGAAAAAGGCAGTCACTGAATCGTCACACAATTTAACAGGTGCTAAAACAATTCTTAGCGTACGTGCTCACTAAGCCAACAAAGTTGGCTTTACACACTTATTTGTGCTTGAAACGATGATTCCAACACTGATTAAAATACTGTTTTCAGCAAGAAGTACCTCTACGACTCCTCCTACCGTGCGTTGTAGTGTGCCTTCTCCTCGAAAAACAGTATACAACAAATTTATTACGAAATCGCCGCTCTCAGCCAGCTTTCATTCCTATTTGTGCTGATGCGTAGCGGCAGAATGGAGATTAATATGTCAGATAAACAGATGGAATGGGAAAGACGATTTCGAACGTCGCTCATCTCGGCGTCAAAGGGACAGGAAAAGAGATTGAATCACATGCTCGCGCCGCAGTTTATAGCGTGCAGCTATGAGGAACAGACTGTGACGATCGCGTTTACGGTATATGAATGGGAATGGAATCCGCGCAGCGAGCTCCATGGAGGGTCCATCGCAGCCATGTTCGATCTGTCGCTGGGGATCGCCGCCCGATGTACGTCGGGCGCGTTCCAGGTGGCGACCACAGATATGTCCATCAGTTATCTACGGCGGGTGGCAGGGGACGACACAGTGCTGATGACTATCAAGATCCAGAAAAACGGCAGACAGATGATGCGTTTTTCAGGCGAGGCGCGTTCGAAAAAAACAGGGAAGACTGTGGCCACGGTGCAGAGTTCCTATATGATACTGTCTCATCCGGATTCCGTGATGATCAGGCAGGCGGCGCCCTCGGACCTGGATCAGGCGTTCCAGGTAGAAAATCGATGTTTTCCGCCGGCGGAAGCCGCTTCGCGGGAAGCTTTCTCCAGCAGAATAAAGACCTTTGCGGAGAGCTTTTTCGTGGCGGAGCTGGACGGGAAGATCATCGGACTGATCAACGGCTGCGTTACGGATCGTCCGCTGATCTGCGATGATCTTTTCGAGGGGGACGGCGGCCACGATCCTCAGGGTGAAAACCAGATGGTATTCGGCCTGGCGGTAGACCCGGATTTTCAGCGCCACGGTGTGGCAGAACGCCTGATGGATCATTTCATCGAAAAGGCCAGGGAGGCCGGCCGCAAGAGGATGGTCCTCACCTGCAAGGAGGAATTGATCTCTTATTATGAACGTTTTGGATATGTGAACCGGGGAGTGTCCGCTTCCGTTCACGGTGGGGCGCAGTGGTACGATATGGTAATGGAGCTGTAGCCGAAGGGCACAGCTTCCGCCTCTGCGGAATATGATAAAAAGGCGGAACCGCTGTTTGCGTCCCGGAAACGCGGGAATCAATGATAGGTGTTTTGCCAGAGCAGCGCTTCAGAAACCACCGGAGGCCGATCTTCGGCATGGATGCCGCCGGAGTTTCGGGGGCGCTGATATATTTTTTTCAGGAAGGATGATGAAAGCCATGATATACAATGATATTCTGGAAGCGATCGGACAGACGCCTCTGGTCAGGCTCAGCAAGATTGCGGATCCCGACAGTGCGGAGATCCTTGTAAAATACGAGGGACTGAACGTGGGCGGGTCCATCAAGACCCGAACAGCGTACAATATGATTCAGGGCGCGGAAAGAAAAGGACTGATCGGCCCGGATACCGTCATCGTGGAGCCGACAAGCGGAAACCAGGGGATCGGTCTGGCGCTGGTGGGGGCGGTGAGGGGATATACGGTGAAGATCGTCATGCCCGATTCCGTCAGCGCAGAGCGCCGAAAGCTGATCGAACAGTATGGCGCGGAGGTTATTCTTGTCCATGACGACGGAGATATCGGGAAATGTATCGACGACTGCCTGAAGACCGCGCTTAAGATGGCGGAAGAGGACCCACGGGTATTTATTCCTCAGCAGTTTACCAATCCCGACAATCCGGCGGTACATAAGACCTGCACGGGAGTGGAAATTCTTGAACAGGCGGGGCGACCCATCCACGGCTTCTGCTCGGGGGTGGGTACCGGCGGCACGATCTCCGGTATTGGAGAGGTGTTAAAAAAGGCTAATCCGGACATGGAGATCTGGGCCGTGGAGCCGGAGCACGCGGCGATCCTTTCAGGAGGCAGCATCGGGACGCATCTGCAGATGGGCATCGGCGACGGACTGATCCCGGAAAATCTCAACATGGAAATTTACAGCGACATCTGTGTGGTCACCGATGAGGAAGCGCTGGAGACGGCGAAGGAAATGGCGAGGAAAGAAGGCATTCTCTGTGGTATTTCCAGCGGCTCCAATCTTGCCGCCGCCAGAAAACTGGCTAAGAAGCTGGGAAAAGGAAAGACGGTAGTCACGGTGCTGCCGGACACGGGAGAGAGGTATTTCAGCACTCCGCTGTTTGAAAAATAATACGGAAGAAAACGGAACAGCACAGGTATCTTTAGAATAAATCCATGGCCCTGTCGCAGAATTTATAAAGTTCTGCGGCAGGCTTTCTGTTTTTTGGTCATAACTTTTTTAAGCTGTATCCTGATCGTTGAGCTACAGCCCAAGCAGGACCGTGGGGTTCTGATCACTTTACTGCACTTCCTGCGTCACGCTAGCCTTCCCTTCTTTTTGGACTGCTTGGCAGTCTGGGCGTTTGCTGCTTTGGGGCGTTTGGCAGTCTGGGCGCTTGCTGCTTTGGGGCGCTTGGCGGTCTGGGACACTTTACAGTCTGGGCCGCCTGCTGTCCTGGGGCGCTTGCCGGTCTGGGGCGTTTGCTGCACTGGGCCGCCTGCTGCTCTGGAAGATTGGCAGTTTGGGCTGGACGCTTGGCAGTTCGGGTCCCGGAATAGTCGGGCTTGGAATGGCTGGACTTGGGGATACCCGGTAAGTAAAGCCGTTGACCGTGGGATCATTGAGCTCTGAAGTAGGTGAAAAAAGCAAAAAAAAATGAATATCACCGAAAAACACGTGGAAAACAGCGATAATCTCTCGATATTTACTGTAAAATAGGTGAAATCTCAATAAAATTTACATTTTCGCCTATTTGGAAGCTACTTTTCTGCGAGATCCAGAAAAAAATCTACATTTCGCTCATTACCCGCAGGGCCTGCCGACTATATAGAACACGATCAGCCCGCCGGCCACAACCGGCCCGCCGGCCGCCGCCAGCCCGCCGGCCACAACCAGCCCGCCGGCCACCGCCAGCCCACCGGCCACGATCAGCCCACCGGCCACCGCCAGCCCACCGGCCACAACCAGCCCACCGGCCGCCGCCAGCCCGCCGGCCGCCGCCAGCCCACCGGCCAGGGCATCATCACAGATCCTACATGATGTAAATATCGCGCACACAGCCGTCTTGTTTCTTTTGTTCGCTGTCAGACAGACCCCCGCAGCGGGCATGAATAACAGAGGATCCATTCACCGGAATTTCCGGGAAACGGACACGATCTCTCTGGCGTTGCTCAGCCGGGTGGTCATACTGTGCTTGCGCAGATAGACGTAGTCTCCGTAATAGGATATTTCGTCCTGCGGCGGCACGATCAGACGGATCACGGTAAATCCCCGGTAATCCACCACGTCCATCTGGGACAACACGGATACGGCCAGGTGTCTGGACAGAGGGGAATGATCGATGAATTCTTCCACATTGCGGCAGTAATTTTCCACAGAGATGCCAAGCAGAGCCGCTTCGCGCTGAATTCCCACCACATAATGTTCCATATAGCAGATGGGTTCCACGCTGTCCAGCCGGGCGATTTTATTCGCGTCGGACTTTTTGTCAGCGATGCCGATATACAGCGTGCCGTTTTTGGAAGCCCCGATATTCGCCATACCGCAGAGTGTCTGCAGAATACGAGTCTCCAGATCCCTGTCGTATTGCCTGTCAGGTGACAAGCGCAGAAATCCCTGTTTGAATTCGCAGAGAGAGGTCTCGATGAGGGAGCGGGAGAGAGAAGCCTCAAATTCGGCTTCCAGCTGTTTACTGTTTCGTATCGTGATTCCGCTGCCGGCGAAGCAGGGTTGGATCAGAAAAGAAGCGTAATCTTCCAATTCACGGCAGGCTTCATCTGATTCCGGGAGGGCCGACATGACCAGCCGCATTTTTCTCAGGCCGTCGGCAAAACAGGCGGAGCCGCCGCACCGCAGCCCCCGCTTTACTACAGAGTTAAAGACGGCGAGAAAGAGCAGATAAAACGCTTCAGACGCCAGATCAGGTGAGCCGGAAACCGGCTGTGAAATGACGAGACTCGACGTTTCATTCTGATCCGGGCCGGCGGAAGGAGCAATCGAAGCGGTGAACAGGGAAAAAACGCTCAGAACATCACGCTGAAGCTTTTCCGGACCATACCGGCGAAGGCTTTTTTCCGTGTCCCTGCGAAGCAGACTTCCTCCGTCGTAGAGATTATCCAGCAGCTCCGTGCTGCGCGCTGCGGGCTTTTCCACTAAAACGGAATAAAGGATTCGGGCCACCAGCTCCTGATCCGCGCCCCGCAGCATATCCTCTTCCGTAAAGATACCCAGATGCGTCCAAAGTGAACCTGTATCTGGGCGGCGGTCCGGCAGTCTTTCCGCTCCGACGGCAGCATCCGGCCAGAATGTGGCATCCGTCCGGGAGACAGCATTCGGTTCGACGGCAGCATCCAGTCGGGCAGGGGAATCCGCGCGGCCTTTGGCCGCGCGATCTGTCGGATCACTGAAGGCCGCGCGATCTGCAGCCATGCCCAAGGGCATGCGGCGGATCTCTGCGGAAACGTGTTCTACGATTCCGGAGAAGCTGCCGGCGTCCTTTTTCACGCGGGCTTTCGCCCG
>Ga0129308_1003284_pt1 | contig 11898 bp, 10 predicted proteins | sample L827metagenome_FD_94440 | JGI IMG/M metagenome (GOLD analysis project Ga0129308, IMG submission 94440) | Ring-tailed lemur group fecal microbial communities from Wisconsin, USA - L827 metagenome | ecosystem: Host-associated > Mammals > Digestive system > Large intestine > Fecal | place: USA... | reverse complement strand
TACGCTGCGCGTTGAGACGACGGAGACGCCTGCTTCCGTCGCGATCACCTTTACCGATCAGGGCCGACCGTACAATCCGCTGGCAAAGGCGGATCCGGATGTCGCACTGTCCGCAGAAGAGCGACAGATCGGCGGGCTTGGCATTTTCATGGTGAAGAAGAGCATGGATGAGATGGATTATGAGTACAGGGACGGGAAGAATATCCTGACGATAAGGAAACGGATTTAATGGTGCTTCGTGTCGAATTTTGCGAATACAGCAAAAATATTCGCGTAGTTTAGTGCAAAAATTTAAAGAAAAATCATTGATTTTTACATGATTATCTGATACGCTATGAGAAACACCTTTGAAGGAGGGGCTCTTATGTATCGGAAAATCATGCGCTATCTGGAAGCGTGGAGAGAAAGCAGCCACCGCAAGCCCCTGATTTTGCAGGGAGCGAGACAAGTCGGCAAGACCTACTCCATTCTGGAGTTTGGGCGCACATATTATGAAAATGTGGCGTATTTCAATTTTGAAACGAATCCCAGGCTGAATGCAACCTTTGAGGAGAATATCAGCCCTGGCTATCTGATACCGATTCTGTCCCATATCGCAGGACAGACTATTGTGAGGGAAAAGACGCTGATCGTCTTTGACGAGGTACAGCTCTGTGAACGGGCGCTTACTTCGCTGAAATACTTTTGCGAGGACGCGCCCGATTATCATATTATCGTGGCGGGCAGTCTGCTTGGCGTTGCGGTGGGGCGGGCAAGGTTCTCTTTTCCCGTGGGCAAGGTAGATATGAAAACCCTCTATCCTATGGATATGGAGGAATTTATGATCGCGATGGGAGAGGAAGCTCTGGTGGAGCAAATCAAAGAGAGCTTCCGGACCGACACGCCTCTGCCGTCTGCTCTGCATGATGCGGCGATGCAGCTTTACCGCAAGTATCTTGTGGTGGGCGGTATGCCGGAATGTGTGATGCAGTTTGCCGAAACGAAAGATTATATCCTTGTGCGTCATACGCAGGATACCATTCTGGCAAGCTATCTGAACGATATGAGCAAGTACAACAATTTGAATGAAATCAAGAAAACAAGGCTTGCTTATGAAAGCGTTACCGTGCAGCTTTCTAAGAAAAACACCCGCTTTCAGTATAAGCTGATCAAGAGAGGCGGGCGTGCTTCGGAGTTTGAGAATGCCATCGAATGGCTCTGCCTGTCGGGTATCGTATCGCGGGTGTACAAGGTGGAGCAGATTAAGAAGCCGTTGGAGAATTACCGTGACATTGATGCTTTCAAAATCTATGTTTCGGATTCCGGTCTGCTTGCTGCCAGGAAGGATTTAGCCGCTGATGACGTACTCTACATGGTGGAGGAACTGAATGATTTTAAGGGAGGAATGGCGGAGAACTATGTCAATATACAGCTCACCATAAACGGCTATCAGACTTACTACTGGGAGTCTGAGCGCGGAGCTGAGATTGATTTTGTCATTCAGCGTGAGGGCAGGCTGATCCCCATTGAGGTCAAATCCGCTGACAACACCAGGGCCAAGAGCCTGAAGGTCTACATGGAAACCTACAGGCCCGACTATGCGATCAAGCTCTCCGCAAAGAACTTCGGTTGCCAGGACGGGAAAAAGATCGTTCCGCTTTACGCGGCATTTTGCATCTGAATGAATACTGTGGTTGATAACGCTCACTTCAAAAGGTGGGCGTTATTTTATCTTTAACAAATCTTAATCAGGTTTCAGCACCCCTTAAACACAAACCAAATCAGATATGCTACAATTTTCTCAACAGAGAACCAGCCGGTTCCGGCTGGAAAAACGGGAGGAAACGTATGAAAAGGACAAGCATTTCAAGACGCGAGTTCCTGAAGGGAACAGCGGCGGGCGCCCTTGGTGTGGCGGCGATGGGTATGTTTGGGCTGAGCGCAGGCGCTGCGGAAGAATCCTACATTCCGGGAACGTATTCTGCGACGGCAAAGGGTATGGATCAGGTAACGGTGACGATGACCTTCAGCGAGACGGCAATCACAGACGTCGTGGTGGATGTGTCGAAGGAGACGCCGGATATCGGCGCGTTGCACGGGGATGAGCTGGCGAAGCAGCTCCTTGATACGCAGGGTGCGCAGATCGACGGCGTGAGCGGCGCTTCGATCACTTCTCAGGCAGTCCGCGAGGCTGCAACCAAGTGTATTGCGCAGGCGAAGGGCGCCGAGACGCCGGAGACGGCTGCGGATGCTGAGACGGAAGCGGCAGCAGAGGCGGAGGCGGCAGCAGCGAAGCTTCCGGAAGCGCTTTCGGTAAAGGAGTTCGAGCAGTCTGAGGCGGTATACGCACCGATTGATGAGAGCAAGATCGCTGAGACGAAGGAGTATGATGTCGTGGTTGTCGGCGCAGGAGCGGCAGGTGTGCCGTGCGCACTATCCGCATTCGAGGCAGGTGCGAGCGTAGCGGTGCTTCAGAAGCAGCCGACGGCATTCTCACAGGGAAATATGGGCTCGGCAATCAATCTGGACAAGAGCGACGCGGCGGGGATCGCAGCGTGGCTGCATGATACAAACGAGCGGATGGAGCAGCGCGGCGACTGGAAACAGCTTCGTGCCTATGCTGCAAATTCCTACGAGGCAATCAACTGGCTGGAGGAGCGCACGAAGGAGGCCGGCGTCGAGCCGGTGATCGCGGAGTCGGTATTCACGTATGAGGACGGCCAGACCTGCACGACGAAGATCCTGCAGTTCGGCCCGAAGCCGAAGAATACGGGCGATGCAATGATGGCGCTGTCCGAGCTGGCGGCGTCGAAGGGCGTGGAGTTCTTCTACAACACTCCGGCGGTGCAGCTTGTCAAGGAGGACGGGCGTGTCACAGGCGTGATCGGTAAGAACGAGAACGGCGAGTATGTCCGCTTCCTGGCGAAGAAGGGCGTTATCCTGACGACGGGCGACTACCAGAACAACGATGCGATGGTCGCGAAGTACTGCCCGGATCTGATCAAGTTTGACAAGAAGCAGGTGCAGAAGACAGGCGACGGGCAGCTCATCGGAATCTGCGCGGGCGCTGTGATGGAGCCGGTCGGACATACGAAGATGGTGCATGACTCGGATTCCGGCCCAATGCATATGGAGCCGTTCTTTGCGGTCAACGAAAACGGCGAGCGCTTTATGAATGAGCAGGTGCTGTTTGAGAACAAGAACGATGTGCTGCGCAATCAGCCGAGACCGGGCTGGTTCTCCACGATCTTTGACAGCAATTACTTTGAGCAGGCGACCGAGTGGGGCGGCAATCCGGCGGATGAGGAGACGCTCACGAAGTACATTCCAGGAGCGGTCGAGAACCCGAAGGGAGTATATGAGAGCCTGATCGACACCCACAAGGCGGACACGCTTGAGGAGCTGGCAGAGATGCTGGAGATCCCGGCGGACGCGCTCGTGGCGAGCGTGAAGCGCTACAATGAGCTGTGCGCTGCAGGACTTGACGAGGATTTCGGCAAGAAGGCGAAGTACCTGAAGCCGGTGGAGAAGGCGCCGTTCTACGGCATTCACAAGCATTTCCGTGTGTCTGCGATCTGCGCGGGACTTCTTGTGGACGTGAACGGACAGTGCCTTGACAGCGAGGGGAATGCGATCCCGGGCCTGTTCGCGGCAGGCAACTGCTCCGGCCAGTTCTACGGCGGCACGGACTATCCGATGCATTCCAAGGGACTGTCGCTCGGACGCTGCTTCACATTCGGACGCACGACGGGTATTTATGTTGCATCGCTGTAAAGATATTTAAGATTTTATATAGGAAACTGAGAAAAGCGCTGAGTAGCTGTAAAGGCTGCCCGGCGCTTTTTTGTGTCATAAACTGCCCGGACAACTGTCTGTTTTGTGGTGATAAAACACTTGAAATGTATACGATTACATTTTAAAAAGAATCAGGAAAAATTTAACAGCAAAAAATAGATACATTTTGCACAAAAATAGGACTTTATATTTGGCTATTAACGACATTGACAACAGATATAAAAGCCAATATAATGACAATACAAAATGTAATCGATTACAAAAAGCGAGAAATGAAAGGCGTATGGATCAACAGAAAAGGAGAATGCAAGATGAAAAAAAGAACGATTTCCATGTTACTGATGGCAGGTATGGCGCTCGGCGCAACCGCAATGACAGCTTCTGCAGAGACCGTTGTGAAATATTCTGTAACGTACCCGTCAACCGGTACGCAGGCGGACGGTGCGAACCGGCTTGGCGAGCTCATCGAGGAGTGCTCTGAGGGCCGTATGAAAATGGAATTCTATCCGTCCTCCCAGCTTGGCGACAAGGCCGCTACCCTGGAGGGGATGGCAATGGGTACGATTGAAATGACAGAGTGCGCGGCTACGGATCTCTCTGCCTACAATGATATGTGGTCGGTTTTCTCCCTTCCGTACCTCTGGGAGAATGGACAGCAGGCATGTGCAACTGTAATGGATCCGGCGGTCCGGGAGCTGCTCGATGCGGATATGGAGGCAAACGGCCTGAAAATCATTGCATGGACCGATATCGGAAGCCGTTCCGTTCTGAATAACATCAAGACCGTCAATACTCCGGAGGATCTTTCCGGTATGAAGCTGCGCTGTATGCAGGATCCGGTTCTTGCAGACGCCACGACTGCCCTGGGCGCGATCGCGACACCGCTTGCATCAAGCGAAATCTACACAGGTCTCCAGCAGGGGACGATCGACGGACTTGACCATACTCCGTCCGTGATTGTTGCGAACGGATGGCAGGAGCTTGCGAAATACTTCTCCCTTACGGAGCACTTCACGATCCCGGATCCGGTATTCGTAAGTACGATGTGGTTCAACACGCTTTCCGGGGAGGACCAGGCGGCTCTGATCGAGGCAGGCGAGAAATTCACGGATGAGTGGAACAATAAAATCTGGCCGGAAGCTACAGCGGCAGGACTGAAAGCGATGGAAGAGCAGGGAGTCGAGATTGTGGAGGTTGACAAAACACCGTTTATTGAGGCTGTACAGCCGGTAGTAGACGACTTCCTGGCTTCGGCAAGCGATTCCCAGAAAGAGCTCTACGACCTGCTCATGGCGACACGTGAGAATTACTGATTGACTGTTTGGCACAGGCCGGGGCACTTGCTGCCAGGGCCGCAGGAGCATGATTCAAATGACGGAAGAAAGAGATGGAGAGGATATGAGCAAAGAAAAAGTACGTGTTGGAATCATCGGAGTCGGATATGTTGCGAGCAACAATTTCCTCCCGGTGCTTCCGAGATTTGAGGATGTAGAGATTGCAGGTATTATGGCAAATCATATCGAGAGCGCCAGGAAAGCACAGAGAATGTGCGGGGCGGAGAATGCGGTCGCTTCTCTGGAAGAGCTTGTTAAGCTGGATCTTGACGCGGCATTCGTCCTTACCCCGAAGGCATGTCATTCGCAGCAGATTGAATTTTTGCTGAAGGAAGGACTCGATGTCTACAGTGAAAAGCCGATGGCGACTACGTTGAAGGATGCAGACCGCATGGTGGAGCTTTCCGAGCAGACAGGCCGCAAGCTGATGATCGGCTTTAACCGGAGATACGCCCCGGTATGCCAGAAGGCAAAGGAAGTATATACCGATATCCTGCCGGATGTCATCATCGCGCAGAAGAACCGGCCGGCGACAGAGTACCATGCAACCCTGGAAAATGCGATTCATATGGTAGATCTGATGCGGTATTATGGCGGTGAAGTAAGGGACGTGCACGCGATTTCTAAATTTACGGATCCGGATTATGAGACCTTCACCACGGCCCAGCTTCTTTTTGAAAACGGCGCTTCCGGGATGCTGATTGCAGACCGCAGCTCCGGGCAGTGGGAGGAGACCATTGAGATACACGGGGGCAACCGTTCCGTATTCATTAAGATGCCGGACAGCGTAACCGTTACGGACGCCCAGGAGCAGCACAAGACGGCGATGACTCCGCTGGCTATGGGATGGGCGCGTTCGGAGGATAAGCTTGGATTCAGCTATGCGATCCGCCATTTCATTGACTGCGTGAAAGAGGACAGGGTACCGTTGACGAACGCAGCGGATGCATTTAAGACGCATGAGCTTTTAGACCGGATTTTACGTGCTGCCGGACTTCCGGGTATGGATTAAGGAGGAGAAACATGAAAATTGCCGGACATACGATGGGGACGCCGGAGTACACGGTGTGTGAAGCGATTAAGCTTTTCCATGAAATCGGAGCAGACGGGGCGGAGATCGTGGTGCAGGACGGATACGTTTCCGGGATTCCCTGTGACTGTGACGAGGCTATCCTGAAAGAAATAAAAAAATGTGCAGAGGAACATAACATTGAGATTTCCTGCCTGACGCCGTACAATTCGTACTTCAATTCTGTGGACGATGAGCTTCGTCAGAAGGAAATCGAAGGAATCCGCAAGGTAATTGACTACTGTGAATATCTGGGCGCGCATTTTATCCGGATCTACGGCGGCAATCTCGTTGCGGGAGACACTGAGAGGCTGGAAGAGAGAAGAAATCATCTGATTGAATCGATGCGTTATCTCGGTGATCTGGCGATCAGGAAAAATGTAACGCTGATCATTGAGAACCATTTTAATACGATGTCAGTATCTGCAAAAGAAAGCGCGGCGCTGATCAGGGACATTAACCATCCCGCGGTACGGATCCTTTATGATCAGGCAAACCTGACATTCACGGAAAATGAAGGATACAAAGAAGCGATCCCGATCCAGCAGCAGTATGTAGCATATATGCATGTGAAGGATCTGGTGTTTATCGAGGGCAAATCCTTTGTTTCAGGGGAGGTTTCCCACCCGAAGGAATCGGACAGAAATGTGATCACAAAGATTGTCGGAGAAGGGATCATCGAGTGGCCGGAAATCCTGAAAATGGTGAAAGCGCAGGGGTATGACGGATGGCTTTCCCTGGAATATGAGAGGAGATGGCATCCCGATGATATCCCGGACGCGTCAATCGGGATGAAGAAGAGCATCGAGTATCTGAAAACAATCTTGCCATAAAAGAAAAGCGGACCGCTGCAGTCTGGCTTTGGCCGGACTGTAACAGCGGATCCGGAGAATCACAGTCAGGAGGTGTACAGGATGAAAATTGCTTTACTGGGAGTCAGCCACTGGCATCTGCCTCTCTATCTTCCGGGGCTGCCGGAGCATTCTGTGGTTGGGATCAGCGATGATGATATCAGGATCGCAGCGGAAGTTGCGAAGAGCTACGGATGCCCGGTCTATCAGGATTATGAGCAGATGGTCATGGAGACAAAACCGGATTTTGTATTTGCATTTGCTCCGCATTACCGTATGAAATCAGTTGCAGAGTACCTGCTCAATCAGGGCATCGCGTGTTCGATGGAAAAACCCGCGGGCCTGAATGCAGGCGAGGTGGAGGAGCTCTGCAATCTGTGTGAGCAGAAAAAAGGCTTCTGCTCGATCCCGTTTGTATGGAGATACAGTGATACGGTAAATGATCTGAAAAATAAATACCTGAAGGCGCCAGTCACGCATATGTCGTACCGCTTCATTGCAGGGCCTCCCTCCAGATATCTGGCGACGTCCAAATGGATGCTTTCCAAAAAGACGGCAGGCGGAGGCTGCATGACGAACCTGGGCGTACATTTCATTGATATGGCAATGTACCTGACAGACTGCACAACGGCAAAGGTGCTGGCGTCCAGCTATAAGTATGCGTCAGAATATGATATCGAGACGTATGCGACCTCTCTGCTGGAAATTCCGAACGGGGCTTCCCTGCTTCTGGAGAGCGGCTATGCCTATCCAATGTCCGGGGAGCAGAAACGCGAGAACCGATGGACGATCGTTACGGAAAACGGATATTACGTTCTTGCAGAGAACCGGCTGGAGTTGAGAGAGTACGGCAGAGAGCCTGTGATGGTTCCGCTGAACACGGACAGCGACGTCTATTATGCGGAATACACAAGGACTACCCTGAAGGACTGGATGACAGGGACGAGGCCGAGAGCGTCCTTAAAGGAAATGCTGGACACTGCGAGGATTCTCGATGCAATGAATGCGAAAAGCGCCCGCTGAATGCGGCACAAGATAAAGCAGCAGTAGTATTAAAGGATGTTTTAAAATTTCATATCGCAGGGCAGGATGGAGCTGGTTTTAAACAATATGATGCTTGACTTTTTGGACTTTCCGATTTAACATTTAATGCATGTATTGGAAAATTGGAGGTACATAAAATGGCCGATGTTACGATTTATGACGTTGCAAAGGCGGCAGGGGTATCAGTTGCGACTGTTTCCAGAATTATGAAGAACCCGGAGGTTGTGAAGCCGGAGACCAGAGAGCGTGTCAGGAAGGTCATCACGGAGATGAATTATCAGCCGAACGCGCTGGCGCAGCAGCTTCGCACGCAGCAGACGAACATGATCATTGTGATTGTGCCGGATATCGGGAATACGTTTTACCATGAAATTATCCGGGGCATAGAGTCTGAGGCGGAAGCGAACGGTTATCAGGTGCTGATTGCAGATCTGAAGGGACAGCCTTCTTTGGAAAAGCATTATGTGAAATCAATCCAGCGGCATCAGGTGGACGGTATTATCTCGATATCTGCGAGCATGGCAGAGAGGCTGCTGGAGATCGTTGCCGGGGATTATCCGTTCGTTATGGTGGTACAGGGAATTGACCGGGAAGACGTTCCGAATATCACGATCGACAATGCGACGGCAGCCAGAAAAATGATGAGTCATCTGATCAGCCTTGGACACCGGGAGATTGCACATATCACGAGTGCGGAAGAGCTGCCGTTGTACCAGGAGCGGCTGAAGGGCTACATAGCTGCGCTGGAAGCGAACGGGATTCCCGTGGAGGAAGAGCTGATCCGGAAAGGAGAGTCTTCGATCAGGGGCGGATACGAGCAGATGGAGATTCTGATCCGGAAACAGAAGAAATTCTCCGCCGTGTTTGCGGCCGGTGATACGATGGCGATCGGCGCGATTAAGGCATTGAAGGACAATGGATTGTCGGTACCTGAGGATTGTGCTGTTACGGGCTTTGACGACATTGACCTGGCCTCCTTTTTTGAACCTGCTCTGACTACGGTCAGACAGCCGAAGCGTCAGATGGGAGAACTGGCGTTCCGAAAGCTGCTGGCGAAGATCAAAAAGGAATCCATACAGGATATACGGACCGTTCTGCCATATGAAATTGTGATTCGCGACAGTTGCGGATATTTAAAGCATTTGCAATAATTGATTTTTAACAGGAACTGCTGCCTGCATGAGGATGCGTCAGGCGGCAGTTCTTTTTTTAAAAATAAAAAGCTGATAAGGAGAAAAAACATGAAAAAATTATTTGGAACAGTCGTACCGATCATTACACCGCTTACGGAGGATGACAGGATTGATGTGGAGTCTCTGAAGAAACTGACCGACCACTGTATTGACGGAGGTCTGCAGTGCCTTTATCCCTGCGGAACGACAGGAGAGATGATGTATCTGACCGTAGAAGAGAGAAAGCTTGCGGCCGAGACCGTTGTAAAGCATGCGGCGGGCCGCGTCCCGGTCTTTGTTCATGTCGGGGCATGGAACCTGACGGATACCCTGGAGCTTGCAAAGCATGCCGTGGCGATCGGCGCCGATGGTGTGGGCATTGTCACACCGGCGTTTTATCAGATCAGCGATAAGGGCATTGCGGAGTATTATACGTCGATCGCAAAAGCGCTTCCGGAGGATTTTCCGGTGTATCTCTACGGCATCCCGCAGAATGCGGTGAATGATCTTTCTGTTGCGGTCTGCGAGACAGTTGCGAAGGAGTGCCCGAATGTAGTCGGCGCGAAATACAGCTTCCCGGATATGACCAGGCTGCAGCAGCTTATGACCGTGAAGAATGGCGAGTTCAGCGTCCTGGTCGGTCCGGACCATCTGTTCGAGGCGGTTGTGGCGGTAGGCGGAGACGGCGTAGTTTCGGGCAACGCGATGTGTATCCCGGAGCATTACGCAGCAGTCTGGGATGCCCTTCAGAAAGAGGATATGAAGCTTGCGACAAAGCTTCAGCGCCGCACGAACATTCTGAATGCAACGATGTGTGCGATCAATAATATCGCGGCTTACAAGGTAATCCTGAAGGCGGAGGGCGTGATCGCGACTACGAAGATGAGACGCCCGATGGAGAACCTTACTGCAGAACAGGAAGAAGCGCTTCTGAAAACAATGAAAGAATTGGATTACCGCACAGTTCCGCAGTTCTGATTCTTTTTGCATTGCGCAGACCGTCAGTCTCCGTGCTCCCCGGATAATGCGTTTTTCAGATACACCAGAAAGCGTTTGGAAGCGCCGACCGGCGGCCGGTTGATAAGCTGCGTCAGATAAATATTCCGCACGAAGGTATCGTTCGGCTCAGGCAGCGGGACAGCCCGGAGATCGTAATGCTTCAGCATGGCGACATTTGGGACGAAGCCGTATCCGAACCCATGTGAGACGAGCGCGGCGATCCCTTCCTCATCAGGAGCGCGGTAACGGTACACCGGCTGTATTCCCTGCTGGATGAGCATGGTATGGATCTCATGATGGGCCGCCGCACGCTGCTGGAAGCCGATCAGATCCTGGGCGAGAATCTCCTCCCAGGTCTGCGGGATGGGCGCGTCCGGCGGGCAGAGAAGAAATACCGGTTCTGAGAAAACGAGCGTCTGCCGCAGGTCGGGATCGTCCGCCTGAGAACAGATCAGAAAATCATAGTAGCCGTCCTTCATCATAGGAATCAGCCTGTTTGTATTGTCTATCGTGAAGTCGATTTTCAGTTCGCTGTTTTTCGGGATGGACAGGAAATCACGCATGACGCCGGGCAGATAATCATAGAGTACCGGCGCGATGCAGCCGATCCGGATCTGCGTTTCACGCTCGGCCGACAGCGACTGCATGTGAAGCTGGGTTTCCTGGACTTCCCTCAGAATCTTTCTTGCATGGACAAGAAGCTGCTGGCCGTCGGAGGTCAGCAGCAGCTTATGGCCGACACGGTTAAACAGTAACAAATTCAATTCTGTCTCCAGCTTGGAGATTGCAATGCTGAGACTGGGCTGTGAAATATGCAGCGCAGCCGCAGCGTGTCCCATGTTGGCGGTTTCTGCCAGTTTTTCAAAATAAGAAAGTTGGGCTAATGTCATAGTAACGCCTCCGCTTTGATAGATTTTGACTAATAAAACGTAAAATTAATATATTGGATTTATTATATATGACGGGACTATAATAAGGCAAGAGATAAGTTTTAAGAATTTGACAGTCAAAATGCTTAAAAGTGGAGTCGCTTACGGTAGGAAAAAGGACGAACAGGGGGTGTAAACGGAATTTCTTCAGAATAGATTTACGGAACTTGTAGTGATTGAAAAAGATTTCAGGAGGAAAAAAATGAAGGGCATATGGAAAACAATTGACAAAGTGATTGCCTGGATCGAGGACCTGGTCTCAGGTACGTGTCTGGCGGCGGTTGTCTGTATCGCAGTTGCATCGGTATTTGGACGTTATGTATTACATACCGGATTCCTTTGGGCGGACGAGGTAAATCAGGCATTGCTCGTTGCGGTAGGAATGTTCGGGAGCGCAAGAGCGGTCCGCTACAACGGCCACGCGGAATTCACTTCCTTTATCGCAAAGCAGAAATCCCGCGGTGTCAGAGTGGCAATGAGAGGAGCGATCATGGCGCTGACGATCGCGCTGCTGGTGTTCATGCTGGTGATCTCCTATCAGTTCACGATGGCCGGAACGATGAAAACAACGGTGCTTCGGATTCCGAGAATGTACATGTACATGTCGATACCGATGGGATTTGCACTCTGTGTATATGAGTATCTGAAGGTAGCAAAAGCGAGAGTGCTGACAGACGCGAAAGCAGAAGAGTAGGGGGGACAGCATGGGAAAAATAATTGCAGTTT
>Ga0129308_1003283_pt1 | contig 11900 bp, 8 predicted proteins | sample L827metagenome_FD_94440 | JGI IMG/M metagenome (GOLD analysis project Ga0129308, IMG submission 94440) | Ring-tailed lemur group fecal microbial communities from Wisconsin, USA - L827 metagenome | ecosystem: Host-associated > Mammals > Digestive system > Large intestine > Fecal | place: USA... | reverse complement strand
TAGTTTTTTATTTTTTACTCTTTCACACACCGTACAAACATTCCATAATTCAAATTATAATCTCCCACATTAAGGGGGACATTCTGCCTTAAAGAATACCACATATCTATAAAATGCTGATTGGTTGATTTTTCCGATCCATTTTTTGGAGTTCCAGACCAATAAAAAGCTCCGTATCTATGATTCTCCTTATTCGAGGGATACTGCAATATTCCTTGTTCATAATTTAACAAGCCTACACCAATCTCATCAATCCCCGTATCCTCCGGAAAATCCCCATGTTTCGTCATTACCCCTTTCCCATAAGAAAAGAATATGTTTATAGGATCACCATCCTTACGTACCATTAATGTCCCTTTTGCCGGATTAGAGTTTGAATTATTTTCTATTTTGGCATTTCCATTCGTATCCCAATACCAGCCATAAGGTGTATCATCGATCGGGCAACTATCATCATATACATATCCCGAATAGGTAAACAAAGTCTCATCTTCCGCTTTCGCCTTAATCTGTTGATAAGCGTCTTTACTTGCCACTATATACCCTTTGGGACATATCCCTTGCTTTTGATTCCATTGCCCACTATATTTATAGAGCATATCATTTTGGGAAATCGGATCCCACTTCGGATGCTTTTGTCCATAAACAGCTTTCCAAGGCTCATAAAAAATGCCACTTCTACTACCTTGGTAGAATACACCCGACTGGGTCGGATACTCCGTTACCACATTATATCCCGAACAGTTGAATAAAGACCAAGTTGCCCCGCCATCCAACAACTGCGTATCCGCATATCCTTGCCGTAAATAAATCATATGCTCACAACGGTTGTTGTGATAAGTTACTTTAATAGCTCCATAACGATTATAGCCAGTCCCCCTCGTTGTGCTATTCGGTTTATAATTAAAAACAATATCTCCTCCTGTACCTGTAACAGACTCCGACGTTCCGACAACAGACTGTCCGTCATCTGTCGATAGCGTAAACCAATCCCCGGCGGCAATAGTAGCTGTCCAAGGGCCAATAGAATTCAATATCTCATACTTTCTATTCCCCTTATTAAATTCGCGAACCTTAACCTTGACAAGATCCGTGTTGTTCCATTGCTTATAGAAAGCAATCGGATCGACTAAACGAATAACTTGATTGACTGTTACAGTTTTAGAGACTGATTTTCCATCCACATCAGTAGCCGTAATCGTCACGGTATTAGTTATGTGATCCTTACTACTAATATTCGTGTTTTTTGTGGTGACTTGAACCGTATTCGTACTTTTATTATATTTACCAAGCAGGAAATCCTCACTACTTGAACCTTTCACACTCCATTCACAACCATCAAACCATTCATGATTTGTCGGTAACTTCACTTGGATATCACTTTTAGAGCCTATTCGATATCCGATATAAATATCATCCACGGTAAAATCCCAGTTGAAATCTTTCGTCACACGCCAAGAAGCCTCGTCAACCCCACCCTTACCAGTAAGATTAAGCGTCACGTTATAATGAGCGTTTCGCTCTACCGCAAAATTGGTAAAAGCGTCATCTCCTAAGAAAAAGCGATAAACAATCTTCCCTCTAGCACCCTCTTCTGAATACTCCGCTTCCACACGAATATAAGAACAAGTCTTATCCGCTTCCACAGTGGCGACATCCTTTATTGGGGTGTTACCTAAACTGGCCGGGGTTTTATAGGCCTCTACATACTGTCCGTTTTTCAGTAAGCAGACACCATCCGGTTGCTTATTCTCATACATAAAGAAAACACTGTTATCTTTCATTGAACTAACATTTTCTACCGGATTGGAAAATTCGATCATATCAGCCTCCGTTATATAATCTGAAGGTGACGGATTTGCCGGGATTAAGTTGTTCATAAACAATTTACCTGTAGCCGGTACTTGATGCAAAGAGACCTTTGTCGGTGTAATCGTACGTCCTATCAATCCTTTCGTATTGACGGAAACGGATATCATGGCGTAAATACGCTCTAACGAGAGAGTGACAGAACCGCTTCCTCCACTAACAGATACCTCATCCGAGGATGCGCTCATTACCATCTTAAGTAAATTATCCGGCGTTCCATACGATAGGTTATTGATCTCATCGAACGGCTTCGCACTCAAATCAGATTCTGCGTTCGCAATTACTCGTACACGATAAGAGCCATTCTGTAAAGCTATATCGTAATTAACAGCCTTACTCTCTTTGTTATTATTTACGGTAAGGCCATTCAAGGCTGCATCGGTCAAATACAATCCTTTAACTAAACTATTATCATCCTTATTATACACAAGGATATTCAAATCGCTAATAGCATTAGCATCAGTAGTCGAGGCCTTCGTGAGCGGAGAGATCACGTCGCTAGCGGAAACGCTCAAGGACAGTCGTAATCCATCAACTTTCTGCTCTCCTCCATTCACTTCCGTCTCTTCCATGCAGGAATCTAGTCCTAGCATTAACAGGCCCAAGAACAAGGCATATATATATTTCATCGCTTTCATAATATTCTATTTACTGTTTAATTAAAGTTTGCGCTAACATCTTTACCAACCCAAGGAGCTACCCATATCTTAAACTCACCTGTTGATTGTTTCAACATTCCTGTCACATGATAATAATTACCGTGGATCAAGCCGTCCGTGCATTCACCCGCTTTATATTCAGGGTTGATTGGGATAGAGTATTGATAGTCCGTACTCTCTCCGGTAGAAGTTATATCTATTTTAGATACGGTTCCACTCATTTCCAATTCTTCCGTATTGATAATAAACTTAGTGTTTGAACCTTCTCCCCAGCCCCCATCTTCATCCCATGTGGGATGAAAACCTGTAGACTTCAACTTATAAGTTGCTATTTCCTTTTTATCACCCTTAACGTATTCCCCAACTATCTTCACATACAAGGCTTTTGTTAGATCACTGACCTTGTCTCTTTCATACGTGTAAAAAGATAAATTGACCTTAGTATCTACCTTTCCTCCTAGGATAGATCCATCTCTCAAACCAATCGCATCATTCAATTGATTTGCGGGGATAATCAGTTTCGATTGTGTATTCACATTCAATACTTGAACACTTATCAAATTAAACAACCATGTTGGAGTTGTAGTAGTTATCGCCATTGTAATAGGGTTTCCCGAAGAAAAACCTTCTATATGCGCATATTTATTACTAGTATTAGGTTGATTAGCATAGTCTTTATCCGCAGAGTTATTCCATGCCTGCACTAACGCCTTAGCATCAGCTGGAACTTTTTCTCCCGATCCTGTTGCCTTCAATGCACCAGACTGATCCACATATACAATAACAGGTTTATTTTTGTTAGATGCGTTATTCATTTTTTTAGATAACTTATTGATAATTTCATTCATAGAATAACCATCCAACGTCCACTTACTCGTAGTCGTAGAGCCTTCTATCTTTGGCAACTCCACATCCAAGTCCAACTCTACTTTCGCTGCCAATTGCTTTAAATGGACATCCTTGCCGCCAGAAATCACACCGCTAGTAGCGGTAAATTTCATATCCTGCTCGCCTGCCTTTATCAAGGTTTTCGGATCGAATGTATAATAGCCCTCTCCACCCAACGTACCGGTATAAGTTACCGTCTCGGCACTTAACCCATTATAATCCATTTTCGCATAAGACGCGAGCTTGTTCTCCAATGGATTCACGATAGCTACCACCTTCAGTTCCGTGTTAAGCGGCAAGGTCAAACCGGTCAGTTTAAAGGAACCCGAGCTTTGCGTCCCTACAAAACTGCCATCACCTAAGGTTCCGGTCTTAGAAATCAAATATTTCCACTCGTTATCTACCTTCTTGAAGATAGAGACAAAAATATTGTTTATGTTAAGTTCATCCGCCGTAGCGTACTGATAAGTACCATCGGCATTTATCGCTTTCGTCTCCACGCCCTCAGTAGAGAAAGAGATCGAAACCGTACCTGTTTCCATCGGTCGCTCATCTATCAGCTTCTCTTCCGTACATGCGGTAAAGGCCAAGAGCGCCAAAAATCCTGTCAATACTACATCTTTTAACTGCTTCATGTTATGTTTATTTTACCCTGTTTACTTAACTGGTTCTCCAAAAATATCACCGACACTCAAGGTATTCGGTATCCAATCTTCAATTACAAAATCAATATCCTCGCTGGCATTACCTATTGTCACAGATAACTTATAGAGATTCCCCCCAACAACCTTCACCGCATCCCCCGGCTTTGTCTTGATCGGATAGGTACGATCCATTACCACACCATCAACCTTATATGTTATTTTCATGGAAGTCTGACGATCCACATCCGTATTATCATAGCCATAAAAACGGATCTTATCGTAAGTACCATACTTACCTTTTTGGAGATCACTCTGGTTCACATCGGTTGGCTTCAGAATATTATCAGCTACTTCGGAAAAATAGCTACCATACTCACCCACCACTTTAGCGCTTAGCTTAATGTTCAGCATCTGTACGGAAACGACCTCTACATTCGGTACTACCGGATACTCACCACCCACCTTTTCTTTACTTGTGTCTACCACCTTGAAGGAAGCCAGTTCAAACGCCGCGACTCTCTGCGATACGGAAATTGTTATTTTATTACAATTCCCGTCATCGTGAGTAGCCAATTGAGTAGTTGTTTTATAAGCCCCAATGGGTTGTTCTCCTACTTTTACTAGAAAATTAGGATGTTCCGCCAACTCTACATCTCGAATACCCGCTATGGTTGTACAAGCTAATAACTTATCGGCAGTCATCTGTGTCAGGTTCGCCACCGCATAAGCCGTAAGTGCCGGCTTATCACTTGGCACTTTCACGATCATGTGGCGCTTGATATCCGTAGTAAAGGACTCGCTACTCGTCTGTAAATCGCTCATTGCGTACCAATAAGAAGACAATACATTGCCATCTTTAATAATAGCTACAAAACAATTACTGATAGAAGATTCCGTGGAAGTATCATCATTGGGATTTTCCGTTATTTCACCAGCCTTGATCATAGAGCTATTGCCGGAAAGAGAGAAGGCAAAAACGGCCTCGGTGTTTGCGATATTCGTCCCAACGCCTCCCATATCCACGTTATTCAAAATATCGTCTTCCATGGAGCAGGACACTCCGATACAAAGGAAGCATAATAATGCTAGTATATTCTTTATTTTCATAATGGATTGAATTTTTCTCTTGTTTTACACTAGCAAAATTAGAGGAATCCATTATTCGGCACGATAGGCGTAACTTTCAACTTTAAGGGGTAAAACTAACATATTGAATATAGGCATTTGAGGGTGTGGTTAAAGCTATCTTTGGAGATAGGGATACCTATGCAGAGCGCAAATCCATCCATCATAGGACAAAAAAACAGAGTTCGGAAATTCCGAACCCCGTTCTCGCTATTAATCGTTATGAAAGAGTTTAATCAATTCACGTCTGTCTCAGTTTGCGTGATGACCGTCCAAGGCTCGACCTTAATACTGAAACTGATACAAGCGTTCAACTCGCTTGTGTCGGGATCCTTAGAGCCTTCACCGGTTATCGTAGCGTATATCTTATAGATGGTATTACGTTGTACACCAATAATGCCACTAGTCGCATCTTGCTTAATTGGTATACGGTAGTAGCGATCTTGTTTAACCACATCATTACCGAGTCCTTCCGTTTTTCCATTTGGATACCAATCGCCTCGAAGAATTAACATGGTCTGTATCTTTCCAGATGGAGAATCACCTTTATTCGGATCATCTGCAAGCATCGGTTTATCCCCCTTCATTTCAAACACATAAAATTGAGGCATCTCTTGTCTGCTATTAGAATCATTACCCTCATCGCCCTCAATCGTCTGGTCATCAAACTTAAACCAATGATCTCCATCATAATTTATTGTTCCTCCACTAATATTCTTAGAATGATCATGACCCGTCATTGCGATATCTACTCCCGCATCCATTGTCCAATGTAAAGAAGGTACATTTTTACTACCGTTCACTAAGAAATGGTCATCCCGGTTATAGCTACAACCATGAGAATAAGCGGTAGCATTATCCAAACTATACGGTTCTGCGTCAGCATAGATAAGGGAAGTATTGCTAGCGTTCGCAATATATACATGTGTCAACTCAAATGACGCGTTAGCATAATTGTTCTTAAAGTCGCAATCAATAGCTTGAAGTTGGACACGGGCTACATGGCGGGTTAATGGGATTTTATCAGCAGCTAGAATATTTGCCGGATCATAAGAGGAACCATTTCCAGTCCATTCTGCCGCTTCACTTTTTTTCTCAATCTCATTATGTGCTGCACCTACTGTCGCATTGTTTGTATATATAATAGAAGGGGCCGTAGATCCTTTCACCCAGTTATCATACTTTGTCCCAGCAAGCAACTGATGCTCACCTCCACCAATCGTAACTATCTGGCTGAACATCGGCACATACGTTTGCGTAACACCTGGCGCTGGATGCACATGCGTAAAATCAACGAGATCTTCAAGTTCGGCAGTTTTCACATCCCCCAAATTAGAAGGAGGCGTAGCAAGTTTCGTATTCGCTAAAAAGACCACCGCCAATTGCGTATCAGAAAGTTCGCCGGCCGCCGTAGCTTTTACCTTAACGACAATATCTTCAATAGTCTTTACGGAATTACCATCAGTAGAGGATACCGTCTTCATTGCGGCGAATTTATATGCATCCTCGTTCCCCCCATTGTCTACATAAAACAAATAGGCGGTTAGTTCATTAATAAATTCCTCGTTATTACTGCCAGATTCTAGCACAGCATCACCGCCCTCTTTCGTTGCACCTTTTGTCTGTATCCCATCCAAAGCCGTAGCGGTAAGAGAGACGTTCGCATCTATCATCTGATAGTTCTCTTCCGGTATCTCGATGCCATTCGAGCTATCGTCCGAGCAGGAGGCGAAAGTGCATGCGGCGAAGGAGGCTAATAATAAATGTCTTAGTTTCATATCCTTTTGTTTTTTCTTGTTTATACTAAATTTCATTCCCTATGATTCCATTACTTAGTCTATTACCGGCTGCTGCATTACCGGGCCCCAGCCTACTACCCGCACGGCTATATTCAAGTTGGTATCTACCTCGGGTTCCGGATCCGGACCTGGGCCCGGGTCTGGCGTTACGGGAATATTGTCGAAACTTTCGCCGTCAAAATAAATACGGAGACGGTAAACGTAGTTGCGACGGATGAAATTATGATCATAGCCGTTCTGCAAGCCACCCGCATTGATCACCGCCGTGAAGATTTTCGTATGGTCCTGATAACTGGAATTCCCCTGCAAGGTAGCTTTTACGGCGATCATCGTGTGATCGTCGCTTTTCATATTTTCCATTACATAATGGACGAATGGAGTATTGGATATCGAAGCACCATCATTTACCAACAGATCCTCGAACGAGGTATCTTCCGAATTTCGCACGGCATCGGGTGCCTCTGTCTCTCCCCAATCCGCCTCACTGAAATAGTAAGACTTTGTCTTCATATTGTAGATACCTACCGCATCGATTCGCACCTCACGTCCAGCGAACGGCGTTCCGGCAAAACGAGTGGATATATTCACCAAATCAATACGTGCGGCTACACGGGTCAAAAGGATCGGGTCGGAGATGCCATCCACATTCTGATCGCCAAGATCCGTATATCCTAAATAGTTATCTTCCTCAGATAAAGCGGATTTTGTAACGATCACTTGACTACTCATCGTTAGGTTCGTTTGCGATTGCGAGGAGAGGTCTACCAAACGAGTCTGGAACTCATCGTAGGTAGAAACGGTAGATAATAAATCTCTCGACACGTTCGCCAAGACAATGATCCGTGCCCGGACAGCCTTCGTTGTCGGCACATCGGCTATTATGGCGGAATGTTCCGCCCCGGAAAGAGCCTCCCATTTATAACCGAGCAGTTCCGTGCCGGTCTCATTAAAAACTACCACAGCCAAATTATTGATATAAGCCTCACCCTCCAACTCATTCACGTCATTGGGATTATAGGCTTTCGTAGCCGTACCGGACGCCTTGACAGCGACGGACAGCTTAGCGCCTTCTAAGGAAAGAACCGGATCTTCATCTTTAGAACAACTCACACAAGCGAGAATCACCAAACCGGATAAAAATATGTTTGCTAATAATTTCATGTTCGTATCGTATTTCTTAATTATATATGATGAGGTACCCTTTAATGCATCGGAATATCTTCTTCCACTACTCCCCAAGGACGAACGGTTGCCCGGACGGATAAGGTTCCGCCCTCACCCCACTCAAGGATCAGATGGGTATTCTCTCCCGCGCTCGTATAAATAGGATCACCGTTCTCGTCTACGCTGGCCGAGCCTAACGAGACTCCATTGGCGCTTATCGACACAGCCATATCCTGTCCCGGACAAGCGGTTTGCATGGTAGGGGTTATCCATTCAACCCCGGACTCGTTCCACGCACCTTCCGGATTATAATATACGCTATCGCCAATCTGCGTGCCACGATAATCAAAACCACTTAATGTATTATTCAAGTAGAAGTCGCAATCCACGGAACTTCTCAACCCCATCCTGCCGAGTTGCTCTTGCAGCCCCCGGGTCTCGATCGTGACCGTACCCACTTTCGGACGAATCACGATCTCAGTCTCCTTCGCTACGCCTCCGGCTTTTGTCAACACTTGTTCGCTACCATAATAAAGGCTGTCCGGGTTAACCGCCAAACCATCTTGGCTTTTCAACATCACTTTCAAGTCCTCTATGGTCTGGGCCTCCGATACGGATTGCTTTTCACCCAAGGCATTCACGTTGCCCCACGCCACGATACGTAAACTACGATCGGCGGTATAACCATCCAACACGATCTCATTGCGGGAACGGATAAAGTTCTTATCCAAGCGACGTTTCTCCAAGTAATTCAGATTCTCGTCGAATATATACAGATCGGTAGATTCCATCCATCCGTATTCCGTTATATCGTCTCCCTTGATATTCTCGACCTTCAGTTTGAGCGTATAGCATTGATCCAAATCCTCCTTGATGCAGCTAGTCGCTATAATAGCGAACAAAGCCACAACCAAGAGAAGCAATTCCTTTGTAAACAGTATGTGTTTCATAATCCTAATTTTTTCTTATCAATTATTTTACCCTATATTGCTTTATTCTACTTCCTCATGGATAGTCTTCACGTTCCATGGCTCCACTTTCACGGATGCGCTCACGTTCGTCGATACCATCGGATCGTATGGGATCTCAGAGCCAGGACCGATAATCGTTAAAGAGATCTCGTATTTGTAGTTACGTTGAACGTAAAACTTACTCCTTTTTTCCGTGCCATCAATCGTCACTTCTTCTCCGACAGGAATCGCATAATAACAATTCTCTTTCGTAATAGATTCTTTCGCACCTTGCGGGAGATACGTATAATCACCTTTTACGATCAATAAGGTATGGTTGGCATAAGCCTCATTGACATTAGATTCACCGGACTTCACCTCACCCTTTGTATTCTCGTAAACATAAAATTCATGATTCAAGGCTGGATCATTCTCAACATGCTCCTTTGCCAATGCGTCATATTTCATCTGGAGTCCTTTTTTGTAAGAACCTTCGTCGATATTATTCGGAGACGTTAGAAATAGTAGACCTACCTTATAATCTAAGTATCCAAAATGGGTATCTCCAAAAAAATCTTTCTCGATCGTCCCCCACTCCTCAGTAGAAGCTACGCTTGATACACCTTTCGCACTAGCGATAAAGACCTCCTTCAAAACGAAGGACTTACTTTCATAATTCGCATTTTCCGGATTACCTATGTCTGCACCTGCCAAAGCGATCGAAGCGACATCTCGAACCAAGCGAACCGGGCCTGCGCCATAAACTTCCTTACCAGAAATATCTTTTACCGTTATATCACCGACCTTATCACCATAACCAATATAGTTGGTCGTATTTGCCACTAATGTCACGTCAAGCACTTTACTACTCATCGTCAAGCCTTTTGTCAAAGTCTCGTCAGACAGATTGATTGTTGTTTCAATAAAGTCAGTTATATCCTTAGCCTTTGCCAATTCTGTTTGGATAACAGGGGCAGCGTTCGCCACAACCACTACATGAGCTTCACCCGCATACACTTCTTGCGGACCGACATCCTTTGTCCCATCAGAGTTAGGAGTAGCATCTTTTGTATATATCACACTCCATCCATCAACTCCAAACACCCCAACCGTTAGCGTATTCACGTCCGCATCCGTTGGAGTAGTTTCTCCGGCCTTCGTAACCGCCCCTTCCTCACTCTTGATAGCCAAAGCTAGTTGAGCTTTCTCTAAGACAGGAGCCTTTGGAATTTCTATTTCATTATCATCGGAACAAGCGGCAAATCCGCATAGCAACAACGATAAAAGAATGTATTTCTTGAATCTCATAGTATAATATTTTTTGTTCTCACATTAATATGTGACAAAAATAGAAAGGATATATCGTGGTGCTGATAGGCAGAACTCTCTATAATAAGAGACAAATGTATCAATTTCATAAAAGTGATAGGTTTCCCTACCTTTTGCAACTTTCACCTACAAAAACAGGCTCAATCCGTGTATTTTATGCTACCGGGGTGGTACTCGGATCATCCTAATAACAAATATACATAATCACTTAAATTCAGCAAAATCATGGCAAGAAAAAAAATGAGATGAAAGCGAAAGAGCCCGTAAAGCTCCGGTTCAAGAAACTGTCGAACGCGAACCTGTCCATATATCTGGACATCTATTACAAAGAGAAGAGGTATTATGAGTTCCTCAAGCTTTACCTCACCCCGGAACGTTTCCCTGAAGACCGTGATAAGAACCGGATCACTTTGCGCTTGGCCAATAGTATCAAGGCACAACGGATCATTGATCTTCAGAACGAGATTTATGGTGTCCGTATGATAAACGGGCTCGGGAAAAAAACACTTTTAGAATTCCTCTCGGAATTGTCCACCGATAAATCCGCGCATGGCGACAAAGCCTATTCCCTACGATTAAGAAGTCTGGTCAATCATCTTAGAGACTATATGCCGCAATGCCTGCTTAAAGGACATAGATACCGGTTTCGTGAAAGGTTTCATCGCTCACTTGCGTAAACAACCCTACCTCAAAAGCGACTTCACGATTCACGGTTATTACCGACTCTTGAATGTCACACTCAATAAGGCGGTCAAAAAAAGGACTGATCCTCTCGAATCCTTGTAGTTTGCTGGATACAGACGAAAAACCTCACAAACCTACCAGCCTGCGTACTTATTTGACCCTAGAGGAACTAAAGATGTTAATCCGGACAGATTGCGCATGCCCAGAGGTAAAAAAGGCTTTTCTGTTCTGCTGTTTCTGCGGACTCCGAATGACAATGACAGGGTCGGCTTGATATTCCATCTACCTAGCCTCACGATTATATGTCAGGTATTAAAAGGCTGGACTTTAGCCGCCGGCATCAAGAACAAGAAAGTGACCTTTCACGTCGGCCGCCATATTTTCGCCACTCTTTCACTAGCTCTTGCATTGACTTGTATACGGTATGTAAATTACTAGGACACAAGAACATCATCTCCACACAAGTATACGCGAAAATCATCGATGCTAGTAAAAGACAGGCAATAGACCGGTTTAATGGCGTATTAGACGCATGAGACGGATATTACTTCAGATTCGTATGGCACGGATCAAGAAAGATACTTCTCCCCAAGATCCGTGTCATCCGCTATAGTTTCAGTCCGCAACTGGCTTATCAGATCAGAGACTTTGTATTATTTCCAACGAAAGCCCCGTGCATTCGGCGATTAATGAAAGATCGACACCGGCTTTCTTCATGTTACGAGCGTTGCGTAGGGTAGCCAAACACTCACCTTCTGCTTTACCTTTTGTTTCCGCCTCCTCCACGGC
>Ga0129308_1003281_pt1 | contig 11906 bp, 9 predicted proteins | sample L827metagenome_FD_94440 | JGI IMG/M metagenome (GOLD analysis project Ga0129308, IMG submission 94440) | Ring-tailed lemur group fecal microbial communities from Wisconsin, USA - L827 metagenome | ecosystem: Host-associated > Mammals > Digestive system > Large intestine > Fecal | place: USA... | reverse complement strand
CAAACTGTTGTGATGATTACCCACAATGACGACATAGCCCGTCTTGCAGATCGGATTGTCCGCATTGAGGACGGCAAGATTGTGGAGTAAGGAGGTGGCAGGCTATGACATGGCCTTTTGAGAATGATACCAGCGCCATTACAAAGAAGCTGGCAAAGAAAAGTTTGCAAAGCGAGAAGCGCCGGAATCTGATGGTGGTGATTGCCGTTGCGCTGGCGGCATTTCTGATCTGCTTTACGGGAATTGTGTCTACCTCCCTGACACAAATGCAGCGCAATCAGGTTGTCGATACTTATGAGGCGGTCTGGCTGGGCGTAGAGGAAAACGACATTGAAACCCTGAAAGGACTGCCGGAGTTTGAGCGCGTAGGCGGCTACTATATGCTGGGTGAGGAGCTTTCAGAACAGGGCTATCATGCGTCTTATGTGTATTGCGACGCGCAAATGATGGAGATTGCCAAGGCGCAAATGAATCTGTTAGAGGGCCGGGTTCCTGAAAAAGCAAATGAAGTTGTCGTAAGCGAATACTTTCTTTCCACCTATGGAAACAATGCCAAGATTGGGGACACTGTGACCTTAGACACCGAGAGCTTTCATGGTAATTATGTTGTTACCGGCATTATGGACAGCGTAAATGAGAAAGAAGCGAATACCTGCGCTATCATTCTTTCCAACGCTGCCCTGACAGAATGGAAAGGATTTGACCCAGCTGGCTATCGCGCCTATGCTCATTTCAAAAACAGCGTCAAGTTGGACGAAGAACTGATGACCTCTTATTGCAGGGAGATTGCGGAGGAATATCAGCTTCCTATGCCCAAAATGAACAGCAAGTATTTTGCCTATGCTTCTAAATCCTTTGATTTTGCACTGATGGCTGGCGTGATTGCCATTGTTCTGATCGGCGGCTATATTGTGATCCAGAGTATCTTCCGTATCTCCATCAATGACAAAATCAAGAGCTACGGGCAGCTTCGGACGATTGGTGCAACGCCAAAGCAAATCAAGCGGATTGTAAAGCGGGAGGGGCGTAAACTCGGCAGTATCGGGATTTTGATTGGTACAATGCTGGGTGTATGCGGCGGTTTTCTTTTGTTTCCCAAGGGATTTAATGCTGTTTCCTATGTGGCAACGATTATTTTGACACTCATAAGCAGTTGGATCATGGTATCTGTTTCCATCCGTAAGCCGATAAAAATTGCGGCAGGGATTTCCCCGATTGAAGCTGTCCGTTTTACCCCGGCACAAAAGGACATCCGAAGCCGAAAAAAGAATATCAAGCTCAATCCTGTTTCAATGGGAATTGCGAATTTTAAGCGTGACCGAAAAAAGACCGTTGCTATTGTAGCCTCATTGAGTTTGGGCGGAATTATTCTGCTTGTGGTATCCTCCATTGTTTTGCTGCGTTCTCCAGAGGCGCTTGCAAGACAGTTTTTCCCGGACGGCGACTATAAAATTTATTTGCATTCCGAAGTGGCAAGCGAAAAAGTTATGGCAGCGGGAAATCCGTTGAATGAAGAATTAAAACAGGAAATCTTATCTATTGATGGCGTTACAGATATAATTCCAAGCAGACAATCTCTCTATGCAACCCTTAAGACGGACATTTACCAAAGCGGTGGTATGTGTGATATGCTAACCGACCAGAATTATGCAACAGTTGAAGCGGCTCTGACAGCAGGAACGATGCCAAAAGATTCCCACAGCATTGTACTTGATTATCATGCACTAAATCGCAATGAAGATATGGGGGTTGGTTCAACAGTTGACTTTTATTTTGGAGAGGGGCAACCGCCTGTTTCCGTCACTGTATCAGGATTGTTTGATTCTAACAAGACGCCTTCCGGGCATGGAAAACTGGCCCTCGATGGAGTACTCTTTTTCGCACCAGAAGCATTGTTCCATGAACTGCACCCGGAAATCGCTTCTTTCGACTATTCATGGAGCATTGTAAACGATCCGAAAAAAACGGACTATGTGGGAGCTGAATTGAAAAATATTGTTGCCAGCCATAGCAATATTGCCTTAGATGAAATCAACACAGTGATTGAATTTGAAGAAATGACAAATTCATTTGCATTTGGCAGCATGGAGGTACTTTCATGGCTGGTATTCCTCTTTGGCGTTATCAACCTAATTAACACGACACTCTCTAACCAGATAGCCCGAAAGCAGGAAAATAGTGTTTTGCGTTCCATCGGTCTGACCCAAAAGCAGCTATGTAAAATGAACATCTGTGAGGGGCTGTGCTATGCGCTTTTTGCAACATTGGCGACGCTGATCGTTGGGCTTCCGGCTTCTATCTTTGCTTGCAGAAAAATGAGTATAGGAGCTTTTGCCGGAAATGTAGTGCCTTACAAATTCCCGGTTTTGGAAATGGGCCTGTTCATTCTGGTGTTGTTCGGAATGGAGCTGATCTTGTCTGTTTGGACAATCCGCAGACAGAAAAAACAATCCCTGATTGAACAAATGCGGGCGATGGAATAACCGTATGGGATCGGCGGGGCGGCGTGTGCTGCCCCGCTTTTTTCGCCATTTCTCAAAAAAATTTTTGAAATGTCCGAGCTTTGTAACAATTCAGCCTGTTTTTCTGTCGAAATCAAAGGCACCTCGGACATTTGTGTAACATTTGTAGTTTATGCTTGTGGTAAATCAATATTGGGGGTGAGGACACATGAAAAAGATACTGCTGATCGACGACAGCGACACCTATACATGGTGCCTGCAAAAATACTTACAGCACCGGGGCTACCCGGTAAAAACGGCTTCCACTCTGAAAGAAGCGCGGGCCGCCATCCAAGAGGAAATGCCGCTGGTGGTCTGCTGTGATCTCGACCTGCCGGACGGTTCCGGCATGGACTTTCTGGACGAAGTGCGGGCCGCAGACAAGGAGCTGCCCTTTATTCTGGCGTCCTGCCATGACAAGGACGACTACGAACAGGAGGCCAAGCGCCGGGGCGCTACGCTGTGCATGGACAAAATGAAAGAGCTATTGCTGCAAGATAAGCTGGTGGAATACGCTTACCGGCAGTTATCCGGCGAAAAGGCCCCGACTTTTCACAAGCTGCTCTTTGTCCATGCGGAAGATACCAGCGCCGGAGTGCTGCGGGCTGCTATGCTGCAAAAGGGCTTTGACCTGATTCTGGTTCCCTCGATTGGGGAGGCCAAGCGCCGGATTTTTGAGGATAAGGAAATAGAACTGATCTTGTGCAATCTGGAACTGCCGGACGGCACAGCAATGGAGCTGTTTCATACGCTGCGGCGGGTGGCTGGGATGTTCCAAATGGAGAATCCCCCTGTCTGGCTTCTGCCGTTCTTTATCCTCACCGAGAACAACGACCTTGCCACGGAATATGAATACCGGCATGAGGGCGTGAATGACTATATCACCGCCCCGGTCAATATCCCGGAGCTGATTCGGCGAGTTCTGTTCTTTGTGGAATGAAACGAGCTACCATATTCAAACATCTGCCTCCCCAGCGGGGAAAAGAAAAAAACCGCTGGCAGGCAGATCATTTCCCATGCAAACCTACATAGCTGATACGGCGGTTTTGAGTAGATCAAGGCCGCCGTTTCTTTTTGCTTCGAGGACTTTAGCATTGTGTAAGGCACGGCGGTACATAGGAGGATACCGCCATGTCAATTTTCGTCATTCGCAATAGCCATGAGCTGCATCAATTAAAAAAAGCCTTGCTCCTCCTCCGGGAGAGTATGACTATCTATCAGTATTATCATTCCATCTAAATCAGCAGAATAATAGATGTTTTTGCTGCGCCAGTTTCCCATTGCGGGGAGCTGGCGCTTTTTGCTGTCGATTTTTCGGGAAAGCTCCCGAAGTATATCGCTGCCGATCTCCGCCTCATTTCGATTCACTCGACAATCGCCCGTGAATCGAAATGGAGGTACATAATGAAGAAAGTCAATCTTAGGGACTTATATCCCGATGTTTACAAAAATGATCACTTTGTAGAAGTAACAGAAGATGTGCTGGAGGCAATCCGTGCCACCGAGCGTGCAGAAGATGCCTATGACCGGAGAATGTATCGCTATAAGGCGCATTACTCTCTGGACAGCGACAACGGCATTGAAAATGCGGTCCTGATGAAGCCCCAGACGCCGGAAATACTCTTGGAGGAAAAGCAGCTGCGGGAGCAGCTTTATGCGGCTGTGATGGCTCTGCCGGAGAAGCAGGCCAAGCGGATTTATGCCCGGTATTATCTGGGTATGAGAGTAGGAGAGATCGCCGCAGCAGAGGGTGTAGACCCAAGCCGTGTCCGGGACAGCATCCGGCGCGGTTTGAAACAGTTGGCAAAATATTTTTGATAAAGTTTCGTTTGAAGCGCCTGTTTTTTGCTTTTTTTGTCAGAGTTAATAGAAGGACAAGTTTTCCCCCTTCAATAGCACTTTGACAATTTCATAGACAGCATAACAGGTACATAACCCGTGTACGAGCGAGTGTGGAACGCCGCGAAGATGGAGTAGCCAGGGAGGTGATGAACAAAGCTGCTTCGGAGCGATCTACGATTTCACAAAACGGATGGTGGCAGATCCGGCGCGAGGACTGCACGGGGGCTTAAAGATACTTCCTCACGGCCTCCTAAAGACTTGGGGGGAACCCTGCGGCGCACGAGTAAAACGACGCTGCGGAGTTATGACAACCGCGCCAGCGGAGACCTGCTATGTTCCCATCGTCAGGGTTGCGTGGCAAATGTGACGAGAATTGAGTCATATTAAAATAGGAAGCGATTACTTTCTTAGTTGGTCGTTTTTCTATTCAAAGTCAGATACCATGCGCTGGCAGTTTCGGCTGCCAGCGCATTCATGTGATTTTGAAAGCACGATGATAACCTTGACAGATTGGAGGGAATATGGTCTATGGAAAAACTCATTACACGAAAAGAGGCTGCTGAAATCTTAGGAATCAGCATAGCAACGCTGGATGCCGCCCGTAACAACGGCTTGATCTCTTATGTGCAGTATGTTCAGAATGGCTGTGTGTATTTTACTGCGGCGGGTCTCCAGGAGTATATCGCAAAATGTACGCATCGGGCAAAGCCTGTTGAGAGAAGCGCAACTTACCGTAAGCCTCGCGGAAGATCGTGAGCCGGTCCGTATCCTTGATGGAATCAGAGATGTTTGATAAAACAAAGGTACAGCGCTGGAGATCTTTTTTAGGAGGTGGAGGAATTGGCAAATAGAAAAATAATGCTTCCTCAATATGGCACAGTTATGAAAAGAGGTGTCCTATATTATAGGACCAGAATCAAAGATGCGAATGGAAAGCTCGTAGCTCTCTACGCAAAAACACCTGAAGAACTATATAACAAAGAAACGCTTGCGTTGGAACAGATTGAGAATGCTACTTTTCATCGGAAAACGCCCACAGTTGCAGAGTATTGTGAAAAGTGGCTGCTGATGCAGTCGGTTCATGTACGAGCTACTACTTTGACGGATTACACCTCAAAGGTCAGGCGGCATATTATAGCGGAATTGGGAGATAAACGGATGGGCGAGGTTAGCCTGGATGATATTCAGCTTGCCCTTGTTCCAGTTTCCAAGAAATCTACATCGGTTTATAAATCTGTGGTAATCCTTTACAAGTCTATCTTTCGCGCAGCGATGGAAAGCAGGATTATTGACCATAACCCAACGATTTATCTGACAACAAAAGGTGGCGGTGTTCCTCAAGAGGATCGTCAGGCTTTGACAGATGAACAGGTGGAGCGCCTTTTGGATGCTATCCGAGATTTGCCGCCTTATGTCTTTGTCATGATCGGTTTGTACGCGGGTCTACGCCGGGAAGAAATTCTTGCTCTGCAATGGGATTCAGTATATCTGGATACGGATACTCCATATCTGACGGTAAGGCGAGCATGGCATACAGAACACAACAGACCGGTGATCTCAGATGAATTGAAAACCAAGGCTGCGGGGAGAAATATCCCCCTCCCTGTTTGTTTGGCCGAGTGCTTGAAAGCAGCAAAGGAAACTTCGACTTCGGAATATGTAGTTTCAAACCGGGATGGCGAACCGTTGTCCTACACGCAGTTTAAGCGGCTGTGGCAGTATATTGTTACGAGGACGGTCAAGGAGCGGAGCTATTATCGGTATGAAGATGGAAAAAGAGTAAAGCATACTGTCACACCTGTCTTGGGAGAAAAGGCCGCTCATAACGGAAAAGTGGTTTACAGCCTGGACTTTGAGGTAACACCCCATCAGCTGCGGCATACTTACATCACCAACCTTATTCATGCGTCGGTAGATCCCAAAACGGTTCAATACTTGGCAGGCCATGAAAGCAGCAAGATTACCATGGACATTTATGCGAAGGTTAAGTACAACCGACCAGATGAGCTGGTCAGATCAATGAGCTGCGCGTTTGCAAGCTGGGACGCAGCACAGTAATAATAAAATAGGAAGTAAAGCAGGAGCGAGGCAAGGATGTCTCGCTCTTTGTTTTGCATCAGCCGTATCTTTGATTAAATCGAGGCTTTCTGATAAAAAGAGAGTGTAGATACGGAGACTACACATTATCAAGAAAGGACGATCAAAGATGGCAAAAAAGAAAGCACAGATCCCGAAGTATGGGACCATTACATTGAAAGGAATCCAGTATTACAGAACCAGGATTACGGATGCAGATGGCAAAGAGTTGAGTTTGTATGCCGCTACTTGTGAAGAATTGTATGAGAAGCAGTTAGAGGCCCGGAAGCAGGTGGAAGAGATTATCTTTCACCGGCAGCACCCGACAGTAGCCGAGTATGGCGAGAAGTGGCTGCTGATGCAGTCGGCAAAGGTGTCTGCGTCTACACTCAGAGGTTATACGAGGGATATGACAAACTATATCATCAAACCCCTGGGAGAGATGTATATGGAAGAAGTGACTGCTGACGATATTCGGCTGGCTCTTGTTCCATTGTCAAAGAAATCAGAAGGCTTATACAATAAGGTCAATATGCTGCTCAAGTGCATTTTTTATACGGCAGAGCGAAACCAAATTCTTGAACACAACCCCTGTGCAGGAATATCCGGTAAAGGCGGAAAACCGACAAAAAAGAAGGAGGCATTGACAGATCAGCAGGTAGCCGTGCTTCTGGATACAGTCAAGGGGCTTCCTCCATATTTGTTTATTATGCTCGGTTTGTATTCCGGTCTGCGTCGGGAAGAAATTCTTGCACTGCAATGGGATTGTGTATTTCTGGACGAGGATACACCTTATCTATCGGTAAGGCGGGCTTGGCGTACAGAGCATAACAGACCCGTGATTTCTACGGTGCTAAAAACTCCGGCAGCAAAAAGGGATATTCCGATACCGAAGTGTTTGGTGGATTGTCTGAGAGAAGCGAAAGAAAATTCCATATCAGATTATGTGATCGCTGACAGCAAAGGAGAGCCGCTGGCTGCTTCGCAGTTTCAAAGAGTGTGGCAGTATGTAGTTGTCCGCTCCACCAAGCCCCGAAACTATTATAAGTATGTAAATGGGGAGAGTATCAAATATACGGTTACTCCAACGCTGGGTATGACCCAGAAGAATCAACCCAAAATCAAATATACGCTGGACTTCGATGTGACACCCCATCAGCTACGGCACACTTACATCACCAATCTTCTCTATGCGGGCGTTGATCCAAAGACAGTACAATACCTTGCCGGACATGAAAACAGCAAAACAACTATGGACATTTATGCAAAAGTGAAGTACAATAAACCAGAGGAGTTGTTTGGGGTAGTAAATGGTGCGTTTCATCAGCCTGTCGCTGAATGAAAAAAGGCCGTTTTTTATGGTCCGCACATCGGATAACTGAGAAGCAGAAAGTCAGAAAAGCCCGGAATATCAAGGAAAAACAGCTCAAAAACTCGCGCAGTATGGCCTCAAGGCAGCCCGTCGCGCACCGCAGTTCAGCAAGCGTTAATTGGCTGGATATTTACAATCAAAAATGCTCAAAAACCCCGGAAATACGCCATTTCCGGGGTTTTTCTTATATGATTTGCTTTGATTCGGTTTCGCTGATTTTGGTGGAATTCGACCCATCTCGTTATTTTCACCGTTGAAGGAAACTCCGGTGATTCTCGCCGGGAACGGCAGTATACGGAAATGCTCATGGGACGAAAGGAAGCGTTTTGTTCACAAAGAATTCAAAGAGAATTTCTTGCATGGATTGAACAACACCTATATAATATATTTGTGCGCTTCGGATAAACGCATTGGTTTCCCGGAGGTAACAGCGTGGATGTCATATCAGTAAAAGAGGCCGCGGCGCAGTGGAATCCATCCAAGCGCCGGGTGCAAACGCTGTGCGGGGAAGGGCATGTTGAGGGTGTACGGCGTTTTGAGCGTTCGCGGACACTTCCCAAAACCGCTGCAAAACCACAGGACTTGAGAAGAAAGGGTGGAGATTGTCATGTACAATCCTCAACTTGAAACTTTTATCCGTGTTGCGGAGGCCGGCAGCTTTAATAAGGCCGCTGAACAATCTTATATCACGCCCACAGCAGTAATTAAGCAGATCAATCTGCTGGAGGCCGATCTGGGTGTAAAGCTATTTGCGCGTACCCATCGTGGGCTGACGCTGACAAGGGCTGGTATGTCCCTATATAATGATGCGAAATATGTGATCCAGTATTGTAAGGATTCTGTCATCCGGGCAAAGAACGCCATGCAGGAGGGGGATCATGTGATCCGCATCGGTACTTCACCAATAACGCCGGCAGGCGTTTTGGTGGATCTCTGGCCTAAAATTCATGAACTCTGCCCGGAAATCAAATTCCAGCTTGTTCCCTATGAAAACACGCCGGAAAATGCCCGGGAGATTCTAAAAAATCTTGGTCAGAACATTGACGTGATTGCGGGGATTTTTGATGACACGATGCTGAACCTGCGAAACTGTGCGGGGTTTGAAATTTCCAGGCAGCCAATCTGCTGTGCGGTTTCTATCCACCATCGTCTTGCTGATAAAAACTCCCTGAAAATTCAGGATTTATATGGGGAACGGCTGATGCTGATGCGCCGAAACTGGAGCCACTATGTGGATCTTTTGCGGGATGACGTTTGGCAGAACCACAGCCAGATTCAGATCGTGGATTTTGATTTCTACAGCGTGGATGTCTTCAACCGGTGCGAAAACAGCAATGATGTTCTGATGGCAGTTCAGGCCTGGGACAATGTACATCCTCTGTTAAAAGTCATTCCCGTGGAATGGAGCCATTCCATCCCCTACGGGCTGCTCCATTCCCCTGCCCCGTCAGAGACGGTAAGGCACTTCCTGTCGGCAATTCAAACAGTATTGCAGCAATAGAATGGCTTGAGATATAACCTTTGGGTATAAACTGATGAACAAATCGAGACTTCTTCGGAAGCCTCGATTTTTTTATACTGTAGATACGCAGAAGAAAGTAATCGGCGGGAGGAAGATTGACCATGAAGCGGAGCATTGCCATCGGGATTCTAACAGTCTTATGGATCACAGCGCTGAGTGCCTGCGGAAAAACAGCCGAACCGAGTGAAGCTCAAACTGCACCAGATTTGACGAATAGCACCGTCCCGGTTGAATCGAAAGCGGAGAGCAGAGACGATACGATGATGAATAACGTTTATACGAAGGATACAGTGATATCCGATGTTGTGAATGACCCAGTTTTTGGAGACTATGGCCGCCTGATCTTCCCGGTGGAGGACTGGTATTACAGCGGAGATACGCTGGGGGAGCTTCATCTCACCTACTACACGGGTATCGACCCGGACAAGACCGTAGAGATCGCGAACTATCTCCACGACCATGCCGTGGCCGGAGATACAATTTTCTATGATATTTACACGGAGGAAGAAAAGGCTGCCGACCCCGCCAAAGAAGATACGGGTCTGTTCTTCTTCAAAGGGAATCCGGGCGAACGGTTTGCGGTCTGCAATGCAGGCGGAGCCTTTGCCTATGTGGGCGCCATGCATGACAGCTTTCCTCATGCCCTGGAGCTATCCAAGCAGGGCTATAACGCCTTTGCCCTGATCTACCGGCCCGGCGCACAGACGGCCTGCGAAGATTTGGCACGGGCCATTCAGTTCATCTTTGAACACGCTGAGGAGCTGGAAGTGAATACCGACGGCTATTCCCTGTGGGGCGGCAGCGCCGGAGCCAGAATGGCGGCGTGGGTCGCATCTTACGGAACGGCGGCCTTTGGAGCTGCGGATTTACCGCAGCCTGCGGCAGTCATTATGCAGTACACCGGCCTTGGCGAGTACAGCGAAAGTGATCCGGCTACTTTTGTATCAGTGGGAGAAAGTGACGGAATTGCGAACTGGCGTGTGATGAAAGCGAGACTGGATGCCATGAGCGCCCTGGGCATTGACACGGAGTTTCATTCCTATCCGGGGCTGGGACACGGCTTTGGGCTTGGAACCGGTACGGCGGCAGAAGGCTGGCTGGACGAGGCAATCGCATTTTGGGAAAAGCAAGTGAAGTAAAGACGGAAAGGAACCGGGAACATGAACAACTTTATTTTTGAAAACGCAACCAAGGTTTATTTTGGAAAGGGCTGTGTGAAAGAGTATCTGAGCTGCCTTTCCAGCCGCTATGGAGAAAATGTGATGCTGGCTTATGGCGGCGGTTCCATTCAGAAGAACGGTGTCTATGATGAAGTGATGGAAAGTCTCAACCGGGCGGGAAAGAACGTCATAGAATTTCCCGGCATCGGCTCCAATCCCACCTATGCCAAGGTGCTGGAGGGGGCAAAGCTGGCGCGGGAAAACAAGGTGGACTTCATTCTCGCCGTAGGCGGCGGCAGCGTGATGGACTGCTGCAAGGCCATCTCCATGGCGGCGGTATATGACGGAGACGTTTGGACGAACTTCTGGGCAAGACCCGGCGTCATTGATTTTGAGCCGCTCCCCCTGGGCGTCATCGTCACGGTGGCCGGAACCGGCAGCGAAATGAACGGCGGTGCAGTGATCACCAATGAGGAATTAAAGGTCAAAACCGGCAGGGACTACCCCAAGTGCAACGCCAAATTTGCCCTGATGGATCCCAGCTACACCTTCACCGTTCCGAGGTTTCAGATGGTGTCCGGCGGGTTTGACATTCTCTCCCATATCATGGAGACATATTTCAGCGAACCGGACGAAGCCAATGTGTCCGACGACATGTCCGAGACCCTCATGCGTGGCGTCATCCGCGATCTGCGGGCGGCCATCCGAAACCCGGAGGACTACACTGCCAGAAGTAACCTGATGTGGGAGTCCACCATGGCGGAAAACCGCATCATCAAGCTGGGCAAACGGATGGACTTCCAGTGCCACCAGATGGAGCATCAGCTCGGAGCGTATACAAACTGCAACCACGGCGCTGGGCTGGCGGTGATTCATCCGGCGTATTACCGGCATATCGTGAAGGACGCGAAAGAGAAATTTACGAGATTCGCCAAAACGGTATTTGGCGTGGACACAGCCGAGGCTGGTATCGAGGCGCTGGCAGCTTTTATCAGGGAATGCGGGCTGCCCACCAAAATGTCGGATTTAAGGTCAAGGGTGAAAATTACGCCGGAAGTGCTCCGGAATGTGGCAGATACCTGCAATGTGGTGAAGTCTGGACCCAGAGAATTGAGCCGCGACGAGATCTATGACATTCTGATGGAATGCATGTAAAAACGAGGAACAGCAAGCGAAAGAAACAAAGCAATCGGTTTCAGTCCGCAGGACAGACTTTCGGGCAGAGAGCGCTGTCTTGCAGGCCGAACTGTCCGGCATGGAAATAAGAAGGCTGAATCAATGAATGAAATCTCCGAAAAAGAACTGTTTGAAACCGTACCGGTTCCCCGTGCGGTACTGACGCTGGCAATCCCCACAGTAATCAGCCAGATTGTCACGATGATCTATAATCTGGCCGATACCTTTTTTATAGGCCGGATTGGAAATCCCTATAT
>Ga0129308_1003279_pt1 | contig 11912 bp, 6 predicted proteins | sample L827metagenome_FD_94440 | JGI IMG/M metagenome (GOLD analysis project Ga0129308, IMG submission 94440) | Ring-tailed lemur group fecal microbial communities from Wisconsin, USA - L827 metagenome | ecosystem: Host-associated > Mammals > Digestive system > Large intestine > Fecal | place: USA... | reverse complement strand
GAATCTCTCAGCGCAAAGGCCACACCCTCAAGGACAGCCTGCGTCATATCCGCTCTGGTGGTATCCATGGTCATTCCGATAAAGGTACCCCTCGCATCGGGATCGTTGTGAGGCGAGCGCTCGCCCATCAGATAGGGCAGGAAATAAACATGGTTCTCACCCAGCTTCGTGATGCCGGCCTGTTCCTTCGCATAATCCTTCGTACCGATAATATCATCCATCCACCACTTGTTGCAGGATGCTGCTGATAACATGCAGCCCATCAGATGATAATGCCCGTCTGCATGTGCAAACGCATGCAGCGCATTGTTCTTATCCACGCCGAACTTCTCGGAAGAAATGAAAATCGTGCCGCTGGTGCCAAGGGAAATATTGCACATGCCCTCGCCCACGGTTCCGGTTCCCACCGCAGCTGCGGCATTGTCCCCTGCCCCTGCTGCCACTTTCACATGGTCGGAAAGCCCCAGCTGCTTTGCAATTTCAGGCAATACAGTTCCCACCGTCTCATAGCTTTCATAAATGGCAGCCAGCTGTTCCTGCTTCACGCCGCAGATCTCACACATCTCTTTGGACCAGCAGCGGTTCTTCACGTCAAACAGCAGCATACCGGACGCATCCGAAACATCCGTGCAGTGCACTCCGGTCAGCTTATAAGCCAGATAATCCTTCGGCAGCATGATCTTTGCTATTCTCGCGAAATTCTCAGGCTCATTCTTCTTCACCCATAAAACCTTCGACGCGGTAAAACCGGTGAAGGAAATATTCGCTGTATAGGAAGAGAGCGTCTCCTTGCCGATAACCTGATTCAAATAATCATTTTCTTCGGAAGTTCTGCCGTCATTCCATAAAATCGCAGGCCGGATCACATTGTCCTCACTGTCCAGAATAACCAGCCCGTGCATCTGACCGCCAAAACTGATGCCGGCCACCTGTCCCGCATCAAATCCTTCCAGAAGCTCTTTCACTCCTGCGATCGTCTGCGCATACCAGTCCTCCGGCTTCTGTTCCGACCAGCCGGGATGCGGAAAATACAGAGGATACTCTTTGGATACCACGTTGGCAATCTTACCGTTGCCTTCCATCAGCAGCAGCTTCACTGCCGACGTTCCCAGATCAATACCGATATAATACATAGCCTGCCTCCTTGTTCCTGAACAATTTTTTCCGGGCAGACCGTTTCCTTTTCGTCTGCCGCGAAATCAAGCGCATTCCGTGCCCGGGCACGCTTCCGCCTGTACCCCCTTTTGCCCCGTGCGCATTTCTGTTTTTATCATAAACTCTGCCGATCGGAAAATCAAGATACTGTTTCATTTTCAGAATAATTACCAAATTTTTTTATTTTTTATCGTATTTGCAGAATAGGATTTTGTGCACTTTTTCACTTTGCGTGCCCGAGCACGTTACTTTCTCATGCTCGTTGACTTTCAGAATTTGCTATGATAAAGTTAACTTATAACAAAAATCCTGAATGCCGAAAGCACATCCAGGCAGATTGGAGGCAGTGTATGGCAACGATCAAAGAAATCGCAGAGCTGGCCGGCGTATCCCGCGGCACCGTAGACCGTGTTTTAAACCACCGCGGTTCCGTCAACCCTGCCACCGCAGCTCTGGTCAGAGATATAGCCCGTCAGCTGGATTATAAGCCGAACCGGGCCGGAATTGCCCTGGCCGCCCAGAGGAAGAACTTAAAGCTGGGCGTCCTTCTTTTTGATACCGGAAATCTTTATTTCGAAGAGGTCTGGAAAGGGGTCATGGAAAAATCAGAGGAGCTGGCCGGCTATAACTGTACCGTTCTCACGCAGCGGGTGGGATTTTCCGCGCAGGCTCAGGCAGATGCCATCACCGCGCTGGAAGCCCAGCAGATTGACGGCCTGGTTCTGACACCTTTTAATGATCCTCTGATCGCCCGGCAGATCAACAGGCTTTCCGATCAGGGCATCCCGGTCATCACCACCAACACGGATATTCACAATTCCAGAAGACTCGCCTTCGTGGGCAGCAATTTTTACCGCTGCGGCCAGACTGCCGCCGGGCTGATGCGCCTGATGACAACCGGGGATACCAATGTGGGAATCGTCACCGGATCGTCCCAGGTGCTCTGCCACACCGACCGCATTAAAGGCTTTTGCGACAGCATCGCTGCCGGCTATCCCCACATTCATGTGATAGAAACGATTGAGAACAGCGATGATGAATTTGAAAGCTACGATAAAACTCTGGAGCTTCTGACCCGTCATCCCGAGCTCAACGCCCTCTATTTCACCGCAGGCGGCGTCTACGGAGGCTGCCGCGCTGTGCTCACCTCCGGGCGCAGGGATATCCTCATCATTGCCTACGACGAAATCCCCACCACCCGGGAGCTGGTGCAGCAGGACATCATTTCAGCCATCATCTGCCAACAGCCAAAGGTTCAGGGTTCCCGCCCGCTGCAGCTGCTTTTCGATTACCTCACCGCCGGAGAAAAGCCGGAAAAGGAATTTTTCTACACGGCAGTGGATATCCGAATCAAGGAGAACTTATAAACAGGCATCAGGCGCCAAAAAGCCGCCTTTAAAACGATCCTCATCAAAATGAAAAAAGTTGTTTCGCTGTTCCGATGACAGATCGCAGGAAATACGATTCATGTACAAAGCGGTTCCCTTTGTGTCATCAAATGTGGAAACTCGCTGCGCTCAGACAGTCCGCATTTGATGACGGAACCGCTTTGCACATGAAGGTATTTCTACGCGATCTGTCATAAGTCACAGACGCAAACAACTTTTTTCATTTTGATGGATGGAACATTTCTGAAGGGCGGCTTTTTGGCGCCTGATGCCTGTTATATCGTTCCCACAGACTCCTGATACCACTGCTGCTGCGATTCATAGAGCCGCCGGTATTCTCCGCCTTTTTCGGCGATCAGCTTTTCATGGCTTCCGATCTGCACCGCCCGCCCTTCTTTCATCACGACGATCCGGTCCGCAAGCTTTACCGAACCGATGCGATGCGTCACAATCACTGCGGATTTGTCTTTGGAAATCTCCGCGAACTGATTGTAAATTCTGGTTTCCTCATAAGGATCGATCGCCGCAGTCGGTTCATCCAGGATGATCAGGTGATGCTCTCTGAAAAATCCTCTTGCAATAGCGACGCGCTGCCACTGTCCGCCGGACAGATCCACACCGTCAAATTCCCTCGACAGCATCGTTTCATATCCGTCCGGAAACGCGTTCTCATCCTGTCCGGTTCCCGCCATCCGGCATATATGATCCAGCGTTTCGTCCCTACAGGCCTTTCCCGGCCCGCTGACCGTGATGTTTTCGCGCAGCGTCATCTGATAGCGCTGATATTTCTGAAATACCGCCGATGTACCCGAAAACAGGGCGTTTGTGCTCAATGTCCCTGTTTTTATACCATTCATATATACGCTTCCCTCATCCGGCAGATAAAGCCCGCAGATCAGGCGGATCAGCGTGGATTTTCCCGAGCCGTTTTCCCCGACAACGGCCAGGGTCTCCCCCTTTTTCAGTATAAAGCTCACATCCTCTACCGCCTTCTTTTTCCCGCCGGGATAGGAAAAACTCACATGCTCCAGCACAATATCTCCCCACCCGGGAGCGGTGTCCCGCTGCCCTGCTCTCTCATCAAGTTCAAGGAAATTCAGATAGTTCCGGATCGTGCCGATGTCCTGAGCGATGTTTACCAGATGCCTGCAGATCACCTCTTCCATGATGGAATATAAAAATCCCACCGAATTGAATACCGCCGCAAAGGCACCCACACTCACCTGCCCCTCCATCAGAGAATCAAACAGCAAAAGCAGGATCGCGCAATAGCCCGCTGCCGTCAGCACCCGCATGGCCAGTTCAAACAGATTGGATTTCATCGCAGCCCGGCAGCGAAGCCTCTGCATATGATCAAGAGCCTCAAGATACAGCTTTTTAAAGAAATAAAATCCTCCCAGCAGCCGCGTCTCCCGGAAATACTCCCGCCCCACCATACAGTTTTCGTAATATTCGTACTCCCTGCGCACCGGAACCGATTCGTCCTCCAGATTGGAAAATACCTTTGAGCGGATGAATTGTGCAAATGCGGTGGGGAAAAAAACGATTAAAATGGCAGCCGCCAATACCGGCTTTAAGGTGAACAGATACCACCCCATAAACAGAAAATAGGGCACATAGAACGCAAAAATCATGATGATATCGCAGACCAGCCAAAAGGCGCTCTGTTTTCCCCTCTCTGCCTTGTTAATATCGTCCAGCTTCTGTGTATCTTCAAACACTGCCGGATCCAGCCGCGCTGCCTTGCGATGGATGGCTTCCGAAAGCTGTCCGCCGGCCTTTCCCTCCAGCACCGACGGCAGGTAATTGGCCACGCCGTTGAGCACCTGGCAGGCCACATTGGCACAGCCCAAAAGGCCAAGGGACAAAAACACCTGCCCCCAGGCTATACTGCCTGCTGCCAGGCCGGCCGCCGCATCAAAAAAATGCTGCTGCATGACCGTCTCCACACCCCAGGAAACGCCATGGCATACGGACAGGACGATCTCCACCCACAGCAGAACGGGGGCCGCCTTCATGATCTGCGGAAAAAGCCGCCAAAAGATAAGCCAGACTCTTTTCTCCGAATTGTTTTTTGCTCTCTGCCTCATTGATACCAGCTCCTCTGCGTCTCAAACATGGCTGCATACATGCCGTTTTGTGCAAGCAGCTTTTCATGGCTTCCCTGCTCTGCAACCTTTCCCGCCTCGATCACAATAATCTCATCCGCCAGGCGCGCTGCCCCCAGTCTGTGCGTAATAAAGATAGTTGATCGTCCGGCGCTTATTTTTCCAAACATCTCGTAAATATTACTCTCTGCCACCGGATCCAGCGCCGCCGTCGGCTCATCCAAAATTCGGACAGCGGCCGGATTATACAGCGCGCGGGCGATGGCCAGACGCTGCCACTGTCCGCCGGACAAATCCACACCACCCTTCCGGATTTTTCCGAGGGGCGTTTCCATTCCTCCGGGCAGCGCATCCACAGTAGGCATAAGCCCTGCCGTTTCCGCTGCCCACACGATCTGCTCCCGATTCTTTTTAAGCACATTGCCCAGTGCAATATTTTCTTCCGCCGAAATCTGGTATTTGGCAAAATCCTGATAAACCACTGAAAACAATGCTTTCAGCTGTGCCTGTGAATAGCTGCGCAGCTCTTTTTCATTGATCAGAATTTCCCCTCCGTAGTTATCGTAAAGGCCTGTCAAAAGCTTTGTGACCGTAGTTTTTCCCGCTCCGTTTACGCCCACAATGGCATAATGTCTGCCGCCCTCCAGCCTGAGGCTGAAGTCCTTCAGAATATCCGTTTCTGTTCCCGGATAACGGAAGGTGACATTTCTAAACTCCAGACTGACAAATTCCATTTCCGCGCTGTCATAGGGCAGGTCCAGCGCCCCTTTTGTCTCCGATAAAGCGGCAAAAGCGGTGAGATCCTTCAAGTACTCCGCATTCCGGGCAATCCTGCTCATGGTATCGGACAGTTCCCAGGACATCATCTGTATCAGATTCAGCGTTGAAGTTACAAGCCCCATAAACATGCCGGTCGTAATCTTTCCGCTTTGCAGAGGAAACAGAAGCACGCTGATAATCAGCAGGGACAATATCACGGTGATGAGGCTGGAGGTTTTCATTCGGATGAAATATTTCTGTTCCACTTTTACGCTGATTTTCCGTGCGGCTTCATATTTTTCGTGCCACCTGCTGTTAATTTCACTGCTATACCCGAACAGAGAGCGCTCTTCCACATTGTCGCGCCCCTGCAGCAGTCCCCGCAGATAGTCCGCTCTCCTCGTAATTTTCTGCGCCTCCTTATTTTCCTCGTACATTCTTTTTCCGCTCTTGACGGAAAGATAGAACAGGGGAACGGACATGGCAACGATCGCAAGCCCCGCCCACCAGACGGATACCATTAAAATTGCCAGCAGGGAGACCACGCGGACCACAATATTGACTGCTCCCATAATGTTGTTCAGGCCGCCCTCCAACTGTTCTGCCGGTTCTGTACAGACCCGGTTAATCAGCTCCCAGGTGTCATTATTTTCTATGTGGCAATATTCCAGGCGAGCGCGCTTTTCGGCCATTTCTCCCCGCCATACTTTCGTAAGGCGCATCTGCATTTTTAAATTGACCGCGCTCATGAACTGCCAGTTCAGGTAATTATACGCAACGATGAGCATCAGCCCGGCAAACGGCGCGTAAATATCATTCCGCTGCGCTATGCCCGAAAAAATTTCCAGCGCTATATCCACAAACGCCGCCGTGACCAGCACCTGAATGGATGGAACCAGCGATGCGGCCACCTGATTTGCCATCTTCAGAACCGTATAAAACGGGCAGACCGCTGCCGGAATGCGGATGAAGTCAAAAAAGCAGTATTTTCGTCCCTTCTCTATCAGGGTTCTTTTCTCAGTCATCTTTTTTCCTCCCTCTTTTGTTCATTCTACTGTCTTTCCTTTCAGAGAGCAAGAACCGTCATTTTTCTGAAATAAAATGGTGTTTCAAAGCATTCTCTGCCGGACTTGATCCCGCACCCAAAAACGGGTATACTAAAAAGGTTCCCGACTTATCATTTTGAAAGGAGATACTCTCTTTGAAATTTTATACACAGCAAATTATTCCCGAGCACTCCATGCCTGTCACACCGATGGGCGAAATCGCAGGCTTTCCGGTGCGTCCCGGCATGTTCGACGTTCACGGCGCCATGGCCCTGCCGGTGGGCGTGAACTTCACCGTCCACACCCACGGCGGCACCTCCTGCACCCTCCTGCTTTTTCACAGGAATGAGGAGGAGCCCTACGCCCGCCTTCCTTTTCCGGAAGCATACAAAATCGGCGACGTATACTCCATGATCGTGTTCGGACTGGATATTGAGGATTTTGAATACGCCTATCAGATCGACGGCCCCTATCAGCCCGAAAAGGGACTGCTCTTTGACCGCAATGCGGTGCTCCTGGACCCTTATGCCAGGGTGGTTGCCGGACAGCGCCAGTGGGGCGAGCCCAAAAAAGGCGGCTATCATGCCAGGGTGGTAAAGGATGTATTCGATTGGGGGGACATGCCCCAATCCTCCCGGGAGATGAGCGACCTGATCATCTATGAGCTCCATGTGAGAGGCTTCACCTATCATCCTTCCTCCGGTGTGCAGCACCGCGGAACCTTTGCCGGCCTGATGGAGAAAATCCCTTATCTGAAGGAACTGGGGATCAATGCGGTGGAGCTGATGCCGATATTTGAGTTTGACGAAACGATGAACGCCCGGGAGGTAAACGGCAAACAGCTGCTGGAATACTGGGGATATAACACAGTAGGATTTTTTGCCCCGAATACCAGCTATATCTCCAATGATGAATATAATCAGGAGGGAACCGAACTCAAGCATCTGATTAAAGCCCTTCACGACAACGGCATTGAGGTCATTCTGGACGTGGTCTTCAATCATACTGCCGAGGGAAACGAAAAGGGTCCCACCTTCTGTTTCAAAGGCTTCGATAACAAGGTTTACTATATGCTCACGCCCGACGGCAACTATTACAATTTCAGCGGCTGCGGCAATACATTAAACTGCAACCATCCCATCGTCCGCCAGCTGATTCTGGAATGTCTGCGCTACTGGACTGTGAACTACCGGGTGGATGGCTTCCGTTTTGATCTTGCCAGCATTCTGGGGCGCCATGAAGACGGTTCTCCCATGAACCAGCCTCCCCTTCTGGAGCTTTTAGCCTATGATCCTGTCCTGCGAAACGTAAAGCTGATCGCAGAGGCCTGGGACGCAGGCGGCATGTATCAGGTGGGAAGTTTCCCCGCCAGCAAGCGCTGGGCGGAATGGAACGGCAGATACCGTGACTCTCTTCGCAGTTACCTGAAGGGAGACTGCTGGCAGGCCTGGGACGCAGCCTGGAGCATTTCAGGTTCCGGAGATCTCTACGGCGGCTTTTATTCCGACAACAGCAACAACTATGCAGGGTATAATTCCTGCGTGAATTTCCTGACCTGTCACGACGGCTTCACCCTGTACGATCTGTATTCCTATAATGAAAAACACAACGAAGCCAACGGCTGGAACAATACGGACGGTTCCAACGACAACCGCAGCTGGAACTGCGGAGCCGAAGGCGACAGCTTTGATCCGGCTGTGTTAAGCCTGCGCTTCCGGATGATCCGCAACGCCTGCGCTATCCTGATGTGCAGCAGGGGAACGCCCATGTTCCTGGCCGGAGACGAATTTGGCAATACCCAGTACGGCAACAACAACAGTTACTGTCAGGACAATGAAATCTCCTGGCTGGACTGGAGCCTGTTGAATAAAAACAGAGAGCTGTTTGAATTTTTCAAATTCATGATCGCTTACCGCTACAAGCATCCCGTCATCCGCAAAAAGCTGCCGGATGCGGTATGCGGTATGGAACCGCTCCACACGCACAATGTCAACGCCGAGGACATGACTATCCCCAGGGATGCACGTACGCTTGCCGTCAGCTTTGCCGGATATGACCGGGAAAGCGGCCGGGACGATCTGGTCTATGTCGCAGTCAACACACACTGGCAGGACGTTACCATCACCCTGCCCAACTTAAACCGCAGAGGCGCCTGGTATCTGAGCGTCAACACCTGCGGCGACGGTCAGGGGCGCTATTTCTACCGGGAAGGAGAAGAAACCCGGATCGACCACGAATTTATCATGCGTCCCCGTTCTGTCTGTGTGTTTACCGGGCGGAGTTTTTAAGCATTTCAAAAGGGAGCCCGCACCATACGGACTCCCTCCTCTTCACATCAGCCGCGTCATGCAGCCGCCCTTTGCTTCCACAATATTTTCTCCCACAGCCAGCCACGCGCTGTCCGCACCGGGATTATAAACCGCATCCGCTGCCGCCGTAAAGCGGAGATTTTTCAGCGTCTGCATATAGTCAATGATCTCTATATTTGTCGCATACCAGATATCCGGGCGGTTTCCCACCAGCCTGCAGAACGCTTCTATCGTCTCCCAGCTGTTTTGGCCCTCATTTCTGTCAAACTCGTAGCTGTGTCCCCAGACATACATCAGCTTCAGATACTGCTTCTTGGGAAAATCCACAAGAAACTGTCCATATTCCATCAGCTTCGGATCGCTGTGATGGCAGGTCGGCTTCCATTCCATGGGATTTTCGGGCAGGGCAAAATCCGGCACGCACTCTATGACACGGCCATAGGCGATCCCCAGATGGGAAAACAGCTCCTCAATTTCCCTGCTGTAAGATCCGTTGGGATAGGCATGTCCTCTGACCACATATCCGGCCAGGCTCTCCAGCCCCTTTCTGTCCTCCAGAATTTCCTCCGCCACTCTCGTCAGCGGACTTCTTGCGATTGTGGGATGATTCATCGTATGTGTCGCGATCTCATGTCCCTGATACAGCGCTGCAATCTCCTCCCTGGGCAGGCGCGGCGCTTTCCCCATCTGCCCATAGTTGAGATTGAACGTCCCCTTGATTCCATACTGATTGAAAATGGAAACCAGCCTCACATCCTGACATTTTCCATCATCATAGCTCATCGTGAGCGCTTTCGCTTTTCCCTGCGGAAAACAGAAATAGACGTTCATCGTCCCCCTCCTTCTTTATATCAGCCGCCTGTGATCTCGCTCCAGCTGCTGATTCCGATCACGTTTTTTGCAAACTCCGTATATACTTCAGAACCCGGCTTGTCGATGTTTTTAAAAATCTCATAAATGTACTTGCGCTGCCCGCCCTGGGTGGAAAGTCCCAGCGCCAGTCCCTGCGCGATTTCTTCAGGCGCATCCGTCTGCCTGGAAAGAAGCAGCGCATCAATATAGGGATTGCTGTCAGCCGCATAGTAGGCATAGACAAAGGCCGCCGCCTGATTGGTTTCCCCATCCAGAGAGGTGTAGCCCAGTTCACTCAGAATGACCGGCCGCACTTCTCCATCCGCCGTGAGCAATTCTTCCTGCTGCAGATAATCCGTCACAACATGAATATTCTGCATGGTTACAATGGACGTATCCTGAGAATCCGTAATCAGACTCATAATTTTTCTGGAAGAGTTCCAGAATGTTGTGTTGTCCAGCGGGTAGGCATAGGGATGATGGGCCAGTCCCCAGTCAATGTTCCCTTCTGCGGATACGATTGCATTGAACGAATCCAGAAGATCTCTGGTATCATAGCTATTGTTTGTTTTCAGGTCCCTGTTCCACTGCTGATCCATGGAAATATAAATCCTGGCATTGGCGTTCATGCTCTTGATGCTGTTATAAAAAACCCGCACCGCATTGGCATATTCTCTGGCATAGGTATCAATATCCACATAATCCATGTAGTTCCAGTCAGACCGGACATTGACCTCATTCCCCACGATCCAGTTCATCACAGTGCCATGCTCGCTGTCCCGGTAGCGCTGCGCCAGAAAAGCCCCTACCGCCGCCAGCGTTTCCACTCCATCCTCTTCCGCCGCATTAAAAGCATAATAATAAGCCGATCCGTTTCTGGAAAGCGGATGAATCAGCTGCGGATGGGCGGACGATTTATTGTTCAGAAGGATCGCTGTAATCGTGATATTTTTCCCGGTCAGAGTGCTGAAAACGTGGTCGTATTCCGCAATTCTCTGGCCGTTGAACACGTAGGTTCTCCCATTGTAAGTATAATAAATGGAAGGATAGTTGGCATTTGTGGTTTCGCCCAGGATGTTGGCGATCGGGATATTGTAGGCTGCATGCTGCACCCCCAGATCATCCAGCTCCGTACCCGTCAGTTTCAGCGGATCCACCAGAATGCCTTTAATGGATGTCCTCACAGGATAGGAAGCCCGGTAAGCGGCCAGCGCCTCAGGATTGGTGATGTACTGCGGCTCGCACAGCGCCACATATTCCCCGTTCAGCTTCACCGCAACGACAAATTTGGAATACAGCCTGCTGTTGACCCTGTTCTCATTCACGCTCGCCGTCAGGGAAAACGAGGTATCCTTGCTGACCGATGCTATGTAGTCCCGTTCCTGGTTCAGCTCCGTTTCATAGGTTTTCATTTCAAGCAGATAAAAGCTGTCATCGTCGCTGGCAGGCTTCTGCTCCACAGCGGCCTGCAGGACAAAGCTGCCGCTGTCCTTACGGATCTCACAGGATTCCACCTTCACAAAATTCTTCCGGTTTTCCTCCGTCAGCTCCACCAAAACCTCCGGTTCCTCCGTCTCGGTTTCTGTTTCCTCCTGCTTTGTGACCACACTGTCAGCAGTCTCCGTTTCCTGCTGTTCTTCTGACACGGCAGTCTCAATCTGCGCAGTCTGACTGGTTTCCTTCCCGGTCTGGAAGGCCCAGAAGATGCCGCCTCCGACAGCAGCAATTCCGACCGCCGCCACGACCATCCAAACCGCGGTCAGTTTTCTCAGCCTCTGACTCTTTTCCGCATTTTTCTTCCGTACATGCCTTTGCTTTTTTCCGTTACTTTTTTGCTGATCCAAAACAATTCTCCCATTTATCTCTTATTCAAACAGAACCCTTGCAAAACCTTCTCAAACGCTTCGCTTTTTGAGAAGTAGCGCGTATGAACTCACCTTCGGTTCCTTTATGGAACCTTCTCAAACGCTTCGCTTTTTGAGAAGTAGCGCGTATGAACTCCCCTATGGGGAGTTCATACGCTTCATTATACATTCGAAAAAAACAAAAGGCAATGCGTATTTTGTCATAAAATCGTAACAATTTTTCAATGCAGGTTCCGTTGTTATTCACACATGTCTGAGCATTCACTGCGCAGAACGCACAAACAACTCACAGCTTCAGGCTGTTTCCGGCTTTTACGCAATATTCCTGTCCGTTTTTACGGAAATATATATCCATAGCGTTGGGATTGTAAATCTGCGTGCCGTCTGCGGAAAACTCCAGACGATGGTAGGCCTGCACATAATCGTAAAT
>Ga0129308_1003277_pt1 | contig 11920 bp, 10 predicted proteins | sample L827metagenome_FD_94440 | JGI IMG/M metagenome (GOLD analysis project Ga0129308, IMG submission 94440) | Ring-tailed lemur group fecal microbial communities from Wisconsin, USA - L827 metagenome | ecosystem: Host-associated > Mammals > Digestive system > Large intestine > Fecal | place: USA... | reverse complement strand
TATGTGGTGATCGTCGCTATGATCAACAGCTTCCAATTGTTCCCCCAGATTATGATCATGACCGGCGGCGGCCCCAATGGCGCAACCCAGGTGATGGTGGAACGTATCTATCAGTACGGCTTCCGCTATTTCCGCATGGGCTACGCTTCGGCATTCTCCTGGATTCTGTTTGCCATCATCATGGTGTTCACCATCATCCAGATGAAGGGGCAGGAAAGGTGGGTACACTATGATGACTAAAAGACGAAGCAGCGCAGCCGTATTCTACTTATCCGCAGCCTTGTTGGCGTTGGTATCCCTGATTCCATTCCTCTGGATGATCTCCACCTCCTTCAAAAGCAGGGGTGCACTCATGTCCATTCCCATTGAGTGGATTCCAAAGGAGCCCACGCTGAAAGCCTATATCAAGGTGTTCTCCAAGTTCCCCTTTGCGAAAACCATTGGGAACTCTCTGTTTATCTCCATCTCCTACACGGCAATTACCCTGCTGTCCTCTTCCATGGCCGCCTTTGCTTTTTCCAAGCTGCGCTTTCCCGGAAGCCAGCTGATTCTGGGCGGGTATCTGGCCACCATGATGATTCCCACCCAGGTCACCATGATTCCGCTGTTCGTTATCATGAACAAGCTGAGACTCACCGGCACCTATTCCAGTGTAATTATGCCCTCGATTTTCCGCCCCTTTGCCATTTTCCTGCTGGTTCAGCAGATGCGAACCGTTCCAAACGATTATCTGGATGCCGCCAAAATAGACGGCGCAGGAGTATTGCGCATCTTCGGGCAGGTTGCCCTTCCCCTGTGTATCCCCAGTCTGGCCACCCTGTCCATCACCACCTTTATGGAATCCTGGAATGACTACCTGTGGCCGCTGCTGATGCTCACCGACAAGAACAAAATGACCCTGCCCATCGCCCTGTCCACGCTGAACGGACAGTACGCCACCGAATACAATGTTCTGATGGCCGGCAGTCTGATTTCCATGATTCCCATTATCATCATTTACATCATCGCTCAAAAGCAGTTCAAAGACGGCATGATGGCGGGCGGAATCAAAGGCTAAGGAGCATAATATGAAACGACTTTCTCACCAAGCAACGCATTTTTCTTTTGAAAATGTGGAAATCACCCGCAATGGCGCCACGCTTTGGATACGCCTTGATTACCATGGTGCCTATGGCATGGGTGAAAAATACGACAGCCTGAATCAGAAGGGAAATACGGTTATCAATCAGGTGCGGGAAAAATTCTGCTTCCAGGGTGACAAGACCTATTGTTCCGCTCCTTTCTTCTGGACGGACACCGGCTTCGGCTTGTATGCGGACACCTGTGAGGCCACCGTCTTTTCCTTCGGCGCAGACCAAATAGAAATATCGCTTCCCGAAACGGCTGATGTGGTTCTCTTCTCCGGCACGCCGGAAACCATCCTCCGGGAGTATATGAGCTTGTTTGGCCCCGCTGTGCTGCCTCCGGAATGGGCACTGGGCATCTGGGTCTCCGCAAACCGCTGGAACAAGCAGAGCGATGTGGAGGCACTGCTGGAAAAGCTTCGTAACTATGATTTCCCCGCATCCGTTGTGGTGCTGGAAGCCTGGAGCGACGAGGCAACCTTCTACATCTGGAACGGAGCCAGGTATACCCCCGTCCCCAATGGACAGCCGCTCCAGTACAAGGACTTTGATTTTGGCGGTTCTCCCTGGCCCGATCCCGCCGGAATGATCCAAAAGGTGCATGATGCCGGACTCAAGCTGCTGCTCTGGCAGGCTCCCATCTACAAAAAACAGGGTGCAGAGGAAATCCTCAACACCCAGAATGAGCTTGACCGGGAGGACGCCGCAGTGCGGAAGCTCTGTGTTGCCATGCCCAACGGTTCTCCCTACACCATTCCAGAGGGCAATTGGTTCCCCGGTTCCATGATTCCCGACTTCACCAATCCCGAAACCGTGAAAAGCTGGTTTGGGAAGCGGCAGTATCTTCTGGATATGGGTGTGGATGGCTTCAAAACCGACGGCGGCGAGTTCGTCCATCGGGAACAAGCCCAATTTCACGATGGCTCCACCGGGAAAGAGGGCGTCAACCGCTATCCCCGGGACTATACGGAGCGTTACCGTGACTTCGTGGGAAGCAGCCGGGTGATTTTCAGCCGTGCGGGTTTCTCCGGGCAGCACACCGTCCCCTGCCATTGGGGCGGGGATCAGCAATCCCAGAATGGCGAGCTGGCAAGCGTACTAAGAGCAGGGCTTTCCGCTGCCGCCACCGGTATCATCTTCTGGGGCTTTGATCTGGCGGGCTTTGCAGGACCCCTGCCCAGCTTGGATCTCTACCGGCGCGCCACACAAACGGCCTGCTTCTGTCCCATCATGCAGTGGCACTCCGAGCCGGACGGCGGCCAGTTCCGGGAGCTGATGCCCGGGGCGGAAGGCAACAACGAGCGCAGTCCTTGGAACATGGTGGAAAGCTACGCAGCCCCCGGCTTTATGGATGAAATACGTTACTGGCACAAGCTTCACGAGAAACTGCGGCCCTATCTGTGGGAGACGGCGCACAAATGCGTAACCGAAAGCAAGCCCATGCTGCGTCCCCTTGTTTACGAGTGGCCTACCGATAAGCTGGCAATCGACTGTCAGGATGAATACCTGCTGGGAGACGATTTGTTGGTTGCCCCGCTGCTGGAAGAAAATGCCCAGCGGCGCAAGGTCTATCTGCCGGAGGGAACCTGGTATGATTTCTTTGACGGCAGTGAGCATCAGGGCGGTCAGACCATCACCGCCGGCGGCAACGGGAAGCTCCCCGTGTTCACAAGAAACGGATTTGCATTATGAATCACATCGACGCAATTATCTTCGACCTGGACGGCGTGATCTGCAGCACGGACCGATACCATTACCTGGCCTGGAAGGAATTGGCCGACAGCCTGGGAATTCCTTTTGATGAGCAGGTGAATCAGAAGCTCCGGGGTATCAGCCGGACGGATAGTCTTGAAATCGTTCTGGGGCAGCATCGCAGCGAATACACGCCTCAGGAAAAACTGGTTCTGGCAGAGAAAAAGAACGAGATTTACAAGCGCTACCTTTCCACCATGAGCCCCGGTGATCTTCCAGAGGATGTAAGACAGACCCTCCAAACGCTGCGCCGGCGAGGGTATCTACTGGCCATTGGTTCCTCCAGCAAAAATACCCGTCAGATTCTAAACCAATTGGGTTTGGGCAATTTCTTCGACGCAGTCGCCGACGGCACCCAAATCACCCGGTCTAAACCGAATCCCGAAGTATTCCTGCTGGCTGCTTCCCTGTTGGGCGTATCACCAGAAAACGCAATCGTAATTGAAGACGCCGAATCCGGCATCCGTGCCGCAAAAGCAGGCGGATTCCGGGCAATCGGCATCCGAACCGAAGGGAACGACCCCGATTCAGACATAACCATTAAAAACCTGCGCAATTTATTGGACTTCCTGTGAGAATCAAGCGCATATGTCAACGAAGCCCCGGCAGAATAAGCATGGATGATACCACAGAAACACAACCAGGAGCAGTCTCTGAGACATTGAGGCAGTTCTTGTGCCACTTCCCAGTTTTCCAGACGTATGATGTTGTCCTCCATGTCGTGAACTGAAGTCCGGCCTGCATATGAATATGGAACCGTAACAGAATATGTCCAGAGCGCAAGAGCTCCCCACCGCCGGGTTTCTCCGGTGATGGGGAGCTTTCCATATTATGTGGAATTTCGTTCAATCAGATTGGATGTGGTCACATAGGTTTGAATCTGCATATTGGGATGGCGGATGATGTCCATCAGCGACTTCGCCGCCTGGTTGCCCAGGTCCCGGACGTTGATGTCCACCACGGTGAGCTGGGGGTCTACGAACTGGGAAAGGGGATAATCGTCAAAGGCCAGAATCCCCAGATCATCGGGAATCCTCAGACCCTGCTCCTGAACGGCGGCCACGCAGCCCATGGCGATGTAATTATTGGCGCAGATGATGGCGTCGGGAAGCTGTTTTTCGGCCAGGAGCTGCTTGGTCATGCGATAGCCGTCGGTGCGGGTGGATTCTCCCAGCCAGACATACTGGTCATCCAGGGGAAAGAGGGCATCCTTCAGGCCCTGCCTTACCCCCTGCAAACGGAGGGTGGAGCCCAGATCATAGTACTGTCCACCGAGAAAGGCGATGCGGCGATAGCCCTTAGACAACAGGTAGGAGGCCGCAATGGTGCCAGAATAGACATTGTTATTGTCGATCCAGCACACCTGGCTTTCAAAATTCGGCATTCCCAGCACAATATGGGGAAACCGCAGGCGGGAAAGCAGGGCGGACAGGGGATGGGTCAGGACGGACACGTGGATGGCCACCGCGTCCGCGCTTCGGCGGGAGATGATCTCCTCCGCCACCTCATAGGCATTGGTCTCGTCCACGCCCCGCAAAAACAGGCGGTAGCCCTTTGCCCGGAGGGTCTCTTCCATTCCGGCGATGATTTCAAACAAATGGGGATTCTGAAAGGCGGTATTGGGCGCCAGCTTCGCCAGGACCGCCACGATTTTCGTCCTGCCCTTTGCAAAGCTCTGGGCGCTAGCGCTGGGGTAATAGTTCAGCTCCCGGATGACTTCCTTCACACGTTGGGAGGTCTCCTCCGAAATGCTGTAGTGCCCGTTGATCACCTTGGAGACGGTGGACACGGAGGTGCCCGCCGCCTTTGCTACATCCTTGATTGTCACTGCCATAGCCAAGCCCTCCTCTGCGGACTATGATAATTCATTCAGCAGCGTTCGTCAACGAATATTCCAAAGCCATAGGCAGAAAGCGTCTGGTTTTCCATGGAATCGGCCCAATAAATCTTACCGGGAAGCGCCGGAAGAACGGCTGGAGCATCCCCGCAGTTGAGGCTGACCGTCACGGTCTGATGTCGGTACTTTCTGGAATAGATGAGCAGTGACGAGCCCCTCTGAGCAGACACGATTCGGAAGTCTCCTCGTCTCAGTGCGATCAGTTCATGGCGCATGGCAATGGCTTTCCGAAAGAATTCAAGCAGCTCCTGATTGCCAACCTTCCAGGGCATGGGGCGGCGGTATTCTTCCTCCAGAAACCCCTGCATCCCCAGCTCATCTCCGTAAAACACCGTGGGCATTCCCACAAAGGTCATCTGAAACAGGATGGCAAGCCGGTATCTACCCAGATTGCCGCCGCACAGGGACAAAAAGCGGCTCACATCATGGCTGTCCAGCAGATTCAGTTGGGCGGGAACGGTCTGCAAACGGTATCGCATCAGCATATTGGTGATGCGCCCGGAGAAGCTCTCGGCATCCATGCTCCCCTCCGCAAAGAACTGGTTGCAGTGCTTTCGGAAATCATAGTTCATGGAGGAATCGAACATATCCCCCTGGAGCCAGTGATTGGCGGTTTCCCACACCTCGCCAATCAGCAGGGCATCCGGCTTCACCGCTTTCACCGCCTGTCGGAAGGCGCGCCAGAAGCCGTCATCCACCTCGCTGGCCACATCCAGCCGCCAGCCGTCGATTCCAAAGGCCTGAATCCAGTATTGTCCCACCCGGCAGAAATAGTCCCGCACCTCCGCTTTGGCGGTGTCCAGCTTGGGCATCATCCGCTCATAGGCAAAGCATTCATAGCCTGGGTATTCCTCCGGCGTTTCCGGCCGCACAACGGGAAATTCCAGCCGATAAAACCAGTTCCGGTATTTTGAGTTTTCCTGATGGATGAGCACATCTTCAAAGGCAAAGAAGTCCCAGCCGCAGTGATTGAAAACGCCGTCAATCAGGATACGGATGCCATTTTCATGGAGCGTATTGACAAGCTGCCGGAAATCCGCCTCTGTCCCAAAGCAGGGGTCTACATGGAAATAGTCCAGCAGATCATATTTATGGTACTCTCCTGCCGCAAAAATCGGGTTGAGGTACACACAGTTGACCCCAAGCTGCTTCAGATAATCCGCATTTTCTGCGATGCCCAAAAGGGTGCCGCCCAGCTTTCCTTTGACGGGATGCCCTTGATATTCTTTCTGCGTGGGATGCCGGGAAATCTCACGATAACCGGAAGCAAAGCTGTCGGGAAAAATCTGATACACCACCGCATCGTGAACCCAATCAGGAACTGTGACAATGTCTGCCCGATGGTTAAAGGGCAGCTTGAAATACTGGGAGCGGTCATCCACCAAATGGTCAGTGAACACATCGCCGTAGTACAGGCAGCTTGTGTCTCCGTCCTTCAGTTCAAAGTAATAATATACCCGGCGGTAGAGGCTTTCCACCACCGCCTGCCAGTAATCATGGTAATCGTCCCGGGCGATCCGCTCCATGGTCACGGGGGTGAAGAGAATGGGCGTGACCCGGCAGGCGGTGTCGCCATAGTACAGTGTGACCTGTTCGATGTCATTTCTGCCGGTACGAATTCGGTAGACAATGTGGTTTTCATCCAGGCCATGGCAGTATTCCGACATAGGGATATGGAGCACGGCTTCCAGCTTCATCCCTTCACACCTCCTGCCGTCAGACCGGAGGTCATATATTTCTGGCACAGGAAGAAAATCACCAGCACCGGCAGGGATACGGTAATGGATGCCGCCGCAAACACCGGCCAGCTTCCGGTCATTTCCGTTGCCTGGAGGGAGTTGAGTCCCGCCGCCAGGGTATATTTCCCCTCCCCCGTGAGGAACGTGGTGGCGTAGATATACTCGTTCCAGACATAAATCAGCACCTGCAATGCCGTTGTGATGATGCTGGGCTTTGCCAGGGGCAGCACAATCCGCCACACCACCTGGATATCGCTGGCACCATCCATTCTGGCGGCCTCCTCGATTTCCGTGGGGATGGTGTCAAAATAGCCCTTGGTATTCCACAGGCTGAATACGGCCATGGTGCCTGTGTACACCAGGATCAATCCGAACCGGTTGTTCACCAATCCAAAGGGGCGGAGCAGCCGGTAGATGGCGAACATGGAAAGGATGGCCGGGAAGGAATTCAGCAGCACCAGACATTTGAGGATGAACTTCCGCCCGGTGAACCGCCGCCGGGAAAAGCAATAGGCGGCAGGCACGGCAAACAGCAGGGAGAGGAACACCGTGACTGCGGCAAGCAGGACGGTATTTTGGAACCAGGTGAGGATGTTCTCTCCAAACAGCACCTGTTTATAGTTCTCCAGTGTAAACGAGCTGGGGAAAAAGGAGAAGCTGGAACTGAGCAGACTGTTCTGCCCGTTGAGGGAAACGCTGAGGGCATAGAGAATGGGAATCAATGTCACAAAGCACAGAAGCGTAAAAAAGAGGTTCAGTGCCGTCAGTTCCATTTTTTCCAGAAGTCGTTTCTTGGTCATCTGTTTTCCTCCCGCATCTGATACCGGGCAGAGAACACCAGCAGTAAAAGAAAGATGATGATGGAGATTGCGGAGCTGTAGCCGTAGTTATTGGTGATAAACGCGTTTTCATAGGCGTAGGTCAGGATGGTATGGAAGCCGGAGCCTGTTTTCGCCCCCGCCTGCTGGGTCAGAAGATACACCACATCAAACTGCTTGAAGGTGGTAAACACCGTGATGATGACCGCAGGCGCAATGATTGGGGAGATGGCTGGAATGGTAATATACCGCGTCCGTTCCAGCCAGGAGGCGCCGTCCAGAATCGCGCTTTCAAAATAGCTCCTGTCGATGCTCTGCATGGCGCCGTCCATAATCATAATCATAAACGGGAGCGCAAGCCATAGATTCACCACTGTGCAGCAGAGGAAGGCGGACACACTGCTGCTGAGCCATCGCACCGTTTCCAGGCCCAGCTTGGTCAGCCACTGGTTCAGAAGGCCAAACTGGGTGTTGAACATCCCGGTTTTCCACAGCAGAATGGAAACATAGCCCGGCATTGCCCAGGGGAACATCAGCAGTGTTTTGTAGAGCCTTCGAAGCCTCAGCTTCGGCACATTCAACAGGCTGACCAGCGTGAAGGCAATTACCAGCTGCAGCGCCATGTTGACCACCGTCCACAATACCGTTGCCAGCAGTGCGGAGAGAAAGCCGGAGTCAAAGACAAACAGAGCCCTGATATAATTGTCCAGACCAACGATGGTAAAGTCGAACCAATGGTACACGTTCATATTGGTCAGGCTGATATATGCCGTATACACAATTGGGAACACAACCATCAGCCCGATCAGCAGCAGCGAGGGGCTTGACCAAAGGTACGCCTTGCGAGCATCGGTTTTCCTGTTTCTCATGGGGATTCCTCCCTTCTATTTCATCGCGCCAATCAGCTGCTCCGCCTGTACCTTGGCTGCCACGAAGCTCTCGGCAACATCCTTGTGTGACAGGTTCACATTGGTCAGAAGATTGCTCACCACCGTCCACATCACATCCATTTCCGGAATATTGGGCATGGGGACAGCAATCTGGGCAGTGGTACGCATGGCCTGCACCAGTTCATCCCCCGCAACCCGTTCATCCGTGTAGCATTCTTCGTTTGCCGGTGCACAGCCGCTGGCCAGAGCCAAATCAATTCCGATTTCGGGGGCAGTCAACGCGGACAGCAGCTTTTTGACGGCATCGGCTTTCTTCTCTGCCGCGAATTTCAGAACATGAATGCCCTGAACACCGGAGAATGGAGCAAGGGCTTTTCCCGTTGCCTCGATGGTGGGCATGGGGGCAATTCCAAGGTCGATGTTCGCAGCTCTGGCAGAGGGAACCATCCAGGGACCGCCAATGGTGGAATCCGCCTTCCCCTCCAGGAAGAGGGTGTTGACGGTGCTGTACTCCGTTTCCCCGGGCATCAGTGCCACAAACCGGGCGTGATAATTCAGCGCATCCATCACCGCCTGTTCATCCGGGAAGGGAGTGCCGTTTTCATCGATGATGGAGCCGCCAAAGCCGTGAATCCACGCAGCGGAATAATAGGCGGTGCTGTGCTGCTCCACAAAGCCATAACGGCCTCTTCCAGTGTTTTCCTCCATATAGGCAAGCAGCGCTTCCGTGGTTTCCGGGACATCCGCCTCTGTCATATAGCGCCGGTTGTACATGAAAAGCAGCGTTTCAAAATAGAGCGGCAGCTGATAGAGCGTCCCTTTATAGGAGGCGGCCTGTATGGTCATTGGCAGAAACTGATCCAGTGCGCCATCCTCCAGGAAGGGCTGAATGGGAGCCAGAATCCCCATTTCCGCAAAAACGCCGATTTTATCATGGGCAAAAATGAAGAGATCCGGCGCAGCACTGGGGTCGTTGCCCACCAGCTTCAGGGAATCTGTCAAGCTGGTTTTCTTCTCGAACACGATTTCCAGTTCCGGAACCGCCTGCTTCAAAGCCTGTTCCAGCGCCGCAATCACCGCGTCCTCTTTGTCGTGCCAAATCGTGAGCTGATTTGCAGTTTCCTTTTGGGAAACGCCGCAGGCAGTCAGGCCCATGAGCAGTCCAATCATCAATAGGACGGAAACCAATCGTTTCATCTCATTCACTCCTTTGCGTAAGATTGGAAATTGCGGGTACACGGCGCATCCGCATACCCGCAAAATCACAATGGTTTTTATTCAGTAGGTTCTTCGTAGCTGACTGTGACAGTTTCGGCATCGGCAACCACAATCCAGAGATCCTGTCCCGCCTCCACGGACAGGTCACTGGTCTGGACGTTTCCTTCCTTAGCGTTGATGATGATGGAGTTGATCCAGCCGGGAACCGCCAGGGTGTACCAATCTCCGTCCTTCACCAGCGCCTCGCCGGGCCAAGCTGTAAAGGCATTGGTTCCGTCGGGAGCGGACCAGGCCCAGCAGCCGGGGGCTTCCCAGTCCTCGGGAACCTGGGCATGAACGGTGATGTCCTCCACCGCCTTGTCCGGGTCTTCATAGCTCAGTTCATAGGTCAGGTCCTTGTAAACGGTAATCCAGAGCTCTTTTCCTTCCACGGAAACATCCGCCGTCTGGACGGTGCCTTCGTTGCCGTTGATGATCAAAGAGTTGATCCAGGTGGGAGCCTTGCCGGTGAACCAGCCGTTGTCCCCCTCCACCATTGCCATACCGGGCCAGCTTTCAAAGGCATTGGTGCCATCCGGGGCGGACCAGGCCCACAGATTCACCGTCTTCCAGGAAAGGGGCACATAGGCATGAACCACAAATTTTTCCACATATTCCGGGATTTCGCCCCGAAGCTGGGCTTCATAAGAAACCTCCGCAAATCCGTCCGCCCCAACCGTGATCCAGACTTCTTTTCCGGCTTCCACCGCTACCGCGTCGGTCTGCACGGGAGATTCGGTGCGCTGGTTGGCGTTGATGATGATGTTCTGCACGAAGGCAGGAACATAGATGTAATACCAGCCCTCTTCCCAGCTTTCCATTTCCTCGCCGGGCCAGGAGGCAAAGGCATTGGTTCCGTCATCCGCCCACGCCCAGACATTGGGTGCCTCCCAGCCTTCGGGAACGGACACCACAACCGGCACCATTTCGATTTTGCCTTCTTCTGCCTCAGTCGCAAAGGCCGTCAGGCAGAAGCTGGACAGACAGAGCAGTAAAGCAATGAGCATCGCGATCGTTTTTTTCATGGTTTTTCCTCCTCGCTTATTTTTATCGCTGGAGTCAATATACCATTCCCATCCGCCACCGTCAACGCAGAATTGCGAAAGCAGTTTCTATGTTGTTTATGTATATAATTATTAATTATTGAATAATTAAATTGTTCATTTCTTACATTTTTTCTCCTCTATAGGCCTGTTTCCTTCTGTTTTTCTATGTATTATTTCACCCGATTAAGAAAACGATTTCTTAATTTGATGTGCCGACGCAAAGAGCACTGCACCCCAGCTTCTCTGCGGAAGATCGTCTTAAGGTAGCACCCCATGATGAAGCAGGGAAATTCAGCGAAAGAATTTGACCCAAATTCTGACCCAAAGCACGATCAAAACCAGTAGAATTAGAAGACCAATTTGTAGGGATTTCCCGGCGAAATAAACTGTTTATAACGCATTTACACGGGATAAGTTATAAAAAATTCAAATGCGGTTATTCAAATCCACCTTCCCCCACCAACAAGTGTGGTCAAAATGACTGCAAACCGAAAACCACTAGAGTCTCTAGCGGTTTTCGTGTTTTTATACCCAAAAGAATCGCTCGAATTTCATGGATGCAAAACATCAACATGAGGGATTCGAACGACCGAAGTAAGCATTTGAGGGCTGGTTTCGCTGATTTTACAGCGGACCCAGCCCTCTTTTTTCGTTTTCAGGAGAAAATTCCAAATAATATATTGCACAAAAAATTAGCATCTGTGTTGTGTACTTTCGCAGCACTAAAAATTGGAGGTGATCCCTATAGCAATTCTCTTTTCCCAAGTAAAAGTCCAGTCCGCTGATCAGTCGGAAACTTTCCTCATCGGCGGCATTCCCAAGGAGTATCAATAATTGTTTTCAGTTCAATCCATTCGGAAATATCCAGCTCTGAAAGACTTCCACAATGTCTATTCAATACCAAAATACATCTACCCACATAATCTTGTACATCTGCTAAATAAACGAACCAATGTAAGGATTTATGCAGTAGCCATTCATTTTCTTTATAATCACACCATTCACACTTACTCATCATTCACACCCCCAAATTCAAGTTTGTTTAACAGTATTATAGCATGGCAACCAGGAGTATTCAAGCAGCACCTGTACAATCATAATACTCCAGTCACCTAAGAGGGCTGGCAGTTTGGTATCAACCATTCTGCCAGCCCTCTTTTTTGTTTTCCGAAAACCATAATAAAACTATTTTGCCATTCAGGAGGTAATTGAACATGATCAAAATGACAATCCATAACGGAGAGGAAGTCCAGCAGAGAGATTTGCCTTGCGATTTCCTCTCCTTGCGTATGAGCCTGTATCAGATGAACCTCATGCGCGCACCCAGCGAAGTCTCCGTCCGGGATGTGCAGGCTGAATTCACCAGCACAGATCCTATCGGGCAGAAACTCATCAGC
>Ga0129308_1003276_pt1 | contig 11920 bp, 5 predicted proteins | sample L827metagenome_FD_94440 | JGI IMG/M metagenome (GOLD analysis project Ga0129308, IMG submission 94440) | Ring-tailed lemur group fecal microbial communities from Wisconsin, USA - L827 metagenome | ecosystem: Host-associated > Mammals > Digestive system > Large intestine > Fecal | place: USA... | reverse complement strand
AGTGCCGAAACTTCCTTTTGGCAGTGAAGGTCAGGCACCGGAGCGCGCAGAAAAATACGGAAGGCCGCTGCGGGAGCACGTACTGAACGCTCTGGACTGCAATCCCAAAAGTCTGGATGAAATTTTTCATATTATGCAAAATAATGGGGATGAGGCTGCGGTGGGAGAGGTGATGCAGGAACTGATGCAGCTGTGTATAGAACAGAAGGCAGACAGTAAGGCGGGGTTCTTTTTTAAAAAAGAAATTTTGCAGCATGATTTTTCTTGCATTGAAACAAGATATGGTGTATAGTGTTTCACGATAATTGCCTTTAAGAGAAACAGATATACGAAATAGCAGTAAAAGGGATTGGGGTAAACAGATTATGGCGAAATATCTCGTGATAGTGGAGTCACCGGCAAAGGTAAAGACCATCAAGAAGTTTTTGGGAGCCAATTATGAAGTGGCTGCCAGTAACGGTCATGTGCGCGATTTACCGAAGAGTCAGCTCGGCATTGATGTGGAGCACGATTATGAGCCGAAATATATTACGATCAGAGGAAAGGGAGATATTCTGGCGAATCTTCGCAAAGAAGTGAAGAAGGCAGAAAAGATATATCTCGCAACGGACCCTGACCGGGAAGGGGAGGCGATTTCCTGGCACCTCATGGAAGCGCTGAAGCTTTCCGGTAAAAAAGTATATCGGATCACCTTTAACGAGATTACGAAAAATGCGGTGAAGGAATCCTTAAAGCATGCCCGGGAGATCAACATGGATCTGGTGGATGCACAGCAGGCACGCCGCATGCTGGACCGCATGGTGGGCTATCGGATCTCACCGCTTTTGTGGGCGAAGGTCAAACGGGGACTGTCCGCAGGGCGTGTGCAGTCTGTCGCATTGCGCATCATCTGTGACAGAGAAGAGGAAATTAACGCGTTTATTCCGGAAGAATACTGGACGCTGGATGCCTCTTTTAGGATTCCGGGAGAGAAAAAGCTTTTAAAAGCGAAATATTACGGGGAAGGCGATCATAAGAAGGTTTTAAAGAGCGAAGAAGAAGTCAATGCAGTGAAGAAAGCCTGTGAGCATGCCGCATTTGCAGTCACGGATGTAAAAAAGGGAGAGCGCGTAAAGAAAGCGCCCCTGCCTTTTACCACCTCCACACTGCAGCAGGAGGCCAGCAAGGTACTGAATTTTTCCACACAGAAGACGATGCGCCTGGCACAGCAGCTGTATGAGGGCGTTGATATTAAAGGAAACGGTACGGTGGGTATCATCACCTACCTTCGTACCGATTCCACCCGCGTTTCGGAAGAAGCGGAGAAAATGGCGAAGGATTATATTACCGCACAGTACGGGGAACAGTATGCCGGAGAGGGAGCAGTAAAAAAGGGCAATCAGAAAATACAGGATGCGCATGAAGCCATCCGCCCTACCGATGTGGGCCGTACCCCTCTTGAACTGAAGGAGTCTTTGTCCAGAGATCAGTTCAGACTGTATCAGTTGATCTGGAAGCGGTTTATGGCAAGCCGCATGACACCGGCCAAATATGAAACCACCTCGGTGAAAATTGACGGCGGAGGCCATCGGTTTACGGTGGCGGCCAGCAAAGTGGTTTTTGACGGATTTATGAGCGTTTATACGCCGGAAGAGGACGAGAAAGCGGAGAACAACACGCTGGCAAAGGGAATTGACAGGGATACGCAGCTCATATTCGACAGCTTCGACGGCGTGCAGCATTTCACGCAGCCGCCTGCGCACTATACGGAGGCTTCGCTGGTGCGGACGCTGGAAGAACTGGGGATCGGCCGCCCCAGCACCTATGCGCCCACGATCACCACGATTCTGGCGCGGCGCTATGTGGCAAAGGAGAATAAGAATCTTTATGTGACTGAACTTGGGGAAGTGGTCAACAGCATGATGAAGAAAGCCTTCCCGAGCATCGTGGATGTGAATTTCACTGCCAATATGGAAGCTCTGCTGGACGGTGTTTCAGAAGGAACTGTGGAATGGAAGACGATCGTTTCCAATTTTTACCCGGATCTGGATGAAGCGGTCAGGAATGCGGAGAAGGAACTGGCAGAAGTGAAAATCGGAGATGAGGAATCCGATGAGATATGTGAATTGTGCGGCCGCCGCATGGTCATCAAATATGGACCTCATGGCAGATTCCTGGCATGTCCCGGATTCCCTGACTGCCGCAATACGAAACCTTATTTTGAAAAAATAGGCGTGCCCTGTCCGAAATGCGGCAAGGATATTGTTTTGAAGAAGACCCAGAAGGGGCGGCGGTACTACGGCTGCATCGACAATCCGGAGTGCGATTTTATGGTATGGCAGAAGCCATCCGTACAGAAGTGTCCGGTCTGCGGTTCTATTTTGCTGGAAAAGGGAAATAAGCTCGTTTGTTCCAAAGAAGGTTGTGGTTATATTACAGAAGATAAGAAAAAATAACGAAAAAGACTTAAAAAACAGGCGTAACGCGTTGCGGGTATTCCTCGCACGTGATAAAATAATGAGGTATATTGTAGCAGTTCGGACAGGCCTGAGTTGTTACACATATTATGATAATGATATGACGTCTGGGAGGATAAGATTTCATGAGCGATGTACAGTTGCTGGACAAGACAAGAAAGATCGGAAAATTGTTGCACAACAATAATTCCAGCAAAGTCGTTTTTAATGACATCTGTTCGGTGATGCAGGATGCGCTGCATTCCAATGTACTGGTGATCAGCCGGAAAGGAAAAATCCTGGGCGTGTCGGGGAAGGAAGGGGAGGTCATTGCAAATCTCATCAAAAGCGAAGTGGGAAGCTTTATTGATCCAATGCTCAATGAACGTCTGCTGGCCGTCCTTTCCACGAAAGAGAATGTGAATCTTACGACGCTGGGGTTTGACCGGTCAGATGACAGAGAGTTTTCTGCGATCGTCACACCGATTGAGACGGCAGGGGAACGACTGGGAACGTTGTTTTTATACCGGCATGGCAGTGCCTACGGCATTGATGACATCATTCTTTGTGAGTACGGAACGACAGTTGTGGGGCTGGAGATGCTGCGCGCTGTGAATGAAGAGAGCGCGGAGGAGGACAGGAAAATCTCAGTTGTGCGTTCGGCTCTGGGAACCCTTTCCTATTCCGAACTGGAGGCGATCACCCTGATTTTTAAGGAACTCAGGGGAAATGAGGGGATTCTGGTCGCAAGTAAGATCGCTGACCAGGCGGGCATCACCCGGTCCATCATTGTCAATGCGCTGCGCAAATTTGAGAGCGCAGGAATCATCGAATCCCGTTCCTCCGGAATGAAAGGAACTTATATAAAGGTGCGGAATGAATTTGCCTATGACGAGGTCAAAAAGTTAGAGAAACCCCTTGCGTGAGGGGTTTTTTTATGTTATAATCCCAATGTTGTGACTAAAAAACACGCATGTGGTTCCGGAGCCGGTGTCCCTTAACGCTTTGGATGGCTGCCGGGCATGACATGTGCGGAAGATGAAACCAATGGAGGTATGACAATGAGCGTTATTTCTATGAAACAGTTACTTGAAGCAGGTGTTCATTTCGGACATCAGACCAGAAGATGGAACCCCAAGATGGCTCCTTACATCTTCACTGAGAGAAACGGAATCCACATCATTGATCTGCAGAAGTCTGTAGGCAAAGTGGACGAGGCTTACAAAGCAGTATTTGAGATCGCAGCACAGGGCGGCACCATCCTTTTTGTGGGCACCAAGAAGCAGGCACAGGATGCTGTGAAGACCGAAGCTGAGCGCTGCGGTATGTACTATGTAAATGAGAGATGGCTGGGTGGTATGCTGACCAACTTCAAGACCATCAGAAGCAGAATCGAGAGACTTAAGAGCATCGAGACCATGTCCGAGGACGGCACCTTCGACGTTCTTCCCAAGAAGGAAGTTATCCAGATTAAGAAAGAGTGGGAGAAGCTGGAGAAGAACCTGGGCGGTATCAAGGAAATGACAAGAATTCCTGACGCTATCTTCGTAGTAGATCCCAAGAAGGAGCATATCTGTGTACAGGAAGCTCATGCACTGGGCATCACGCTGATCGGTATCGGCGATACCAACTGCGATCCGGAAGAACTGGATTACATCATTCCCGGTAATGACGATGCAATCAGAGCCGTTAAGCTGATCACTTCCAAGATGGCTGACGCTGTTATTGAAGCGAACCAGGGCGAAGAGGTTTACACAGCTGAGGCAGTTGAAGCAGCAGAAGGCGAAGCTTCTGATATTGAAGAAGTTGCAGCAGCAGAAGAAGCTTAATGACACGATTTTGCATGGAGGGAAATAAAATGGCTATTACAGCAGCAATGGTAAAAGAATTAAGAGAAATGACCGGCGCAGGCATGATGGACTGCAAGAAGGCTCTGACAGAGACCAACGGTGATATGGATGCAGCTGTTGAGTTCCTGAGAAAGAACGGACAGGCAAAGGCAGAGAAGAAGGCAAGCAGAATCGCAGCAGAGGGTATCTGCCGCATCGCTTCCAAGGATGATACTACAGCAGCGGTTGTTGAGGTTAACTCCGAGACAGACTTCGTTGCAAAGAATGAGAAATTCCAGAGCTTTGTTGAAGCTGTTGCAGTGCAGGCGGTGAATTCCGATGCAGCTGATATGGATGCGTTTATGGCGGAAGCATGGCATGAAGATACCACCAAGACTGTTAAGGATGTTCTGGTTGAGAAGGTTGCTGTTATCGGTGAGAACTTAAAGATCAGAAGATTCGAGAAGGTCGTAGCGGATCACGGCTGTGTTGTTTCCTATACACACGGCGGCGGACGTATCGGCGTTCTGGTTGAGGCTGATACCGATGTTGTGAACGATGCAGTGAAGGAAGCGCTGGTTAACGTAGCAATGCAGGTTGCAGCTCTGTATCCGAAGTATGTTTCCACAGCAGATGTATCTGAGGAATACAAGGAGCATGAGAAAGAGATCCTGAAGGCTCAGATCGCAAATGATCCCAAGATGGCAGGCAAGCCTGAAAAGGTTATCGAAGGCGCAGTGATGGGCCGTCTGAACAAGGAACTGAAGGAAGTATGTCTGCTTGAGCAGATATATGTAAAGGCTGAAGACGGCAAGCAGACCGTTAAGCAGTATATTGAGCAGGTTGCTAAGGCAAACGGTGCTAACCTTTCTGTTAAGAAGTTTGTTCGTTTTGAGACCGGCGAAGGTCTGGAGAAGAAGAACGAGGACTTCGCAGCTGAGGTTGCTGCTCAGATGGCTGGAAACTAATTTCAGATTTGCCCTGAATTTTATAGTGATTATATTGAGGAGCTCCGGAGAAATCCGGAGTTCTTTTTGGAATTAAAGGTTCCATGTGCCGTTAACAATTAAGGCAATATATAGAAAGTAATTAATGAGAGATGTTGCGAAATTTGTCTAATAGAAGAATGAAATGTCAGCGAAGAGTGTTAATTTTAGGCTGTTAATTCTGTAAAAGAAACCATATAGCTGGACAAAGAGGGAGTACAGTAGTATCTTGGATAAAATTGACTATTTGAGAAAATTTTTAGTGGTTAAAATATAGAAGTTTTGAGGTATGACAAAACTGTCATTTTTATTAATGTATATGTGGTGATTCAATATGTAAAATTAGAGATTTTGACAAAGACATAGAAGAATTCGTTGATTTTTTTAATATATATGTATATGCTTTATAATGTGGTAATAGGAGTCTAGTGTTTGAAATAGTTGAAAATGTAATTTGTTAATATAACAGTAAACTAATTATGTAGTGTGTCTTTGGCATGTAAATGTCAATTTGTATTCTGAGGATACAATAAGTGTTTACTTATAAAATTGCGTAGAGATATAGAAAGCTTTTAAAGAGGCGGAGAGGGGAAATGATTTACAAATTGAAGGTGAAGAAGATTTTTCTATAAGAAAAGATACTAAATATATTTCTCTGCATCAAGTTAAGGCGGGTACAGAGGGCAGCTTTCTGGATTTGTCTTAGCTTTCCTCTTTGCTATGAATAAACAATATATAAAAGTGTCTTCTGATGATATAGGATTTATTCTTATTGATGATCCAGTACAAACTATGGATGATATAAATATTTCTTCTTTGATAGAAGTACTTCGAAATGATTTCTCTGATAAGCAGATAATATTGTCAACGCATGAAATGGATAAAGAAAATTACATTTTGTACAAATTCTATAAATACAATCAAAAGGGACAATCTTTTAGTGTAAAGGAAGAAATATATGGATAGATTAAAAATAGTTATATAGCAAGGCTAATAAAATATTGTGGGAAAGAAAATAATCTTGAAAGTTCATTTACACTTTAATGTGTGAGAAAAGGATATTATCAAAAGAAGGAGAAAACAATGCGAAATAAGAAAAATAATACTCCAATCATTGTGAGTTCACATAATGTGCATTTGGATTCTGATTATATACAGTGGATTCATGATATAAAGCAACGTTTTAGAGGAGCACAGATAAAAGCAGCTGTGAAGGTAAACTCAGAACAGTTGTTATTCAATTGGCAACTGGGTCGGGATCTTGTTTTGCGAAAATCAGAGGAAAAATGGGGACAAGGTATTGTTGAGCAGTTAAGCCTTGATTTACAACATGAATTTCCAGAGGTGAGAGGCTTTTCAGCCAGAAATCTTTGGAATATGAAAAAATGGTATTCTTTTTATGCATTGGCTAGAACTTCAGATGATTTAATTCGTGCAGTGGATGAAAAATTAAAACTTGATAGTATAAAACTGCAGCAGATTGGTGCAGAAATTCAAGAAAATAACGAGGAAGAAGAACTGCACCAAGTTGGTGCAGAAATGTCATTTCCCTCCTTTTTCGGTTTTGTGCCGTGGCGTCATCATGTAGAAATTGTTTCAAGATGTAATTCCGTGGAAGAAGCATTGTTTTACCTTCAGAGAATAATTCAAGAAGGATGGAGCAGAAATGCCTTAATTGATTGTATAAAAGCTGATTTATATCATAATACGGGAGCGGCAAATACAAATTTTGCGGAAAAACTCCCAGGGATACAGGGGAAGATAGCACAGGAGATCGTAAAAGATACCTACGATTTCAGTTTTATTTCTTTGCCGAGAGGATATGATGAGGCAGCATTGGAAGGGGCTTTGGAACAGAATATTACCAGATTTTTGCTGGAGCTTGGAACAGGCTTTGCATTTATTGGAAGACAAAAGGAAATTGTGGTTTCGGGGAAAACCCGAAAGATCGATATGTTGTTCTACCATATCCGTCTTAAATGTTATGTAGTAGTTGAACTGAAAGCTGTTTCTTTTGAGCCGGAATTTGCCGGGAAATTAAATTTTTATGTAAATGCAGTGAATGACCTTATCCGGACCCCAGATGAAAATCCTACAATCGGATTGCTGATCTGCAAAGATAAAGACCAGACGGAAGTACAATGGGCATTTCAGGGAATTCAGACGCCGATGGGAGTCGCCTCTTATGATAATATTAAATTGGAAGAGATTAGGAAGCAGCTGCCTACTGAGAAAGAGATTCAGCGGCGTATTGAATTAGCGGAAGAAGAATTCAATTTAAACAGAAAGAAACAGGGAAAATGATGTTGGATAGTTGGGGAAATACAGGGGGTGAAAACTTCGCTTGTTTCTTCTGAATATAGTAGAAATGGCAGTTTTACCAACTTCCAAAACCATTTTGCCAATTTTCATAATTTCTCAAATTTGCTGCCGAAATCAGAGACGAAAAACATTTACCAATCAAAAGTCTGGTAAACAAAAATAGTGATATCCCTCAAACCAGCATAAATACAGAGCTTCCGCCAAAAGTTTGCAAAGCAGATGGGAATGTAATACGAAGTCAGCAACGAATTTCAGAGTGAAAAAGACTAAACCCGCAGGCATTCGCCTGCGGGTTTTTTGTCGTGCGGGATTTTGGGGTATTGCATAGCTGAATGGGGATGGCGCATAGGATAGCGTCATCGCGCATAGACGGTAATGACGAGCCTGTCAAGGCAATATATCATTGATAATGGGATATATGACATTGATGTCATGTATTATGGGGAAAATGACACTAAAAACTGTTATTTTAAGATTTGTATACAAAAAATGAGAAATAGCGACTAGCACAGTCAATTTATGGATTATGTAAACTTATTTGTCGATTTTTATAGTTTAAAAAGGATTATTTACGAAAATTTTAAGTAAAAAGCTGTATTATTTGGCAGTAATAAAGTTTTTTCCGTCATTATCACTAAAAAATATTGACATCATAATTATGTCGGAGCTAAAATAGTTTCATATGGAACCGGAATTTTTTTCCAAAGGTTTGTGCGTCCTGCAATACTTAAACGTTTTCGGAGAGAACAGCAGGTCATCGCAATGCGAGGAAAAGGGGGAAAGAATTATGAAATGGAAAAAACAATGGAGTAAAATGTTAAGCTGGGCCCTGGCAATGATGATCATTGTCGGCTCTGTGCCGTCGGATTATTTGTGGGCGTCCGAGACAGAGGTTGTGGAGTCTGTTGCGGAAGAAGCAGCGGAAAATGATGCTCCGGATGAAAATGATGAACAGCCGGATGAGAATGATGAGATCGAAGAAGCAGAAGAACCGGAAAACGAAGCGAATCAGGATGAAACTCCTAATGTGGCAGGAGATTCGGATACGCCGGTAATTTCGGATACTCCGGTAGTGCCTGACGAATCAGCAGGCAGTGATCTTATCGTGACTACAGTGTCAACCGAAACAGGCGGATCGGAACCTGTAACGCAGGAGCCTGCAAATACGGATACGCTTGTAACAGAGTCTCAGATGACGGAGGTTCCCGCTGTGACTGAGCAGGCCGCGACAGAAGCACCGGAAGTTGAAGAATCTGCGATTGTGGTGCCGGAGACTTCCACAGAAGCTATTGAAACGTCAACAGCAGAAACAACTACAGAAGTGACGGAAGAAACCACGACAGAGGAAACGGAAGAGACGACAACGGAAGAAACTGCGACTGAGACGGAAACTGAGGAAACCACTACTGAGGAAGAACCCGCAGAGATCAGCGTGACCATCTCTGGTAAAGTTTCTTATAACGAGGAGCTTAAAGCAGGGCAGTTCACTTTCCGGATCAGAGAAGTGGATGAGACGGGCAGTCAGTTAGACGGAGGTTTTGTCGCATCTGCGAAAAATGACGCGGACGGCGGATTCACCTTTGATGAGATCGTCTATGAGAAAGCCGGTACATATTACTATAAAGTGAGCCAGAAGAACGGCGGACAGACAGTGGAAGACATCAAATATGACGGCGCTGTCTACACCGTTACTGTTGAAGTGACCGAAAATGAAGACGGGCTTTCCGCGGAGGTGGACAAGGACGCTTCTGCGATCCGGTTCGTGAATGAGTATGTGGAGCCGGAGAAGGAAATTAAAAAGGAGTTTTCCTATCAGGATGGTAGGGTCAGGATTAAAGCATCCGCGCACGAAGGCGCAAACCTTCCTGCCGATGCGGAATTAAGGGCAGATTATATGGCTCCCGGAAGCAGTGCGTATGAGGAAGCGGTCGCTGCGATCGAAGGGCAGCTTGCAGATGAGCTTGGCGCAAATGAAGACGGCGTCAAGATGGATTATGTTCTCTATGATGTATATTTCGTTTCGGAATCTGAAGGAATGCGCATTGATCCGGAAGATGGGAAGGTCTCTGTGGAAATGACCTTTGTAAAACCGGTAGAGGCAGAAAGGAATGTGGAAGTTCTGAACAGTGAAGTTGTCCATGTAAAGGAAGACGGACAGGCGGAAATTGTAACGGACTATGTAAATACGAACGACGACGGAGCGGTGACCGCTGTGGGTTTTACGCAGGATAGCTTTTCTCCGGTTGGTCTGGCAAGAGCGACGAGAGAGGCTAATACGGAAGTAACAAATCAGCGTGTTGTGGTAACAGTTCAGCCCAAAAAGGGTTCTATTACTATGGGAGGAACAGAGGCGTCAGGTCTTACGGGAGAAATTTTATATGCAAAGGTAACAACTACTTATTCGAAGGCAAATGACAATGAGGAACCTGCCGAGATAAAAATCCTCATAAGTGATTTGGGGGAAGGAATTAGTCTGGCCGGATTTGATAATGACGGCAAATTGAAGATTACGGCAACAGATATAAGTGATCCGGACAAAAAACAGGAAGTTATTGCTAGAGTTGTCTATGAAAATGGAAAACCGGGTTATGTTGTATTGAGTCAGCCGGCAGGATCAACCCTCGAGTTTGATCTTCAATTTAATTCCACCAGAGGAATTATGCCAAGCGAGTCATCTATCATCTTAACTCCTGAAATTAGTAATAAAAAGGATAATGATTCGGTCACCGAACCGATTACGTTGAAATGGACTGCAAAGAATGAATGGAATGCTGTTGATAAATCAATATATGACGGCAGCGCTGAAAGCAACAGCAGTACGATTGGATTAACGTCGGATAACAAATTGTCGGGAACGATTGAATATCATATCAAAGCGAATACAAAGCAGCAGTTAGGTCAGAACGGTGCGGATGGGCAAATCTGGACGGATCATATACTGGTGGAGGACACCCTTACACTTCCGGCGGGAATGAGTTTGCCGGATGGCGCAAAGGTATCTGAAAATAAGATTGTTGATGGTACAGGAAATACCATTATAGAGTTTACCGATCTTCAGGGCGGCCAGGTGACGGATCTGTCCATAGGCGGTGATAGCAAGAGCGTTACTTATAAAATAACAGTTCCCAATAGCTATAAGGAGAATGGCGTACCGACACAGGAACAGGATAACCTGAATCTTACGATGAAGCTGTATGCGGATAAAGTACAGCTTGAAAATGGGTTTGGTGCATCGGATAATGCAAAGACCGCTGAAATCAGGAATTATGTTGCCATTGAAACTGTTCCTTATAAGGATTATCCTCACAGCAAATCTGAGGATGAAGTTGTAACGACCCTAAAAGAGGACTTTGCTATTATTAAGACTGCGAATCAGACAGAAGCAGCGGCCGGAGAGACCATCAAATATGCGATTTCCATTAAGAATGATGGTTCTGGCAGCATTTCCGGAACAAAGGCTGATGGCACAAAGTATGAGGTAACGGATACGCTGCCGGCTCAGCTGGAAATGACTGAGGCACAGATAGCAGCACTTGAGCAAAAGGGCGCTAGGTATGATGCTGGTACAGGAAAGATCACCTGGGTACCGGGTGACATAGAGGCGGGTGCTACGAGGACTCTTGAATTTGAAGTTAAGGTTAAGGATGCAACGGACAGTGCCATGACAGGCTTGCAGAATGGCGCCAAGATTACCAATAGGGCATCTTATAAAGATAAAACTTCAGATGATTCTGTAGTTACCTATAAAAAGCCGGAACTGACAGTGACGAAGACACATGATAAGGAAGATAGCACCGCTGTAAATGGCGATCTTGTAACATATACTATTGTTATTGAAAATAAAGATACAAGTCCGTCCATTGAGCAGGAGATCACGGATATCCTCATTGACGCGTTGGTATTCCAGCATGTGATTGATAAAGATGATAAACAAGTTGTCAGCTCTTCAACAATAAAGGCAGAGTCAACAAACTCTGACGAAGGAAGAAGTGTTGTTTTTGCGCGAGATGGTCAGAAGCTTTCTTGGAAAATAGGTTCTCTTGAGGGCGGCGAGAAAGTGACTCTTCGATATGTTTGTAAGGTGGATAGTGATAAACTTGCAAACGGAAATTCTGTAATTACCAATGTGGCAAAAGCCGCTACGGGTGAAAGCGGTTCTGCACCTGAAATAACAGTTGATGAGCCTGTTGATGTTGTAAAGGAATTGACAGGTGCCAGCGAAGCGTTAGTGGATGGAGCATACTATCCGGACGGAACGGTGCTTGATTATAGTATTTCGCTGACGAATGATCAGAACAATCCTTCGAAAAAAGAGGATTGGAAATTGGTGGACAATTTGCCGACCGGT
>Ga0129308_1003275_pt1 | contig 11926 bp, 8 predicted proteins | sample L827metagenome_FD_94440 | JGI IMG/M metagenome (GOLD analysis project Ga0129308, IMG submission 94440) | Ring-tailed lemur group fecal microbial communities from Wisconsin, USA - L827 metagenome | ecosystem: Host-associated > Mammals > Digestive system > Large intestine > Fecal | place: USA... | reverse complement strand
CGTTTCTCCCTTGGCTACCACGGATACGTTCTCGTCGTTGTTTTGTATGGTGGCCTGAGAGACGCGGCTGTTGGTCAGGGTGATGGTGTCGCCGCCGTTTACGGACAGCGTGCCCAGGACCACGCATTTATTGAGCTCCAGTTTTCCTGAACCGGAGGATTTGGTCACTGTGACCCCGTTGGAATAGATCGTGTTGGAGAGAGAACTGCCGTTGGCCAGGGAATTGGTCGGCGATTTTACGATGTTCTCCTTTTCCAGCAGATTTACAATGACGGTGGCCGCCTGGGCGCGGGTCATATTGTCCTTCGGGTGAAGTTTCTTATCGTTGGTATATACGTTGATATAGCCTTTGCTCACCATGCGGCTCATGGCCGATCTGGCCCAGGTGGATATATTGTTGTAATCCGGATAGCCGGTGAGCGTGGCGCTGTTGCCGTAGGTGGGCACTACCAGAGAAAGCATGATGGCCGCTTCCTGGCGGGTGATCTTCCGGTTGGGCCCGAAGGTGCCGTCGTCATAGCCGTTGGTGTAGCCTGCGGCAACCGCTTTGGATACGTCGCTGTAATACCAGCCGTCCTTGGCCACGTCTTTGAAGCTCACCGAAGCGGTGGCAGTATTGCCCAGAGCCTCGTTGAGCATGTGGCAGAACTCTGCTCTGGTAACGGGATTTTCGGGGCGAAACTCCCCGTTGGAATAGCCGTTTACAATGCCGGCTGCGATGGCTTTTTCTATGTACTTCTGAGCCCAGTGGCCCTTCACGTCTTTTGGCGTGTCCGCCGCGTAAGACGCGGAACTCGGCGGCAGAGCCGCGGCAAACACCATAACTGCAGCCAGCAGCCCGGTGCACGCTCTTCTGATAAACTGTTTCCTCATATCTGTCCGTCCCCCTTGCAATGAAAGTCTGAGTCAACTTAACAGGTTTTCACTTTTATTTGACATCTCAAACCATACGTCAGTGCCCGCGTCCGTAGTCAGAGGACGCAGGATATCATCAAACGTATTATTTTTTACTATATCATTTAGGTGGTGCAAATACAACGAATGTAATGGGAATGTAATGTTACAATTGTTGGACAGGATTCGACGAAAAACCTGTGGGAAACGAGGAAAAAAGGGCGGAAAAAACGGCGGAAGATCCGGCCGCCGCGCCGCATTTCCGCCGTCTTTGTTTTGTTTATTTCTGTCTTTCGATCCGGAGCCGCTGCCGCCCGGGGAAGGGTCTTCGGACCTCAGGCCCGCTGGGCCGCCCGCATCACGCGCTGGGAGCTTATACCATAGAAGGATCGATGGCGCTGCCGGATGGAACGCCGGGATCGGGCACATCGGGATCGGTCACGCCGGGATCCGGCGGAGTCTCCGCTTTGGTAATTTTAAGGGTATAGGTCTTCGAGTCGCCGTTTGAGGTGACCGTGAAGGGAATGTCGCCGGCCTGAGTGATCTTGAGCGGCAGGGAACCGCTTCCGTGGAGCGGTCCGGCCGCCAGATCGGCGCTTGGATCCACAGATTCGATGTAGACGTCCACCTCTCCCGCGTCGGCCGGTATCTCGTAGCTGTAGCTGGAACTGCCCTTGAGGATCGTTCCGCCGGCGACCACGGATTTCAGATCCGTGTTGCCCGCGACTTTGATCGTCAGCTTGTAGGTGGTGTCCAGAGCGCCGCTTTTGCTGGATATGATGGTGCAGGTAGTCTCCGATCTGCTGAGTCTGACGGTATTCTGAGCCGTGCCGTCGCTGAGAACGCCGTTTACCGTAGTGCGTCCGCCGGAGGTGGAGGCGGAGACCACCGCTTCCTCCGATCCGAAGGGTACGGTCAGAGTGTAGGAGGTATCGCCGGTCTTGAGAGGCACCGGATAATTTTTGCCGCCGCTGAACACTGTCAGATCGGAAAGGGCGGAGGCTGGAGTGCCGGCGTTGGTGGAGGCGGTCTTCACAGCCACAGCCGAATTATTGTAGGCGGAGGAAGAAGGCGCCAGCACCGCGCATACCTTGTAGGCCATATTTACGCTGAGCCCGGTGAATCTGCCGATCTCCTTGGCGGTGTTGGCCGACACGGCGGCGCTGATCTTGCTGATGGCCGGATTGCCCGAGGAATCCTTGCCGCTGATGATCTGAGCCGCTGTGGGCGTGCCCGCGCCGGAGGAGAGGAGCACTGCGTGGATGGTGCCGGCTACGCTTCCGGAAGCCGACACGGTGATGCTGTTGTCTCCGCCGCTGGCCGTCAGGCTGATGGAAGGCGTATTGGAGAGCGAAGCAGTGGTAAAGGTCACGGAGGAAGCAGGCACCGCCGTCTCGTTGCTGCCGGTCCGCAGCGACTTGGAATTGACCCCCAGGTAATACTTCGTTCCGGGATCCAGGTTGGAGGATGGATCGATGGTAATGACCTTCTTCGCGCTGTCGATGCTGCCTGAGAAGGCAACCTTCGTGCCGGAGCTGTTGTTTTTGCGCAGCGTGATAATGTCGGAGATGTCGCTGTTTTTGATGGTCGTCCGGTCGTAGGTGATCATTTTTTCGGAGAAACGGACGGTCAGATTGCTGCCGACGGCCACATTGGTAGCCCCGTTCTTGGGCGTGTAGCTGGCGTATCCCTCGTAACTGTCACCAGTGGTGAAGTAGGTTGAAAACGCGTCGTTTCCGTCGCCGTCCTCATCCTTGAATTCGTTTTTATCTATGACCACGTAGTACTTGGTGTCCGTGTCAAGATCGCTGTCCGGCGTTATGGTGATGACTTTTTTTGCCGAATTGATAGAGGCGGTAAAAGCTACGCTGGAGCCGGATTCCGTCTTCCTGCGCAGTTCAATGATGTTTTTCAGATCGCTGCTGCCGATGGCGCCGCCTTTATAGAGCTTCAGCGCGCTGTTGAAGGTGAGGGTGATCTTTTTGTCCACCGATACTCCCGTAGCGCCCTTTTTGGGGTCGGGGGTGACGGAAAGGGTCTCGTCCGCCAGAGCCGGGGATCTGGTAACGCCGGAACTGACAGTGACAGAGCCCGGCTTCTTTTCGTAGGTGACGTCGTTGGCGCTGACATGCATTTTCGTCACGGCGCCGGAACCGTGGAAACTGGACTGAGCGGCCACGTCGGCCAGGGCGATGGTCGCGCCGCTGTCCACCGTGATATCTGCCTCCCGGGCGGAGGAACTGACGGTGAGCGTGTCGATCCTGCCGGAGGCCAGACGCACGTCGCAGGAGGCGCCGTCCGCCGTGACGGAAGGAAAGCTGCCTTTCAGCGTAATATCGGCGTTCTTTACGACAGTAATATTCTGGAATCCGGCGCCGTAGGTCTCGTCGCCGGAAAGACTGGAAGTCTCCAGCGTAGCGCTGTTGGCGGCGGAGAGAGATTTGACCGAGGTGACGCCTTTGGCCAGAACGCGGACCGCTCCCGACGACTTCTGAACGACGGCCTGCGCCACGCGGCTGTCGGAAAGGGTGACGGTGCTCGTGCCGCCGCCTTCCACGTTGAGCGTGCCCAGCACCACGCAGCCGGAGAGGGTGGCGTCGCCGTCGCCAACATTCCTGCTGATGGTCACCCCGTTGGAATAGATCCCATTGGACAGTTTCGTTCCGCTTTTCGTCACGTCGGGGTCTTTGGTCACGATGTTCTCCTTATCAAGGATCTTTGCGATAAGGGTAGCCGCCATGGCGCGGGTCATGGTGTCCTGCGGATGGAGCGCGCCGTCGGAGTAAGTAGTGATATACCCCTTGCCCACGATGTACTCCATGGCGGATTTCGCCCAGCTGTCCACGGACTTGTAGTCCGGATAACCCGACAGAGATCTGTTGTAACCGGCCACGGGAACGACCAGAGAGAGCATGATGGCCGCCTCCTGTCTGGATATGCTCTTGTCCGGGCCGAAGGTGCCGTTGGAATAACCGGATACGTATCCGGCCGCCACAGCCCGGGTGATGTCCCCGTAGAACCAGTCGTTCCTGTTCACATCGCTGAAGGACACGGAGGCGGTGCCTGTATTTCCGAGAGCCTGATTGAGCATGTGGCTGAATTCTGCCCTGGTAACGGGATTGTCAGGACGGAATTCACCGTTTTCATAACCGCTGACGATGCCGGCGCCAATGGCCTTTTCTATGTAGGACTGGGCCCAGTGTCCCTTGACGTCCCGCGGTGTTCCGGCCGCAAAGACCGCGGAGCCTGGAAGTCCTGCCGCCCCTGCCGACAGCACCAGCGCCGCTGTCAGCAGAGCGCAGCACGAACTTCGGATTCGATTCCTCTTCTTCATATGTGTTTTCCCCCTTCTTACACTGCACGGCCGGCGCCGTGCCTGTCTTAACCGTTATAGATCCACTTTATTTCTGATGCGTTTGACGCATCTCTTTCTCAGACCTGCACAGAATGTACGGTGCAGATCTCATCCCTGTTACCAACAATATAACATCGGCGGAAGGAGAATACAATCGCTGTAACCGGAATGTAATGTTGCAAAGAACGCTGTTTTTAATGTATAATGAGAAAGCGGGTCTGTTACCTGTGCTGCGGGACTTATCATCACAGCGGCTCGTCTCCAAAGCGGCTTGTCCCGGCAGAGGACGGCGCCTGCGGAAAAGGGCAGGAGCGGGAGACAGGCGGGAAGAGACAGGCGAAGGCTGATAGGGCCGATCGACGGAACGAAACTGACTGAACAGTAACGACAGAATAAAATCGAGATAAACAGATAGGGAGGTCTGCGGATGGACAGTCTGAAAAAGACACTGCTGCTGGTGCTGGCGCTTCTCATCGCGGCGGGACTGTTTTATGGATGCGGGAAACGGCCGGAGGCCATTGAAGCTGAATTTGCAGAAATGATCGGCGCGGAAAAGGTGACGCCGGAGGGCATGAGCGAGGCCGCCGAATATATGGAGAAGTATCTGCATAAACTGGATCGGGAAAAGGCCGGTCACATGCTTGTGGCCTACGAAGAATTTGCCACCAGATATATCAACACGGACTCCGATCAGACGCAGGTGCAGTCGCTGCTGCCCTTTGCGGACGGGAAGACGGGACTGATCACCGTGGACAAGATCAAGAAGGACGAGAAAGCAAAGGCGTATTTCGACAGGCTCACCGGCTCTTATGTGCGGGTCTGTTCGTACGAGGGGAAAATCGCGCTGCAGGTGGACTATGAGCGTCTGGGGGACGAGTTCGGCGGGGACGTTCTGCCGGCGGTGCGGGATCTCTACGGGATCAAAGCCGTGATCAACAAAAAACCTGCCACGGTCAACGCCACCCTGCAGATTACATACGAGGAACTGCTGCGGCGCGCGGCCGCCGTGGAGGCGCTCATCCTGGACAACAGGGAAGAGGAACTGATCGCGGAGGACGCCCGGTGGCTGTATTCCAGCTATCTGAACATGATATTGGCGGGCACCACCAATTCGCCGGTGTTCAGCTATGAGACGGGAGAATTTTCAGAGAAGGCGCGGGCGGCATATTCCAATTTCGTAAAAGAAAATCCCGATCTGACGCTCACCTGGGCCATCAGCGAATATTTCCGTTATTTAAATCAGATCGATTTTACGATGAATTATAAGGACAGCGAAATGAGCAAGGCGTTTTTCGACAACTGCGCGCGCATTGTGTCCGAAACAGAAAAGAGAGTATATCAAACAGATGGAACCGAAGCGGATGGAACCGATAATTAAGATAGAGGATCTGGTATTTGATTATCAGAGCGACGAGGACGGAGGAACGGTAACGGCGGTAGATCACGTGAGCTTGGATGTGGAGCGGGGAAGCTTCACGGCGGTGATCGGCCGGAACGGCTCGGGAAAGTCCACCCTGGCAAAGAACGTGAACGCGCTGCTGCTGCCCAGCGGCGGGGCGGTGTACGTGAACGGATACAGTACTGCTGATGAAGACAAGCTGTGGGAGATCCGCCGGACGGCGGGTATGGTTTTTCAAAACCCGGATAACCAGCTTGTCTCTTCCATTGTGGAGGACGATGTGGCTTTCGGGCCGGAAAACCTGGGAGTGGAGCCGGCGGAGATCCGTCTGCGGGTGGATGAGGCTCTGCGGGCGGTGAACATGTACCAGTACAGGAAAAAGGCGCCCCACCTTCTCTCAGGTGGACAGAAGCAGCGGGTGGCCATCGCCGGCGTGGCGGCCATGCGGCCGGAATGCATCATTCTCGACGAACCCACGGCCATGCTGGATCCTTTGGGGCGGAAGGAAGTGATGGATATCATCCGGAAGCTGCACGCTGAGGGGATCACGATCCTTCTGATCACGCATTTCATGGAAGAAGCCGCCCAGGCGGACCGGGTGGTCATCATGGACCGGGGAAGGCTGGCGCTTTCCGGCACGCCGGAAGAGGTCTTCTCTCATCGGGAAGAGATCCGGGATATGAGCCTGGACGTTCCGTTTGCCGTGGAGCTGGCGGATCGTCTGAGGAAGAAAGGCGCGGCGCTTCCGGAGGGGATCATCTGTGAGGAAGGGCTGGTAAACTGTTTATGCCGATTGTAATAGAAGTAAAAAATCTGACGCATATCTACGGGGCAGGCATGCCCTTTGAGACCGTGGCGCTGGACGATATCAGCTTTTCTATTGAAACGGGGGAGTTCGTGGCGCTGATCGGCCACACCGGTTCGGGGAAATCGACGCTGATCCAGCATCTGAACGGACTTTTGTCGCCTTCCTCGGGAAAGATCTTTGTGGAGGACAGGGATATTACGGAAAAGGGCGTCCGTATGTGGGATATCCGCAGAAAGATCGGCCTGGTGTTTCAGTATCCGGAGTACCAGCTTTTCGAGGAGACTGTGGCGAAAGACGTAATGTTCGGTCCGAAAAACCTGGGACTTTCGGAGGAAGAGGCGGAGGAACGGGCCCGGGCGGCCGTGGAGCTGGTGGGTCTGCCCTGGGACGAGATCAGGGAACGGTCTCCCTTCGCGCTGTCGGGGGGACAGCGGCGGCGGGTGGCCATCGCCGGCGTCATCGCCATGGAGCCGGCGGTGCTCATTCTGGATGAACCCACGGCGGGGCTGGACCCCAAGGCTCACAGCGATATTCTGCACATGGTGGAGACCATACGGGCGGAGCGGGGGATCACGATCATTCTGGTCTCGCATAATATGGAAGATGTGGCCCGTCTGGCAGACAAGGTCCTGGTCATGGACAGCGGACGGCTGGCCATGTGCGGGACGCCTGCGGAGGTCTTCTCCCGGGCGGAAGAACTGTCGGAGCTGGGGCTCTCGCTGCCTGCGCCGGCGGAGTTCATGAACCGGCTGGCCGCGGCGGCGGCAGAACGGGGAATGGAGCCGCCCCAATGCGGCGCGCTCACCGCCGATCAGGCGGAGGAGGCCGTGCTGGCCTGGCTCAGAGAGACTGGCCGCCTGTGAGCAGGCGGTGTGGGCCATTCATACAGTTGCAACGATTCGTTATAAAGAATAGATTGGAAGTAACATGCTGAGAGATATTACGCTGGGCCAGTACTATCCGGGAGAATCCTGGATCCACAGGCTGGACCCGAGGGTGAAGATTTTAGGGACGTTCGTCTATCTCATCTCCCTGTTTCTGGTGAAAGATTTCTGGGGATTCCTGTTTTCGGTGATCTGTCTGGGAGTCTGTATCAAAGTTTCCCGGGTACCGCTGAAGTTTATGCTCCGGGGACTGAAACCCATTTTTTTCATCATACTGTTTACCTTCGTCATCAATATGTTTATGACGCGGGGGACCACGCTGTGGGAACTGGGATTTCTGAAAATTACCAGGGAAGGGCTGTACAACGCCTTTTTCATGGCGGCCAGGCTGATCCTGCTGATCATCGGCTCGTCCCTGCTGACGCTGACCACAAAGCCTATCAGTCTCACAGACGGAGTGGAAAAGCTGCTCTCGCCGCTGAGGCGTTTCGGCGTACCGGCCCACGAGCTGGCCATGATGATGACCATCGCGCTGCGGTTCATACCCACGCTGCTTGAAGAGACGGACAAGATCATGAAAGCGCAGATGGCCAGGGGAGCGGATTTTGAGAGCGGAAACCTGTTCCATCGGGCTAAGAGTCTGATCCCTCTGCTGGTGCCGCTGTTTATCAGCGCTTTCCGCATCGCCACCGATCTGGCTATGGCCATGGAGGCCCGGTGTTATCGGGGAGGAGATCAGCGCACGCGCATGCACGGTATGAGGCTGGGAGGAAGGGACGCCGCGGCAGGGACGCTGCTGGCTCTCTATCTTGCCGCGATCGTCTTTCAGGCGTACGCCTGGCCGCTGATCGCCCCTGTGGTCCGGCAGGCAGTCTGACAGACGGAGACGGCGGCAGCAGGAGCCGCCCTGCGAATTTAATATGAAGCAAACCGGAAAAGTAGAGGTGACATTATACTGATCCTGTTTGGAATAAAGAAAGGAGTGTACCTTAATGAAAGAAAAAGGGACAAATTTTTTAATCCAATCAGCAGTGATCGCCGCCCTCTACGCGGCGCTTACACTGGCGCTGGCGCCGTTCTCTTACGGCGTAATGCAGGTGAGAATATCGGAGGCGCTGACGGTGCTTCCGTTTTTTACACCGGCGGCGGTGCCGGGGCTGTTCGTGGGATGTCTGCTGGCCAATATCATCGGGCCTTACGGATTGGCCGATGTGATCGGGGGCAGCCTGACAACGCTGATCGCGGCGTTCCTGTCCTACAAGCTGCGCGGCAGACCGCTGCTGGTACCCCTGCCGCCCGTGGCCGCAAACGGTCTGATCATGGGCTGCATGCTGCACTATGTCTTCGGCGTGCCAGTGGCTCTGTGGGCCTGTATTCTGGGAGTAGCCCTGGGGGAACTGATCGCCTGCTACGGGATCGGCTATCCCCTTCTGAAATATTTGACCAGGTATCCGAATATATTTAGATAGCGCGCCGCAGACCCGCGGCACAGGACGTAAACGCGTCCGGGGCGCATGGATTTGGCCTGGACCGCCGGCCGGAGCGGCCGGCGGTCCGCGCCGGAAAATGGGGGAATCGAGTATGAAAAACAGGACGCTGTTGACGCTGGTTCTTTTTCTTACGGCAGTGATGCTGTTTTTTGTCATACTGCACGGGGGAAGGGACACTCTGCTTCAGCGGGAAAATGTGCTCACCGCTTCCGCCGGATTTCCCGCTACGGAGATGGGAGAGACGATCGCGGCGGTGGACGACGAGATCATGGACCCGAAGACTCCCATTCAGCTGAAATACAGCCGTTATCCCATCACTTACGTATATTTTGTCGTCGATGAAGAGTCGATCCCTGTCTATTCATCGCCAAATAACGATAAACGTGTCGTGCGGCAGGCCGCTCAAATGGAGAAACTTTCCTATGTAGAGACCGTCACGCTGGAGCAGGACGGCGGTCAGGAAGTCTGGTATCACGTGTTCTGGTATGAGAACGGAGGGGGAGAAGTTCTGCCGGACGGCAGCGCGGAGGCGGCGGAGAAGCGCTTTGGATTTATTCCTGAGGGGAGCGCGGAAAAGCGCCGGCTGCGGGTGGATCTGATGGCGGAATATGTGAAAAAGGCAGAGACCTTCGCCTCCGAGGGCGGGATCACGCACATCTCAAATTATAAAAACGGCCACGGCAGGCCTCCCCAGTACAGGGGCGGGGATCAGGACGCACTGGGAAATCAGCGCAGCCAGAGCGCGCCGGGGTACGCGGATCCCACGGACAAAAGCGAGTTTGTCTATCTGGCCGACGGCACTCTGGTCCGGGTGTTGGAACCTGCGGTGGGGGCGGATGGAAGCCCTGTTTCCGGAGGGGAAGATCCACAGTTTCGCAAGGTGCTCAGCGCCAACGACGGAAAAACGTATTATGTTCCCCTGGCGTATCTGCCGGATACGGAAGCTCTGACAGAACTGAAGAAAGTGGTGGTCATCGACCGGAACAACCAGAACGAGGCCGCCTTTGAAAAAGTCGGCGGAACGGGCCCGGCAGACGGGACCGGACCGGAGGGTGAAGCTGCGCCAATGGACGAGAACGGGCCGGCAGACGGGTGGGTCTGCGTGTCCCACACGCTGGCCACCACGGGAAAAAGCAGCCAGTACGCTGTTCCCACGCCGCTGGGCTGCTATATGATGATGGAGAAAAGACCCCAATTTTACTACTACAAGGACGGCACCACACAGATCCAGGGCTATGCGCCCTATGTGCTGCGTTTCTGCGGCGGGGCCTACATACACGGCGTCCCCGTATCCTACGAATATAAAAACGGAAAGCGGATCACGCCGCCCATAAAGGAATTTTCACCTACCATGGGCACCGTGCCGCTTTCCCACAAGTGCGTGAGGAACTACACGTCTCACGCGGAATTTCTCAGCAGCTGGTATGAGCCGGGGAAGACCGCGGTGATCGTCATCGAATAGACGCCCGCCCGACGCAGACGGGACGCGGGATCTACGTCTCGATGCTCTCGATCTCCGGTATATCCTCCAGAAGCCCCGTCATATCCGATGTGTCGAAGAGCTTGGGACATTTGACCAGCAGCCGGACCTCCAGCACGCCGTCGCTCTGGCGGCTGATGCGCAGGCTGGTCACATCCACTCCGTGCACCGAGGATATTTTGGACACCAGGGTCTCCGCGTGTTTCGGGTCGGACGCGTGCAGCACCACCACGCCGGACACTGGTTCGCGCACCAGTCTGGTGTTTTTGTGCAGCAGGATCTGAAACAGCAGGATCAGCAGCGTGACGCCAATGCCGGTGAGGTACATGCCTGCGCCGATGGCCACGCCGATGCCCACCGTCGCCCAGAGTCCCGCGGCGGTGGTGATGCCGCTGACGCTCTGTTTATTGCGGATAAAGATAACGCCGGCGCCCAGAAAACCGATGGAAGTGACTACGCCCGCCGCGATACGGGAGGGGTCCAGACCCACGCCCGGCATGGACAGCATGTCGGCGAAACCGTATTTTGAGACGATCATCATCAGCGCGGCGCCGATGGCCACGATGAGATGAGTGCGGATCCCCGCCATCTTTAAGCGGTTTTCTCTTTCGTAACCGATGGCTGCACCGCAGATAGCCGCCAGAAACACGCGGCCGAAATATTCAAGCTGCAGCAGAACTGCCACATCGATCAGTTTCATGGTCTGCCTCCCCTCTATAAAGAATGGATTTATTTGAACAAGCCGGAAAAATTTTCTCAAAGACGCGGGACAAAAAGCCGCGCCCTCCGGAGCCTTAAAAAATTTGTTGTTATATTATATACCCTAAAACCCCGATATGCAAACGCCGCGGGGAATTTGGGGACGGGCGCCGGGACCTTAACAGGGGTGTTACGGAGAAATAAACTGTTGCGCAATGTCCCCCTTTCATATACTATATATAGGGAATGATGAAAAGGAAACAACGATAGAGAGTATGAGCGCAATGGATCAGAGGAGCTGGAAAATGAGTATTACAAAGGTTCAGAAACGGAACGGAGAGATCGTGGATTTTGATCTGGGCAAGATCAAAAATGCGATCTTTGCCGCGGCTAAAGCCGTGGGGGGACAGGATGAAGTGGAAGCCCGCAGGCTGGCGGGGCTGGTAGTATCGGTGATCGAGGAGAGTCACGGGGCCAGCATTCCTTCGGTGGAGGATATACAGGACATCGTGGAAAAGATCCTCATCGAAGAGGGACACGCAAAAACGGCGAAGGCGTACATATTGTACCGCCGCGAGCGGGAGGAGCTGCGCACATCCAACAATCTTTTCATGGACGCGGAGCAGATCATCGAGGAATATGTGTCGCTGGACGACTGGCGGGTCAATGAGAATTCCAACATGGGCTATTCGCTGCAGGGTCTGAACAATCATATCGTGGAAGGCATCACAAAGAAATACTGGCTCAATAAAATATACAGCAAAGAGCTGAGAGACGCGCATCTCCGCGGAGATCTGCACATTCACGATCTGGGCCTGCTGGCGCCCTACTGCTGCGGCTGGGATCTGGAAGCGTTTCTGCTGAAGGGATTCAAGGGAGCCAAGGGAAAGATCGAGTCTCTTCCGCCCAGGCATTTT
>Ga0129308_1003273_pt1 | contig 11928 bp, 8 predicted proteins | sample L827metagenome_FD_94440 | JGI IMG/M metagenome (GOLD analysis project Ga0129308, IMG submission 94440) | Ring-tailed lemur group fecal microbial communities from Wisconsin, USA - L827 metagenome | ecosystem: Host-associated > Mammals > Digestive system > Large intestine > Fecal | place: USA... | reverse complement strand
TTGTTTCCCGATTTCTACAATTTCGATTAATTTCGTCGGATCGTTGTCCAAGTCTACCATGTTTCCAGCTTCTTTGGCTGCCTGAGTTCCACTATTCATAGCTACACCAACATTCGCTTGGGCCAAAGCAGGAGCATCGTTGGTTCCGTCGCCCATCATGGCTACCAGTTTACCGGCACTTTGTTCTTTCTTGATGTAGTTCATTTTGTCTTCGGGTTTGGCTTCTGCGATGAAGTCATCTACACCGGCTTTTTCTGCAATGTATTTGGCCGTTAATGGGTTATCCCCGGTAACCATGACTGTTTTAACTCCCATTTTACGCAACCGTTCGAACCGTTCCTGTATTCCCGGTTTGATAACATCTTGTAATTCTATGACACCGGCAGGTTTTTCATTGACGCTAACTACAAGAGGTGTTCCTCCATTTTTTGAAATCTCTGTGATACGATTTTCCAAATCTTGTGGAATTTCGTAGCCTGCGTTTTGAGCAATTTTTCGAATAGCTTCTGCTGCCCCTTTTCTAATCCGAGTACCGTCTGCTAAATCTACACCGGAACATTTTGTTTCGGCACTGAATTTGATAAGTTTGCTACCGGTTGTATTCAAGTTATGTACTCTTAAACCCGATTCACGAGCCAGTTCTACGATAGATTTACCCTCGGGAGTTTCATCGGATAGAGACGACATCATACAAATTTCGGCAAAAGCATGATTTTCCAAACCGTTGGCGGGATAGAAATGGGTAGCTTTACGGTTTCCGATTGTAATAGTTCCTGTTTTATCCAAAAGGAGAGTATCGATATCTCCGGCAGTTTCTACTGCTTTTCCCGATTTGGTAATTACATTTGCTCTCAGAGCTCTATCCATTCCTGCTATACCGATAGCTGAAAGCAAACCTCCGATTGTCGTCGGGATAAGGCAGACAAACAACGATAAGAAAGATGCTATTGTAATAACGGTTCCTGTATAGTCGGCAAACGGTTTAAGGGTTACACATACGATTAAGAATACCAATGTGAAGCCAGCTAAAAGAATTGTCAGCGCAATTTCGTTAGGAGTTTTTTGTCTGGAAGCGCCTTCGACGAGAGCAATCATTTTGTCCAAGAAACTTTCTCCCGGTTGTTGTGTAACAAGTACTTCGATGCGATCCGAAAGGACTTTTGTTCCACCGGTCACTGAACTTTTGTCACCACCGGCTTCTCGAATTACAGGAGCACTTTCTCCGGTAATCGCACTTTCGTCGATAGAAGCCAATCCGTTTATGATTTCACCATCGGCTGGTATGGTATCACCTGCTTCACAGATAAATACATCACCTTTTTTCAGTTGAGAGCTACTTGTCGTTTTTATTTGTCCATTGACAAGTAGTTTTGCCGGAGTTTCTTCGCGGGTTTTTCTCAAACTATCGGCCTGTGCTTTGCCTCGGGCCTCAGCGATAGCTTCGGCGAAGTTGGCGAATAATAGTGTGATAAACAAGATAACAAAAACCCATGCATTGTACACGAATGAACCTTGAGCGTTGTCAAAGATGGAATAAATCATCACAAGGAACATAATGGCTGTACAAACTTCTACCGTGAACATGATGGGGTTTTTCACCATGATTCGGGGATTCAATTTAACGAATGATTGTTTTAAGCTCGTTAAAACTTGCTCTTTTTCAAACAAAGAAGCTGATTTATTATTTTTCATATCTATCGTTCTGTTATTATAAGCTGAAATGTTCTGCAATAGTACTTAATGCTTGAACCGGGAAGAATGACAGAGCTGCAACGATAAAGATGACAGCGAAGGTCATGACACCGAAAGTAATGGTATCGGTTTTTAAGGTTCCTGCACTTTCTGGTACATATTTCTTGTTGGCCAATAATCCTGCAATGGCAACTTGTCCTACGATGGGAAGGTATCGGCTGAGTATCAATACTATACCGCAAGAGTAGTTCCAGAACCATGTATTATCACCCAACCCCTCGAAACCGGAACCATTATTGGCGGCACAGGAAGTAAATTCATAAAGCATTTCGCTTAGTCCGTGGAATCCCGGGTTATTCAACCAACCGCCTTCGTTTTCGACAAAGGAAGGTGCATGGACATATAAATAGGCCGCTAAGGAGGTTCCTACTAAGATGACAAATGGGTGTAACAAGGCAACGATTGTAGCGATTTTCATTTCTCGAGCTTCTATCTTTTTGCCGAGGAATTCGGGAGTACGACCAACCATCAATCCACTGATAAATACGGCGATAATGATAAAAGTAAAGTAATTCATCCAACCTACACCTACACCACCGAACCATGTATTGATTTGCATGTTTAGCATTTCGATCATGCCGGAGAGAGGCATGGTAGAGTCATGCATACCGTTTACAGAGCCGTTGGAAGTAACGGTGGTTGTCACGCTCCAAAGCGCCGTGGCAGCAGAACCCAGTCGGACTTCTTTTCCTTCCATAGCACCGTTGTCTTGTGCTATACCCATTGCGTCGATGCGCGGGTTGCCACCTGTTTCTTGGGATACATTTATCCATACCCCGGCTAAGTAAGCAAATAGCATTACTCCGAAAATACTGTATGCTAATTTCTTTCGTTTGAGGTAAAACCCAAAAGCGAATACCATAGCCATAGGTAAAATCAATATGGCCCAACATTCTATCATATTGGTGAGATAGGTAGGATTTTCAAGAGGGTGCGATGAATTTACTCCGAAGTATCCACCTCCGTTCGTACCTAATTGTTTGATGGGAACTATCGCCGCAGTAGGACCTTGCGATACATATTGTGTTTGTCCTTCTATTGTAGTCACTTCCATCTTTCCGTCAAAGCCCATAGGGGTCCCTTCTATAATCAGTATGAATCCGATAACGAGGCAAATAGGAAGTAAAACACGGGTACAGCTCCTTACTAAGAAGTACCAGAAGTTTCCAATTGTTTTGGTCGTTTTAGCGGCCAATGCCTTCATGATACCCGCCATTGCCGCCATACCGGTTGCAGCGGTGATGAATTGGAACAGCATGATAACGAATAACTGGGTGAGATAGCTTAGCCCACTCTCTCCGCTATAATGTTGTAAGTTACAATTCACGAGGAAGCTGATACATGTGTTGAATGCCTGATGAACAGACTGTCCTAAATTGCCGTCTGGATTTAGGGGCAGTACTCCCTGAGAAACTAACAATATCATTCCCCAGAAAAACCAAAAGAGGTTTATCACGAGCAATGCTTTCAGGAATTGTTTCCAGTTCATCTCTTCTGTTGGATCGACACCTCCCAGTTTGTACATGATTTTTTCGATGGGAGTCATGAAGTCCGACCAAACTTTCTCACCTTTGAAAACCTTTGAAATGTATTTCCCGATGGGGTAGGCGAGTACGACCATCAGGACAATTTGTGCAATAACACCTAATATCTCTGTATTCATTGTGTTTAATCTTTATAAATGACTAAAACTTTTCGGGTTTTACTAATACATACATCAGATACCCGAACATAATTACGCTGATAATAAATAATGCAGTGTACATGTTAAATCTCCTTTTAATTAAATTTTTTCAAACCAGTCTATGCACTTATAGAAGAGCCAGAAACAGGCAATTCCACTGAGTATACAAACTCCAAAACCTAATGCGTCAAATTCCATGTTACATTTTTTTTAAGTGAATACTAAATTATTTTTTTTCGGTTTGGGGTATGCCAAAGTTGTGCCAATATTGTTTTTGAATATTTTAATTGGTTCATAATTAGTATTATAAATGAAAAGGGAGCATCTGGCGAACAGATACTCCCTTTTCATTTTGGTAGGGTTGTGTATTATTTTGAAAAGAATTAGAGTTTATATTCTTCTATTTTTCGATATAAAGTGGTAAGTCCTATTTTTAGAAGTTTTGCAGCTTCGGTTTTATTGCCGTTCGTATAGTCCAGTACTCGGGCGATGTGGCGTTTTTCCATAGCCGATAATTCGAAACCACTATTATTACAGCTTTTTTCCTTAAAAGCTGCATTTTGTATTTCTATGGGTAAATCTTCGGGGTGTAACTCATCATTTTCACAAACAATAAGACTTCTTTCGATAACGTTTCTGAGTTCACGCACATTGCCTTTCCATTCTTGTTGTTCGAGCATGTCGATGAATGCTTTGGAAACCGTTTTCGAGGAATGGGTCATTTTTTCGGATAAGGATTGTACAAACGCTTCGGTTAGAAGCCTAATATCTCCCGGACGTTCTCTCAAAGGCGGTAAATGTATTTGGAAAACCGACAGCCGATAAAACAAATCCTCCCTGAAATGCCCTGCATTTATTTCTTCCGGCAAGTTTCGGTTGGTTGCTGCAATAATACGAACATTTACAGATGTCGGTTTGGTTTCACCTATTTTGATATATTCTCCGGTTTCTAATACTCGAAGCAACTTGGCTTGCAATTCTATCGCCATTTCTCCGATTTCATCTAAAAATATCGTTCCGTTGTGAGCCTCTTCGAAAAGTCCCTTTTTGTCTTTCAAGGCTCCGGTAAAGGAGCCTGCTTTATGTCCGAATATTTCGCTTTCCAAGAGCTCTTTGCTAAATGCCGAACAATTTATTGCAACGAAATTTCCTTTATTTCGTTTGCTCTCGTGGTGAATCGCTTGGGCGAAAACTTCCTTTCCTGTACCGGTCTCTCCGGTTAAAAGAACCGGTACATCGGTCGATGCCACTTTTCGTGCCAACGCGATAGCTTCCAACAAAGGCTTTGACTGACCGAGAATAGAATTGAATGAATATTGCTGAAAGGTTTCTTTTTCGGGACGATTTTTTACTCCGTTAGTTCGAGCTTTTCCCATAGCCCGACTAATCAGAGGAATAATTTTGTTATTGTCGTCACCTTTGGTTATGTAGTCGAAGGCTCCGTTTTTTATGGCTTGTACCCCGTCGGGTATATTTCCGTGGGCTGTTAATAAAATGATTTCCGATTCGGGCGATATTTTTTTAATTGTTTTTATGAAATCTACACCATTCCCGTCGGGGAGAAATACATCGCATAAGACAACATTGGGAGAATACTCCATTTGTTTTACTGCCGCTTTACAGTCTCCTGCCTGTAAAACTTCATATCCTTCCAGCCCTAAAATGCGGGCTAATAACTGTCTTATCTGTGGTTCGTCGTCGATGATTAGAACCTTATTCATAATATTCTCATTCTTACTCATGCGTGCAAAGATAGGATATATTTTTGTTCCGAAAAAGCAGATACAGAAAAGGCGAGACATTGCATGTTCCCGCCTTTATAGTTTATGGAAAATTTATTAAAGAGCAATTTTAAATGTCGGACCGTACCCTTCTATGGAGATGAAATATATGCCATGAGGGAATCCTTCTATACTGAGAACCGTTGTTTCGTGTTCGGCTGAAATTTGTCGGCTCAAAATGCCTTGATCGGTATATATCGAAATCAATTTTCCCTATCGGCCTATATTGAGTTCCGATGGCGATTTGGTTGGGGTAGGGGATTATGTGGACTGTTCCTGTAAAGGGCTGTTGTCGGCAAGACGAGAATAATAAAATGATAATCAGCAGATTGAAATTTGATAAATTTTTCATGGTACTATTGTTTTTTATTTATACGGATAATTTTTTGAACGTACGTAATCGGTTATTTTCTTTTTTGAATCGAGAACAAAAATATATTTATCTTTGTACTCTTAAAAAAGGATTGTTTATGTTGCGGTTGCATACACTTTTTGTCTTTCTCTTTTTTGTATTTATTTCGGCTTATGGAGCTCAAACGTATTCTGTAAAAGGAGTGGTGACGTCTCATGCGACGGGTGAGGGATTGCCCTTTGTCAGTGTGGGTATTTGGAATACTTTGATGGGGACGATGACCGATTCTTTGGGTAATTATTTCATTGGAAATTTATCTCCGGGAATGTACCGCATACAGGTTTCTTCTGTCGGATATAAAACTTATGTCTCTCCTGAGTTTCGCATATCGTCTTATGATTATACGCTCGATATAGCGTTGGAAGAATCGCAGGTGGCTTTAAGCGAGGTAAGCGTTGTGGCCGCTCCGTTTAGAAGTTCGATAGAGAGCCCTATCGCTATGAGGGTTATCGGTGTGCAGGAAATAGAAAAAAGTCCGGGCGCAAACCGGGATATTTCGAAAGTCGTAAATTCTTTTCCCGGTGTGGCTTCGGCTTTGGGAAACGGGTACAGGAATGATTTGATGATAAGGGGTGGAGGCCCTTCGGAAAATAAGTTTTTCTTAGACGGGGTAGAGATACCTAATATCAACCATTTCAGCACACAAGGGGCATCGGGAGGACCGGTTGGGATTATCGATGCCGATCTTATCCGTGAGGTCAATTTCTATACGGGGGCTTTTCCTGTGAGTCGGGGAAATGCTTTAAGTTCTGTATTCGATTTTAAACTGCTCGATGGTACTCCCGATAAATATACTTTTAAAGGAACCGTCGGAGCTTCGGAGTTGGCTTTGACCTCGAAAGGACATATTGGGAATAAAACGACTTATATCGTTTCAGTAAGGCAGTCTTATTTGCAACTACTGTTTTCCTTGCTCGATATGCCGTTTTTGCCCCGTTATACCGATGCCCAGTTCAAGGTAAAGACCCGTTTTTCACAGGAACATGAGCTTACGGTTTTGGGATTGGGCGCGATAGACGATATGAAGTTGAACACGGAAACGGATCCCGAAGATGAATCGAAACAATATCTGTTGAACTATTTGCCTACCATTAAACAGAATACCTATACTCTGGGTGCAGTCTATAAGCATTATTCGGGCAATCATACACAGACGGTCGTGTTGAGCCGTAGTTTTATGAATAACAGTAATATTAAGTATAGGGATAATGATGAATCTTTTACCGATAATCTGACTTTGAGGCTTAAATCGGACGAGATTGAAAATCATTTGAGGTTCGAGAACAGGTCATTGGTGGGGCTGTTTGATTTGACCGCTGGATTTAATGTCGATTATGCCGTTTATAGGAATAATACGTTTCAACGTGCATTTACCGATATCCCTAAGGAAATAAGATATAAAACGGATTTGGGTTTGTTCAAATGGGGTATCTTCGCAACTTCTGGATATAAGTCGGCCGACGATCGTTTTTCGGCTTCATTTGGATTTCGTCTCGATGCTTGTAATTATTCTTCTTTGACGGATAATCCTTTCAAGCAATTTTCTCCCCGGTTGTCGCTTTCGTATAATTTGATAGGGAATTTCTTTTTGAATGGTAGCATAGGTCGGTTTTATCAGCTACCGGCATATACGACAATGGGGTATCAAGAGGATAATGTTTTGATAAATAAATCGAGATTGAAATATATTTGTTCCGACCAAGCTGTCGTTGGAGTGGAGTATTATATCAACAAGTGGGCACGTTTGACGGTTGAAGGGTTTTATAAAAAATATACTCATTCACCGTTGTCTCTAAGGGATAGTATTCCATTGGCCTGTAAGGGGACGGACTACGGTGTGTCGGGTAATGAGGCGGCAAGCTCGACTGCGCGAGGCAGAGCCTATGGTTTGGAAGTGATGCTCCGTTGGTTTGGTATGGGACGGTTTACGGCATTGGCTTCTTATACATGGTATCGTAGTCAGTTCGAGGATCCGGCAACCGGGATTTATATACCGTCGGCATGGGATTATCGTCATCTTTTTACTTTGTCCGGGACGTATAAGTTACCTAAAAACTGGGATATAGGATTGAAATTCAGGTTGATGGGAGGGGCTCCATATACTCCTTATGATGAGTATACTTCGTCTCTTGTTCCGGCGTGGGATGCCACGGCTAGACCTTATTATGATTATGACCGGTATAATACAGGACGTTTGAAAACTTTCTATGAGGCTGATATCAGAGTGGATAAGTCGTTTTATTTCAAAGGTGTGATGTTGGGATTTTATGTAGATTTACAGAATGTGCTGAATTTTAAATACGATAATCCTCCGGTATTGATAAGCACGGGCGAAAAATATGTGGATAATGACGGGACAGAACGGTATCGCATGAAATACATCGCCCAACAAAGCGGAGTGATTCTGCCGACATTGGGAATTACCGTGGAGTTTTAAGAAACTGTTTTAATTTTTGTAGATAGATATTTTGTGCGATGATCTTAATCTGGCATAAAAAACTCAATGCGGCTTCGAAGTTATTTTTTCACTTGTTTCGATCTGCGGTTCTTATAGATTATGTCTGAAATTTTTTCATCGAATGATGTTCCGGTATGTTGCATGAAACGAACATGTATCGGAAGAAAATAGAGCGCTTTTTTTATTGCGTCATCGAATGGGACCGATCGTAGTCTCGCTGCATCTTTTTCTGTGGTGATGATGTATTTTTTCTCTCCTTTCAAGGCCAAAAACCGTGTCGTTATATCGTTCAGATCGTTCGAAGTAAAGTTATGATGATCGGGATAAAGTAGCTTTTCTCGCAGGTCGTGAAAATGAGAGATGTATTGCAGCATGGGAGCCGGGTTGGCGATTCCGGTTACTACCATCAATCCGTCTTTTCTCGATATATCTTTTAGCGATATTTCTCCTATGGCAGTATCGGGGAATACTGCTTGCAGATGACCGTAAGAAAGAGTGGAGAAATATAGATTTTGGTAGGGAAACAGGTGTAACCAACGAGATATAATATTATATTCAATAGGTTTCATATCTATTGGACACTTGGTTACGATGACCATATTGGCTCTCGATAATTCGTGTCGAGATTCACGTAACCGTCCCGCCGGTAATAGTTTGTCGAGATGTAAAGCTCTATTGTAGTCGGTCAGTACTATCGAGGACAATGGCGTAACATAGCGATGTTGGAAAGCATCGTCGAGTAGAATCACATCGATGTCGGGTATTTGTTTTTTTAATTGTTTGATACCTCGACGGCGATTGGCATCTACTGCGACGGTTATATTGGGGTATTTTCTTTTTATCTGGTAAGGTTCGTCTCCTATTTCACGGGCGGTAGACTTGTCATCGGCCAATATGAATCCTCTGTTTTTTCGTTTGTATCCTCTGCTGAGTACGGCAATATGATATTTATGACCGAGTAATTCGATCAGGTATTCGATGTGAGGCGTTTTGCCTGTTCCTCCTACGGCAAGGTTACCTACTGATATGACGGGTATGTCAAACTCTTCGGCCGGGAGAATGCCCCAGTCGAAGAGTTTGTTTCTAATCTCTACTCCGAGTCCATATAGCCAACTGACCGGAATGAGCCAATGGTTTATCTTAACCGATTTTCCGTACATAAGACTTAGTAGAGCTCAATGTCTTCCATACGGTATTGTACGGGATCTATATTTTGACATTGCTCCAACGCTTTGAAATATTTATAATTTTCACCTAAATAAGAAGCGGCTATTTTTGAGCGAACATTCATTCCCAGCTCGTCCATTAATTGTTCCATAGCCGTTTTTTGTTTTGGATAAGCACTTGTTTTATATTTGTCGAGTTTGGCTTTTTGAGCAACCCATTCGATAGCAGCATCCAAATCTCCCAATTCATCGACCAGACCTATTTCGAGGGCTGTTGCACCGTCCCATACACGACCTTCGGCGATTTTTTTGATCGCCTCGATACTCATGCCACGGCCTTCGGCGCAACGAGTGGTGAATAATTCGTAGCCTCGTTCGATGTATTGTTGCATTTGCCGATGTTCATCGGTTGTCATAGCCCGGCTTACCGAGGGGAAATTACCATATTTATTGGTTTGTATGCCGTCGAATGTAAGGCCTAATTTACCAGTCAATAAACCTTTATAGTTAGGGATTAGGCCATAAATGCCGATCGAGCCTGTCAATGTAGTGGGATTTGCAAAGATACGGTCGGCATTGCAAGAGATGTAATATCCACCCGATGCAGCGACATCGCCCATCGATACGGCTACTGGTTTTCCGGCAGCTTTAATAGCTTCGATAGCAGCCCATACTTGTTCCGAACCATAAGCACTTCCACCCGGAGAATTAACCCGGAGAACAACTGCTTTTACGTTTTTATCGTTTTGTATTTTGGTTAAATCTTCGACCAGCTTGGCGGTGTTCACTCCGTTGGTTTCACCCATATCGATGCCTCCCTCGGCATAGACGATAGCAATTTCGTCTTTGGCTTTATTTGGGGCTTGCTTGATCGATGCTACTTCGTTGATTGATGCGAAGATTAAATCATCGTCTTTATCTATTCCCACTTTGGCTTTCAGAAATTCGTTCATTTGAGGACGGTACATTAACGTATCGACCAATCCTTTGGCAATTAATTCTTTGGCATCGACTGTCACCAATAGAGTGTCGGCCAGATTGTTCAGCTGGTCCACCGATATGTCTCGGTCTTGCGAAAGTTGTTCGAGAAGATGATTCCAAATAGGAGTCATGTAGGCCATCGTCTGCTCGCGGTTCGCTTCACTCATTTGCGTGTTGATATAAGGTTCTACCGCCGATTTGTATGTTCCTACTTTTAGGACTTGGACTTCGATACCCAATTTATCGTAAAGCCCTTTTACAAACATTATTTGACTTGCCAGCCCTCTGAAATCGATAGCTCCTACCGGATTTAGAACGACACTGTCGGCTATCGCACTCAGTAGATATTCGCGTTGTGTGTAGTCGTCGGCATAAGCATAGATGAATTTATCGCTCTCTTTGAAATCTTTCAGAGCCCGGTGTATGCGGTCGAGAGTGGCAACACCGAGGGAAGAGCCGTTAGCATCGATGTATATGCCGGCAATGTTTGGGTTTGTCTTGGCTGTTTTTATAGCTTTAATGATGTTGTCAAGACCGTCTGTTTTTTGTTGGTTCCCAAACAAAACACTCATGAAATCTTCTTGGCTACGGTCGGTAACGATACCTAAATCCAATTTCATGATAGTGTTTGGTTTCGCTGTGTATTCGGTTTCTGTCGAAACCGCCATTCCGGTTAATGCGGCGATGGACAATAAGGTTAATAATATTCCTGCAATCATTACGCCTAATACGCAGGCGAATGTCGTGGTGAAAAATTTTTTCATTGTTCCTTGTTTTTATTTATTGTTTGTTTCATTCTATTTTTACAAAGATAGATTTTTTGTGAATAAAAAGGATTGTAACTGGTTTATCTTTCATTCTTAATATGGTGCAAACATACATATAAAATTTTAATTCAAAAAGAAAATCAATAAATAATTATCGTTTTTCGATAAAATCTATATATTATACTTTGCTCTTGGGTATTTATTTTGATTGATATTTATGAATTTTTATTTGTACTGGTTTGATTATTAGTGAAATATATCCTTTTTATTGATTCTTCGATGATTGTTCCGCAGAGTGATATGTGCCACGAGATTGGAGAAAGATAGATTTTTGGGGGCGGTGACATTTCTCTTTATATTCAAGAATCAGTATCTTCGTAATGAAAAAAAGTATAAGCACAATGATAATAAGGTTTGCAGAAGAAAAGGATATAGAGCAGATAAACAAACTTTTGGTTCAAGTGAATAGTATTCATCATCGAGGACGCCCCGATTTATTTAAATCCGGGAAGAAAAAATATACAGATGAAGAATTAAGAAAAATTATGTCCGATTGCGATACCCCGGTTTTGGTAGCGGCAGATGATAAAGATAGAGTATTGGGATATGCGTTTTGTATTTTTCAGCAACATCGGGATAGTCATATCCTCACGGATATAAAGACTCTGTATATCGACGATTTGTGTGTCGATGAAGGCCAACGGGGCAATGGTGTGGGTAAAGTGATTTATGATGCGGTGGTTCGGTTGGCTAAGGAACAAGGGTGTTACAATGTCACTTTAAATGTATGGTGTTGCAACGAATCGGCTATGACGTTTTATGAAAAATGTGGTTTAAAACCGCAAAAAGTAGGAATGGAGATGATTTTGTAGGTCAACCTCTGTCGTTTTTGTCTCATGAAGAAGGTTAAAGGAAGCGATTTTTTCT
>Ga0129308_1003271_pt1 | contig 11948 bp, 10 predicted proteins | sample L827metagenome_FD_94440 | JGI IMG/M metagenome (GOLD analysis project Ga0129308, IMG submission 94440) | Ring-tailed lemur group fecal microbial communities from Wisconsin, USA - L827 metagenome | ecosystem: Host-associated > Mammals > Digestive system > Large intestine > Fecal | place: USA... | reverse complement strand
TAGATGAATTTGTAGCATTACAAAAACATAAACAATGTTATTTTAGTTATGCTGAAAGAAAATCATTATTAGAAGCTATGAGATATGTTGATCTTGTTATTCCAGAAGAACAATGGGAACAAAAATTAGAAGATTGTAAGCAATATCATATTGATACCTTTGTCATGGGAGATGACTGGAAAGGAAAATTTGATTATTTAGAAAAAGAGGGTATTGAGGTTATCTATCTTCCAAGAACACCAGAAATTTCTACAACAAGAATAAAAAGTGATTTACATGAGGAACAGTAGTGTTCCTTTTTTGTTCCATTAAAAGTTTTCACATGATACATTTTTACAATACTTGCCATTTTTAATTATTTTTGATATGATTTTTTAAGCGAGGGATATGAACATGATTGAATTTGTGGAAAAAAATAAAAAGATTATTGGTATTATAGTTGGTATTTGTATTGTAGTTATAGTATTTTTAATGTATTGGTTTCGAAATCCATTTGTCAATGAATATAAGATAGAGGCTGGGGATGAAATAAAAATATCAGATTTATTGAAAGATGAGTCAGCAAGAAATCCTAAAATTATAACATCATTAGATGAAACAATTATAAATAAGGTTGGATTACATGAAATAAAAGCAAAAGCAAACGATAGAGAATTTACTATTAAAATTAATGTAGAAGATACGATTCCTCCTAAAGTTACAACTCAAACTTATCATTATTTTATAGGTGATAAATTTAATGCTTCACATTTTATAAAAGAAGTGATTGATATGACAAAAGTAACAGCAACAATGGAGGATCAAGTTGATTTATCTAAAGAAGGAAGTCACAAAGTGACAGTCATATTTTCTGATGAAGGAAATAATCAAGTTAAAAAGAACGTAAAATTGATTGTGAAGAAGGATACAGAAGCTCCTATTATTACGGCTCCTCATTCTATTACAGTTATTAAAGGTGATACAGTATTGTATAAAAAAGATGTTAAAGTTAATGATAATAGAGATGGTGAGATAACTGATTATGATATTGATAGTAGTAAGGTCAATTTATCAAAAGTTGGTTCTTATTATGTTACTTATAGTGCTAAAGATAAAGCAGGAAATAAGAATTCAAAAAAAGTATTAATCGTAGTTACTTCAAAGGAAGCAGCGCAAGCTAAGCAAGAAGCTCAAAAGTATGCAAAAAATATTTTGAAAAAAATTATTAATGACTCAATGAACAATGCTCAAAAATTAAAAGCAATTTATAATTATGTTAGGGAAAACTACAAATATACAGCACAACACGAAGGAACTATAGATGACTATTACATAGATGCACTAAATGGTTTTAAAACTGGAAGAGGCGATTGTTATGTAGTCAATGCTATGGCAAGATTTTTATTAGATGAGGTAGGAATTGAATCGTATGGTTTAGTTCTACATGGAAGTGACATGAATCATATTTCATTTATGGTTAATTTAGGTGATGGATGGTATCATTATTGTGCTTTTAAGAAAAAATCAGGAATTCAGATTTTTAAATGGACGGATCAACAAATGATAGATCATTATGCATTTTGTGGTATAAAAAGTATTCCGTCAACTGTTCCTAAAACACCAACCAAGTAATGAATGTTAAGAGTTTTAAAAATATAAAAGATATGATAGGTCATGATTTTTATAAACGACAAATTATGATCTATTTTTTGTTTTATATTTTATATATTTTTAAATACAGATATTAATTATTTTTCACATATTTTCCATATTATCGTTTTATAATAAGGAACGGAAGGTGATAAATATGTTGAAAAAAGGAAGTTATATTTTAATTATAATTTGTTCAATTATATGTATGACACTCGGTTATGTATATTTTAAACCTAGTGAAAAGAAAACAGAAGAAAAAGAAATAGTAAGAAATGAAGTTTTGGCATCTTCATTAAAAATTTTAAATAAAAATAAAACACTTGAATATGGAGAAACATTAACTCTTGATGTTACAGGAACGTATGATAAAAAAGTGACTTATCAATCTAATCACACTGATATAGCGACTGTTGATGAAAATGGTGTTATTCATACAAAACGTCCCGGTAAAGTAAAAATTACTGTTTCTTCTTCACAAGATGATAAGGATTCAATGAATTTAACAATTACGAATAATAAGGGTTTTATTACCGAAAAACAGTTACAAGAAATAGATTTAAACGGTTATGATAATTTAATGATCGTTGCTCATCCTGATGATGAAACATTATGGGGTGGAGCACATCTTTTACAAGGAAAATGGTTTGTTGTATGTTTGACGAATAAAAATAATAAAGTTAGAAAAAAAGAATTTGAAAATATTATTGATTATTCAAATAATAGAGGCTTAATACTTTCATATCCAGATAAAATGAATAATAAAAAAGACGATTGGAGTTATGTAAAAAAAGGTATAGATAAAGATATTTCAACGTTATTGAAATATAAGAAGTGGAAAAAAATTGTTACTCATAATCCTGATGGTGAATATGGACATATCCACCATAAAATGACTGATCAAATGGTAACAAAAGAAACTAAAAACAATAAAGTTTTTAATAAACTATATTATTTTGGGAAATACTATAGTAAATCTAATAAATCAAAAAATCATGGAAAAAAAATAAGCAGTAATTTATTAAATAAAAAGAACCAAATGATTAATATGTTTCCATCACAAATGAAAGCAATCAATAAATATTGGACACAAATGATTCCATATGAGAATTGGGTCAAAGCTTCAAATTGGTAAAATATGAGGGAGGGGTCATTTTGTTGAAGAGTATTATTATGAAGTTTAAATCACGAGAAGTGATTTCGTATATTGTAGTAGGAGTTTGTACAACGGCTGTTAATTTTATCGTATTTACAGTTTTTTGTAAAATTTTAAAAGTAGATGTCACAATAAGTAATATTATTTCTGTTATAACATCTATACTATTTGCATATGTCACCAATAAGATTTTTGTATTTAAAAGTCATTGTAAAAACATAAAAGAATTAATTGAAGAATGCATGAAGTTTATTTCAGCAAGACTTTTAACTATGGTCATTGAAGTTGGAGGAGTTTATTTATTAGTTAACATTCTTGGACAAGAAGAACTTCTTGGTAAATTAGAAACTCAATTTATCGTTTTAGTTGGTAATTATTTAATCAGTAAATTTATAGTTTTTAAAAATAACTGATTATAGGAGGTTTGTTTTGTATGAAATTATCATTAATTGTTCCATGTTTTAATGAAGAAGGGAATATAGAATTATTTTATAAAGAGGTAAAAAAATATTTTGAGAATAAGATTTCATCTTATGAAATTATATTTGTCAATGATGGGAGTCAGGATAGTACTTCCCAAAAATTATTACAGTTGCATCGTTCACATCCAAAAAATACAAAAATTATTCAATTTTCTAGAAATTTTGGTAAAGAAGCTGCAATATTAGCTGGGTTAGAAAAATCAAGTGGTGACTATGTGTCTATTATTGATGCTGATCTACAACAATCACCCAAATATGTTGTTGATATGGTTGATTTTTTAGATGAGCATCAAGAATACGATAGTGTTGCTGCATATCAAAAAGTACGAAAAGAAAGTAAAATGATGACTTGGTTTAAAGATACTTTTTATAATGTTATTAATAAAATGACAGAAGTAGAAATTTCTCATTCTGCTAGTGATTTTAGAACTTTAAGAAGAAATGTTGTCGAAACAATTATTGGTTTGCCTGAGAGGTGTAGATTTTCAAAAGGAATATTTGCCTGGGTAGGATATAATACATATTTGATGCCTTATATTGTTGATGAAAGAGCAAGTGGAGAATCAAAATGGAACTTCTTCAAATTATTTTCTTATGCGATGGACGGAATCATTGCTTTTTCAACGAAACCATTAGTATTATCAGTAATATTAGGAATGATCATTAGTCTTATTTCAGTAATTATGTTTATCTACATATTTATAAAAAAATTTATATTTCTATATAATATTTCTAGTCTTTTAATACTAATTTCACTTATTTTATTTGTGTCTGGTATTCAATTATTTGCAGTTGGTATTTTGGGACAATATCTAGCGAAAATTTATACTGAAGCTAAGCACAGACCTATATATATTATAAAAGATTATTATGATGGGGAGGAATATGATGGATAATTTTGTCAATTGGTATCATAGTCACAAAAAGAGAAATAATTACATTACATATTCTTTATTATTTATCATAACATCAATTATTATCTTTTCTGTTTTCTTTTTCAGTCATAAATCTTTTGTGTGGGCAAAATCTCCTTATGATGGACTTGATCAACATTTTACCTCACTCATGTATTATGGGGAATATTTAAGAAATATCTTCAAAACTATTTTTGTTGATCATAGTTTCAATGTTCCTTTATGGGATTTTTCAATTGGTTATGGTGCAGATATTATAACAGCCTTTCATTATTATGCATTAGGAGATCCATTAACTTTATTATCAGCTTTTGTTCCTATGCAATATAGTGAATACCTATATACTTTTCTAATTTTATTAAGATTTTATTTAACGGGTGTTGCTTTTATTGCTTATTGTCATTATATGGATAAAAAATCATATTCTACAATTATTGGAGCTTTATCTTATGCTTTTTGTGGTTTTTCAGTTTATGCTGGCATAAGACATCCCTATTTTATTAATCCAATGATTTATTTGCCTTTTCTTTTGATTGGAATAGAAAAAATATATCAAAAAAAATCACCAGTATTTTTTATACTTATGATTTTTATTTCTGCGATAAGTAATTTTTATTTCTTTTATATGATGTGTGTGATTATTTTCATTTATGCTGTTTTCCGTTTTTTTCATTATTACGATAAAGATTATTTAAGAAATATCAGTCAAAATCTTTTTAAATTTATTGGTTTTTATCTCATTGGAGTAGGAATGTCAGCAATCATCTTCATTCCTGTTGTTTTGATGTTTTTTAATACGGCAAGGAGCCAAGATAGTACAATCATTCCTATGTTTTATTCTGTAGGATATTATGCAAAATTATTTTTTTCTTTTTTTGCAGAGAGTTCGAATAGTTCATGGACTTTTACAGCATTTAATGTTCTTTCCTTCTTTAGTCTTATTTTGATGGTTTTACATTGGAAAGAAAATAAACCTTTATTTATAGGGTATCTTTTATTAACAATCTTTTTATGTTTCCCAATCTTTGGAAGTTTGTTTAATGGCTTTTCATATATTTCTAATCGTTGGTGTTTTGCTTATGCATTTTTGGTGTCTTATATTATTGTTTATCAATTGCCATCACTTATACATATTCAAAAAAAAGAATATCGTATTTTATGGGGATTGTATTTTATTGAATGGATTGTCATCATATTGGTCAAAGAACTTTTCAGTTACAGTATGATAACTTCATTGATTTTGATAGGTATAATCTTATTGTTATTATTACTTAAAGATAAAATAAACACAAATAAATTAATTATCTCTGTTTGTGCTATTTCAATATTAAGCGTACAATGTAATGCAATCTATAAATATGCTCCAATAGGAAGAAATTATATTAAAGAGTTTTTAAAAGCTAATCAGGCATATGAGAAAGTGACTGATAATGGTCAAAGTTTATTGCTTGATTTGAATGATAATGAATTTTATCGTTTTGATAAATCTGTTACAAAAAAATATAATTTTCAAAATTCAAGTGTTATTTCAAGAACACATCCAATAGGTTTTTATTTTAGTTTGGGGAATGGCTATGTTACAAATTATTTTACTGAAATGAAGAATTTGAATATATTGAGTTCATTATATAGAGGTTTAGATTATCGTTCTCCACTGTTAGCATTGTCGTCAACAAAATATTTATTAGTTGAAAAGAAAAACAAACATAAGATGATTCCATATGGATTTGAGAAAATTGCTAATGCAGGTGATGAAAATTTTGACATTTATTATAATCAAAATTATTTACCATTAGGGTATACTTATGATTCACAAATTTCAAGAAATGAATATGATCAAATGCATCCATTAGATAAACAAAAAGCTTTACTAGATCATGTTGTTGTTGAAAATGATATTGCTTTACCAAAACAAAAAGAAAAATCATCAGTTTCATTACAGGATTATAAAATGAGTTATGATAAAAACATACAGATAAAGAAAGGTATTATTAAAGTTAAAAAAGCAAAATCTTCAATAAAGTTATCTTTTAATATTAACAGTGATCAAGATGTTTATCTTTATATGAAAGATTTGATGATTAAACAGCAGGAAACTCGCATACTTACTAAAACTTCAATTCAATTGAAATTGAAAGATTTTCAAAATAGTTTTTCTTTATATTCACCTTATGCTAGTCGTTATCATGGTGAAAAGGATTATTTGAGTCATATTGGTTATTTAAAAAAAGGTAAATATACATTAACAATCACTTTCGAAGATAAAGGATCATATGAATATAGCAATATTCAAATATTAGGTCAAAAACTAGACGATTTAAAGAAAAAAGTGAATAATTTAAAAGAAGATATTTTGACCAATGAAAAGTTTGAGAATAATATGGTCAGTGGAGATATTTCTCTTAATAAAGAAAAATTCTTATGTTTATCAATTCCGTATTCAAAAGGTTGGAGTGCCTTTGTTGATGGTAAGGAAGTTGAATTACAGCAAGCTAATACAATGTATATGGGTATGATGTTGGATAAAGGAAAACATCATATTGAATTAAAATATACGACACCTGGCTTAAAAATAGGAAGTTATATTTCTATAGCAAGTATAATAGCTTTTATTGTAATATGTATGATTTATAACAGAAAGGGATCTATCATTAAATAGGTTCCTTTATTTATTTCTTTTACTTTTTATAAAAAAATGTGTATAATAATGAAAAGATATAAGGAGAAAGTGATGAATAGTTTAGAAATAAAAAATAAAGCTGATATATTATATCAAAAAAATAAAGAACAAATGATTCCTCATTTTTTCTTTGTAGGTTATATAAGTCTATTAGCACAATATTTACAGAGTGGTTTTTTCTCATTTTTTGTATCAATATTTTTATGCTCGATAGCTCACGGATATGTTAAATGTGCTATGAAATTAGTTAATGGTGACGATCCTAAATTAACAATTAATGATAGCATGGTTGGGATATTAGAATTTACACGTGTTTTTCCAGTTTATTTTGTGAGAAAAGTTTTGATTATAGGAATTGTTGGGTTATCCATTTTACCTACGATATTATCATTTACATATATTTCCCCGTTATTTACATGGGATTGGATTTCTATGGCAGGAAATAGTTTGATTCGTGCTGAATTATTTATTCCTGATAAGAATATTGTTTTACCTTTAATGCAAAATATGCCGTTATTGACCAATTTAATATTGAGTTCAATACTATACTTATTACTGAATGCTTTTTTTTCTTTTATGCCATATATTATGGAAGAGGAAGAATTCAGTTGGAACGAAGCACTTGTTAGATCTTTTAAGATGATGAAGGGCAGACTATGGCGAATGCTTCAACTTTATACAGTTTACGCCCCAAGATATATCATTTATTGGTTGTTTGTTGGCAGCATTGCATTGCTTTTAGGAGATATAAATGAAGTATTGATGCTTATTTGTTTAGTAACTTCATTATTTATATATATTGATGTTATAAAAGGTAGAATAGAAATTGCTAAATATATGTTATATAAAGATTTTATTAGGGAGGAACATGAAGATGAGTAGAGATATATCAAATATCAAAACAGTTATGATAAAAGTTGGTTCCTCATCATTATGTGATAACAGCGGACAACTTAACAAAGAAAAAATATTAAACTTAGCCTTGCAAATAGCAAAATTAAAAAAGATGGGCTATTCTTTAGTTTTAGTGTCTTCAGGAGCTATTGCTGCAGGAATGGGACTTCTTAATTTAGAAAAAAAACCTACGACCATACCTCAAAAACAGGCTTTAGCAGCGATAGGGCAAGCACATTTAATGCAAATTTATGAAGAAATATTCGAATTATTTCAATTAAAATGTGCACAAGTCTTATTAAATCATGGTGATTTTGATGATCGTAAACGTTTAATGAATTTATGTAATACAATTCATGCATTATTGAGCTATGATGTTATACCAATTATTAATGAAAATGATGCATTAGCTGTCGATGAAATTAAAGTAGGAGATAATGATACTTTAGCTGCCTTGATGGTACCTGTTGTCAATGCTGATTTACTCGTGTTGGTTTCAGATATTGATGGGTTGTATACAAAAAATCCCAAAATATATGATGATGCTCAATTATTAGATTTTGTTGATGGTGTTGATGCTTCAATTGAAGCAATGGCTGGTGGTACATCTTCATCATTAGGAACTGGTGGTATGGCGACAAAAATCAAGGCTGCGAAAATTGTGAATGATTATGGCAAACATTTGGTAATTGTTAATGGTTCTAAAGATAATTGTTTGATTGATATTTTTAACGATAAACAAAATGGAACATGGTTCAATGGTAAAGTAAACTATTTAAAATCAAGAGATCATTGGTTAGCATATAGAGCAAATGTTAAAGGTAAAATCATTATAGATGAAGGAGCAAGGCAAGCTTTAGTTGTATCAAGAAAAAGTTTACTTCCTTCGGGAATTATTCAAGTAGAAGGTCAATTTTTAATGGGACAAGTTGTTTCTATTGAAACAAAATCAAATATTATCGGTAAGGGAATCGTTAATTATTCAAGTGATGAGATTAAATTGATTATGGGGCTAAATACAGATAAAATAGAAGAAGTTTTACATTATAAAGATTATGATGAAATTATCCATGCAAATAACATGGTATTAAAGAGGTGAAATCATGAATTTAGAATTAGAAAAAATACTAAAAAAAGCTAAAAATGCATCTAGGGAAATGATGCTAGTTTCTACTGATAAGAAAAATGAGGCATTAATCAATATTTCAGAAGCGCTTAATGAAAATGTGGAATATATTTTACAAGAAAATCAGAAAGATATGGAAAATGCTGAAATTAATCATATGAGTGAAGCAATGAAAGATAGGTTATTATTAACGAAAGAAAGAATTCAGGCAATCGCAAATGATGTATTAAAATTAGTTGATTTAAATGATCCTATAGGAGAAATCATTAGGGATATTTATCGACCTAATGGTCTTCATATTCAACAAGTCAGAGTACCGATAGGAGTTTTTGGTATTATTTATGAATCAAGACCAAATGTTACTGTTGATATTGCTTGTTTGTGTTTAAAATCAAGTAATGTTTGTGTGTTAAAAGGTGGAAAAGAAGCAATTTATTCTAATAAAGCTTTAGCTTCTATTATTAATCAGGCTATTGCTAATGTTTTACCTGAAAATGTTGTTAATCTTATTGAAAATAATGATAGATCAATAGTGACAGAATTGATTCAAGCTAATGATTATATTGATGTTGCAGTTCCTAGAGGCGGAGCTGGACTTATTCAACATGTAGTCAAAAATGCAACTGTTCCTGTTATTGAAACAGGTGCAGGAAATTGTCACTTATATATTGATAAAGATGCTGATATGAAGAAAGCTATTGATATAAGTGTGAACGCAAAAATACAAAGACCTTCTGTTTGTAATGCTATAGAAACAATATTAGTGCATAAAGATATTGCTGATAAATATTTAGTGGAACTTATTAAGGTTTTTCAAAAGGTAGAAATTCGTGGTGATGAAAATGTTCAAAAAATTATTTCTTGTAAACCTGCTACAAATGAGGATTATGCAACAGAGTACGATGATTATATAGTTGCAATTAAAATCGTAAATTCTGTTGATGAAGCTATTGAACATATATATCAATATTCTACTAAACATTCTGAAGCAATTGTTACCGAAAATCAATCAATAGCTGATTATTTTCTTTCAGCTTTAGATTCTTCTTGTGTGTATCATAATGCATCTACGAGATTTAGTGATGGAGGAGAATTTGGTTTCGGGGCTGAGTTAGGTATTAGCACTCAAAAATTACATGCTCGAGGACCTTTAGGACTCAGAGAAATGACATCTTTTCAATATCGTATAAAAGGAAATGGACAAATCAGGAAATAAATGTTTAAAATTTTGATTTTTACTCATAATAATAAAGAGGTGAAATCATGACATTTTATATTGATAAAAAAACAAAGGAATTATTCTTATCATGCAACGAAATTAATGAACCTGATTTATCTATTTTAAAAGAGGAAAAAGAAGAAACATTACATGAAAAACATTTACCAAAAGTAGAAATTGAAAATAATCATGTCAAAGTAAAAGTTGGCGATATTATGCATCCAATGACTCAAGAACATTATATTTCTTTGATTTTTTTAGAAACAGAATCCGGTGGTCAAATCAAACATTTAACTTATACTGATAAACCCATTGCTTGTTTTGAACTTGCTGTTGATGATAAAGTTAAGGCTGTTTATGAGTACTGTACATTGCATGGACTATGGAAAATTAATATTTAAAAATCCCAAAGCATTAAGCATTGGGATTTTTTTCCATATATTTATTGATGTAATCAACAATTCGTTCTGTACTTAGACCATCTTGATATTCAAAAAATTGATTTTTTAGTTTATTGATTTCAGTTAGATATTTATTAATATGAGGTATTTCTTCTATTATTTCTTCTTCATTATTACACATAGGTAAATTTAAATTTTGAATATCGACAAAAACTCCCAAGTCTTTTTTATATTCAAAATAATCAGGTGTAAAAAATATAATCGGTTTATCAAGAATCATATAATCAAAAACAATAGAAGAGTAATCCGAAATAAGTATATCACTAATTGTAAACAATTCATGTGTATCTTCATGATTCATATTGATAATACAGGGATGATCATCGAGTAAATAATTTCCCACTAATGGATGAAATTTATAAATTATTACATATTCATCAGTAAGCTTTTCCAGAACTTTCTTTGCATCAAAATTAATCTGGTAGAATCCTTTATAAATATTTCCTCTAAAGGTTGGGGCATATAGAATGATTTTTTTATTTTGTAATTGAGGATATTTAGATAATAAATACTTACGTTTATTTATACACCATTGTTTGTTAAATAATTCATCAGTACGAGGTAACCCAATAGGAAGAACATCACTTTTTTTTACTGAAAAAGCTTGACTATAGGCTTCTTTCCAAAATGGTGATGTTGCAAGAACAGTATTGTAATTTGCAATTGGATACTCTCGTTTAATAACATTCCCAAATTTTTTGATAGCACCGCATGCGTGCCACAATTGAATGACATGAATTTCTTTTCTCTTGAAATGGGAAACAACGTAATTATTGTCATGAAGAATGACGATTTTTGATGTATTAACCAAGTATAGTTGTTTTAAGCAATTAAAAAAATATTTCATTTGAGAAATCAAACTTTTTTGATAGTGAATTAAACATAATTTAATATCATATTGATGTTTGATTTGATCATAAATCAATTTCATGTCAGATGTTAATTTATCATTCTCTAATGATATAAAAGTAATTCTATTCTGTTTGATCTTAAAAAAAGAAATAAAAAACATTTCTATTTTTAATACTATATTTAAAATTATTTTTTGAATACCCATGATAAAACTCCTTTAGGCAATTCTAACATTTATTTTATCATTGAACAAGTTTTTTATATTTTTTCTTGTAACGTTTTCTATCAAAAAATGAATAAAATAGTAAAGAGATTTCTCTTGCTGATGAGAACGAGAAATCTCTTTTTGCTGAAAGCAGAGAATTTTTAGTGATCTAAAAATTTTTCTAATTCTTCTTTATTGTCTATGGTTAATATCTTTACTGTCAACTCCTCTATTTTCTCTTGTGAGCAGTTCTTGATTTTTTGAATGATTTCATTTGACATTGGTCCTAATTTTGTATTTAATACTTTGATAATTGTCTTTATGCTTCCT
>Ga0129308_1003269_pt1 | contig 11957 bp, 17 predicted proteins | sample L827metagenome_FD_94440 | JGI IMG/M metagenome (GOLD analysis project Ga0129308, IMG submission 94440) | Ring-tailed lemur group fecal microbial communities from Wisconsin, USA - L827 metagenome | ecosystem: Host-associated > Mammals > Digestive system > Large intestine > Fecal | place: USA... | reverse complement strand
CCTTGACGGCTCCGGCTTCGCCGTGGTACGGTATCGACACAGGGCAAGGTGATACCTTGCCCCGCAGGTTAAACCGGAATCGTCTGGCGGTTTTGCCTTTACACAAAATTTTCGGCGCTACCAATCAATCTGTACATCAATTCCTGCGGCGGCTCCGTTGTTGAAGGCTATGGAATATACGCTCAGCTTAAACGACATCCGGCGCAGAAAACTGTATATGTGGATGGATTTGCGAATTCCATCGCATCCATTATTGCCATGTGCGGAGATAAAATTATCATGCGCGTCAATAGCATGATGGGCATTCATAACATGATGGATGCTTGCTTTGGCAACGCGGCGGAGCACCGAAAATGTGCAGCGGACCTTGACCGCATGATGGAGGGAAATCGGCAGATCTACCTTGAACGCTCCGGCGGGAAGATCACGCTTGAAAAGCTCACTGAGCTTTTGGACGCCGAGACGATGCTTACTGCAGAAGAATGCCTGGAATATGGCCTGTGCGATGTGGTGGAAGGTGCTGTAAGCGATCCGGAGCAGATGACACAGATGATGCAGCGCATCAATTTCAGCCTCACAGCGCAGATGCAGTATTACAAAAGTTTGCGGCAGGCATGGCGTGACGCGTTTGAACCGGCGCCACCACATGAGCCGCCCGCAGGCAAGGAACCAAAAGAACCACCGCAGGAAAAGAAACTCCGGCGGTTTTTTAGTGCACTTAAATAACAAGGAGGAGAAAATACGCTATGCCTATGAAGAATCTTGATCTGCTCAAGGAGCAGAAGACCCAAATCATGCAGCGCATGACCGATGCGCTGCGCAGCGACAATCCGGAAAAGTTTGCCCAGGCGTGGGAAGAACTGCAGCTCAATCTGCAGGATACCGTCATGGCAGAGGCTCGCGGCCTGATGAATCAATACGACACGACCGTACTTGCTGCCCGCGGTACCCGGCAACTCACCAGTGAGGAAAACAAGTATTACGATGGCTTGATTCAGGCGATGCGCTCTGCAAATCCAAAGCAGGCGATCGCAGACTATGAACCTGTGCTGCCGAAAACCGTTGTGGACGCAGTGTTCGATGATCTTGTTCAGGAGCATCCGTTGCTTGAGGCGATCAACTTCCAGAATACGAACGGCATGATCGAGTTTATCGTCAACACTAACAGCAAGCAGCTCTCATCGTGGGGCGTACTCACCGCTGAGATCACCAAGGAGCTTACCAGCGGTTTCAAGAAGATCAACATGACCATGGACAAGCTCTCTGCTTTTATTCCGGTCGCAAAATCAATGTTGGATCTCGGCCCCGCATGGCTCGACCGTTATGTCCGTGCGATCCTGGGCGAAGCGTCGGCCTTTGGCCTTGAGGAGGCAATCGTAAACGGCACTGGTAAGAACATGTTCATCGGCATGAACCGTCAGGTGGGTACCGGCGTCACGGTGACCGACGGTGTATATCCGGTGAAAAATACTGTAAAACTGACCAGTTTTCGGCCGGAGGTATATGGCGCTTTTCTTGCACAGCTTGCTACGGATGACAATGGCAATGCCCGTGCAGTGACCGAGGTGCTGTTTATTTGCAACCCGACCGACTATTTGACTAAGGTTATGCCCGCGACTACGATGCTCAAGCCGGACGGTACTTATGCCGGCAATGTCACACCAATCCCGACGAGGATCATCCAGTCCGTTCAAGTACCTTCGGGTAAGGCGATCATTGGTCTTGGCAAGCGGTACTTCGCTGCGCTCGGCACGGCGAAGTCCGGAAAGATCGAATACGATGACAGTTATCACTTCCTTGAGGATGAACGAATGTATCTCGTCAAGCTGTACGGCCATGGCGAGCCGCTGGACAACAAAGCGTTCGTCTATGCGGACATCTCTGAGCTTTCGCCGATGCGCTATCTGGTGGAGAATTACGCGGCACCCAAATCTGCTGATCTTGCATCGCTCTCGATCGGATCACTGACGCTGTCTCCCGCATTCGCCGCTGACAAGACGGAGTATACCACTGCAACGACCAATGCCACGAATACGATCACAGCAGCGGCACAGGATGGAAGCGCGAGCATTGAAATCAAGGTCGGAAGTACCGAGGTCACGAATGGCGGTAGTGCTACTTGGGCAAGCGGCAGCAATACGGTGACCGTTAAGGTAACCAACGGCAGCGCGGTCAAGACTTACACGGTCACCGTTACCAAGTCGTAAGGAGGCGAAGCGCATGTCGAGACAGGAAGAAGCTTACGGCCTGCTATCCGATGTGCGCAACTATTTGGACATCACATGGGACGACCCGGCGGGCGATAAAAAGCTCGCCGGAATTATCCTGCGTGGGATGGCCTATATAGACGCGCGGGCAGGGGCGGTGATGGACTATACGGAGGAAAACTCTGCCCGCTCACTCCTGTTTGACTACTGCATGTACGCACGCTCCGGGGCACTCCATGAGTTTGAAGTGAACTACCTCCATGACCTTACAGCGTTGCGGCTCTCGCAGATTCCAGAGGTGAGCTCGGATGCAGACCTATAAAGACGGCGTGTGCGCGGTATATCGCACAAAGAATGTAGCGCAACCAGGCAAGAAGGCAGAGTATAAACTTGAGCCGAAGGTGTCGCTGCTGCGCTACGATGAGCGTACGGTGGGAATCAAACGGTTTTACACTGCGATGCAGGCTGATACCCGTATTGACCGGTTGATACGCTGCCCACGATTGGACAGCGTATCGGTTCATGATGTCGTAATGATCGGCGGCGAGCAATACGATGCTGAACAGGTTCAATACCCTACAGAGGTCAAACCACCATCCATGGACATTACGTTGCGGCGACTGGAGGTACGCTATGAATCCGTTTGATTTTACGCAATTTGAAACGCTGCTGCTTTCGATTGACCCGAACGCATCTAAGTACGAGGGAAACGGGAACGAAGCGTATACGGTTTGGACGCCATGCGGTGAAGCGCAGGTGCACTTTTCAAACAACCGGCGCTCTGCAGTCATACGCAAAGTGCAGATTGACCGATTTACAAAATCGGATTCCGATACAGTCGCCGCAAAGCTGTATGCAACGTTGGATGCTGTGCCATGGGTTACATTCGAGTATGTGCAGGACTTCGAGCCGGACACGGGATATATCCACCACATCTATGATTGTGAGGTGTTTTGATGCCTCGGCTTGAAATCTCCGGACTGGATGAAATCATTGCTGATATGAAGCGGCTTGGCGTAGAGGCGGATCAGATCGCCGACGACATCCTGATTGCTGCAGCGGCAGAAGTAAGCGCAGCATGGGAGAAGGCCACGAGGGAAGCAGGGCATATTGACACCGGAGACATGATCAAAAGCATCGGATATGCCAAAAAACCAAAAACAATCAACGGGATCAAGACAATTGAGATCTATCCGCGCGGCAAGGATTCCAAGGGCGTACGCAACGCGGAAAAAGCGTTTGTGCTGCATTATGGAACCAGCAGCATCAAAGGAAGCAGGTTTGTTGACCGGGCTGAGCAACTGGCAGAACCTGCGGTGCAACAGGCAGCTGAAAGGCTGTGGAATAAATATCTTGAAGGAAAGGACGTTTAAAGTATGGAAGTTGGTCTTGCCTATATCGTCGCCGCGAAAGAGACGGAGACAAACGGCGTTGCAGCATATTCCGATGGCATGGTGCTTGCAGAGGCGGTTGACGCGAATATCACCATTACGCGTGAGAGCAAGAAGTTCTATTCCAATAATGGTGTACGGGCGGTGCGTGAGCGCTTCAAAGAAGGCAGCGTAAAGCTCGGTCTCGATGATCTGAGCCAGGAGGGACACAAGTTCCTGTTTGGTGGTACGGAAGCGGCGGCCGGCATTGAGGGAGATACCTCCACGCAGGAGCTTTCTGTCGGTGGCGATGATGAGATTCAGCCCGTTGGCGTTGGATTTTATGCCACGAAGATGGTTGGCGATATCGTAAAGTACCGGGCAATCTGGCTGCGCAAAGTACGATTTTCGCCGCCTTCGGAGGAATTTAAGACTGAAGGTGAAACCTTTGAGTTCATGAACCCATCCATTACCGGCGAGATCTTCCAAGTCAAAGCGGCAGCGTCCGACACGAAAAAACGCTATAAGGATGAGGTTACCGTGGATACGGAAGCCAAGGCGATCGCTTGGCTTAACGGAAAAGCCGGGATTGCATCCGAGTAAGGGGAGGGGACGTGAATGGGTATTTTTAAGAAACCTGACGGCGATACGATTACGCTGCGTGGGGTGACATACAATTTGGTTTTTAACCTGAACGTGGTGGAAGCAGTAATAGGCCGTTTTGGATCAGTCGCTGAGATGTATCAAAAAATCGAAGAAATGACTGAGCAGGAGGCTCTGGATGTATTTGCGTGGATCACGGTGCAGATCATCAATGAAGATGTGGCGGAGCGCCGCGAAAACGGAGAGAATCTACAGGCTATGACGATCGAACGCCTGAAACGGACGATGTCCGCACGGCAGTTGGTAGATGTGAAGCACTGCATTATTGGCATAGTGCGACGCGATATGCCTACGGAAGAGAATAAGGATGAAACGGAACCGGACGGAAAAAACTGACCAACCACCCTGCGAAAGACGCTGAATGCGACCTCGTAGGGTGGTATTTGCATGCGGGGTTAGTCCTTGGGTATTCGGAGCGTGAAGTGTGGCGTATGACGCCGCGGAAGATCTATGCATTGTATCAAAGGCATATCCGCTACATCGATGACTGTGCCCAGAATTTTGCGGTGCGAATCGTCAATGCACTGGGCGTTGCCATTGGCGGAGCGCGCACTGCACGCGGGAGTATTGATGATGCAATTCCACAGGACGATTTTTAGCTTAGAGGAGGAAGTATGGCGGTAAGAGATATGCGTTCTCGCGTGTCCCTGGAAGGATTGAGCGGCTATAAGCAGGCGCTTGCCGAAATGGGACAGGGATTATCCGTATTGAATTCCGAATTGAAGCTGAACACGGAGCAATTCAAGGGCAACGAGGACAGCATTGAAGCGCTGACGAAGCGTGGCGATACTTTGGACCGGATGCTTTTGAGCCAAAAGGATAGAGTGGACCTTCTGCGCGAAGCGTATCAAAAATCAGCGCAGCAGAATGGAGAATCCTCAAAGACCACACAGGATCTTGCAATCAAACTCAACAACGCGGAAGCTGCGATGTACAGAATGGATCGCGCGCTGCAGGAGAACACAAGAAAGCTTGAGACTGCGACAAAAAAGACGGATGATTTTGGGGATGCGCAAAAGGACGCGACCAGCTCTGGCAGGGGGCTCGGCGACATGCTCAGTGAAGTATCGGGGAAGCTCGGTATCACGTTTCCGGTGAACGCCAATAAAAGCATAAAGGCGCTCAATAAAATCGATGCAAGCACGATTACCTTTGTGGGTACGGCGGCAAAAATGATTTCATCCCTTGTGAAAATGTCAGTAGGGGCTGCAAAGACAGCGGATGACATTTTGACGATGTCTGTCACCACTGGACTTTCCACCGATCAGCTGCAGGAGTTCAAATATGCGTCCGAACTGATCGATGTGTCGCTCGATACGATGACCGGTTCCATGAGCAAAATGATCAACTCCATGAATACTGCGCGCAGCGGCAGCAAGGAGACTGCGGAGGCTTACCGGAAGCTGGGCATTCGGATTACAGGGACAAATGGTCAACTACGGGATGCCAATACGGTTTACTACGAGGCGATTGAGAAGCTCGGGAGAATAAAAAACGAAACTGAGCGGGATGCGATCGCCATGAAGATCTTCGGGGAATCGGCGCGTGATTTGAACCCGCTTATCGAAGCCGGCGCGGACAGGCTCGCGGAGCTTGCCGATGAGGCGCATAACGTCGGATATGTTATGAGCGAAGACACGCTTGGAAAGCTGGGCGAGCTGGATGATGCGATGCAGCGGTTTGAAAATCAGAGCACCACATTGAAAAACACTTTAGGACTCGCATTGCTTCCCATCCTGACAGACATCATGCAGCTTATTTCGGCAATTCCGCCGGATGTGATCGCGGTCGTCGTCGTAGTGGCTACGGTTGCCACCACCGTAATCGCTGTTGTGAAAGCTGTAAAGTCAGTTACCGGCGTAATTGATGTATTTTCAGGGAAGACGGCAAAAACAACGCTGATCGTACTCGGCGTGGTAGCCGCATTGATTGCATTGGCTGCTATCATTGCTGTAATTGCCGGAAAGAGCGGAGACCTTGACCGAGCGATGAACAGTATTGGACAAGGTGTGAGTCAGGTCCGTAACGGTGTGCAAAATGCACAGCGCACACCTGGCTATGCCGATGGAACGGATTTTCACCCGGGCGGATTTGCCTGGGTCGGCGAAAAGGGCCCGGAGCTTGTGCGGCTTCCCCGTGGGAGTTCGGTGATCCCAAACGAGCGCAGCATGGCGATTGCAGGGGGCAGCGTATATTACGTCACGATTGACGCAAAAAGCGTAAAGGAGTTCAATGACATCGTGCGCATCGCGCAGCGACAGCGATTGGTGACGCGCGCAGGTACGGTAAAGGGGTGAGGGCATGGCGATTACAACGAGCAAATTATATGCGGTTGAGGATGCGTTTGCCGACAAGAGCGAACCTCAACAGAGTTTTAGAAACTTGAACTCCGTGACGTTACCAGCAGATTATACTTATTACGATGGCGGAGTGAGCAAATACCTTGCGCGCTTCAGTGACTTTACAGATGAGCAGAAACGTAAAAAGTTTCTTTCGCTTGAACTGTTCTTATACATTACAAACTGGGAAATCGGGTCAGAAAAGCAATTCGTTGCTGAACGTTATCCAGACCGTCCGCTCGAAGGCATAACATATACAAACATCGAGTATGCACTTGGAAAAATGGCGGGATTTGCTCACATGTTTCCAGATGTACTGCAAAGTGGAGCGGAGAACAGCATGGGTGAACCGTTGGGTGATGTAAGTTGGGCGGAAGGCGTGGTTGCGCTACGATCAAATGACATCAACGATACGGTGATTACCTTCCATGGCGTAGCGGGTGCAAACAAGCCATATCTGTTGCTATCCATGGAAGAGGCGGATATGAGCCTGAACCAAACCCCAACAACGGGCGCATATCTGAACCGCCATGCAGTGGCAAAACTGATATGGACGCTGTCTACAAATGCATACGGTGGCGCAGCTGTATTCACGCAAGCAAGCGCAACTGTATCCTGGCGCAACGGCGCGAGCGGGACAATCAGTACCATCAACGTGAGCGGAAGCGAGATGTCATGCTCCATTCCGGCAAATACAGTACCCTCCACAGAGGAGCTTCAGTGGAAGGTTAATGTTAGCTTTGAAAGCGGGGAGACGGCGGAAAGCGATTGGGCAACGCTGACAACTATTGACAGTATATCGTCCTGTGCTCTGGTATCTCCAGTGAGTACGTTCATAGACGGTAGTGTAGTCAATCGCTTCACATGGAATCATATCATTGCAACGGGTACTGCGCAGAGCAAATATGATCTGCAATACAGCACAAACGACGGTGCGTCATGGACGAACATCGCTTCTGTTGTAGAATCCGAAAACCAGTATTGCGACGTGCCAGCGGATACGATCCCGGCGGGTACGGTGCTTTGGCGTGTGCGCACCTATAACGCGGATAGCGGGGAGGGAGCATGGAGTGACAGCGCGACCATTATCGTGCAAGCAGCTCCGGCAGCGCCACTAATCATGGGCGTGACGTCAACACCGCGGCCCGATATCACATGGCAGTCGAGCGGACAGCAGGCTTATCAGGTGACAGCAGGCAACTATGACAGCGGCGTGGTATTCGGTACGGCGAAAACACATAAGATTCCTTTGTTTTTGCCGGACGGCAGCGCATCCATCCATGTTCGTGTCCAAAATGAGTTCGGGATGTGGTCCGCATGGGCGGTTATAGACATAATTGTGACGAATGCTGGCAGCGGAGCCGTTGAGCTTTCTGCAACGGTTAATGCCAATACGGATGTACAGCTTGCTTGGCAGGCCATAGGTGAAGGCGCGTGGTACTACGTATACCGGGATGGCATATTGATCGGTAAGACGGACGGAACAACGCTTGCAGACCATCTCGCCGCAGGCCCTTGCAGTTACACCGTGCGCGCTGTTATGGGGGATGATTATGTTCTTTCTGCGCCGGTGGCCGTTGACGTTGCCTGCTATACGGCGGTAATTGCGGATATTGACACTTTTGTGTGGCACGAGCTACCGTACCTACGGGACGAGGAGCCTGTTGTTAAGGTAACAGCAACAAGGCAGATAGCATACCAGCATTATTCCGGCCGCCGCCTTCCGGTTGCGGAGATCTCGGAATATGAGGACGAGACATACAGCTTTGAGTATTCTTTCTTTGACCGTGCAGAGGCACTTACGGTGAGGGCGTTGCTCGGGAAGGTTGTAGCACTTAAAACGCCATATGGCGAATGCTATGTCGGCGTGTTGGAATCTACGCCTCATAGTACGGATTGGGCGGGTACGGATGTATCCTTCTCGATGCGGGCGGTCGACTACGAGGATGTGATTGAGCATGAAGTTTAAGAATGGAGCGCGGCGGGTTTCCCGCCGCGTTGATATTATACGCAACGGCGCGGCCGTTACGACACTGGATATCGTTGAGTCCCCCGTTGTTTCAGTGCAGGCTGACGCAGTGCTTAAAGCAAACATGACGGGAGTATTCCGCGCTTCTGAGATATTGCGGCCGACAAGTGACCTGCTTCAGCCGGTGCTGATTCTGGGGGGCGTGGAATACCCGCTGGGGCAGTATGCAATCAGCGTACTCACAGAAAACCATGATGATCGTGGCACCGTTATACACATCGAGGCATATGACCGCGCGCTTTGGCTACAGCAATCAAAAACGGAGGTGCGGTACTATATTGCGGCAGGAACAAAATACGTGGACGCAGTACAGGCAATTTTACTTGCAAACGGAATTGAGCGTGTAATCTCCGATCCGTGCGATGCCATGCTTGCAACCGCACGGGAGGATTGGGAGGTCGGGACGGATTACCTGACGATCATCAATACACTGCTCGCTGAAATCAATTACACAAGTCTTTGGTTTGACTTTAACGGCATCGCCCGCTTGCACCGTTATGTAGCACCGGGCGTAGGTAACATCCGGCATATCTATCGCGCTGATGAGATGTCTATCATCAAGCCAGACACAGAACGTGAACTCGACATTTTTGATGCGCCCAATGTATTTGTGGCGATCGTGAGCAATCCCGAATACGACGAGCCGATGATTGCTACTGCGGTCAACGACAGTGTCTCATCGGCACTTTCTACCATAAACCGCCGGCGGCGCATTGTGTCTGTTGAAACCTTAGACAACATCGCATCACAAGACGAGCTGCAGGCGTATGTCAACAACAAACGGGCACAGTCGATGATTTCGACCGAAACGGTGCGATTCTATACGGCCAACAATCCGGAGCATAGTGTGGGGGATGTGATTGCGCTCCACCATGAAGCGCTGGAAGGTGTCTTTGAGGAAACGGCATGGAGCATTACACTTGAAGCCGGGGCAGATATGACGCATGAAGCAAGGAGGGCAATGTATCTATGAAGGAACCAAAGGACGCAAGCTTTGCAACGATCGGAACGATATACAGCGATGGAGTAACGCTGATTTTTGACGGTCAGGCTGTGGAAAGCCAAAAAAGGTACAAGGTAAATGCATCCGCATATTTCAGCAAGGGAGATCGTGTCCGAATTATAAAGGATAGCGGAACCTATGTAGTAGAATATCCTGTAGGGAATCCAAACGGATCAAACATTGCAATGAGACTGTATAACCCACCATGGCCAAATTTTCCGATAGAACTGAAGATGAATAACGTCAACGTTCTTAAATATAGAATGGTTGGCTATGATTGGTACAATTTGAGCGGCAGCGTAGATTCATGAGGAGGTAGTGCGATGAATTATGAAGTCACGCGTGGTGATACACACACATTCAAGTTCCAACGCAGGAACAGCGCCGGGGAGCCGGTAACAGATACGCCGATCAACATTTGGTTCACAGTGAAAAATTCGGCGAACTCGCGGACGATTTTAATTCAGAAACGGGTTTCAAACGGGAGCATAGTGTATGACAACGAAACACAGTATTATCGGTTCACGCTTTTCCCAGCTGATACGGATATATTGGAGATCGGACAGGAATACCGCTTTGATATCGAAGTAAAAACGGCAGCAGGAATCCGTACCATAGCGAAAGGAAGCCTTACGATTACCGAGGAAGTCACTCATGCGGCGGACGAGGTGATGGACGATGGATGAGCGTGAAATTGCGACGCTTGAGATTTATGGGGAAGAAGAAATAGCAGTATTGGAGTATGAATGCAATTATGAAATAGGGGTATTGGAGGAAAGCGCGGGCTTGTCGCTCGCGCCTTTGTCAAACGGCGCGGCGGCGGGTGATATTCTGGAAGGTAAGGCCGCATATGGAGATGACGGAAGTGTAATTCAAGGCGCGATCGAGGTATACGCGGGGGCGGCCACAGCAATACCGCGCGTTGCACCGCAAAGGTTGGATACAGCAAGAAAATTCATGCCAAGCGACATAACGATAATGGAAATTCCTTATTACAGCGTGGATAACGAGCAAGACGGACAAACAGTAATCATAGGAGGATAAATGAAATGGCGATCAATAAAGTGATCTATGGCTCCACAGTACTCATCGACCTTACCGCAGACACGGTGACCCCAGATAAAATACTGGCCGGATTTAAGGCTCACGATCAATCCGGCGTAGTTATCACCGGCACATGCGATTATGATGTAAACTCAGGCGATGCAACCGTGCAGGTCGCCGAGATGCTGACAGGCAAAACGGCATATGCGCGCGGCGCAAAGCTTACCGGCACAATGCCAAACCGTGGCGCGGTATCGTTGACAATATCGGATGTAAACGATGAGATCAGCATCGCGCAGGGTTATCATGATGGGAGCGGGAAAGTGGCCATTCTTGATACGGAAAAGGCAAAGTTGATCGCTGCAAACATCAAACAGGGAATCACAATCCTTGGCGTTACCGGCTCGCTGGAGCCGTCCAGTTCCATAACAGTACATGCCAAGACCGTAACTCCATCCAAGACCGAGCAAATCATACTTCCTGATGAGGGGTACGATTATCTTAGCCAGGTCACAGTGGCGGCAATTCCATATGTGGAGAGCGATAATGCGGCAGGAGGCAAGACTGCAACGATCGCGGGGTGATAGGCTATGGCGATAAATAAGGTCTTGTTTGGTTTGGATACTCTGATTGATCTGTCTGGCGATACGGTAGCGGCGGATAAAGTAGCCGAAGGGATTATTTTTCATGCGCCGGATGGAACGCAGCAGGTGGGAACGATGGCGGAGGCGGGCGGCCCTGAACACTATGTTAATGGAACATTTACATCATCGCCGGATGAAGATCAATACAGTGTAGCGATCAATGGCGTTGACTTTGAACCGCAGGTGATAATGCTATATCAAACTGAATCATTAGGTGCGGGTGATGAACCGATAGTTGGGCAGTTTTTATGGCTGAAAACCATGTCTACTTTTAGCAATGTATGTATTTGGAACGTGGACAAAACATGTTATTTTAAACAATTCGTGGAAATGACGCGAACCGAAGGTCAGCTTTTAATTCAGATGCCCGCTGCTGCACCGTTATCGCTATACTCCAGAAATGGCGGTGAATGGGGAACGTATGAATATATTATTATTGGGTGAGGTGAATATAGGTGAGTAAAAGAGTGCTTGGCGCGATTCCAAGCGCATATGATCCGCGGGATTACAGTGTGCGCATGGCGGCGGGAGCGGCAACGCTCCCGCCTGTTTATACGGCGAAAGACGTGGAGATTTACGACCAGGGCAGCATCGGAAACTGCGTCATGCAGGCAATTTCCTCTGCACCGCATGCGTTTCACGGCGTGCGCATGGGCGT
>Ga0129308_1003264_pt1 | contig 11980 bp, 12 predicted proteins | sample L827metagenome_FD_94440 | JGI IMG/M metagenome (GOLD analysis project Ga0129308, IMG submission 94440) | Ring-tailed lemur group fecal microbial communities from Wisconsin, USA - L827 metagenome | ecosystem: Host-associated > Mammals > Digestive system > Large intestine > Fecal | place: USA... | reverse complement strand
CATGGAGAGGGGGTCCCACCCGAACCCATCCCGAACTCGGCAGTTAAGCCCCTCATCGCCGAAAGTACTGCGGTTGAGACCGTGGGAGGATAGGGCGTCGCGCCCGCGGGGGGCGTTTTCCATGACCGGATGCGCATCGAGCAGGGGCCCCTCCGAGGGGCCCCTTCCATTTGCCCGGAAAACTTTCCGGGAAATCCGATGCTTAGCTGTTTCTTCCGATGATGGGGTTTATCCCCGTAATCTGCCAGGAATCATCTTCAAACTAACGCACAGGCAAGAAATAGGCCCCGAAGGGCCGCCTTTCCCTTTGTCTAAAAATCTTTTCGAATGATCCATCCCTTTGTTGAGTCCTTGGACAGAAATAGTTACCGATTCTCGTTATAGGTTGGATTGAATTTTCCGAGGTTCGTTTTTTAAATTGATGATTTCAGCAAAATGGCCCCTTAGAGGGCCATTCGTTTTTCAGGGAACTATTCCGCTTCCAGCATCTCCAAGGCTTGGGCATACTTCTGCAGGCGCATCATGTCCTTGTGATTGGGATTGGGGATGCGCGACAGGTCTGAATTGTGGCGCAGATCGGCGATCTTCACTGCGGTTGCCAGCGGGTCCTGCTTGATGGAGCGGATGTATTCGAAATAGGTGACGCCGGGGTCGTGGGTGAGTGCCGCAACAGCCTCGACCTGCTCGCCGGTGAAGCCTTCTTTCGCCAGGTCGTCGAGCGTCCAGCTGGAATCTTCAACCACATCGTGGAGCAGGGCGACGACGGTTGCGTCTTCGGTCTCCATGGTTTCAGCCACATGGATGGGGTGGTCGATGTAAGGCTGTCCCGCCTTGTCGGTCTGGCCGGCATGGGCTTGGGTGGCTATTTCCAATGCGCGCTGGGTCAGTTCGGTTTTAAGCATGGTGGTCCTTTTCTCGGGAATGATTCATCCGTATCTCCATACTGTGATTGGTATACCAGATTAGTAACATATTTTGAGCACGATGTTGGATTTTGATGCGATCGGGCATTGGTTTGGCTCAATGCGGGTAATTCTGTTTTTGAAGATCTTTCCGCAGGTGCCGGCTGGGGGATAAGATAGCTGGGGAATTAATCGAGCTTATGGGCGCTTGGAGCGCCCTGGGGGAGTGGAAGTGGATATGAAGACTATCGAGGTAGTGGCGGCGGTAATCAAGCAGGGAGACGCCATCCTGGCGACCCAGCGCGGGTACGGCGATTTTGCCGGAGGTTGGGAGTTCCCCGGCGGCAAGATCGAGCCGGGCGAGACTCCCGAGCAGGCCCTGATCCGCGAAATCCATGAGGAGTTGGAAGCCACCGTGGCTGTGGATGACTTCCTTATTACCGTGGAATACGACTATCCGAAGTTTCATCTGACCATGCATTGCTTTGCCTGCCATGTCGCCGAAGGTCAGCTGAAGCTGTTGGAGCACAGCGCCGCCAAATGGCTGACGGTGGAAACCCTGGATTCGGTCGATTGGCTCCCTGCCGATGCGCCTGTGATCGAAGCGATTCGCGAGAAGGTCCTGGTTGGATAGCGAGCATTCGCTCTACTCTGCGTAGGTTGTTCTGCTTGGGATGTGCCCGCACAATGGACCCATGGATATCCTGATTCCTGAAGCCACGTTATAGGGAGAAGCCATGGGCGAATACATTTGCGGCGAATCCATCCGCCGTTTGCGCGAGACGGCGCAACTGACTCAGAAGGACCTGGCGCAGGCCATCGGGGTGACCGACAAGGCCGTGTCGAAGTGGGAAACGGGGCGCGGGCTGCCCGATATCAGCTTGCTGGATCCTTTGGCGAAGGCGTTGGGAGTCTCGCTTGCGGAACTGCTCGCAGGCGACCGTGTGGTGAACGCCAACAAAGCCGGCAACATGGCACGCAGTCGTTTCTACGTGTGTCCCATCTGCGGAAACGTGCTGTTTGCCAGCGGGGACGCCTCGATCAGCTGCTGCGGGGTAAGCCTGCCCGTTTTTGAGGCCGAAGAAGCCGCGGACGATCATGCGATGTCGTGTGAAGTGGCTGATGGGGAAGTGTACGTGACAATCGACCATCCCATGAGCAAGGACCACTTCATCAGCTTCATCGCGTATGTGACGAGCGACCGGGTGCAGCTGAGGAAGCTTTATCCGGAACAGCTGGCGGAAGCTCGCTTTACCTTGCGAGGATCGGGCAGCGTGTATTGCTTCTGCAATAGGCACGAGCTGTTCAGTCAGCGCGTGCGTCCCCCAAAGCGTAATGCACCTATCAACAGGTTGGTGTAGGAAAGGCTTGTGCAGGTTGGCGGGAATAGGCGAGACCCCTCATTTCTATTTGAAGAGATGAGAGGTCTTCTGTTACATGTCGCCGTTATAAACTTTTAGAAACTTTCTAATCTTTTAGAAAGTTTAGATACTTTTAGAAAATCGGGCAAGTGGAGTGCTTTCCTTGTTGCTGTGACGTGGGTTATACCCCTTTGCCATGGGGAACAGTTCGAGGCTTTAGTTCAGGAGCGCGGTGATAGGCGGGGTAGTTGCTGTTTTAGGTTTGTGCAGGACAGCCTTGGGGTCTGCGTATGGGGTGCAAGTCGCTCGAAATGGTGCCATTTCGCCAGCAATCAACCTGTTTTGGGCGGATAAATGGTATAGCTGAAGTAGCAAAACGAACCCGACCCGAAGGAGGAAGCCATGGCCCTGTTTAACCTTGCCGGTGGCGCCGATATCAATGCCGGCGTGAAGGAATTCGAAAGCACCGAGGGCGCGGTGCTGCTGGATGTGCGCACGGTAGATGAATATGCCGAAGGGCATATCCCCGGCAGCATCAATATCCCGCTCGACACCGTCGCTTCCGTTTTGGAGCGCATCCCCGATAAGGATACCCCGCTGTTTGTGCACTGCCTGAGCGGCGGACGCAGCGGCAAGGCAGTGGCTTTCTTGAAGAAGTTGGGTTATACGCAGGTGAAGAACATCGGCGGCATCAACCTGTACAACGGCCCTGTGGAAAGGTAAATCGATGAAAGTTGTAATCGTTGGCGGGGTTGCCGGTGGAGCAACTGCGGCGGCAAGGCTCCGTCGTTTGGACGAGCACGCGGAAATCGTGGTTTTCGAGCGCTCGAGATATGTGTCATATGCCAACTGCGGCCTACCCTATTACATCGGCGGTGCCATCACCGATCGGAAGGCCTTGACCCTGCAAACGCCGGAAAGCTTCTGGAAGCGCTTCCGTGTGGACGTGCGCGTCAGCCATGAGGTGGAATCCATCAACGTGCGCGAAAAGACCGTGAGGGTGAAGAACCTGGTTACAGGGGATGTGTTCGACGAAGCATACGACAAGCTGGTGTTATCCCCTGGGGCGAAGCCGGTGCATCCGAAGCTGCCTGGTGTGGAAAGCGACCGAATCTTCACTTTGCGAACCGTGGAGGATACCCTGCGGATTCATGATTTCGTGCAGGAGCGTAATCCCAAGAGCGCTGTTATCGTGGGTGGCGGCTATATCGGTATCGAGATGGCGGAAAACCTGCGCGAATTAGGTATGGATGTAACGCTGGTTCAGAGGCCGAGGCACTTGCTTAAGACCCTCGACTATGATATGGCATGCTTGGTCCATACCGAAATGAGGGCGCATGGGGTCGATTTACGCCTTGGTGCGAGCGTGGTGGGCTTTGAAGAAGGCGGAGAGGGTATCACCACGCTGTTAGAGGGCGCCGAGAGCGTAAAAGCGGACATGGTGCTGCTTTCCATCGGCGTTTCTCCCGACACCAGCCTTGCGAAGGATGCCGGCTTGGAGCTGGGCATAAAGGGCAGCATTGTGGTGAACGACCGCATGGAAACCAGCGTGCCCGATATCTATGCAGTTGGCGATGCGGTGCAGGTGAAGCATGCCGTCACCGGCGAGGATGCCCTTATCTCCCTGGCAGGACCTGCGAATAAGCAGGGGCGTATCGTGGCGGATAACATCTGCGGCGGCGACAGCCGTTACCAGGGGTCTGCGGGTTCTTCGGTAATCAAGGTGTTCGGCTTGACAGTTGCCGGAACGGGTCTGACCGAGTCCGCTGCGGCTGCTGCGGGCATCGATTATGAGCGCGTGGTGCTTTCGCCCGGATCGCATGCGGGATATTACCCCGGTGCAAAGGTGATGACCCTGAAAGTGGTCTTTGAAAGGGAGAGCCTGCGTTTGCTGGGCGCCCAGGCGGTAGGTGCTGATGGTGTCGATAAGCGCATCGATGTGCTGGCGACGGCCATCCAGATGGGTACGAGGGCGGACAAGCTGAAGGACCTAGATCTGTGCTATGCGCCGCCGTATTCTTCGGCGAAGGACCCTGTGAACATGGCCGGTTATATGATCGAGAATATCGCAACGGGCAAGGTGGGGCAGTTCCATTGGAATCAGGTGGAAGACCTGCCGCGTGACGGGAGCGTGACCTTGCTTGATACCAGGACCGTTGCCGAATACGAGCGCGGGCATTTTGATGGCTTCGCGAACATTCCCGTTGACGAGCTGAGGGAACGCATCGGAGAAATCCAACCCGGCAAGCCCGTTTACGTGAACTGCCAGAGCGGTTTGCGCAGCTATATCGCCTGCAGGATCCTAGCTGGAGAAGGGTTCGAGTGCTTCAATTTCTCGGGTGGATATCGTTTTTACGATGCGGTGATGAAAGAAGCCCGCTTGAGCGAGAGCGCCTACCCATGCGGAATGGATAAGTAGCAGCTTGACGAGGTTTTGCAGAATCCCAAAAACACCGAGGGATTGCGAGCTTCCTGCGGGCGAGCCGATTCGGTTCATTAATCGGGTGGGCTAACCTTTCGGAGGTATGCAGCCAAAACCGGCCAGTTGGCAATGAGCCAGCCGGCCGGTTTGCTGTTTCAGCCTGCGAAAGTTTTCCTTCTATTCCATCTTTCCCTTGCTCAGGCGCTCTCCGGGGCGAATGGAGAGCTTCTGGGCGTGCCAACGTTCCACGCCCAGTCCTTGTTGTGACAGTGCGGGCAGTGCAGCCTGCGCGTGTTAGGTGTGTGGCGCGAGATGAAAACGCCCAATGGAAACGGTTCCTATTGGGCGTTGGGAGGGTGTGCGAATTCCGTTTTATGGTGGCTTTTTCTGGGTGGCGGACAAGCGACCAGCGGGACGAGCGGCAGAGGCAACGCTATTCTACGTCGAACAGACAGCAATCGATGACCTGTTTTCCGCGCAGCTGGTCGATCCACTCTGCCGGGATGGCGTTGTAGCCGTAGATGGCTCCGGCAAGGGCGCCGGCAACGCATGCGGTGGTGTCGGTATCGCTGCCCAGGTTGACAGCTGCAAGGACGCAATCGCGGTAGCTGTTGGTATTGAGCGCACACCAGAACGCCGCCTCCAAGGTTTGCAGCACGAAGCCGCCGGAGTTCACGCCATCGCGTTCCAGCCGGTCGATGGTTTCCATGAAGGCGAAATGCGGGTCTTTGGGAATGCTTTGGGCGATGGCATCCTGCAAGGGTAAACCGCTGAGCACGTGGCGCAGGATGTGCACGAACACGACGCAGGATTCGGTCGAGATAGGGTGCGCGTGGGTGATGGCGGAAACCTCGCGAATCTGGTCGTCGCTTGCATCCGTGAAGGCGAGCGGTGCGATGCGCATGAGCGAGCCGTTGCCGTTCGACCGTTCATGCGAACAGCCGAAACCCTGGTCGAGCGCGGTAATGGTGGCGTTGCCCACGTCGAAGACCTTGCCGTCGGCAGAATAGCGGCCTTCGAAGCACCATTGGCGGAACTTGGCGCGCATATCGTGGATGTCGATGCCCTTGGTGGCGCGGATGCTATCGCAGGTGGCGATGAGCAGGGAAGTGTCGTCCGAAAAGGTGCCCAGGGGCATGTTGTGGAAACCGCCGGCAGACATGCCTTCGCATGCGAAGGTGCCGCGATGCAGGAATTCGAAGGGAACGCCCAGAGCATCGCCCACTGCGGCTCCGTATACGACTGCCTTCAGCTGGGAAAGGTGTTGGGTGCGCATGCTTTCTTCTTTCAGGCGGGGTAGCGACGATTACTTTGCGGGAAGGATCTCCAGCCAGCAGCCGTCGGGATCCTGGATGAAGTACAGGCCCATACGCTCGTTCACGAAGCAGATGCAGTCCATTTCTTCGTGGAGGGCTCGATAGGCATCGATGTCGTCTACTTCGAAGGCCAGGTGGGTATCGCGGCCACCGTTGTCATAGGGTTCGGTGCGGCCCCTGTTCCAAGTCAACTCCATCTGGAAGGTGGATTCGTTGTTGCCGATGAATACGTTTTCCCAGGAACCGTCTTCAGGACCCATGCGATGCTGTACGGTCAGGCCCAGGGCCTTCTCGTAGAATTCCAGGGACTTTTCCAGATCGAGCACGTGGATGCATTCGTGGACCATCTTCGCCTTCATGCGGGCTCCTTTCGGTAGGTGGAGTGTGACCGCATCATTGTATCGTAACGGCGGGGTTGCCCCGATGCGGATGCACGGGCCCCAATGATGCGAGCGTCTACGCCGACCGTTCTAGCCCCTCGCGTGTTTTCCGCGGGTGCGGAACTTGCGCATGGCTTGGGAGAATTGGTTGTAGTGGTCGGTGCGGTGAGCATCGCTGGCGATGTAGGAGTACAGGTTTTCCTTGAACATGCGCTTGGCGGGGGTGAAGGCCCCCGTGCCGCGGCCGCCGGTAATGAAATCCGCGGAGGCTTGCATCTTGCAGCCCATCTGCACCAGGCGCTTGGCCAGGTCGATGTCTTCCTGGATGGCGAAGACGCGTTCGGGGTGGGCGATAATCACCTGGTAACCCATACCCTGCAGCTTGAATATGGTGCGCTCGTATTCGGCGAAGTGGTGCGAGCAGCTGCGGCTGGAAAGCTCCAGCAAAAATTCGTTGCTGCCTTCGAAGTGCAGGCGCTCTGCCCATTCGAAGCCTAAGTCCATCAGCTTGGCGTGGTTGACCTCCCAGCCCATCTGCAGGGGGAAGCCATCTGCGTGCTCGCAGAGCAGCTGGAAGGCGGAGCGCATGCGGCGGTAGTCGAAGAAGGGGTCGCGCACGTGTGGGGTGCACACAATGGATGTGATGCCCGCCGCCTGGGCAGCGTGCAGCATGTCCAGGGACTCATCCAGATCCCTGGCGCCGTCATCGACACCAGGGAGTATGTGGCAGTGGATATCTCGCATGGTGCGAGTTTACCGCTTTTTCTTGGTGTGGGCGGGTTTGGAATGGCGTGCCACTGCATGCAGGGCGTCGTCATCGTCGTCCTTCCTAGCGGAAGAGAACAGCTTCTTTGGCTTGCTTGCTGACGATGTTGCGATAGTGGTTGCCTTGTCGGCATTCTTTGTGGGTTCTTCCTGGGGAGTAGCGGTGCTTTCGACTGCATCTGCGAGGGAGGCTGCGGTATCGGCAGGCTGATCTGCGGGAGCGAGGTCGGCAACTTGCGCGGCTGCGATTGGGCTGTCATCAGTGGAAGGGGCTGCATCCTCCTGCTGATCGTCTTGTGACCCGGCGTCGGCTGCGGCGGTTTGGGCGTCCGCGGGTTTCTGGTCATCCGCGTCTGCGGTCGCGTCATGGGTGGAAGTTGCCTCGGCAGCGCTGCTGCCCGCCTCGCCCTCGGGTGCGGCATCGGCCTGCGTGTCGGCTGCAGGTTCTGTGCTGGCTGCGGCCTGGCCGGGCTCGCTTGCGGCATCCTGCTTGGCTGCATGCTCGATCTTGTCGAGCGAAAAGCGGGAGGCGGCATCGCCGGATGCGGCGGGATTGCCCTTGCTGTAACCGCTGTAGTACTTGTAGTACGAGCTGGAGCCAATCTCCTTCACGCAGCTGGCGACCGTGCCGATTACGTTGGAGCCGGATTTACGCAGCTGCTCGTATGCGTCCTGCAGTACCTGGCGCTTGGTGAAGTTCATACGCACCACCAGGATGGCGGCATCTACCAAAGACGCAATGATGGCAGCATCCACGAAGGTGGCCACCGGGGGAGTATCGAAGATCACGTAGTCGTAGCGGGCGGAAAGGTCGATAACCAGCTGCTTGAAGGTTTCCGATGCGATGACGTCGGTGGGGTTGGGGATGCCCGGTTCCACGTCCAGCAGGAACATGCCAGGGTCGGGGGTCTCCGCCACGGCGTCTTCCAGCCTGGTATTGCCCGTCATGACGTCGAACATGCCGGCGGGGCAGGTGGTGGCCAGGCGCGCGCTCAGGCCGCGCTTGCGGATGTCGGTTTCCACCAAGATGACGCTTTTGCCCGATTCGGCGATGGTGCGTCCCAGCTCGATGGCCGTGGTGGTTTTTCCCTCGCCGGGGACTGCGCTGGTGATGGCGATGGAGCGGATGGGCTTGTCGGGCGAGGAGAAGCGGATGTTAGCAAGGAGCGTCTTCGCTGCGTTGTCGATTACCTGGCGCTTGGCCTGCTTTTTGTCAGCCATGGTTGTGCACTACTCCTTGATGACGGGGAAATGTCCGATGGTGGGGATATCCAGCAGCTCTTCCACTTCCTTGCTGCTGCGGATGCGCGTGTTCAGCATGTCCAAAAGCAGGATCAGGGCAACTGCCGCGAACAGGCCGCCCGCGAAGGCGATGCCGATGTACTTCAAGCGGTCGGGACCTGAGGGCTCAGTAGGCACGCTAGCCTGGCTAAGCATGCTAACGCATTGAACATCCATTGCCTCGTAGGCAACATTATTGGTGGTGTCTGCCAAAGTATTGGCTACTTGAGCGGTGAGATCGGGTGAAGTTCCTTCGACAGATAGTTCAACCAAGCGGGAACCTGAGCTAGTTTTTGCGGTAATGGTATATGCATCAAGCGAATCGAGGCCTAGCGTTGCCGCGGTGTCACTCTTTACTCGTTCACTAGTAATGAGCGGAATGACGTCGTTGGAGAGTGTCTGGGCAGCTGAGAAGTCGTTACTGGTGGGTCCGGTCTGTTCGATGATATTGCCATCTGCATCAAGCTGAACTGTGCCAGAGCGTAGTTGGGCCAGGACGTAAAGGGATACATTTGCCGTATAGGTATCCGGCATGCACTTGTAGGCGTAGCCAGCCATGCCTGCTGTGCAGACTAAGGGGATGACGATTACAAGGACGAGGTGCTTCTTAAGAAGTTGAAGAAGTTCGACAAGCGTCATGTATGAAGGCCTTTCAATACAAGCAGCCGCATGCGATTGCGGCAATATCGTTTGGTAACAAGTGGGTCAGTTTTGGATTGATCACGGTGGGGATGTTATCGAAAACGCTTCAAGTGAGCTTTTACCATCCGAAGTGACAGATCATCCAGAAAAAGACACACAGTACGAATCAATATAGCAAATGAAATGGATTCAGGGGTTCGCATAGGGGTTGTATAGAAGAATTCCACGTCAATGCGCAAGGCGGATGCCTTATTCGATGGTTTCACTTGGGTGGTGTGTCCCTTGAAGGTACGAAGTGCGAAGGAGAGAGTTCCGATTGACGCCCCAAGGGTGTTGCAGATTGCATCGGTGACTTGGGTGATTCCAGTTCCTGCATAGTATTGCTAAGACTCAATTGTCAAAGAGAGGAGGAAGGGTGTTGCGATGGTGACGAGGAAGGGCTGGCCGTTTCTGGAAGATATATGCCTTTCAAATAGGGAGAATAGCTGGTCTGGCGCATAGGGGAGAAACAGACCAAAGGGGAAGTAGAGGAAGGCGTTCGCGACCGATTGTATCTCTGAGCGAAGGGTTTTTGCTTTTTTCAGCAAAGATAATTTCAAGCTCTCAAAGGGTGAGTTGTGCACACTGCGAACACCCAGGTTGTTTTTGAGCAAAGTGGAATTGCTATATGTGGTTGTAGGCTTCGACTCAGCAGCAAAGTGTATCGCAGGATGGTTGAGTTGGGTTACTCGCTTTTGAGCGGTAGGGTATTTACAACTATTGGCTCAGGAAACCAGAGAGTGGATAGATTGCTTGGATACTGCTGAGGAAATCGCTTTACAAGCATTTCAAATATTCGATTTACCAGGTGAAGTCGTTCAGTTGTATTCGAAGGAGAGAATTGACAAAGCCACAAAGAAACGAAAACAGGCGCTGAAGCTTCGTTAACGATGGAGTAGTGTTTCTGATGGGTGATTATTCTTCAATAACGAAACCATTACTGCTTAGGATAAATGTTGTCTAATGTCCTTAACGATGAGATGAAAATTGATGCATTCAATAGAGACTGGTTATTGGTTCTGATATTAATTGTGCGTTAGTTTGGCTAATGTTTTATAGTTCAAGACAAGGGTAAACAGGAGGAAGAAACTTTGAATTGCGATAATTAGCTTCTTCAGTTGAACTGGTTCCTTGAAGCTGATTCACGGAACATAATCTGAATACTGTTGACAAAGAAAACAAGAAGCAACAGAGTGTTGTACAGGAATAGAATGATTTCAAGGTTGATTATCGTGTATTGTAGCGAAAAGGAGCTAATCAAAACTTTAGGGATAATCAGTCAACTAATTAATAAAGACATACATGAGGGTAAGCGTCTAAGAAAGAACACAGGCTAGTAATGCGTTGTGCTAGTAGAGGAAGTAGTAGTCGTGAAAGTTAATGTGGCTGAAAGCATCTGGAAAGCTATAGACGGAGTATTGCCGGATGATTGGTCAATGTGGCAGAAGAACTTCATCGCTAGATCAATAATGATAATCTGCGCATCAATAGCTGCTATAGTTTTTTCCTATTTGGCATGTGAACTAATCATTCGCATTCTAGCGAATGACTTTGAAGTGATAAACCTTGGTAAAGTTTCATCAATTCTTATTTGTATGATGATAGGAATGCTATTCATATGGATTGATTGGAATCTATATTTGGTAGGGAATGGGCTAAAGGAGCTTCCAATTGCCTATTCGGAAAATATATATGACTACCAATGGCAAGTGCTGTTTGACGCAGAAGACAAATATTGTGAGACAAACATTAGATACTATGAGCAAGAATTTTTCTACAATGCATTAGTAACACCAGCGCAAGTTTTTGCAAGGATTACTGAATATGTATATCCAGGTTCAACAATAATTGATACAAAAGCAATTTATGAGATAATGCCTCCATCGAAGCGCAGAATGCATATTGTAGGACGAAATGATTATATTGCTGAGAAAGGCGAACCGAAACCGTGCTTCTTAAACGTTCCCGTTGGCTTCCAGAAAAGAAACACGGTTGCAGATCGTTCAAGGGTATTCACATCTTCTGGAACAGAATTACCTATAATTAAATCGTCAGTTCTGAATGAGTGGATAATCGATACGATTGAGAAATACGAATTCAATTATAAAACAATATCGAATATAAAAGAATGGAGCTCTAAGAGAAAACGCCTTCAATCGTATTTAAACAACACTGAAGAGAATAAAGACGCAAAGATTGTTCATGAAATATGCTTCGAAATGTTGAAGATGGCGGGTAATGAATCTGAAAAACGCTTTTGTTGGGCAGTGATGAAGGCACTGGTCGGATTGAAAGACGTTATTCCAATATGTGTTAACCTTCATTTAGTCGCAATCGATGACTCAATACCGCTACGAGCACGAGGACGCTTTCCGTCAAGAGTGATAAAAGTATCAGTTAATCAAAGACGAGAAACTGAGCATAAACCTGGGAAAGCATTACCAAGTTCATTTAGATTTATTTCAAGTGTGGTTAATTATTTATACAACAGGGTTGGCTGCAGGGGTGACACGATGTATTTCAACCTTGCACGTGCTGGCAGAACATCAAGTTACCATTTGTATCTTCAAGGTCCTGAAAACACGTACTATTCTAAAGGCAGTCTGTTGCTTGGCGATAATCATGGTCACAGTCCTATTGCTAGTTATGTAGAAATGCAGCGACGATATGGACAGCAGAATGCTCATATTTACATTCGAGATGGTCATGGAATGTCTAATGTAATGTTCATGTTCCGATACAAGAAAAAGGGCTCTTCGGTGGTTTCTGTGGGAGAGATTCCGGCATAGGCCCAGCTCAGCGGGCGAAAACAACGATCTGGAACTGAAACGGCCCCGGGAGGGGCCGTTTCCGCGTCATCCGCCTATGATTG
>Ga0129308_1003263_pt1 | contig 11981 bp, 9 predicted proteins | sample L827metagenome_FD_94440 | JGI IMG/M metagenome (GOLD analysis project Ga0129308, IMG submission 94440) | Ring-tailed lemur group fecal microbial communities from Wisconsin, USA - L827 metagenome | ecosystem: Host-associated > Mammals > Digestive system > Large intestine > Fecal | place: USA... | reverse complement strand
GTTCGATGTGCGGGAACATCAAGTCCGAGCTTCCACTATCCATGAGAACATACCATTGCGAATGCTGCGGTATGGTCATGGACAGGGACCGGAACGCCGCCATCAACATACTCAACAAGGGTTTGGATACGCAGACCCTCCGCTCAGCGGTAAACGGTCAACCTGTTTGACCACGTCAGGTGACGGTGTCGGCGGCCAAGTCCACCAACACGCTGGTCACCTAGCATCTATATAATATGGGCGCGCCCGGGCAGGTCTTGGAAGGTCAGATTTGTCGTCTATTGGACAACGGACAAATCAGCCTGTCATGACCTGGGCATAGGGATTATATATGGAACGTGAATCTGAGAATCCTCCGATGGCACGCGGATACTTGGTCCTCGAAGATGGGACCGCATACGAAGGTGAGCTGTTCGGCAAACAGGTCGACACAGTCGGGGAAGTTGTTTTTGGAACCGGAATGAGCGGATATCAGGAGAGTCTCACTGATCCGTCCTACGAGGGTCAGATCCTGATCATGACATATCCTCTGATCGGTAACTACGGGGTGACGGAGGAGTACTTCCAGTCAAGGTCCATCCACACCCGCGGACTGGTGGTCAGGGAGTACTGCAAGGAGCCCTCGCCCATGTACAACGGCAGGACGATCGACGAATTCCTGAAGTTCTACGGGATCCCCGGCATCTCCGGAATCGACACCCGCGAGCTGGTCATCAGGATCAGGACCGGAGGAACCGTCAAGGGAGCCATTGTCTCCGCCGATGCGGACCTGGAGAAGGTCGCCAAGGACCTGAGGTCCATGCCCTATCCGTCAGAGTCCAACCTGGTCGAGAAGGTGTCCTGCAAGGAGATCACCCGCGACTACACCGGCAAGGACATGACCGTCGGTATGATCGACTGCGGAGCGAAGACCTGGATCGCCAAGAGCCTCGCCGAGAGGTTCAACCTCGTCACATTCCCCTACGACACCCCTGCGGACGTCATCATGGACTCCGGAGTGCAGGGTGTCCTCATCTCGAACGGGCCCGGTGACCCGTCGCATCCCGCCATCCTGAACTCCACGGTGAAGACCATCCAGGACCTCTCGACCCAGTTGCCCCTGTTCGGTATCTGCTTCGGGAGCCAGCTCATCGGTATCGCCATGGGCGGATCCACATACAAGCTGAAGTTCGGTCACCGCGGATGCAACCAGCCTGTCAAGTACGAAGGCCGCGTCTACATCACATCACAGAACCACGGATTCGCCGTGGATGAGAACAGCCTCGAGGGAACAGACCTGATCGTCAACCAGGTCAACGTCAACGACGGGTCCGTCGAGGGAGTCGAGCACAAGAACCTGCCCATCTTCACATCCCAGTACCACCCCGAGGCATCACCCGGACCCTGGGACACATCGTTCCTGTTCGACAAGTTCGCCCACATGATCAAGGAGGGGAGGCTTTGAGGAAGGATTACAAGAAGCTAATGGTCATCGGTTCCGGTCCGATCGTCATCGGACAGGCCGCAGAGTTCGATTTCTCCGGTACGCAGGCGTGCCGTTCCCTCAGGGAGGAGGGCTACAAGACTGTCCTCGTGAATTCCAACCCCGCGACAATCCAGACCGACGCAGACACCGCTGACAGCGTCTACATCGAGCCGCTCCTGGCAGAGAACGTGGCCAAGATCATCGAGAAGGAGGGTGTCGACGGAGTCGTCTCTGGAATGGGAGGACAGACCGCCCTGAACATCTGTTCGGAACTTGCCGATTCCGGTGAGCTCGAGAGGCTCGGAGCCGTCCTCGTTGGAACACAGCCCGAGGCCATCGCCATGTCCGAGGACAGGGAACTGTTCAAGGAGACCATGGAGAGGATCGGAGAACCCATCCCCGTTTCCAGGTCCGTCAACAACATCGACGAGGCCAAGGAGGCCGTCAAGATCATCGGAAGGTACCCCGTTCTAATCAGGCCCGCCTACACCCTCGGTGGAACCGGAGGAGGTATCGCCCACAACGAGGCCGAGTTGGAGGAGATCTGCGCACGCGGTCTCGCATATTCCCGTATCCACCAGGTCCTGATCGAGGAGAGTGTCCTCGGATGGAAGGAGTACGAGTACGAGGTGATGAGGGACTCCAACGACAACTGCATCATCATCTGTAACATGGAGAACCTGGACGCCATGGGAATCCACACCGGTGAGAGTATCGTCTGCGCACCCTGCCTGACCCTCTCCGACAAGGATCATCAGCGCCTAAGGACCGCCGCCATCAAGGTCATCCGCGCCCTGGAGATCGAGGGAGGATGCAACGTCCAGTTCGCCTTCAACCCCGCGAACGGCGACTACAGGCTGATCGAGGTCAACCCCCGTGTGTCCCGTTCGTCCGCACTGGCGTCCAAGGCCACAGGATACCCCATCGCTAGGGTCGCGACCAAGATCGCCGTGGGATACACCCTGGACGAGATCCCCAACAAGATCACAGGCACCACGTTCGCGGCCTTCGAGCCCTCCATCGATTACGTCGTCGTGAAGATCCCCCGCTGGCCCTTCGACAAGTTCCGCACAGTGGACCGCCACCTGGGAACACAGATGAAATCCACCGGAGAGGTCATGTCCATCGGAAGGACCTTCGAGGAGGCCCTGTTGAAGGGACTGAGGTCCCTAGAGATCGGAGTCAAGGGTCTCGACAGGATCGAAATGACCGATGCCGAACTCCGCGAGGAGCTCATCAATGCCACCGACAGGCGTATCTTCGCCATCGCCGAGGCACTCAGGAAGGGATGGTCCGTGGAGGAGGTCAGCGACCTCGCCAAGTGGGACACCTTCTACACGAGGAAGATCAAGAACATCGTCGACATGGAGAAGAGGATCCAGAACGGACTGGATGCCGATACCCTCAGGGAGGCCAAGTACATGGGATTCTCCGATGAGACCATCGCGGAGCTCGCCGGCAAGGGATCCCTGGACATCCGTGCCATGAGGAAGGAGCAGGGACTCGTCCCCGTCTACAAGATGGTCGACACATGTGCTGCAGAGTTCAGTGCCGAGACCCCCTACTTCTACTCCACATACGGACACTCCAGCGAGGTGGATGCCGATGACGGCAAGAAGAAGGTGGTCATCGTCGGAGGAGGACCCATCAGGATCGGACAGGGAATCGAGTTCGACTACTGTTGTGTCCACGGTGTTATGGCCCTTCAGGAGGAAGGGGTCGATGCCATTATCATCAACAACAACCCTGAGACCGTCTCCACCGATTACGACATCTCCGACAGGCTCTACTTCGAGCCCCTGACCCTCGGAGACGTCCTCAACGTCATCGATGCCGAGGATGCCGACGGAGTCATCGTCCAGTACGGAGGTCAGACATCCGTCAACCTCGCCGTGGACCTGGAGAAGGCCCTTGCCGGAACGAAGACCAAGGTCCTCGGAACCAGTCCCGACAAGATGGATGTGGCCGAGGACAGGCGCAGGTTCTCCAAGCTCATGGATGAGCTCAACATCAAGCAGCCCAGGTCGGGAACCGGATACTCCTTCGAGGAGGCCAAGGCCATCGCCGAGGACATCGGATACCCGGTGCTTGTCAGGCCCTCGTATGTTCTCGGAGGAAGGGCCATGGAGATCGTATACTCCACCGAGGAGCTCAAGACCTACGTGGAGACCGCAGTCAAGGTGTCCAGGAACCACCCCATCCTCATCGACAAGTACCTCACCGAGGCGATCGAGATCGATATCGACGCCGTGTGCGACGGAACCGATGTGTACATCGGCGGTATCATGGAGCATGTCGAGTACGCCGGATGTCACTCCGGAGACGCCACAATGGTGCTTCCCCCGTTCACCGTCAAGCAGGAGATCATCGACGAGATGGTCGACATCACCACCAGGGTCGCCCTGGCATTGGACATCCACGGTCTCATGAACCTGCAGCTCGCGGTCAAGGACGGACAGGTCTACATGATCGAGGCCAATCCCCGTGCATCCAGGACCGTCCCCTTCATCTCCAAGGCCACCGGAGTCCCCCTCGCGAAGATCGGAACCAAGATCATGCTGGGCAAGACACTGAAGGACTTCGGACTCAAGGGATACAGGGCTATCGACCACTACGCCATCAAGGCATCCGTGTTCCCCTTCCTGAAGCTGCCCGGAGTCGACTCCATCCTCACCCCCGAGATGAAATCCACCGGAGAGGTCATGGGAATCGATGAAGACTTCGACAAGGCCTGCTACAAGGCTCTGATCGCCGCAGGCAACAAGCTGCCCGTGGATGGAGGTGGAGTGTACATCACTGTCAACGACACCGACAAGGAGAGGATCCTTCCCGCGGCCAAGGAGCTCAAGGAGATGGGATTCACCATCTATGCCACCAAGGGAACCTCCACGTTCCTCAGGGAGCACGGTGTGGAGACAACCACCGTCTTCAAGTTGGACGAGAACCAGAAGCCTAACGCCATCGGACTCATGAGGGACGGCAAGATCAACCTGATCATCAACACCCCTTCACTCAAGTCCGGAGCCGTCCGTGACGGTTACACCATGCGCAGGCTCGCGGTCGAACTGGAGATCCCCTTCATGACCACCGTGCAGGGAGCTGAGATCGCCGTGGCATCCATTAGGGTCGCCAGGTCCGGAACCCTCGGTGTCAGGAGCATGAAGGAGTTCCACGGACTCGTCTGAGTCCCGTAAACATCATCTTAAAAATCCCCGCGGTGGCCCCGCGGGGAGAAAAACTTCACAGATCCTTCTCGAACACGTCCCTGTCCATCTATGCGGACACGTGCTTTCCATAGAACCTTATGAGGCAGTACCTGGGGTCGTCGACACCTCCGGGATAATGTCTTAGCATCCTGTGTCCCAGAACCTCGTCTTCAGGTCCCTGTCATCGACGATCTCCGCATCGCCAGTGAAAGATATGCTGTCCAAACAGCGGGCGATACAGACACCTGCCTTGCCGTTATCACGTATGTTCGTGACCTTCCTGGCTGATGATGGGGTCGAGAAGTAGAGGATATGGTCGCCGTCGGTTCCCAGGAGGTCCATCTCCACGGAATGGGGATATCCATAGGCATCGATGGTCGTGAGGACCGCACGTTTGGATCTGCTGATCACCCATCTGAGTTTGTCATCGTCGGGTTCCATATCTCACGGTACGGACGGGTGGATCATCGACATCTGAATCGGAGACCACATCCGATCCAAACCTACAATCATCTTCTAGACCGTCATCTTCTGGATGACGAAACAGCCCGGGAAACCGGGCATCTTAAAATCCAATGGTGCCGGGGAAGGGATTTGAACCCTCGAACTACTAAAGACAGGATCCTAAATCCTGCGCCTTTTCCAGACTCGGCAACCCCGGCTACAACCCTCGGTATGGGCAGAGGTTTAATATGTTATCGGTCGGACCCCTCGAATCAGGCATCCTCGGAAGAGTCATTGTAGACGTATCTCATCCCTCTGGTCTTTCCCTCTTTCCTGAGTATGCCTGCAGCGACCAGAGCATCCAATTTCATGCGTACGGATTGTTCTCCCAGATCGATCCATGATGTTGCCTCTGTTAATGTGAAACGTCCCTTCTCCTTTGCTTTTGACGACAGAATCCTGGTGTTCTCATCCAAGTTCCTGAGGAGGTCAATGGATTCCATCTTCCCTATGGCAATCGTGTATGCTTCATGTATGCCCTCTATCGAGAATCTGACGAGAGGTGTGTAGGAGCCGGTTTTCTCCGCATGCATCGCCAAGTCGGTATAGAGGGAGATGTCACCACATAGGATCGATCCGATGTCGCAGAGCATGCTGTTGTTCAAACCGCAGGCTTTTAAGAAAAGGTGGAAGAGGAAGGTGGCTGTAGCTGAGTTCCCATCTTCGAAGGGCCTGATGCTCTCGAACGCATGTATCATCAATACGGCCGTGGTGATCGGATCCATCGAGGATGTTTCAACCCATTCCATCAGATTGGCCAGTTCGTTGCGGATGTTGTCATGGGGGCATGGCGTGAATTCCCTTCCATTCGGAGACATCCTGGATTCGGTGGAATGACGGAAATCATCGGCATCCGATTCCCCGACCAGTCTGCGATGTATGTTCCTGATTGTGTTGGTTGACCATGGGGGTTCGGTTTGTGTGGACACATCTATGCTTTCCAAGATCCTTTCATCGGAGATTCCAATTTGATCGTCCAATCTCCATCCGATATTGTTCTCTATCGAGGCACAGAGCCTTTTGGTATGTTCTTCTGGAGGTATCAGATATCCTTCCAGACGGGAGTCCATCTTGATGATCTCTGAAATCATCTTCTTGTGTCCATGGTCCAAGGACACTTCAGGTTCATAGGGGATCCTCATCCTATGGCGTATCTGATATGAATCCAACTTGATCTTTGAATAATCTATTGTTTTATTATAATCAGATACCATTAATTTATTATTATGCAAATATAATATTTAAATTATAGCTTATTTTAATATTATATTATAGTAATATAATAATTAAATGGGTTTTCTGTAAAGACGTATCCTTGAAACAGCCTCTTCCGTCGGACCAACGATACGGTCCACGCCCACAGGACAAACGGCGATACAACGACCGCATGGAGATATCCCCTCTTTGGCGAGCTTCTCGGAATTACCGAGGCACAGTTTCTTGTCAACGACGCCCTCAGGATAATGACAATCAGGAACTGCTGAGGCCGGACAGACCTTGGTGCATTTCCTACAACCGATGCAGATCCTCTCCGTAATCGGTGAATCGCACGGCAATTCAGCGTTCGTGATCACAGAGGTGAATCTGATACGAGGTCCGTTCTTGGAGGTCAGAAGCATATTGTTATACCCGAAGTTACCAAGACCGGCCAGATATGCGGAATGGCGATGGGAGAAGAATGAATCCTGCCTCTGTTTCAATCCTACAATCCCATGGTATCCATCACGGGGAGTGTAGACTGCGTGGTGCCCAAGGGCCAGAAGCTCAAGGGCGACCCTTTCACCAACCTGGTCGAGCATGTTGTTCACGACACCGTAGAGGTGATTGTAGTAGATCGATGGGGCGGTATCGAGAATTGTATTCTGTATGGGTATCCCGAAAACTATGACCGATCTGGCGCCGGGCATGATGTCCCTGGGTCTGCACCCGGTATTGATGCGAGAGGAGACCAATGGGTCGGAGTCCCATGCGGTGGCATCCGCCACTCCGAAATCCACGATGCCGTTGTTCCTCAGCAACGTCCTGATGCTCTCCCTCAATCCCTCCGGGTCCATGTCCGACGGATTTGATTCGTCGTACTAACCATTGTCGGACGAAATCAGGATAACCATTCCCGGCATTCATGTCAATATGGAGAATCTTATGGCGGAAGGAGAGGAGGCCCTTGTTAGAGGCGACACATACATTGCCAGGGACATATTCGAGAAGCTGGCCATGGAGGGGGATCCCGATGCCATGTACCGTCTCGGACTCATCTACAGGGATGGCGGAAGAGGGGTCATTTCGGATCATCAGGAGGCGCGCAGGTGGCTCTCCCGTGCGTCAAAGCTGGGACATGCCAAGGCACATGATGCACTTCTCGCCATGAACTCCCATTCCGAGTACATCACCGTATTCACCGAGAAGGGCTACGGCGGGAACTACGGCGGCGAGATGTCCCGTTTCAGACGTTGATGTTGTAAGTCGGATTTATCCGACCCAGCCAGGTTTAATATGGATGTACAGATACGTCATTTTCATTGAGGTTTCAAAATGTCCAATCTACTCACTGATGGGGGAAAGCAGCTCCTCCTCGGAAACGAGGCGATCGTGAGGGGTCTCCTGGAATCAGGGACCGGTTTCGCTTCCACCTATCCCGGAACACCTTCTTCCGAGATCGGAAACATCCTCGAGAAGATCTCGTCCGACGCCGGACTCTACTTCGAGTTCTCCACGAACGAGAAGGTGGCCTTCGAGGTCTCCGCGGCCGCCGCATCCGCAGGCGTCAGGTCGTTCACGTTCATGAAGCACGTCGGACTCAACGTGGCAGCCGATCCGATGATGACCCTCGCTTATTCGGGTGTCAGGGGAGGTATGCTCATCCTCTCCGCCGACGATCCGTCCGCACACAGCTCTCAGAACGAGCAGGACAATCGCTATTATTCCACTCTCGCGTTGCTCCCCATGATGGAGCCCTCAACACCACAGGAGGCCAAGGACATGGTCGCCGAGGCTTACAGGGTGTCAGAGGAGCTCACACTGCCCCTGATCTACAGGACCACCACCAGGGTTAACCACGCACGCGGGGTCGTCAACCTGTCCGACAGGGTCCAGCCGGTTGCCAAAGGACACTTTGACAAGGATGTCGTGCGCTTCGTCAACGTGCCCGCGAACGCCAGGATCAACAGGAAGAGATTGCTGGAGATCTACGCCAAGGCCGCCCAGATGTCCGAAGAGTCCCCCCTCAACTTCATCGAGGGAGACGGTGATATCGGAATCATAACCTCGGGTGTGTCCTACACCTATGTGAAGGAGTTCGTCAAGGGCGTCTCCATCCTCAAGCTCGGATTCACGAACCCCCTTCCCGAGAAGAAGATCGCATCCTTCGTCCAGGGGAAGAAGGCCGTCATCGTGGTTGAGGAGCTGGAGCCCTTCGTCGAGGACCAGGTGCTGAGGATCTGTGCCCAGAACCACATCGGTGTCTCCGTATACGGAAAGAGGACCGGTCACCTGCCCAGGGCATGGGAGTTCTCTCCCGACACTCTGTCCGGAATCAGGGACATAGTCCAGGTGGAGGAGTTCGCGAAGCCCCTGCCCGCATCCACCGTCAAACTGCCCAGCAGACCCCCGACACTATGCGCGGGATGCCCCCACAGGGGGCTGTTCGGTGCGACCAAGAAGGCCGTCGGAAGCAAGGATGTCGTCTACTGTTCCGACATCGGCTGCTATACCTTGGGCGTTCAGCCGCCGTTCAATGCCGCCGATTTCATCATCTGTATGGGCGGAGGCGCCGGTGCGGCGGGAGGTTTCGACCAGTCCACCGACCAGAAGGCCATCGCATTCATGGGAGATTCCACATTCTTCCACTCGGGAGTGCCCCCGTTGGTTAACGCCCTGTTCAACAACCACAAGATCGTCATGGTCATCCTAGACAACAGGACAACGGCCATGACCGGACATCAGCCCAACCCCGGAACAGGAAGGGACTTCGGCGGCGTGACAACAGATGCCATCGACATCGAGCAGCTTGTCCGCGGGGTCGGAGCCAAGTTCGTCGAGACCGTCGATCCTTACGACGTGAAGAGGACCACTCAGGTCATGAAGGATGCCATCGCCTACGACGGTGTCGCTGTCGTGATCTCCAAGTGCCCCTGTCCCCTCGAGCTGAAGAAGAGGAAGATGCTGGAGGCAAAGCGCTGCGTCGTCCATCCCGAGGGCTGCATCAAGTGTTACACATGTCTCAAGACCGTCGCCTGCCCGGCCATCATCAAGGGCAAGGATGGGTCCGTCTCCACCGACCCCACACAGTGCATCGGATGCGGCATGTGTGCCAATGTTTGTCCCAAGAAGACCATCGAGGTGATCAGATGAAGTACACTGTGCAGATAGTCGGAGTCGGAGGACAGGGAGTCCTCCTGGCATCTATGGTCCTAGGGAATGCTGCCATGGAGATGGGTTTCCAGGTGGCCATGAGCGAGGTCCACGGAATGGCCCAGAGGGGAGGAAGCGTCCTTTCCACACTCCGCTTCGGAGATGAGGTCATCAGTCCCCTGGAGGCCGTCGGGAATGCGGATATGATCATGGGATTCGAACCCTCCGAGACATGCAGGAACATCCACCTGGCCAACGAGGATTCCGTCATCCTGATGAATCTCGATCCCGTCCTGCCCTCCATGGTCGCAGCCGGATTCGAGGAATATCCCGAGGTCTCCGACCTGGTGGATTCCGTCAAGGCTGTGAACAACCACCTGGTGACCATCGACGCCACGAGTCTGGCCATCAAGGCGGGGAAGGCCGTTGCGGCGAATGCGGTCATGATCGGTGCGGTCGCCGCACTGGATGGATTCCCCATACCCAAGGATGTTCTGAAGGATGTCCTGGGGAAGCAGGTCCCCGAGAAGTTCAGGGAACTCAACCTCAACGCCTTCGAGATGGGCTACGAGGCTGCAAAAAACTGAGATCAAGGGCCTCACGGCCCTCCGATCCCATCTTTTCATATCTCCGTCATCTTTGGCAGTTCGGACAGAAGTAGCTGCTCCTGTTGGAGATGACCGTTCTGAGGATCGTCGTACCGCATGTCGGACAAGGGTCCCCCTCATGACCGTACATGACATACGGGGATTCCTCCCAGTCTCCCTCTCTGCCTGACAGATACCATTCGGGTGACTCGAGGTCGTCTGACAGTCCTTTTCCTAGAACCTTCGGAATGAGGTCCGATATCCTCTCCCAATCACCCGCCTCCAGTGTATCAGCCTTGCGTGTCGGACAGATCCCCGCACCGAAGAGGATCTCGTCGGCGTAGATGTTGCCGATTCCTGCAACGACTGACTGGTCCAGGAGACATGATTTCACGCATCTCCTGCAGTGTCCGACATGTTCCTCCAGGTATTGTCCGGTGATATTGCCGTCCAAGGGCTCCGGACCGAGTCTGGACATGCCCGTGAACGTGTCCTCTTCCCCATCCCTGATCAACCAGAACCTGCCGAACCTCCTGGAATCGGTGAAACGAAGGTCGGTTCCATCATCGAGTCTGAAAATGATGTGGGTGTGCTTCTGCTCAGGCTCGTCCGACGGGACGGAGAACATCCTGCCTGTCATGCGTAGGTGGAACCAGATGCTGTCCCCGGAATCCAGTTCGAGTGATACGTACTTCCCGCGTCTTCCCATTGAGACTATGGGGTGTCCGACGCAGAGATCCCGGAAGATGGACGGATCGAGATGCTCGATGATCTCGGGCCTGTTCATGGTGACGGATACTATCGTCCTACCGATGGCCTTCGGCTCCAGCATGAGTCTCATAGACTCCACTTCGGGGAGTTCGGGCATGGTATCGCTGTCTTCCGGATGATACCTTCTCGCTCTGCTCCCTCAGGAGGGCTATCTTCGACTCGTAGTAGGCGGGGCTCATGTCCATGTGATGGATGTGAGGGTTCTCGAACCTCTGCTCCTCCTGCCAGATTTCGTCCCTGAGCTGTCTCTCCACGTATTCCCTGATATCGCGGATACTCCTGACGTCCCCGACCCTCTTCCCGTCGGAGATGACCTTCCTGAGCAGGGGCTTGAAGGTGCAGTCGGTCAGAGTGATGTCCATCCAGGGTTTCTTCGGATCGATGCATCTGTACGGTCTTCCGGATTCGGGCTGCTCCCAGTCGTGTGTTATCAGATCCGCTACCGCGTGTCCTGTCCTGTCATACACGCGGAAGACAGACTTCCTTCCGGGATTGGTTATCTTCTCCACAGCCTCCGATACCTTGATCTTGGGCTGACATACACCGTCCTTCTCGATCGCGGATATCTTGTACACAGCTCCGAAGACCGGATCGCTCTTGGCGGTGATCAGACGCTCGCCGACTCCGAACGCATCGATGCAGGCGCCCTGATCTATGATGGATGTGATGGAATACTCATCCAAGCTGTTGGAGGCGATTATCCGACAGTCATACAATCCTGCGTCATCGAGCATCCTGCGGACCTCCTTGGTGAGGTATGCAAGGTCACCCGAGTCCAGACGTACTCCTTTGAGCCTCCTACCCATGGGTTCCAGGACCTCTTTGGCGGTGCGAATGGCATTGGGTGTGCCAGACCTGAGGACATCGTAGGTGTCGATCAAGAGGATGGTGTCGTCCGGATATATCTCTGCGTATTTCCTGAATGCCTCAAACTCCGAATCATGGTACATCACCCAGCTGTGGGCCATGGTACCGCTGATGGGGATGTCGAACATCTGTCCGGCCAGCACCGTTGCGCTTCCCGCGGCACCGCCGATGTATGCGGCCCTGGCACCGAAAACTGCGGAATCCATGTTGTGAGCCCTACGGGCACCGAAG
>Ga0129308_1003262_pt1 | contig 11983 bp, 9 predicted proteins | sample L827metagenome_FD_94440 | JGI IMG/M metagenome (GOLD analysis project Ga0129308, IMG submission 94440) | Ring-tailed lemur group fecal microbial communities from Wisconsin, USA - L827 metagenome | ecosystem: Host-associated > Mammals > Digestive system > Large intestine > Fecal | place: USA... | reverse complement strand
AGCGGGGTCGTCGCCAAACGATGAGCCGGGCGGGCGTCTGGGCAAATTCATCGTTTGGCGGGGACATGATAGCACGGGGCCCGGAGGGCCCCGAATCATCACCTATCTAGTTGACTGTCAGATACCGAAGTCGACATCGGCACCCTGCTCGGACAGCTCGTTGTAACGCTCGACCGTAGATACAAAGGTGTCAACGGGCACGTCCATTGCATCTGCCAAGTCCTCAAGGGTATCGGCGCTTAGCAGAATGCCCTTTTCAACAAACGTCGCAATCTGTTCGGGAGTGCCATTGGCCACGGTCTTTACCGTTGGATCGCTGCCCCAACCATACACCTGGTCGGAATAATTGGCATCGAAGATGGAGTGCATGCGATGCTCGGGTTGGTCGCGCAAAACGGTATTGCGCGCTCCATAGGCAACATCCTCATACATGAAACGCTCGCCGTTGATGTTCACCGCAAGGAACGGCTCTTCACGGAAGCAGCCGGCGCCGCCGTGGATCATCTTGCAGTGGCACCCAGGCTCCATAACCGCGCCCGCGGCCATGCCCATAAGATGGCCGTCGCCCGTCTTGAAAGACTGCTTGCGGCCAAAAGCCTGGACATCGACGCAATAGTGCTCGACGAGAGCCTCATTGTTCTGGTAGTCGCCCGTAGCAAGAATGACGCCCTTTGCCGCATTGAACTTAACGTAGTTGCCCTCGGCGTCCTTGCCAACGACGCCCGTCACAGCGCCGTCCTCAACCACGAGCTGCACGCCAGGGGTGCTGTAGTAGATGTCAATCCCAAACTCATCGGCCGCACTGGCAAGAGCCTGCGTGGAATTCATCATGCCGCCCGTGAACAACCAACCACGAACCCGGCAATTGCCGTCGGCATATTCATGATTCTTGGAATCACTCTCAGTAAAATCGGTGCAGCCGATCTGATCAAGCTTGCCCATATACCACTCAACAGCCTCACCAGACATCTCGGCATACTCGCGCTGCAAAGAAGGGCTCGGGCGATGGTCGTACAGGGCGTGCATCTCATGGACATACTCGGCAAGGCCCACCTCGGTCGACTCTTCTTTCACCACGCGTGCGCGCAGCATGCCCTGTGCAAGGGCCACCTCTTCTTTCTGCAGAACCGCGACTGAGGCACCCTTATCGACAGCCGCAAGGGCGGCGGGCATGCCTGTGGTGCCACAGCCCACAACCACGACGTCGTAGCTCTTCTCATCGGCAAAGTCGGTTATGGAGTCGATCACAACGGGGGTCACTTCAAGCTCGGCGGGCAGGATGCCGCCTGGCAGCGAAGTGCTCCCATCGGGAGCAGCCCCATCCGCAAACGCCGGGCCCGCACAGACGGCGGCACCGGCCCCCATGGCACCAGCCAACTGCATGGCCTTGCGACGACTCACAATGGTGTTTATAGAAACGGTTTCCTTTCGTTTGATTGTCTACGCGGAACATACAGACACGAGAAGGGTCGACGGTACGGCCTGGACCGTCGGCCCCTGATTGCCTATCAAAGACGGATTAGTAATTCGGCAGCCCGAAACCATGGCCGCCTTGGGTCACCGTGAAGTCGATGCCGTCGGCCTGCCACACCTTGTTGCGCAGGATGTAGCGAATGGCGGGGCCGTTGCCCTCATCGGGCACGGTGTAGATGTCGTCCTCGGTGAAGGGAGCAACAACCTCACCGAGGGTCTTCTCATAACCACCGCGGAAGCTCATCATCGAGGGGTCCTCGTCAATGTCGCCGTACCATTTGGCCAGGCCCACGCACTGGCTGACGCACTGGGGAATGCCGCCTTCGTCGGTGATCTCCTTGCAGAGGTTGCACTTCTGCACGACGTTCTTGTCCTCGTTGAGGTAGCGCGCGCCATAAGGGCAGGCCGGCACGCATGCCTGGCAACCGATGCACTGTTCTGCATCGATCTGCACCGTACCGTCGTCGAGCTTGACGGAGGCGCCGGTGGGGCAAACCTGCACACACTCAGGACTGGCACAATGCTGGCACTGCATGGGCAGGTAGTACCAGTCGACATCGGGGAAGGTGGCGCCTTCATACTTGGGATAGGGACCCACGCGCAGCACCCTGTTCCAGAAGTTGCCAATCGGGACCTCGTTTACCGTCTTGCAGGCGGCGTTGCAGCCCATGCAACCGATGCAACGGTTGAGGTCGACCACCAAAGTATGCTGCGACATGGACTATTCCCTCCCCTTGTACGTAGGCGCCCATTCCTTCAGACGAGGATCGTCGGCGCTCGTGATGATTTCCGTGCCATCGTTACCGCAAGGCACGGGGTTGTTGAACGGCGAGTTCTCAGGCGTGGCCTTGTAGATGTTGACCAGGTATCCGCGCAGCTGCGGGGCGCCCTTGCCCTCGCACTGGGCAAAGGAGTCAACGAGGCAGTTACATCCGGAAAGCTCGAAACCATGACCGGGCTGGTCAAGCTCGGGGAACCACCAGGAGTGCTCGAGGTTCACACGGCCCTCGCCGACGCAGGCGTTGACGTCCACGTTCTGGCGGATCTTGCCGAACGGCGTCTCGATCCAGGCCCAGTCGCCGTCCTCAAGACCGAGGTCGGCGGCGTCCTTGGGGTTGATTTCCATGCGGGGCACGGGCCAGACCTCGCGGCACCAGGGCAGCTGGCGATGCTCGGTGTGGAAGTACACCGGGATGCGGCGGCCGGTGGAGGCGATGTAGGGGTACTTGTCGAACGTGTAGCCCGCGATCTTCTCGTGGTTGGGGTTGTCGGGGTTGTTGCCCTGGACCTCGACGTAGCCGCCGCCCCCGTTGGGCGAGCTCTTGGGTTCGGTGTAGTAGGGCAGGGCGTACTTGGTGCCGTAGGGCTCGCCCGTGCACTGCTCGGTCACGCCGCGCATGGCGTTTTCGAACTCAGTGACCCAAACTTCGTGGCGGCTTGTGTTGGTGGAGAAACCGGGACGGGCCTGGAACGGTCGGCACATCCAGCCCGTCATGTAGCGCCTGCAGCAGCCGAAGCCGTTGGGGTTGGTGACGCGGGCGTCCCACCAGCCGTTCTGCTCGAACTCGGCGGCGTACTCGGCCCAGGTCATGCCCGTGGACTGGACGGCCTTGTCGCGCAGGAAGTCGCCCATCTCCCAGGGGTCCTCGCCCTCCGCGCGCGTTGTCCAGAAGGGGACGCCCTTCTGCTTGTACCAGTCGGCGACCCAGTCGATGCCGTAGCGGGCCTCGCCGGGGGCCTCGATGCAGTGGATGTGGGCGCCGTAGAAGCCGTTGGAGCCCTGGGCGATGCGGGTGCAGCCGGGAATCTCCATCCAGTGCTGCTCGGGCAGCAGGATGTCGGCGAGCGAGGAGATGGCGTCTTCCCACAGGTTGGCGTCGACGAAGAACTCCATGTTTTTGACACCCTCGAAGGCCTCAAGCAGGTTGGACTGGTTGAGGATGCCGCCTGCCTGAGCAAGGCCGCCGTAGATGCGGTAGGGCTCGCCGGTCTGCATGGCGCGGTAGACCGTGGTGGCGTCGCCATTCTGGAAGGGCTTCTTCATGGCGCGCTTGGCCTGCTCGGGGTCGGTCACGCGGTTCTTGTCGCCCACGCGCAGGAACTGGCCGGTGATACGGCTGGTCTGGTCGGTGTTGATTGACGCGCACGGGGTGGCTCCGCGGTGGCCGCCGGGAACGTCCATGTTGCCCATGATGGCGTCGATCGCTTCCATGGTGTGGATGACCTTCATAGCGTTGCCGGTGTGCTCGTGTGTGACGGCGAAGTTGATGGCACCGTTGAAGGTACCGCTTGCCGGGTCATAACGATGGGCATAGGCGTGGCAGGCGTCGACGATGAGCTGGGCCTTGACGCCCGTCGTCTCCTCGGCCGCCTCGGGGGTCCACTCGGCGCATTTGTCGTAGTAGTGCTCGAAGACCGTGCGAAGCTTCGCCGTGCGGCCGTCCTTGAGCGTAACCTCGGGGATGTCGTCGGAGTACAGTGCCGGGTCGGTCGGGTAGGCGCATCCCTCGACGGTGGGCATGTCGTCGGGGTCGGGCAGGAACTCGGGCGCGATGCCCTCGCGCTGGCTGTAGACGTACTGCCCCTTGACCTCCTCCCACTCGTACATGTCCCACATCGACTTCTCCTGCAGCTCGCCCTTGCTGGGCTCGTACTGCGCGGCCTGCATGTACCACTCTGAGCCGGGGACGTACTTGGGCTTGAACGCGCCCTCGCCCTCCCACAGGCCCGTGGCGGAGTCCAGGTAGGTGAAGCGCTGGTTTGCGGCGTCCCACACGATGAAGTGATGCGGGTCGCCGTCGCCCTCGACGTCCCAGGGCAGCATGGCCGGGTCGACGTCGCACTCCTTGAGCAAGACGGTCTTATAGGTGCGCTTGGCTTTGACGACGCCGGTGATACCGACCTTGAGTATTTCCTCGCCTTCGATGCCCGTGGGCTCCATGTCATCGCATACGAGGAACGAGCAGTTCGTCCAACGTTTGACGTACCAGTCGTCGTAGAGCTCCTCGTCGATGATGGTTTTGGCCCAGGCCATGGCGATGGCGCCGTCCGTGCCGGGGCGAGGTGCCAGGAAGTAGCCGTTTTCGCGGCTCGCGGCCTCCTTGGCGAGGTTGGACATGCGCGCGTCGATGTTGATGTAGGCGTCGGCGCCGTTGGCGTTATCGACAGCCACGCGGCCGGGGTCGTCGTAGTTGGAGACCTCGATGCCCGAGCCCCACTGTACCCACACGTTGGGCTTCCAGGCGTTTTCGACGAAGTAAAGCTCGTTGCCGGCACCGGACGCTCCCGATGCGACGGAGTTGCGCGGGCCTTTGCACACCTGGCTGGGCGACACGCTGTTAGGCGAGTCATACAGATACGCCATGGCGCTCATACCACTCATGGCATAGATGCGGCTGGTACCGCCGAAGAAAGCGAGTGCCGCTCCACCGTACTTTGCTTGGATCTCGTCGAACTTGGCGCAGGCCGTCTCGATGGCCTCCTCCCAGGTGATGCGCTCCCAGCAGGGGTTCTCGCCCTTGGGTGTGGTGCGCTTCATGGGGTACGTGAGGCGCATCGGGTGGTATGCGGCTTGCAGCGATGCCTGGCTCTTGGCGCAGCAGTTGCCCATGCCGCCAGGATAGCTTGGATCTCCCTCAATTTTGATTGCGCGACCGTTCTTCACGGTCACGAGCACGCCACACTCAAACTTGCCACAACCGCGGCATGCCGTTCTGATTACTTTGGTATCGCCATCTTCTTTAAGCGCGAAGTGAATCGCTTCCTCAGCGAGTCCCCTAACAGGGGTCACACTGCCCACCGCGGCAGCCGCGCCAGCGAGTGCCGCCGCTTTCAGGAACCCGCGACGGCTCATGCTCAAACCTGACATGGCGTACCTCCTTCCCTTCCCCATATTCGATACCGGTCGTCTCAGCCGAGCGCGTCCATTACGTTCGGCAAAACTCATTGTTCACAAGAGTGGGGGTGTGACTGCCCTCGGTGCGTGTGATGTACTTGGGTAGAGATCGCTCGCCTTCCCACCAACCGTGTGACGTCAACCTGCTCAAGGCGGTGTGATTTGGCCTCACACCACGAGTGTGAGGCCTCTCACCCTTCACATTGCCAATCACCTTACGCGGGTGCAGACAAGCAGATAAAACGGCATATTCTCAATTACGTTGCGCAAGGCGCCCCCGCAAGGCACATAGAGGAAAGGCAGCGAATATGGAAAACAACGAAAAGAAGAGTCTTGAAAAAATCGAGACCTCAGATGACCGACATCCCGCTAAAAAACAAGACGCAGATGAGTCACACGCCGCCGACGTCTCTACGGTTGCCGAGAAACTCGAAGAGCTCCTGGGCGAGATGGGAGCACAGCAGAATCAGATGATCAAGATTATCGAATACTGCAGCGAGGAGCATACCTCTGATGAGATCGACGCCGCCATCGCTCCACTGCGCGAATATAGGCACAGCGTGTATTCGCCAATTACCATGCGCTCCCTTCTGCTCAAAATAGGCGCCCTCGAGTATCGGGACAACGACGAAGCCCCCGAGGAACAAGTCGACGAACATGGCAATCTTGTTCTGCCAGCGCTTGCTCAGGCAACCTGGATTGCATCGCCCGAAGCACTTGAGTATTGCGAGTCCTTGGACCCCTTCGCCGACCTAGTGCACGCCCTCGATGGAATTGCCAACCGCGAGGCATACATGGCCGCCCTGAACTTCTGCGCAACGGCACCTCGCTCAGTCAGCGACATCTCGACGCTCCTTGCCGAGGCGAGCCCCGAGACCGCAACCCTGCTGGACGCAGGCGGCGTTGTAGGCAAACTCGAGGAAATTGGAGCGCTCGAATGGAAGGGCGCCTGGACTACAACCCCCTTCGGCCGCGACTACCTCGGCATCAATTCCTAATACAGCGAGAAAGGGCACATTTGATGACTGGCTGCATGCACGCCCCCACAAACGAAGCAAGCCAAGAAGGCATCTCCGAACTCATGAAGAGCCGCACGACGATGTACGATTTGCTCGCACGCGTCTATCACAAGGAAGTTGACGAGAATTTCCTCGCAGAGCTGCGTGCCATGCGCTATCCGCAGAACTCCGACAACAGCCAGGTCAACGAAGCGTTCAGGCGCATCTACGCATACTTGCGCCACGCGCCCGAGGACGTACTCGACGAGCTTGCCGTTGACTATGGCCTGGCTTTTCTGGGGGCCGGTAAGCTTAACCCCGAGGCCGCTTATCCGTATGAATCCGTCTACACCTCCACGCACGCCCTGCTCATGCAAGAAGCACGCGACGAGGCCCTTGCCATATATCGCTCCCAGGGTATCGACAAAAACGAATCCTGGAAGGACCCTGAAGACCACATAGCGCTCGAACTTGAGTTTATGGCGACCATGAGCAGGCGTACGGCACAAGCCATAAGGGACGCAAACGATGACGCCGCCCGATCCCTCATCGCCACACAGCATGGGTTCATGACACATCACCTGCTCAATTGGGTGCCTCGATTCCTTGTTGACGTCCCCCGCTATGCTCGCACTGATTTTTACAAGGCATTCGCCCAGTTGACAGGCGCTTTTTTGTCCGACGATCTCGAACTGGTAGAGGACATCGCCCACAGCTCGGGCATCGAGCTTGCCCAAGGGGGCGAAACGAATGCTTAGGCCCACATGCGCTCTCACATTTGAGTTGACCGAGGCAGACGCCAATGGCGGTGTGGCCCCCGCAATCAAGCGCAGTTTTGCCTTCATTGCCCCCACGCATGTCGTACGTGCCGCTGACCCTGACGTTCCAGCAAGTAAGATTTACCTTGAAATCCGTATGGGGAATCATCCGTTGTGGGATTTCGGACAGCCTGAGAGCGACCGCATTTGGTCACAGACGCTCCTACCCTGGCTCATGAACAAGCTGTCCAAGCTTATGGGGTGCGTCTATGAGTGCAACAACCCGCATCGATCGTCATATTTCGGAGGCGCGCATTTCGGCACCCTCGTGATTGCCCTTGCACCCTGCGTCTTTACCTTCGAGCTTGAACCCGATGGCAGCCTTCGCGATGTAGCGAGCGCGCTCGATCAACTGCGGGCATACGTTTCAAAAGACGGCTTTGGCACAGACTGCATCAGGCGCATCCGCATACCCTCCAATGCCACCCGCGCAGGTGCCGACTGGGCCGATGTTGAGCTTGGCAACGGCTTGCTACAGAGGGTATGCCTCTCCTGACTTTTTTAAATCGAGGCGCCGAGGCCCTGCGGGTCCCGGCGCCTCGCCAAAATCCCCCAACAATGGCTTCCGCCCGTCAGATAGCACTCAAAGCGTATCCAGACTCATCTATTGCGCTCTTCTTGCTTCGACGAATGCCTCGTCAACCAGTTTGATGAGCTCTTGCTGCGAATGAATGCCCAGCTTCGAGTAGATAACGCGCATGTGGGACTTTGTCGTGTTGAGAGACACGCCCAGCTCTTCGGAAACGCTGCGCGCGTTCTTGCCTTTAGAACACAGAGACAAGACATTGCCTTCCTGCGCAGTGAGACCATATGCATCGCACAAGGAAGCAACTGCGTCCTTGTGCGATGCAGCGACACGACTCGTGGACGAGGGCGTGCCAGCATTTGCCAAATCACCGCCCATTGCAGGGCCGCGTCCTGGCGCCGACTGCACAACCGAGTCAGTCATCCCAATAATGCACGCAACCGAACAGCACAGCGCCAGGGCGAGCGCACCACCCGCGATCAGACCGACGGGAAAGCCGGGATTGGCAGTTGCAAAGTTCATGACTACCGTTGAGATCATTCGTGCGGCAAAGTTGCAAACATAGCCCAGCGCAACAACCATGAATGGAGTCCATCCGCGGGGCAAGCGCGCGAAAGGCAATGCCCACATGACAAGCATGATAAGAAATGTCCCCAAGGACGCAAGAACGAGGTAGACGGTCACGGTCACGCTATCCAGATAATTCACGAGCGACAAGGCAACAGTCGTCAGGGCGAACAAGGTCAGAAAAAACAGTGCGAGCGACACACGGGGCTGGCTGGAAACCCCGTCGCTTGCGCAAACCACGGCCAAAATGCATATGCCGGCAAGTGCATTCCCCACAGCAATGGAAAGCTGGCTCGAGAAATTCCTTTCTTGAATGACGAGCGTAGGCTGAAGAATCTGTCCCGTGGTAAACACAAAACACAGCACGACGATACAAAGCAAGGCAATAAGCGAGGAGCGCGAGATATCCACCGTCTGCAGGTTGTCCCTTTCATCTAAAACCAGGGTGTCCGCATCACGACGCATTCTCCGAAAGCATGTTTTAAAAAGCGCGGCCGAGACAAGCGGCAGAACAACAAGCGCAAGCATGCAAGGAACCCGTTGGAACAGCGTCAATAGAACCTGTATTGCCCCCATTCCAAACACCGCAAGGCCAAAAACGGTGACGGTACGCCTCAGCCCGCTCTCCACAATGGACTCCGCCCATGCAAGGACAAGCAGGACTCCAATAGACTCCTCTATCAATTTGCCAACCAACATAAGCCCAGGAACTTCGGCAATGAAGAGATACGGGGAATATCGCATCAGGAGGGCCAGCGCAAAAAACCCTGCAACGGCAAACACCCTCCTGGGGCTTGTCGACAAGACGGGGCGGCCCATCTTGCTCGAAAGAAATAACACCGTGAGCGCCGTCAGAGTAGCGAGCAGATGCCGCAACGTCAGAGATAGTTCAACAGGATAGATGCCATCTATGGTATTTAGCCTCATCCCGTTCATGACGGTCAAGGCGCATGCCAGGCCCAAAGAGGCACTCATGAGCCATGGTTCCTCGCGGAACAGTCTTTTTGCGCTATCAAAAGTTCCCATGGATCTAATCTCCCCCCTTTAACGACAAAAAGGGTATCACAATTTGCCCTATTATCCTGATTCTCACAGGCGACAAATGTCTGAAACGCAGGCACTCGAAACAGGAAACGAACAGACGAAAGAAAAGACCGCCGTCGACCCAAGCAGCTAGGACGGCAATAGAAATCGGCAGGCCCGACACAACGCGACAGGCCTGCCGCTGACAACGCACCGTATGGGGCACCGTGCACACAACGTGCCTGCCCTTCCCCTATCGCGTCACGTAGGCGCGGAGCAGGTCGTAGGTGTTGCGCACGCCGTCGGTGTGGGAGCGCTCGTAGTTGTGGGAGGCGTAGACGCCCGGGCCGATGAGGCCGTGACAGATGTCGAAACCGGCACGCAGGGTGGCCTCCACGTCTGAGCCGTAATGCGGATAGACGTCGATGGCGTAGTCGAGGCCAAGCTCGCGGGCGAGATCTGCCAGCTCGCTTACGACCTCGTAGTTGTAGGGGCCGCCGGAGTCCTTGGCGCAGATGGACACCATGCGCTCGGTGCATCCCAGGTCGTCGCCCACGCAACCCATGTCCACCGAAATCATCTCCTCGGTGTCGGCCGGCACGAAGCTGCCGCCGTGGCCCACCTCCTCGTACACGGTGAAAAGCAGGCTCACCTTACGGTTGAGCGCAAGGCCCTCGTCGCGCACGGCCTTGGCCAGGCCGAGCAGGATGGCAGCGGAGAGCTTGTCGTCGAGGAAGCGGCTCTTGATGTAGCCGCTCTCGGTCACAACGGTGCGCGGGTCGAGCGCGATGATGTCGCCGGGCTGCACGCCGAGCGCAAGCGTCTCCTCCTTTGTGGAAACGTTCTCGTCGAGCAGAATCTCCATGTTCTCCTCGACGATCTCCGTCTTCTTGTCGGCCACGTGCGCCGAGGGCTCCTTGTTGAGAACGACGCCCGTGTAGACGCGCCCGTCGCGCGTGTGGACCGTGCAGTTCTCGCCGTCGGCCGTGCTCCACTGATGCCCGCCGAGCGTGGTGGGGCGAAGCCTGCCGGTCTTCTTCACCGAGCGCACCATGGCGCCGAGCGTGTCAACGTGCGCGGCAAGCACGAGGGGGCTTCCCTGTCCGCCCAGCTCAACCAGCACGTTGCCTTTGCGCGAGAGCTGCGGCTCGTAGCCCATGCCCTCCAGCGTGGCGCACACGTACGCCGTTGCCTGCTTGGTGAAACCCGAGGGGCTCGGGATGGCCGTGAGCTCCTTCAGTTGCGAGCAGATATAGTCGACAATCGGTTCCACAGAGCACTCCTTTGCTCTTCATGTATCACGTCTACCAGATAGAACACTCCAAGGGGCATCGCCAGAAGAACCCAGCCTCGCGGCGCAGGCATCGCTCAACCCGTTCTTCCGCACCCATGGATGGAATACCACGAAAGTGAGACAACACATGCCCTCGCAGGCCATGCCGCGAAATACGCACGGCCCCGACCTGGCGGTGCGGTTACAAGGCGCGCAACATGCCTCATACCTTCACCAGGACCGCGCTGCGGGCGGATACCCAACGCTCAAGGCAGGTCCCCCGATTGCGCGAATGCAGCCATGCACACCAGATCGGATAGCGCCGCGTCCGGGATAACCCACCCGCATAAAACTGCCCCGGCTTGACACCCAGCGCCTGTTTTTGACCGATCGGTTTGGTCCTTTTGGCCGAAACAGGTACAATCGCGTGCAAAAGAGCTTGGCGTCCTTTGGGAGGGACTACATGCGACACATTCTGACGGTGGGAGACATCCCGCTGAGCACCCCTTTACTTGAGGGGATTGACGAAGCCGACCGTGCCCGCGCGCTCGCCATGCTGCGCGCACGCTACATCGCCTATGACGCCGACGACCTTATCCGCGACTCCGACCCTGAGAGGCGCTGCGCCGCCTACCTCGTGGAAGGCTACGCCGATGGCTACGTGTACGACGAGAACGGCAACCGCTCCATCCTGCACCTGTTCTGCCCGGGCCAGGTCATCTCATGCGGCAAGACCCTCGGCGACCAGCCCGTGCCCACCTACGACGTCGTGGCGCGCGAAGAATGCCGCGTGCTGACCTTCACCACCGACTACGTGCCCACCACGCCCGGACGTGGGCGCGCCTGGACCGAGGCCGTTAAGGACAACCTCGCTCGCTCGGTTGCCGCGCTGTCGTCCGAACTCATGGCGACGCTCGACATCCGCCTGCGCCGCACCATCCGCGGCAAGGTGATGGCCTACCTCAACCACGAGGCAAAACAACTTGGTACGCGCAGGTTCACGGTTCCCTACAACCGCCAGGAGCTGGCCGACTACCTGTGCGTGGACCGCTCGGCCCTGTCGCGCGAGCTCTCGAGTCTGCACGAGGACGGCGCAATCGACTTCTACCGCAACAACTTCGTGCTTAAATAGGACCTCGGCGCCGGCCCCGATGACCTGCAACCTAGCGGCGGCCCTTGCCGGGCGCGGCCACACCGTCATGCAGATTGGCTGCGGTTTCGAGACCTATGAGCGCGTCGCCTTCCGCGCGTTCAAGGCGCTCGCAAGCCGATTCGCCTGCGCATCCAAGAACATGGCAGCACGGACACGAGACGGCGCCCTCTCACGTCAACGCGATGGGACTCACGGTGCAGGATTTCGCCGCGATGCTGCCCCACGAGGCAACCTCCAGCACGCTGCACGCCGACCTT
>Ga0129308_1003261_pt1 | contig 11993 bp, 10 predicted proteins | sample L827metagenome_FD_94440 | JGI IMG/M metagenome (GOLD analysis project Ga0129308, IMG submission 94440) | Ring-tailed lemur group fecal microbial communities from Wisconsin, USA - L827 metagenome | ecosystem: Host-associated > Mammals > Digestive system > Large intestine > Fecal | place: USA... | reverse complement strand
GCGCCGATATTTCGGCGCAAACACAATGTGGTATTTGCAATTCCATTTTATATGTTCTAAACTATTATTCTCATTCATTGAATGGCCTCCTTCTGTTGGTTCGTGCAGTTGCCAGACCGCACTTCCATTTTACCAGAAGGAGTTTCTTTTCATAGCTTAAGCTTTTCCGTACCACCGCCACAGCCGGTGGTTTCTTTACAAAAAAGCGTGCCGCTCTCATCGAGCAGCACGCCTTGCTTTTCCGTTTTGTCAATTTTACTATTTTGAAAAATTTCTTCTATTCGCTTTCACCCTTCCTTTTATTTTCTCATCATTCATTCCAATCGTAGGACTTTATCATTCGTATACTTCATCATATTTAAGGCACAGCCGATTCCACATAAAGTATTTTATCGTTCCATCTGACTGCGCACACACGATTTTCCGCGCTGCGGTACAGGTGTGCCCTGTTCATGCATTAACGAGCGGCTCTTCCGTGTTCTTTCGATACGCTCTATTACCGACGCCGCCAGTGCATCCTCGCATCGCATTTCTTTCAGCCCGGCCGTCAATTCACTTCGCCTCATTTCCAGTGTATCGGCCTGAGACGGATGACAGCTTTTTCGCCGTAGCTGCCGCGTACATTCTGTCCGTTCCGCACGCATGGCCTTAGCGCGTCCGGCGATTGCCGCACGGTAGTCCGATACCGCATCAACGCTCTTAAAACGATGCCGCGTGACAAAGTCCAACTCACGGCACAGCCGGTCTGTGTCACGCCATTGCGCCCGTAGCTCCGGCCAGTTCACGGTCGGTTTCTGCCGAGGATATATCCCAAGCCGGTAGCAGTAATACATATACATCTGCCACAGCCCCGTCGGCTTCCGGGCATTGCTCAATCCGCGGCATTTATACCGTCCTGTGTGCCACACAGCGTCCCGCTGTGGCTCTTTAACGGTGTGATGCGGGTTGCACTGCCAGTCATAATACCGCGGCCCCCATCGGGCAAAATTTTTGCGCAGCGCCGCCTCTATTGCAGGCCAGTCGTATTCCGCGCCCAAACGGTAGATCCGGACTGCGCGCCCGCCGTCCCGTGCGCACAACGTAGCATATTTCCGGTTCGGAGCCCTGCTCCAGACATATCCCAGCCCGTCCAAAGCCCGTGCAAAATCTCGTTCTGTGCTGGTTTTAGCCTTTGCTTCATGGATGGCTGCCCGCATCTGGTTGTACCGGGTCGGTTCACCACGCTGCTCCGCTTCATACAACTGACGGGGCGTTTTTCCCAGCGGCTGCTTGATCACGGACAACTCGTGCGCACGGCATATGTCATCCGAAGCTGTTCGCAGATCATAGTATTGGCTGCGCTTTTGCTCATACTTTTTCCCATCGATATACGACACTGAATTGATCACGAAATGGTTGTGCAGGCAATTTGTGTTCAAGTGTGTCGCTACCAGTACCTGGAAACGTCCGCCCCACATCTTCCGCGCCAGCTCGACTCCTATGGCATGACATTGCTCCGGCGTGACCTCGCCCGGCTTGAAACTTTGATACGCATGCAGTGCGACGGTTCCGCCTGTTTTTCCAAAATGCTCCTGTATCGATCGCATGTCATCCCACGCTTGCTCCGGCCTGCAATGGAGGCCGCTGACAAGATGTACCGTCTCACAAAGCTCTGTCTTGACATCATTTTCTGCATAGTGCAGTGCATTTGCAAGTCCGCTGTATTCTGTTTTCTCCGGGTGCGACGCATAGTCCACCACACGCTTGAGGCTGTCCTTTACAGCCCATATTTTCGTTGTTGCGATTCACATTTCTCCTTTGGTAAATCAAATGGTTTTCATTTTGTTTTTTACATATACTTTACACCGCTGAAATCTTCAGCCCATCTGTTTTCAGACGCATTTTGAACCGGCGGAAAAAAGCTTGCTGGCTGGAAAACATGCGCATCTCCCGCACACAGCGTTTCCGTCTGACGCTTACCCGCTGGAAGGAGCTGTCATCAGCTGCTTCTTTCTTCCGGGCACGCTCAGAGCATTGACGCCAGTTCACAGACAAAAACACACGCTGGAATTCTACCCCATTGGGACATTACCGGCTGGGAAGATATCCGTAGTTGGAAAAGGGCTGGCTATATACTTTCCAGCCGGTATATCTATTCCTCCAGCCGGTAAATAGAGTTAGGGGGTGTGGGTGGAAGAGAGAACGGTGCTTTTGGTTTCCGGGGCGTCTGTCCCGCTTCTTCCGCCCGCAAAAGGGTGCACTTGTCCCCGGGATTTCCGGCATTGATTTTTTCTCCGCCGCCGGGGTTCGGAGGTGATTTGTATGCGAAGTTCGTACACCAATATTCCAGACATACACAGGGCTAAACCAGTGAACTGGCGCCAGTTCACTCACTGTTTTGACTTCCACAAAGCAGACTGTCGCGGATCTCTTCGGCACACAGCCTGTACTGTCCCCCGAGATACGGGTCGAGCCGTTCCAGCATGTCTGTCAGATTATCCATGTATGTGAGGGCGCTGAAAAGTTCCGGCGGCGGATGAAACTTCGGTGTATATCCAAGCGCACGTCTGCGCAGATATTCCGATACCGTAAGCCCACAGCCTGCTGCCGACCTTTCGATTTTGCACTTTTCCGCCGTTGTCACACGCACATTAATTCCCTGTGTCCGTTTTCTCATGTCCACACCTGCATGGGGTTCGGGGCTGGCCCCATATGTGCCGCATCCGCGGCGGCGAAGGGTTGCCGGATGGCAACACAAAGCCCATGCTCGCTGCAGAGATGCTTCTCCGAACATGAAATCATGTGGGGAATACCGCCATATTGCAGATCACGCAAAACGCTCCGGACGGAAAATTCTTCCTGCGTTTTACCCGTCTCTTCAATTGCGGCACAGCAGCTTTTTCGTACAGATTCACAATTCGTTTGAATCGTCTGCTCCGCTCCTTTGTTTCTTGCAGGCATCCACATGGATGCCTTGTTTTGAAAACTCCGCTCATACAGGCATCCAATTGGATGCCTGCCTCACTTGCATTTTCATACATGTCCGTAGACAGATATCTCCATCGTATTCGCAGCTCGCCCCCCGATGGACTGGGAACACGGCAGGCGGGCCGTTGGCATTTCAGCCGCTCACTGGGAGCCTGAAGGTCTTACTGATTACAACCCAAAGTCTCCCACCCGATCTGTTGCGCCGGGCTGCTGGTGTGTCATTTTTTTCTCATCGACAGTCAATGGCAATAGGGCCTGCCATGGGGGCCCCTTTACGGGCAAAATGTATCGCTCTGCACAGAACCCGGCTCACACCTCTCATCCGTGCGCCGCTGTCTGCACGTCCTGGCGCTTCTCCCGATGTCGCTCGTGTCAATAGAAACGTACCTGCCGTGCTGGTATTCTGTTTTCAAGGTTCACGCCCTCGTTGCTTGTTTTCGCAGCAAGGTGCTGGGGAATTATGTCCACGACTGCTCCCGCTTCACAGTCGGTTCTGACAGAACAATATTCTATCCCGGCACATTGTGGATTTGTCAATTGTCCTCCTGCGGTCCCGTTTTTTCAATGCGCCCGCTGTTGACATTTCCGCTGCTCCGTAATAGAATACAGACATGCAGAATATCTGCACGACTGTATTCTATATCCGTTTTTTTCTCGTGTCAATACTTTTATATCAAAAACATGCAAAATATCCGCATTTTTTAAGAGAGAGGTAGATTGGAATGACCTTTGGGGAAAAGGTACGGCGTCTGCGAAAAGAAAAGGGTTGGACTCAGGCCGAACTGGCAAAGCTGTCCGGCCTGTCACTGCGCACAATCATCTCATACGAAAAAGGTGAATCCTATCCTAAGAAACGCTCTACGTATGACGTGCTTGCGGAAATCTTTGAAATTCCATCCGTTGAACTCCGCTCGGAAACAGATGAACTCGACTTCCAGAACCTGCCGGAAATTCCGGAAAGCATGATGGAGGTTATTCGTATATTCAACAATCCCGATCTTTCCGGTGAGGAGGTGATGGCGCAGCTTCACGAACTTTGGGTAAAGCGCACATCTGAGTAATGTTAAGTGTTTGGCAATAAATCTTTAGAAAAGTATGCACACTTTCTACCACTACAATCTCATCTCACTGTAGCTTTTTCTCTCCCCCTTGGCATTTCAAATACCAGCCAGAGGATGAATAACCCAATTTTTCTCGCTTTATTTTTCATTTTACATTTCAAGCTTTATAGCTATTCACCTATTCCGCCCCATTACAGCTCATCCAAATACTTCCCAAAAAACTTTTTGGCATCTTCCTCACTTTTTATCAATGCTGCATTACCAAAGGAAAAGTATTTCACCATATCTATCCATTGTTCCAATGGATAGCCAGTGAACACAGCCGAAGTGAGCATACGACATGCCTCATATCTAAAGGGAGCTCTAATGGTATCCGAGATAAATTCACAGTCGAGTGAGCGTCTTAAATCTTCAAATAGATCCCCACTCCGTATAAATCTCCTCATTTAAATCACTTGGATAAAATTATTGACTATTCTGAAATCCCATCATGAGTGCCATAGAAAAACTCACGCAAAATTTGCGCATTGGCTTCAAAATCGACCCCAATCATTTTGCGTCCGTCCACCCCTACGCTGTTCCAGCATGTTTCGTAGGTAGGAATTGTCATTTGTTTCATCTTAGAACCTTCACTCAGAAATGCAGGTACCTCAAGCATCAAACGTGTAATTTCGGCTTTTGTCAAATTCGTTTGAACCATGGGTAAAATTGCATCAGCTAATGCATTTAGAGTGAAAATATCTGAATTTTTCACCTGATTAATTGCCGCCTGAATCACCGTGCGCTGACGTTCAATGCGTTTCCAGTCGCTATCGATTTTACGAATACGGGCATACGCCATTGCCGTATCACCGTTCAAATGATTGGTACCTGCATGTACCGTTTGTATGTCAGAACCGCTTTCATAATAATTTTCCTTGGCACTGTTTAGATGGTCAGCTTCTGCTTGTGTCAACTCAATATCTACGCCGCCGATTTTGTCGATAGCTTTACTTACTACATTGAAATTCACACGAACATATCGTTCTACGTCCAATTTGAAGCAATCACGCACCGTCTGCATTGTAAGTGCAGCACCGCCATATCGGAAGGTGTGTGTGATCCAATCATCATTACGTCCTGGCACTGGTACGCCGATTCCCCGTTCAATACTGATGAGCTTGATCGTATGCTCCTTGGTATTCAAACTCATTACCATGATTGTATCCGCACGTGCGTTCTCATTAAATTCATCCGTTCGTTCATCCGTGCCGAGCAACAGAATATTTACAACATTGTTATCGTGATAAATGTCACCTTCCAAAACTTCTATTTTCACGGAAGCATCCACATCTTCCGGTGCATCTGGAAGATCGGCAATGTCCAACTCATCATTATCTATGGCATAACTTGTGCTGGTGTCTATTTCTTTACTGCCATCATCATATTGAATCAAATCAAGCTTTGAATTGTAATACGCCCACCCCAACAGAGTTACTATCGTTAAAAGTAAAACTATTGAAATGGTAATGATAATGCCAATCGGTTTTTTTCTGTTTTTCAAAGTATGGTCTCCCTTATGTTATAGTCAGAATATCAAGCACATGTTGTCTTTTACTCTCCACGAAGAGGTAGCACCACTGGACAGCATGACCATGCCGATGCATGGCTTAATTGTTTTAATGCGATTTGGTCGATTTATATTTCTTATAAAGGACAATACTAAGCACTGCCATAATAACTACGGACAGATATCTTATAATATAGAATTTATACAGAGCGATTCCAAGAAGACATAATAGTGTTGTCGCAATTGCCAACACCATTAGCTTGCGATCTTCAAATACTGCATTTCCCTCAATGCCATTTTCTTTACAGAGCTTTCTAGCCCATAGCCCTTGGAACAGAGCCATCAAAATATACGAGAACAGGGTTGTGTAGGCAGCCGCCATATAACCATACGCCCTAATGAAGATATAGTTTAATACAAGATTTACCAAGGCAGCAATCGCAGCCGGATACATTACATACTTTGTTTTCTTGTAGTACACCGCTATGTCCGAATAAATATTGGCAAAAGCGGTAAAAAACACGCCTGCAGCAATAGGTGGCATAATATAAATTGCCTCATAGTATTCTTCTGTTGCAAGTATTCTTACAATTTCAGGAGCTAAATATGTAAGAACTACAGCTACACCAGCGTAAAGTACCATTAGCTGCAAAGATATTTTCTTTATGCCTGTATCCTTACTTTCCAAGCTCTTGAAGAGATATGGAACAAACGATGAATGAATCGCCTGCCATACCATAAGCGATATTGAACTTACAGTATATAATGTGCTATATATACCAACCGCACTATTATTTACCATCTGACCTATCATCATTCGGTCTGAAACATTCAATATTTGCGCTGCCAAAGAATAGCCTATAAGTGGGATACTAAGAGATAGCGATAACTTCCAAAAGTCCTTGTTATAAAAAGTTTTTCCCTGTAACATGGTTATTAACCAGATTACCGCAGAAACTCCATATAATACAAAATAATTTGCAAATAATCTCCCTTCTGCCGTAGATCCTGCATCTTGCTGACTTATTTTTAAAACAGCGACTACAGACAACGCTGACGCAGCCAATGCACTACCGATTGATACGATACCTGCCAGTTTATATTTGTATTCATAACGTTGCCTCAAAAACCAAAAATCTCGTGCTGGCGCAACGAAAAATCCAATTAGCATGAGCACAACTAGGCTAGAAGGCAATCCTATCAGGGTATTCCAAAGGGAAGAAAATGCAAAATAGACCAATGCTATTAGCATTGCAATAATTGAAGTCAATGTCAAAACAGAGGACTGATACTGATCTCTTTCGTTTGGATACTCTTTCATTGCAACCATATATCCGCCTGAAGTCAACGATAGAGTTGCAACTGCGCTTATCATCGTGTACCATGAATTATACAAATTCACAACGCCAATTTGGTCAGTCGACATAATCCGTGTGAAAATCGGAACAGTAATAATCGCAAGTCCTCTTGAAAAAAGTGTGTCCATAGTATAAACAATCGCCGATTTAGCACTTTCTGACATTTTTGTGATCTTGCCTAAATTAACTTTCATTGCTTATAATCTCTGTCCTCTCTTGTTTTCATTCTTTTCTCCACACCATCTTATTCACAACGCCTGTGTAGCTCTGGATGATCTTCACGACCTTATTGGATACATTCTCATCCACATAATCCGGCACAGGGATACCAAGGTCACGGTTCTTATTCATCTCAACAGCCACGTCAACCGACTGCAGCAGATGGTCACCGTCGATACCGGCAAGGATAAAGTCGCCCTTGTCCAGTGCCTCCGGACGCTCCGTAGAAGTGCGAATGCAAACTGCCGGGAATGGATGACCCACGCTGGTAAAGAAGCTGCTCTCTTCCGGCAGAGTACCACTATCAGACACAACGCAGAAAGCATTCATCTGCAGACAGTTGTAGTCATGGAAACCAAGCGACTCATGCTGAATCACACGCTTGTCGAGCTGGAAACCACTTTTCTCCAAACGCTTCCGGCTGCGCGGGTGGCAAGAGTAAAGGATCGGCATATCATACTTCTCAGCCATCTTGTTGATTGCAGTGAATAGAGAAGTGAAGTTTTTCTCCGTGTCGATATTCTCCTCACGGTGAGCAGACAGCAAGATGTACTTGCCCTTTTCCAGTCCCAGACGGGCATGAATATCAGAATCTTCGATCTTGTCCAGATTCTGGTGCAGTACTTCTGCCATCGGGGAACCTGTCACATAAGTGCGCTCTTTGGGCAGACCGGTATCAGCCAGATAACGGCGAGCATGCTCGGAATACGCCATGTTCACATCGGAGATGATGTCCACGATGCGGCGGTTGAGCTCTTCGGGCAAGCACTCATCCTTGCAGCGGTTGCCGGCTTCCATATGGAAGATGGGAATATGCAGGCGCTTGGCACCGATGACACTCAGACAACTGTTGGTGTCACCCAAAACCAGCACAGCATCCGGTTGAATGGCAACCATCAGCTTGTAGCTCTCGGAGATGATGTTGCCCATCGTCTCGCCCAGATCTGCGCCGACGGCATTCATGTACACCTCGGGGTCAGCCAGCTGCAGATCATGGAAGAACACGCCGTTCAGATTGTAGTCGTAGTTCTGACCAGTGTGGGCCAGAATGACATCAAAATACTTGCGGGTCTTGTTGATAACAGCCGCCAGACGGATAATCTCCGGGCGTGTGCCGACGATAATCAGAAGTTTCAGCTTACCGTCATTCTTGAATGATACATTACTATAATCAGCCATAGTCTCTATTCCTCTCACACTGGCTCGAAGAAGGTATCAGGATGATTCGGGTCAAAAATCTCATTACAAGTCATGACCGTCACCAAATTCTCCGTCTCGGACAGATTGATGATATTGTGCGTCCAGCCGGGAATCATGTGAACCGCTTCGATTTTGTCTCCGGAAACTTCAAACTCTACCGTCTCGCCGGTATTGATGTTGCGCTCCTGAATCAAGCCGTGACCTGGCCACTACAATGAACAGTTCCCACTTGGAGTTATGCCAGTGCTGGCCTTTGGTGATACCAGGACGGCTGATGTTGATACTCACCTATCCGCAGTCGGCAGTGTGAACCAGCTCCGTGAAAGAGCCACGGTTGTCCACATTCATTTTCAATGCATACTTGAACTTATCCGTCGGCAGATAGGTCAAATACAGCGAATAGAGTTTCTTTGCAAAGGAACCATCCGGCATTTTCGGCATCATAAGGGTGGTGGGTTGTTGTTTGAACTCCTGCAGCAAATCCAAAATTTCACCCAGTGTGACCTTATGGGTAACCGGCACACAGCAATATCGACCATCTTCCTTCAGAACTGTTTCCACGTCGTCAAATTCACAGTGCTGTTCCTTGCCTTCCAGTAAGTCGAACATGCCTTCCACGAGGTCATCGATGTAGAGCAGCTCCAACTCAGCGCTGCGGTCATTGACAGTAAACGGCTCATCATTGGCGACTGCCCAGCAGAAGGTACTGACGGCACTGTTGTACTTCGGACGGCTGTAACCCATCAAGTTCACAAAACGGTAGACAGCAACTTTCGCGCCGGTTTCCTTAGCATACTCGAAGAACAGTTCCTCGCCTGCCTTTTTGCTACGCCCATATTCGCTGTTACCAAACCGACCTGCCAATGTTGCCTGAATGGAGGACGACAGCATAATCGCCGTCTTGTTGTTGTGCTTTTTTAGGCAATTCAACAGGTCAGACGCAAAACCGAAGTTGCCTTTCATAAAATCTTCTGGGTTCTCCGGTCGGTTCACGCCTGCCAGGTTGAACACAAAGTTCGCTTTTTGACAATACTCGTCCAATTCCTCCGGGGTGGAATTCAGATCATACTCATAGATTTCCTCGATATTCAGATTGGGACGTGTCTTGTTTTTGCCATCCCGGATATTTTTCAGGTTATTACACAGGGCAGTTCCCACCATGCCCTTGGCACCAGTTACCAAGATATTCACTTGCGCTCTGCCTCCCACGTCGCCAGCGCGTTGCACACATAGTCGGTGGTCATAATCTTTTTCACCGTATCTTCTACATCCAGGCGATTTGTATTATGGCTTGTGTATGATTCATCTGCCATAGTATGTACCTCACCCTTGACCACGAACTTATCATAGTTCAGGTCACGGTCGTCCGCAGCAACACGGAAATACTTGCCCATGTCCTCACTACGCAAACGTTCCTCACGGGTCATCAAAGTCTCAAACAACTTCTCGCCGTGGCGTGTGCCGATAATATGAGTGCCAGTGTCACCAAACAATTGCTGCACAGCCTTTGCCAGATCACCAATGGTGGAAGCATCCGCTTTCTGAATGAACAGATCACCGGGGTTGGCATGCTGGAAAGCAAACATAACCAGATCCACAGCCTCATTCAGATTCATCAGGAAACGGGTCATGTTGGGATCGGTGATGGTGATGGGATTGCCGGCCTTGATTTGATCGATGAACAGAGGAACGACACTGCCGCGGCTGCACATAACATTGCCGTAACGGGTGCAGCAGATTGTCGTACCGCCGCGCTCAGCAGCCACACGGGCATTTGCATAAATGACATGTTCCATCATAGCCTTGGAGATGCCCATAGCATTGATGGGATACGCCGCCTTGTCGGTGGACAGGCAAACAACACGCTTGACACCTGCATCAATAGCGGCATGCAGGACATTGTCGGTGCCGATGATGTTCGTCTGAACAGCCTGCATCGGGAAGAATTCACAGGAAGGCACCTGCTTCAAAGCAGCCGCGTGGAAAATGTAGTCAACACCGGGCATAGCATCACGGATGGACTGTGGATTGCGGACATCACCAATGTAAAATTTGACCTTCTTGGCGTTCTCCGGATGCTTGGCCTGGAGTTCGTGGCGCATATCGTCCTGCTTCTTCTCATCGCGGGAGAAAATGCGAATCTCTTTCAGGTTAGAATCCAGAAAGTGTTTCAAAACGGTAGAACCAAAAGAGCCAGTACCACCAGTGATCATAAGGGTTGCGTTATCAAATGCAGACATTTTTATTTTTCCTCCATTATTTATCTTATTTTAGGCGATTGCGAAACTCCAAAAAGCCGGTAAAACCAACGGTTTTGAGCATCGAATATATCTGACTTTCCTCCAGTTATGCGGTATAATTGTAGGTATCAAAGCTCCAAAGACATGCGCAAAAACTGGAAGTCATGCGAAATAAATATGCGCAGATGTCACTTATGGACATCTACCATGATGTAGCCGCCAGCCTTGAGGAAGATAAGCCGAAGCTATTCCGTATGCTGGACGAACACATTGACTGGGATGCAATCATCCCGGCGCGGTTCTACATTGCGTTCTACCAGCGGATAGGGCGTCCACGCGAATATCCGCTTGAAGGATTCATAAAGAGTTTTCTGCTGCAAAGGATTTTCGGATACACGGACGACAGCCAGCTCCTCGTCATACTCCGCCACAGTAAGGAAATGCGCGATTTCTGCGGTCTTCGCAAAGTTCCCGATGCCGCCAAACTCACTCGGTTCAAGCAGGATTTCCTGCCGTATATCGCCGAGCTGCTCGAGCGTTTGGTGGACATCACGGAATCTATCTGCCGCACGATGGACGCGGAACTTGCTGACAGCCTCATTTTCGATACCACTGGTATCGAGAGCTACGTCGCTGAAAACAATCCCAAGTTTTTTCACTCAAAGCTGAATCAGGCAAAGGCCTTTGCCAAGGTGAACCCGGAGGTGAACCCATACAAGGCAGTTTACGGTCTTCTTCCTGACCATGCCATCGTCAACCCCGCCGTTAAGCAACAATATGTCAATGGCCATTTCTGCTACGCGCAAAAGGCTGGGATACTCACCAACGGTCTTGGCATTATCCGTCACATCGCCTTGTTTGACGAAGATTTCAAAGCCAAACACACCGAAATGCTGGTAGAGAAGCGTTCTGATAACCCCGACGCTGACAAGGAAATTGGCGATGCGAAAGCGTTGCTGCCTGTTTTGGATGATTTCCGAACTGCTCATCCGTCCCTTGCATACTCTACTTTCATGGGCGATTCCTCTTTTGATTCCTATGATTTGTATACTGCATTACTCGTCGCATACGGCTTTTCTCGCGCTATTATCCCTATGAATCCGCGCAATTCAGCGACCTCACCCTCTGCCGACTTCAATGAATCTGGCATTCCTTTGTGTCCCGCAGATAAAACGCCTATGCGCTTCCACAGTGTTTGCGGCGGAAAAAATCGTTCAAAACGCATTAAATTCATTTGTCCTAAGTCCGAAAACCGTTTCTATGCTTCGTGGGACTTCCTAGATTCTGTTTTAAAACCTAGCTATTGTGTGAAAAACGGCGATATAATAGAATGAGAGCATGAAGAGACATGAAATAAGCGAAAAACAATGGAATAGGATCAAGGACAGGTTCCCGCCTG
>Ga0129308_1003259_pt1 | contig 12008 bp, 9 predicted proteins | sample L827metagenome_FD_94440 | JGI IMG/M metagenome (GOLD analysis project Ga0129308, IMG submission 94440) | Ring-tailed lemur group fecal microbial communities from Wisconsin, USA - L827 metagenome | ecosystem: Host-associated > Mammals > Digestive system > Large intestine > Fecal | place: USA... | reverse complement strand
GCTGGGCAATGGCATCTCCTTCGCCCTTCTCTCCATCTTTCTACGCTTCCAAAAAGGCGGACACCCTGAGCAATCCATCTTCCTGGGCGGCTTTCTCGCCTTTCTTATCGGCATTCCCTTCACTGTCCGGTCCTTTCAGTCTCAACTTCCCTCCCCCCGTGACATCGCTGTTCTTGTAATCGCCGGTATCGTAGTCACGGTGGGTTACCGACTTTTCACCGAAGCCTCCAAGAGTCTGACCGCCCTGCAAACCGTGATGCTGCCTATTATCGACCCTATTCTCAATCCCGTTTGGGTGTTCCTGGCCGTGGGCGAACGACCCGGCGCTGTCTCTCTTTGCGGCGGCGGCATTGTGCTGGCTGCCATCACCATCCGTTCCCTCCTGCTCATTCGCTCCCCGCAGCCCTAAGACGCAGAAGCGGCCCGCTGCATGGCGGCAGGCCCTTGACCCCCAACATTCGTTCCATCCGCAAAAGCAAGAGAAGCCGTCGCCCTGCCAACGCCGGCTTCTCTTGGTTTAGATGGCGTTCTCCTCCATCGGCCTTTGGGGTGGCCGTTTCTTCCCCTGCTTCTCTTCTCTGCGCTCCGTCTCCTGGACCGGAATAATAATTTTGGTGATATGTTCTTCTTCCTTGTTGACATCCACCGGGGAGACGATGTATTCCTCCGAGATGGGGCCGGCCACCTCATAGCCATGCTCGGAAAGCCATTTGATCGTCTTGACATGGCTCTGGATGATCTCTTCGTTTCGGCCGATATGCAGGGCGGTCACCGCCCGGAAGCCGCCGAACTGCTTGAAAATGGGCAAATCCTGGCGTTCGTTTACCTCGATGCTGATCTCCAGGTCGCAGTCCACCTTAAAAAACTGCTCCAGCGGTTTGTTGTGATAGGTCAGGATCACCGGCCCTTTTACCCGCAGATTGTGCTTGGATACCATCTTGAACAGTTCAAACCATCGGTCTACCGACACGTCGCTGTTTTTATAGTTCTTCTTGATCCGCCGGGTAAACAGCACCTCGCAGGCTGGGATGTCCTCCACCTGTATCTCCTCCGTGCTCCAGCTCTCCCGCCCCGCCGACAGTACAGTCTGCCCCCTGGCCAGACGGTTGAGCAGGGTCTGTCCCTCCTCGTACTGACCGTTCAGCGTCTCGATGGTCTGGCCGATCTCCTCCAGCCGCGCCTGGATGCTTCGGGTCATTGCCGCCGTATCCTGTCCGCAGACGATCTCCCGGACCTCCTTCAGCGGAATGCCCAGCAGCTTTAATTTCCGGATGATGAACAGCGTCAGCAGCTGCTCCTGGGAGTAGTAGCGGTAATGATTGTCGTCCTTCCGGTGACTCGGGACCAAAAGGCCGATCTTATCATAATACCGCAGGGTCCTGACAGGGACGTTGCACAACGTGGACACCTTACCAATGGAGTATTGATTTTTTTCCTCTGCCATACCGTCTCGTCCTTTCGACGTTTAATTTCCTTGTTTTTCCAGTATAGCACAATCGTTCCATGCACACAACGGCTTTTTTATGCCGGACGCTGTCCGTATAAAAAGAAAGAGCGGACCGCGGTCCGCTCTTCCTTTTTATGAAACTTACTCGCCGCGATGCTTTCGGTTGCTGTAAGAGGACTCGGTGGGTCCGCGCTGGTCCTTTTTGGCGATGAACAGGCTGCCGGTGGCGGTGCCGCACAGAATGGGAGGCTCGCAGGCGGTGGCGGCCGTGTGCGCGATGCCGGTCATGTCGGCGCCGGTGCGGTCCAGCATGGTGGCGACCTTCCAGGCCTCAAACTTGCACTTGTAAGACTGGTTGCCTACCTCGATGATCTCGCCGGTGTACTCCATGAAGTCGCCCTCGTAGACGGGGGCCGTGAACTTGATGTCCTCATAGCCCAGGAACAGGGAGATGTCGCCGTCCACATAGACCATCAGCTCGGTGCCGACGTCGCCCCACTGATTCACGATACGGGCGCCGTTCACCAGCCCGCCCACATAGTGACAGTCCTTGGAGCTCATCATCAGATGATGTACGACTTTCTTACCAACCATTGTTAAGATCCTCCTTTTAATTATGTGAGTTTTTTGCGCCTGGAAAGGTTTGTTTTCCTTTTCTCAACCTGTCACTTATTTTAGGAGATACCCTAAATGGATGGTCAACCGGAAGACGAAAAAAAGTTTTCCGCAAAACGGGCCCAAAAGTCAAAAAGGTTCCGTATGGGGGAGGGTTTTCATTTTCCCGATTCTTGCCGCCTTTGCCCGCAAAATAGGTACATTCAGCCAAATGGACGGCCAATTCTGCCCCTGTATCTTGTGTCTTTCCATGATTTTATGGCAGGGTTTTTTTGCGGACTTCCCCTATGACCCGTTTTCCGTTCTCACGTCCCTTCCGTCCCGGAGCAGGGCCCTGGGTGCAGCGGCCATGGCCGCCGAGGCTGTCTTGGTCCTGCGTGGCTCTTGCTTCATGCCGCCGGAGTGCGTCCTCCTGGACCCCGGCCCCGCCCCCCATATGGTCCTGCTGAAATAGCCCGCCGCCTTTCCACGTTTTTCCTTTTTCATCCATCCGGTCAGCCACATTCCGACTATATATTTCCATTTATTGGATTATACTGTCTCTACTACCTTTCGGGATACATAGGAGGAGACAGACCATGGCGGCAAACGGAGGATTGAAAATGAAAGCGGCCCGGGCCCGGGAGGACCTGGCCCGGACGGGACGGCTGGTGCTGCGGGCGCCGGCGCTGGTCCGGGGAGCGGAGTGCGCCATCCGCTTCCTGCTGGGGGCCATGCTGGCCGGTGCGGAGATTTTCGGCGGCTGGGCCCCCTTCGGTCTGGCGCTGGTGGGCTGCTCCGGTTCGGGGCTGGACGGCTTCTGCGCCCTGGTGGGGGCGGCCTTCGGCTACCTGTCTTTTCTGGGGCTCACGGCGGGACTGCGCTACGTGGCGGCGGCGATTCTCATCTTTTCGGTGTCCTTTGCCTTCTACGATATCCGGCTCTACAAGCGGGTGTGGTTCATGCCCCTGGTGTCCTCCCTTCTCAACGGCGCCACCGGCTTCGTCTACCTGGCGGACAGCCGGTGGGACGCCCCCCAGGTCATCTTTTTCGGCACCGAGCTGCTGCTCACCGGGGCGGCCTGCTACTTCTACCGGGTGGCCTTCTCCCCCTGGACGGGCAGGCGGGAGGAGGGGAGCCTCTCCTCCCGGCAGGTCATCAGCCTGATGATCCTGGCGGGCACCGTCCTCATCTCCCTGGCCCAGTTCACCATTCTGGGGGACCTGATCTCCCTGGGCCGCATCGCCGCCGCCCTGGGCGTAATGGTGATCGCCTCCCAGGGGGGGCTGGAGATCGGGGCAGCCGCCGGGGTGGCCGCCGGGCTGTGCATGGATATCGCCGTGGGGGCTCCCGGGGCCTGCACCGTCTCCTTCGGCCTGTCGGGGCTGGTGACGGGCATGTTCTGCCGACAGGGCCGGCTTTTGGCCGCCGTGGCCTATATCCTGACCAACGCCGTAACGGTGCTGTGGAGCTGGGAGGCGGGCCTCCGCCTGGCCCTGCTGTACGAAGTGTTCGCCGCCTCGGTGCTCTTCCTGCTGCTGCCGGACAAGCTCACCCGCCGGGTGGGGGCCCTGCTGACCCGCGAGGGGTCGTCCGACACGGCGGACCGGGCCATGGCCTATGTGCGCAGCAAGCTCCTGGAGACCTCCGGAGCCTTTCAGGAGCTCTACGCCACCCTGCGCAGCTCCTTCCGCCGGCCCGGTCCCAACGACGGCAACACCGCCGCCATCTTCGACCGGGCGGCGGGCCGGGTGTGCCGCCGCTGCGCGCTGCGGGACGCTTGCTGGCAGCGGGACTATGTCTCCACCTTCAACGCTCTCAATGACGCCCTGCCCGCCATGGTAGACCGGGGCCGGGGCCAGGCTTCGGATTTTCCCCTCCATTTCACCAGCCGCTGTCTGCACTTTCCCCAGTTCCTCTCCGCTGCCAACGAGGAGCTCACCGCCCTGCTCGCCCGCCGCCAGTACCAGGCCCGGCTCCAGGAGAGCCGGGGGGCGGTGTGCCGCCAGTACGCCGAGCTGGCCCATGTCCTGGGAAATGCGGCGGCGGAGCTGTCCGCCGAGCTGGTCCCCGACCCGGCCCGGGAAAAGAAGCTGCGGGGCCACCTCACCGCCTTGGGCCTGGAGGGAAACGCCAGCGTCTACTACGACGAGGCGGGGCACCTGCGGGCCGAGCTGGAGGGCCCCGACCTGTCCGCCCTGACGGAGCCCAAGGAGCGCAAGGCCCTCTCCGCCCTGCTGGGACTTCCCCTGCGGGAGCCCGAGTATACCGGCAGCGGAGCGCTAGACAAGGTGGTGTTCACCCAGGCCGAGCCTCTGATGGCGGTGGCGGGGGTGGCCGCCCGGCAGAAGGACGGCGAGACGGTGAGCGGCGACGCGGGGGCCTGGTTCCGCACCGACGCGGGGCTTCTGTATATCCTGCTGTGCGACGGCATGGGCAGCGGGCCGGAGGCCAGCCGGGAGAGCAGCACGGCCATCCGGCTGCTGGAGCGTTTTTTGAAGGCGGGGGTAGAGGCGGAGGCTGCCCTGCGCACCCTGAACTCCGCTTTGGCCCTGCGGGGCGAAGAGGAGGGGGGCTTCACCACGGTGGATCTGCTCCAGATCGACCTGTTTACCGGCCAGTCGGCCCTCTACAAATTCGGCGCCGCCCCCACCTATGTCCGCAAGGGGGACACGGTGAGCAAGCTGTCCGGCAGCGCGCTGCCCGCGGGCCTGGTGGACGGGGACGGAGTATCCCCCGACGTGACCCGGCTGGACCTGGAGGCGGGAGACACGGTGGTGCTGGTCAGCGACGGGGTGATCGGGGGACGGCCGGACCTGTGGCTGCGGGAGACGGTGTCGGCCTTCGGCGGGGAGAGTCCCAAGGACCTGGCCCGCTCCCTTATCGACGCCCAGGAGGCGCCTGGCTCCGACGACCGCACCGCCCTGGTGGTGCGGCTGGAGCGCCGAAAGCTCTAGAATTAAGGACCGCCCCGGATGCGTGCATCCAGGGCGGTCCTTGATTCAAATAAATTCCTGGGGCGGGCCGGGCTCCCGTTCGGGGTCGGGGGGCTGGTCCCGCTCGGTGGGCTCCGGAGAGTCCTCCTGGAAGATACGGGCCTCGTCCCGCTGCTGCAGGTCCGGATTGCGGCGGCGGGCGACGGCGGTGATGGTGGGATAGAGCACGATGGCCACCAGGCCGCCGGAAAAGCCGTTGTTGTAGAGGTTCACCCCCATGTGGACCACACCGGCCTGGAGCACCACGGCGGAGTGGAGGAACCCGGCCAGCACGCCGTAGGGCCAGCCAAAGACCCCGGCGATGGGGGCCAGGGTGGTGCCGAAGAGGCCGGCGAGCTGAAGGGCAGGAGAGTTGACATTGTAGTGGAGGAAGGTGCCGCCGAGAGAGACGCCGCACATGACGGGCAGGATGTTGGCGGCGTGCTTGCCGTAGGCGGAAAATCCGATGACGGTGAGGATGCCGCCCAGGGTGGCGCCGTTCAGGTCGCCCCCGATGAGCAGGATGTACGCGGTGGCCACCAGGCCGTTGACCCCCATGTTGATGAGGACGGGGGCAGCGCCGAACATACGCAGGTAGTCGCTGGGGGCACGGCCGGAGGTAAGGAGCAGGCGGCGGTAGCCGGCCCATGCGGCCCAGGCGGGCTTGCCGCACAGGAACAATCCTGAAAAAATGAGAACGCCGCACAGGATGCACAGGGCCGCGGTGAATTTCGTGTTGTAGCCGGTGGCCCAGTACATGACCTTCTCGGGGGAGTCTCCAGCGGCGGTGAGGATGGGGACGATCATCATAGCCAGCATGCCGCAGGCAAAGCCCATGTTATAGAGGTTCATGCCGTTCTGGACCTTGTAGGTATAGGCCGACAGAGAGGGCAGCACACCTCCGATGACCATGCCCATGAGGACGCCCACCAGGAGGTTGGCGTGCTGGCTGCCCAGAGCCATGTAGCTGATGAGGGGCGACAGGGCGGTGGCCATAAGGGCCACATTGACGTGCTGACCAAAGGGCTCCCTGCGGCGCCTGGCATAGGTCCAGGTGCCCAGGATGATGGGCCAGATGTTGGCAATGTTCTTGCCGAAGAGGGAAAAGCCGGACATCAGGCCGATGAGGGCAATGGTGAAGCCGTTGAGGGGGTCCTTGCAGAGATAGAGGATGACAGTGCTGACCAGAGTCACCAGGGCGGAGTTGACCAAGGCGGCCCCCGGTCCGGCGATCTGGACATAGTCGGTGATGAGCACATCCTGCATCGTGATGATTTTGACCAGTCCCGGCAGGATGTTGGCCGGATGGTCCAGAATCACCGCCGTCAGCAGCTCAGCAGCGATAAACAGCAGGATAAATTTATACATTTTCTGGTATCGCATGGAGCGGGTCCCCCCTCTTACCTGTGGGATGCCAGAGTCCGGCGCCTTTTTATTGCGCCTTGAATGCGGCAAAGTAATCTCGCGTCTGCTGGGCGTTGCGCATGACCTCTTCCCGCAGGGCGTCCAGGGAGGGGAACTTTCGCTCCCCCCGCAGGCGCCGGAAGAATTCCATGCGGATGGTCTGCCCGTACAGGTCGCCTTGGAAATCCAAAATATAGCCCTCCACGCTGACGGCGTCCCCGTCGTCCACGGTGGGGCGCATGCCGATGTTGGTCACCGCCGGGCGGCTGTCCCCGTTCTCAAACCACACCCGGGTGGCGTACACCCCGTAGGCCGGCACCAGCACGCCGGGGGGAAAGTGGAGATTCACCGTGGGGAAGCCCAGGGTGGAGCCCAGCTTCTTGCCGTGGGCCACCCGGTCGGTAAGCACGTGGGGGTGGCCCAAAAATGCGTCGGCCCGCTCCATCTCGCCCTGGGCGATGAGGGTGCGGATGTAGGTGGAGGAGATGGTGATCCCCTCCTTTTCGATCTTAGGGATGATGTCGCAGCCCACCCCCAGCGCGGCGCATTTCTCTGCCAGGCGCCGGGGATTGCCCTCCCCCTTGTAGCCGAAATGGAAATCGTGGCCGGCCACCACATGGACAGCCCCCTGCTCCTTCACCAGGTATTCCGTGATGAAGTCCTCCCAGGGCATCCGCATCATGCTGTCGAAGTGGGCCACGATAATCTCCCGAATGCCGTACAGGCGGCGCATCAGGTCGGCCCGGTCGGCCGCCGAGTTGATCAGCGGCGTGACCGCCCCGGTGATGCGGCTGCCCGGATGGGCGTCGAATGTAAAAGCGGTGGGGACCGCCTCCAGCGCTGCGGCCTTCTCCCGCACCCGGCTCAGCAGAGCGCCGTGGCCGGTGTGTACCCCGTCAAAAAAGCCCAGGGCGATGACTCGTTTGGTATCGTTCAAGGTCGTTCCCTCGTTTCTGTTGCAGATATCTGCGGGTTCAGACCTCATAAAAGCTCTTGATGGTCTTTAAGGTCCCCCGCTCCAGCCGGCCCAGCATGAGAAACGCCCCGCCCGGCCCGTAGACCCGGTAGGTGCCGTCCCCCCCGGCGGCCCGGACGGACCCGCCGTTGCGAACCCGCTTCTCCCCCGCTTCGTCTACGGTGAGGGCGGGATAGCCGCCAAAGTAGGCGTCCACCGGGAGGAGCAGCCGCTCCGCCTCTCCCCGGTCCGCCGCGGCCAGCACATCCTCCAGCCGGACGGCCCGGTCCAGCCCAAACCCAGCGGCCTGGGTCCGCCGCAGCCCGGCCAGCGCCGCGCCGCAGCCCAGGGCCTGTCCCAAGTCGTGACACAAGGTGCGGATGTAGGTCCCCTTGGAGCAGAGCACCCGCAGCCGGTACTCCCCGGCCTCCGGGTCGCCCCCCTCCAGCAGCTCCAGGGCGTGAATGGTCACGGGCCGGGCCCTGCGCTCCACCTCCTTGCCCTTCCGGGCCAGCTCGTAGAGCTTCTTCCCCCCCACCTTGACGGCGGAGTACATGGGTGGCACCTGGAGGATCTCCCCCCGAAGGGGGGCCAGAGCGGCCTCCACCTCTGTCCGACCGGCGGTGACCGGTCTGGTCTCCAGCACCGTCCCGGTCTGATCCTGGGTATCGGTGATGACTCCTAGTTTTATATCCGCAATATATTCCTTATTGGACTCGCTGGCGAACTCCACCGCCCGGGTGGCCCGGCCCACAAAGACGGGGAGCACCCCTGTGGCCATGGGGTCCAGGGTCCCGGCGTGGCCGATGCGCTTTTCGTGGAAGGCCCCCCGCAGCTTGGCGCAGACGTCCATGCTGGTCCACTCGGAGGGCTTGTCGATGACAAGAATACCGTTAGCCGCCATGCTGCACCGTCCGGATGGCCTTTAAGATCTCCCGCTTAGCGTCGTCCACGCCGCCCCAAACGGTGCATCCCGCTGCGGCGGCATGTCCGCCGCCCCCCAGCAGGGAGCAGATCCGGGTGGCGTTGAGCCCGCCGTCCACGGTGCGGACGGAGAGCTTGCACTCCCCGGGCTGGAGCTCCCGGATGGTGACGGAAGTCTCCACCCCCTCCAGTTGTCCCAGGAAGGCGGCGATGTCCTCGGCGTCCCGCTCATCGGCACCCAGCCTGGCCATGTCCTCCAGGGAGATGGCGGTGACAGCCAGCTTTCCCCCGTCGTGGAGGTCCATGTTGGCCACGATGAGGGCCTCCAGGCGGAAACGCTTGTAGCTCTTGGTGCGGAAGTGGCGCTTGTTGGCGGCCTGATAGTCAATGCCCGTCTCCATGAGGGCGGCGGCTACCCGGTGGGTGGCGGGCGTGGTGTTGCCGTACATGAAGCAGCCGGTGTCGGTGGACACGGCCACATAGAGGGGCAGGGCCGTCTCCGGCCGAAGCTGGCCCAGCTCCCGCACCACGTCGTACATCAGCTCGCCGCAGGCAGCCCTGGACGGGTCCACGCAGCTTTCTTTGGCAAAGCCCTCGTAGGAGGGGTGGTGGTCAAAGGCAAAGTCGATGCCCCGCTCCAGCCATCGCTCCCCCCGGGGGGTGAACAGTCCCCGCCCGGCGATGTCCACCGACACCACCACGTCCGGCTCCGCCTCGTCGGGGGCCAGATAGGGCTCCAGATAGGGGGCAAACAGGTCGGTGGCGTCCTCGTTGGGTAGGACCCAGGCGGTTTTTCCCAGGCCCCGCAGGGCGGCGCAGAGCCCCGCCGCGCACCCCACCGTGTCCCCGTCGGGGCGGCGGTGGGTCAGGATGAGGACGTGATCTCGCTGGTTCAGCCAGGCGGCTGCCTCTTGATAGTTCATGCTTATGTTCCCCTCACGCGCCTGCCTGCGGCGCTTTATTTCTCCAGGTCGTGGATGATCTCCAGAATGCGGGCCCCCTCGGCGATGGAGTCGTCGGGGGTAAAGGTGAGCTCCGGGGTATACCGGAGCTGGAGGGCCCGGCCCAGCTCCCGCCGCAGGTAGCCCGCGGCGGATTTGAGGCCCTTGACCACCTCGTGCACGTCCCCCTTGTCCAGCACGCTGACATAGACCTTGGCGTACTTGAGGTCGGGGGTGGTGTCCACGGCGGTGATGGAGATGAGGCCCTTGACCCGGGGGTCCTTGACGGTGCGGATCAGGGCGGACAGCTCCCGCTGGATCTCTTCATTGATGCGTCCAATGCGATTACTTGCCATAAAAGTTCTCCTCAAATAAACACAGGGGGATGCCGCGGCACCCCCCTGTATCGCCGAAGGCGATCAAAATCAAATCTGCTTTTGGGAAATCCACTTTCCGCAAAAACACCTCGACCCGGCCCAAACGGGGCCGAAACCGGGGGTATCGGGCCGCCGTGCCGGGGTCACCCGGCGCGGCGGCACAGATCCGGAGGGATGGGACGCCCCCGGAGCCCGTTAGGGCAGGATCTGCTCCATGAGGAAGGCCTCGATGACGTCGCCTTCCTTGATATCCTGGAACTTTTCAAAGGTGATGCCGCACTCATAGCCTGCGGCCACCTCCTTCACGCTGTCCTTGAAGCGCTGCAGGGAGGCGATGGCGCCGTCGTAGATCACGATGTTGTCCCGCAGCAGGCGCATCTGGGCGTTGCGCTGCATCTTGCCGTTGGTCACATAGCAGCCGGCCACCATGCCCACGCCGGTGATCCGGAACACGCTGCGGACCTCGGCCTGACCCAGCTCCACTTCCTTGAACTTGGGCGCCAGCATGCCCTTCATGGCGGTCTCAATCTCGTTGATGCAGTCGTAAATGACCCGGTACATGCGCATATCCACGTGGTCCCGGGCGGCGATGTCCTTGGCGTTGTTGTCGGGGCGGACGTTGAAGCCCACGATGATGGCGTTGGAGGTGGCGGCCAGCATGACGTCCGACTCGCTGACGGCGCCCACGGCGCAGTGGATGACCCGCACCCGGACCTCCTCGTTGGAGAGCTTCTCCAGGGAGGACTTGACGGCCTCGGCGGAGCCCTGGACGTCGGCCTTGACGATGATGTTCAGGTCCTTCATCTCGCCCTGCTTGATCTGGCTGAACAGGTCCTCCAGGGAGACCTTCTGGTTCTGGGGCCCGGCGGCCTGGACCTTCTGCTCGTGCTTGCGCTGCTCCACCAGTTCCCGGGCCATGCGCTCGTCGGCCACGGCGTGGAAGTCGTCGCCGGCGCCGGGCACCTCGCCCATACCGATGATCTCCACGGGCACGGAGGGTCCGGCCGTCTCCACCCGCTCGCCCTGAGCGTTGGTCATGGCCCGGACGCGGCCTACGGCGGTACCGGCGATGATGACGTCGCCCTGGTGCAGGGTGCCGTTCTGGACCAGCAGGGTGGCCACGGGCCCGCGGCCCTTGTCCAGCTTGGCCTCGATGACGGCGCCGTGGGCGGTGCGGTTGGGGTTGGCCTTGAGCTCCTTCATCTCGGCGGTGAGGATGACCATCTCCAGCAGCTCCTGGATGCCCTGGCCGGTCTTGGCGGAGATGGGGCAGATGACGGTCTCGCCGCCCCACTCCTCGGGCACCAGCTCGTAGGCGGTGAGCTGTTCCTTGATGCGCTCGGGGTTGGCCTCGGGCTTATCCATCTTGTTGATGGCCACGATGATGGGAATGCCGGCGGCCTTGGCGTGGTTGATGGACTCCACAGTCTGGGGCATGATGCCGTCGTCGGCGGCCACCACCAGGATGGCGATATCGGTGACCATGGCGCCCCGGGCGCGCATGGCGGTAAAGGCTTCGTGGCCGGGGGTGTCCAGGAAGGTGATGGGCTGGCCCTTCACCTGGACCTGGTAGGCGCCGATGTGCTGGGTGATGCCGCCGGCCTCGCCCGAGACCACATTGGCGTTGCGGATATAGTCCAGCAGGGAGGTCTTGCCGTGGTCCACATGGCCCATGACCACCACCACGGGGGCGCGGGGCTCCAGGTCCTCGGCCTTGTCCTCGGCGGTGTCGATGAGCTTCTCCTCAATGGTGACGATGACCTCCTTCTCCACCTTGCAGCCCAGCTCCTCGGCGATGATGGAGGCGGTGTCGAAGTCGATGATGTCGCTGAGAGAGGCCATAACGCCGTTTTTGATGAGGCACTTGACCACCTCGGCGCCGGTCTTTTTCATGCGGGAGGCCAACTCGCCCACGCCGATCTCGTCGGGGATCTTGACCACCAGGGGGTGCTTCTTGGCGATCTCGGCCTGGAGGCGGCGCATCTTTTCCTGCTCCTCCTGCCGGCGCTTGCTGCCCTGGAAGCCGCCGCCCCGGCGCTGGTTCCGGCCCTGGAACTTCTGCTTGCCGCCCTGCATCTGGTTGGTCTTGCCGGCGGCCAGCTTCTCCAGCCGCTCGTCGTACTTCTCCAGGTTCACGTTGCCGCCCTTGCGGGTATCCACCACCTTTTTTTCCGGCACGCGGGTGGCGGGACGGCCGGCGGACGGCTGGGCGCCCTGCCCCGCCGGCTGGCCCTGCGCAGGCCGCTGGCCCTGGCCGGCCGGACGGGCCGGCTGCTGGGGCCTGCCCTGGGGAGCCGCCTGCTTCTGGGGCGCGGGAGCGGCGGGCTTCTGGGCCGGCTTGGGCTCCCGGTAGACGTCGGCGTAGATGCTCTCGATGCTGTCCACCGGGTG
>Ga0129308_1003257_pt1 | contig 12014 bp, 12 predicted proteins | sample L827metagenome_FD_94440 | JGI IMG/M metagenome (GOLD analysis project Ga0129308, IMG submission 94440) | Ring-tailed lemur group fecal microbial communities from Wisconsin, USA - L827 metagenome | ecosystem: Host-associated > Mammals > Digestive system > Large intestine > Fecal | place: USA... | reverse complement strand
TCATAGGCGGATGACGCGGAAACGGCCCCTCCCGGGGCCGTTTCAGTTCCAGATCGTTGTTTTCGCCCGCTGAGCTGGGCCTATGCCGGAATCTCTCCCACAGAAACCACCGAAGAGCCAGATTTCGGGGGTCTGCTCCCCTAATTTCACCGAGCCGTCATCGGGACGTTACCAAGGCCCGAAGGCGCGCTCGCGGGCAGCGGGAAGCCGATTCGCCACCGCGCGCATCGGGGCAGAAACAGGGAAGCGGGCCTGAGAAACCCGCTTCCCGAAAATCCATATTTGCTGTTAAGGGCGCAAAAGCGCCCTGGCACGCGGCCAGACCCTGCCTCTCTGGGCGTGCGGTGACGAAGCGCAACGGAACACTGGTTGCAGCCCCCTAAAAGCCGTCGGAAGGCCTATTCCCCGTAGAAGGCTGCCGCAGGGTACGGGGGCTCCATCGCGCGTTTGAAGGCATAGGAGCGCGCACGGGCAAGCACCCGCTCCACTTCCTCGAGCGGGCAATCCTCGCTCACCAGGGATGCGGGATCGATGCCGTACTCGAAATGGCCGATCAGGATGCGGTCCAGGGATGCGTAGTCGATTCCCAGGCTCTTCTCGTCTTCCTGGTCGGGAGCAAGCTCGGCGCTGGGGGGCTTGGTGAAGATATGCTCGGGGATGGGCGGAATCATGCCCTGGGCTTCTGCCTGCGCATTGCGGGCGCGGGCGACTTCGTACACGGTGGTCTTGTACAGGCCGCCGATAGGGGCGAAGGCGCCTGCCGTGTCGCCGTACAAGGTGGAATAGCCCATCATGGCCTCGCTCTTATTGCCGGTGTTCACCATCATCCAACCGTACTTATTGGAAAGCGCCATCAGGCACACCATGCGGCAGCGCGCCTGGGTGTTCTCGCTCGCGAGCCCCGTGAACTCGCCCTTGCAAGGCTTGGAAAGCACGCGTTCGAAGGCCTCGAAGGGCTCCAGGATGCTGATGATCTGCGCATCGATCCCCAGGTTGGAAGCCAGCTCGCGCGCGTCGTCCACGGAATGGCCCGTCGAATAGGGGCCGGGCATCATATAGGCATGCACATGGTCGGCGCCGAAGGCATCAGCGCACATCACGGCCACCAGGGCCGAATCCATCCCGCCCGAAAGCCCGATCACGCAATCGGTGAAACCGATCTTCCCCGCGAAATCCCTCAATGCGTCCGTGCATTCCCTGTATGCCTGGATTGCCTCCATTGCGCCTCCTATCAGAAAGCCGATTCCCATGGTCTCGCAGCTCGCGGGCCCCACCGCCGCCAAGGCGCCGGGCCAGCCCGACGGCCCCCGCCGCCTACTGGACGGAGCGGATACCCTGCCCGATCCATTCGGCCAGGTCTTCGATACCCTGACCCGTCGTTGCGGACACGGGGAAGATGGGTGCCGCGGGGTTCAGGTTGCGCACCGAGGTGCGGAAGGCCTGCTCATCGAAGTTGAACACGGACATGGCGTCGACCTTGTTCAGCACCACTGCCTGGGATGCCTGGAACACGCCCGGGTACTTCAAGGGCTTGTCGTCTCCTTCGGGGACCGAAAGGATCACCATCTTGGCGTTCTCGCCCAGGTCGAAGTCGGTGGGGCACACCAGGTTTCCCACGTTTTCCAGAAGGATCAGATCCAGGGTGTCCACGTTCAGCACCTCGACCGCACGGCGGATCATGTCGCTGTCCAAATGGCATGCGCCGCCGGTGTTCACCTGCACGGCGGGGATGCCCTGGGCCTTGATCTTTTCCGAATCCACCTTCGACGCGATATCGCCCTCGATGACCGCGATGTTGAATTCGTCGCGCAAAGCCTCGATGATCGCCAGGATGGTGGAAGTCTTTCCCGAACCCGGGCTTGCCAGGATATTCAGTACGAACACGCCCTTTTCCGCGAAGAGCGCGCGGTTCGCCGCGGCGATGCCGTCGTTTTTCGCAAGGATGGGCTGGTTCATCTCGATATGCATAATGCAACCTTTCGCGCGAAGCGGCTTAATCGGGCAAGTCCACTTCGATGGATTCTATCTTCAGCTCGCGCCCGGCGATCAGAGTGGTGTTGGCGCCCTCGCAAAGCGGGCAGAGCACGTGGAAGCGATCGTGGTCGAATTCGGTCCCGCAGTCATTGCAGACGCTCTTCGGCTGAACCATGTCCACTTCCAGCTGCGCCTGCGCAAGCAGGGTGTTTTCCTTCAGCACATCGAAGGCGAAGAAGAGCGCGTCTTCCAGGGCCTCGGTCATCACGCCGACGGCCAGGTTCACCTTCAGCACCTTTTCCGCACCGGCGTCGCGTGCGGCCTGCTCGACCGTTTCGACCACGCCGGTCATGATTCCCAACTCGTGCATGGCAGCCTGCTATTCCCCGTCTTCTTCCGCAGCCTGGCGAGCCCGCTCTTCCTTGATCCGGGCCCATTCCTCTTCCCATTCGGCGTCCTCGCGCGCGGCCTGTTCGGCTTCGGCCTTCTGGCGCTTGATCTTGCCGCCCAGGGCGATGCGTGCAACCGCCAAGCTGGCCTCGTACATGCCGATCATCGCCGCGAACATGAGGAACATGGTCACAGGAGATGCGTCGGGGGTGACGAACGCCGAAACAACCAGCAGGCCCACGTAGACGTAGCGCCAACTGCGGCGCAGGGTCGCGTAGGGGATGACTTCGAAGATAGTGAGGTAGAACACCACCAGCGGCAGCTCGAAGGCCAGGCCGAAGCCCACTTCGAACTTGATGATGATGTCGATCCACTTGTCTGCCTGGGGCATGACCGTGGCGAATCCGGACGCCTGGTCGGTCAGCCAGTTGAAGGCGGGATCGAGGATGATCAGATAACAGAACACCGTTCCGAACAGGAACAGGCCGCATGCCGCGAAGAAAGTGGGCAAAAACCACTTGCGCTCCTTGGGCTTCAAAGCCGGCAGGAAGAAGGCGAGCAGCTGCCAGATGACAACCGGCGAGCAGGCGACGAGAGCCGACCAGAATGCGATATAGAAGCGCACCGAGAAGGCATCGAAGGCACCGAATACGTTGAGCATCACCTGGCCGTTGGAGTCGGTGGGCATGTATTCGGCAACCGGTGCCAGCAGGAACTGGGCGATCGTGGGAGTTGCCAAGTAGAAGATGCACATGGCAACCGCCAGGCACACCAGGATGCGGACGAACCTCATCCTCAGTTCGCCCAGATGATCGAGAAGCGGCATTCGCGCAGGTCCGATAGGCATGGCTATTCCCCCTTCCCGGTCTGCTGGGCAGACGCATCGTCTGCGTCCCCGTCCGTTGCGGGCACGATTCCGTAGAGCTCGTCGATGGAGATTGCGGGCGCGCTACCTGCCCCACCAGCAGGCAGGGGCGTTTCCTCCGGCTCTGCGGCGGGCGCGCTTTCGGGTTCGATGCCGTACAGGGCCTCGACGGAAATGGCAGGTGCTGCAGGCGCTGCCTGCACCACGGGCGCCGGCTCGGCAGCTTCGGCGGAAGCTTGGACGGGCAGTGAGCCCTCTTCCTGCATGCGCGCCCTGGCCTGCGCCTTCTTCTGGGCCAACTGGGCCTTGCGCTCTTCGTTGCGGCGCTGGGCTTCGCGCTGGCGATCGTAGCGCGCCTTGTTTTCGGAGAAGCTCTCCTGCTTTTCCTTCGCACCCTTTTCCAGACGCGCCATGGCGTCGAGGGGGTTCTTGAAGGGATCTTCCGCCGTGGGGTCGAAGACCTCGTTTTTCAGGACATTCGACATCTCATTCTGGGCACGACGAAACTTGGCGATGGCCTGACCTATGGTCTTGGCCATCGCCGGAAGCTTATCGGGTCCGAAGATGATGAAGCCGAATATCAGGATGAGAATAAGCTCGTTTCCACCGATACCGAACAATGCCGTCTTCCTCCGTGAATGTCGTCATTCCGAAACAGCGCCGATAGTAGCGCTCTTCGGCCTTATGCGCCACCCAAGAACGAGAGCGCCACGGTGGGCAGGCCCAATGCCAGCACCAGCACCACGCATACCACGACGATGCCGATGCGCTTCATGCGCTGCTGGCGCTCGCGCTTGATACGGGCCGCTTCCTCGCGCTTCTGCGCCGCCTCGAGCCTTGCCTGGCGCTGCTTCGCGGAAACCTTCTGCTTTGCCATTAGGATTCTCTTTCCCGTCGCCCGCCTAGTCGCGCAGGTCCTTGCGCAGGGCGACGAATTCCCTTACCGCCTCTTCGACATCGAAGGGGGTTTCCCACTTGCTGTTCTCGTACAGGATGGTGCCGCCGACCATGGTCATGACCACGTCGGTAGCGGAAGTGGTGTTGACCACCGCGGAGGCGACGTCATCGGTGGGCATCTGATGAGACTGGGAGATGTCCACGGCGATGATGTCGGCATGCTTGCCAACTTCCAAGGAACCGATGCGGTTTTCCATGTGAAGCGCACGGGCGCCGCCCATGGTGGCCATTTCCAGCATGGTTGACGCAGGGAGGAAGTTATCCCTGTTCAGCGCGCGCTGCAGCAGCATGCCGGTGCGCATTTCGGCCATCATGTCGATGGAGTCGGTGGCAGCAGGCGAATCGGTGCCCAGGCCCACGTTGAAGCCCATCTTCAGGAATTCGCTCATGGGAGCCACACCCATGCCCAGCTGCGCGTTGGCGCGCGGGGCGAGCGCGATGGACACGTTGTACTGCTTGAGCTTCTTCAAATCCTCGTCGTCGATATGCACGCAGTTGATTGCCATGGTGCGATCCGCGCTGAAGGCGCCCCAATTGAGCGCGTATTTGACGGGAGACACGCCCGTGGGCATCCAGGGCGGGCATTCCACGAAGCCGCGGTTTTCGTCCATGCCGTGCACGGAGAAGGCGCTGGATCCGCGGCGCACGAAGTCGTATTCGTCGCGGCTGCCTGCCAGATGCATGGCAACGCGCAGGGAGCTGCCCGCGAATTCGGCGCAACGGGTATAGACCAGGGGATGGCACTTGAACAGCGCTGCAGGGGCGATACCCAGAAGGATGCGGCTGCTGTCCACCTTGGCAGACCACTTGTCCAGGTCGGACGAGGCAGTGCGCATCGCATGATCGATACGGGCCTTGTCCATGGCGCAGACCTCGCGGTAAACCACGCCGCGCATGCCCAGCTTCTGCATCGCATCCAAGGTGGCATCGCTACCGGAAATGTCGGCGATGGTGGTGACGCCTGCGGAAATGGCTTCCAGACATCCCACGACGGAGGACGCATGCTTGCCGGCGGCGTTCATCTTGTCCTTGCATTGGTCGATGCGGAAGCGCCAGTCGGAATAAGGCACGTCATGGACGATGCCGCGCAGGGCGGTCGCATCCATGTGGCAATGGACGTTCACGAAACCGGGCATGAGCACGGTGTCCTTGTAGGTGCGGCAGGTCTCTTCGGGGTAGCGGGCGCGGAGCGCGTTGGCGTCGCCCACATCCTGGATCTTGCCGTTTCGTATCAGCACGGCGCCGTTTTCGATGGAATCGGAAGTAATCGGCAGCACGTAATCAGCGCAAAGAAGCATAGCAACCTCCTGTGTTCACTCGTACAGGCCATAATAGCATTGCAAAACCAAGGGCCGCGACGAGCGCGGCCCTTCATCGGTGAAGTTGTTACTGTTGCGCAACCTGCGCACCGCCCCTACGCGCCCGAATCGACGGCAGAAAGGGAGAAACCCCCCTCGACGGCACCGCACGTCCGCGTCCTAGTAGGGCTCTTCCAGGTTGGTGCGCGCCGCAGCGTCGGCATCCCAGCCGAAGAACTTGCCCTGCTTGTAGCGGTCAAGCGCCACGAGCGCGATCATCGCCGCATTGTCGGTGCACGCGCTCAAAGGCGGCATGGTCAGCGCCACCCCGCGCTTCTCGCATGCACGTTCGTAGGCGCGGCGCAGCTCGCGGTTGGCAGCAACGCCGCCGCCCAGGCAGAACTCCTTCGCACCAGTCTGGTCGAGCGCGGTGCAGGCCTTGGAAACCTGCACGTCGATCACGGCCGCCTGGAAGCTCGCGCAGATGTCGGGCAGGTTCAGTTCGTTGCCAGCGGCAAGCTGCTCGTTGATGTAGGTGGTCACGGCGGTCTTCAGGCCCGAGAGCGAGAAACGCAAGTCGCCCGAATGCATCATCGCACGCGGGAAGTCGATGGCCTTGGGATTACCCTGCGCCGCATACTTGGAGACCACGGGGCCGCCGGGGTAGCCCAGGCCCAGCGCCTTGGCCACCTTATCGAAGGCCTCGCCCACCGCGTCGTCGATGGTTTCGCCCAGTACCTTGTAGTCGCCCCAGTCGCGCACGTGCACCAGCATGGTGTTGCCTCCGGAAACCAGCGACACCACCATGGGGGGCTCGATCTGGGCCTTGGCGATCTTGTTCGCGTACAGGTGTCCCTCAAGATGGTTCACCCCGATGAAGGGGATGCCCGCCGCCCAAGCCGCCGCCTTGGCGAAGGCCACGCCCACCACGAGGGCGCCCACCAAGCCAGGGGCGTAGGTAACTGCGACCGCGTCCAGGTCGCGCCAGCGCAGACGCTGCCTTCCCAGGCGGTTCGCCGCGTTTTCCAGGCATACCTGCGTGACGCCGCAGATGGCCTCGACGTGCTTCCTGCTTGCGATTTCGGGGACCACGCCGCCGAAACGGGCATGGAAGTCGATCTGACTCGCCACGGTATCGGCCAAGATGGCGCCCTGCCCGTCCACCACGGCGGCGGCCGTCTCATCGCAGGACGATTCGATGGCCAGGATGAGCGGGTGGCTTTCACCGCGGGACCCGAAGCCCTCCGGACGCGAGGATTCGCCCGCCTGGTCCACCTTCAGTTTCATGCCGGCGACATCACCCGACACCAAGGGAAGCGGGCCGGAGAAGACGAAGGCATCTTCTCGGTCGGAATAATATCGCGGACGCCTGCCCTGGTTTTCCAGGCCCAGGCCGACGTAGAAAGCCTGCGCACCCTCGTTGGATGCGCGCACCTCGAGCGTTGCCTGGCGGGCACCCAGATCGCGCGCGTCGGCGGCGATGCGGCCCACCAGGTTGCGGGCGATGCCCAAACGGCGCCATTCGGGGTCGCAGCCCACCTTCAGGATCTGCAGCCAGCCGTCAACCACCCAGCCGCCAGCGTAGCCCACAAGCGTGCCGTCGGCCCCGTCGAGCGCAGCCCACCAGGTGCGGTCCTTGCGCTGCAGGTCGTCCGCCACCAAGTTGGCATTCCAGGCATCGGAGCCCATCACACGGCGCTCCATCGCCGCCACCTGCTCGGCGCGCGACAAATCGAGCGGCCGGTAGACCACACGGGATGCACGACTGCCGGCGTCTTCGGCATCCAGGGCGCGCGCGGACTGCACGCCGGTGCGCAGGTCGCGCGGGGCGGGCTTGGCCAAGCGGACGCGCTCGTTTTCCTCCGCATCGGAAAGGCGGGTGTACACGGGCAGCAGCAATGCCGGGTCGTGGCGCACGACGTCGAAAGGATCGACCTCGCCTTCCCTCCAGGCCTCCTGCACCGCCGCGAGCAGGCCGGCGCCCGACGCGGTCCACAGGCGCTCTTCGGCAAGGGCGCCCGCATGCGCGAATAGGTCGGCGTACTTCGCAAGCGCATCTCCCGCAATGAGCAGGGATTCGCTTTCAGGGAGCTGTTCGGCCTGGGCGGCCGCCTTCACCACGAAGTCGGAATTCATGCGCACGATACCGGCGTCGCTCACCCGATAGCGCACCGGATAGACCTCGTGGCGCATGGCGTCGGCCAGAACCAGCGCCTCGCCGCGCACGCCGGCGATCTGCAGCCCCCAGGCGATGGCGTCGAGCGTGGACACGCCCAGCAGGGGCACTTCCAGCGCCTCTGCCATGCCTTTGGCGCTTGCGATGCAGATGCGCACGCCCGTGAAGGAGCCGGGGCCGCGCCCGCAGGCGATGCATGAGATGGCTTCTTTCGGAACGCCCGCTTCGTCAAGCAGGTCCTCGATACAGCCCAAAAGCTTCGTGTTGGACGCCCTGCGTGCAGCGACGGTGCGCTGCGCGATGCATTCGATGGACTTGGACTGCCCGCAGAGCACGCCCAGACCCATGGCGATCACTTCGTTCGAGGTGTCGAACGCCAGAATGATGTTCTTTTCCATACTGCAATCCCGTTTGCGATAGCTTGTCACGAAAAAACGCCCCGCCGGAGACGGGGCCGAAAGGCGGCCTGCGCCCTACCCGCCGAAGCGGCGGCCGAACGCAAGCCGCACCGATACCCGATGCCGGCCGGCAGCGCGGCTAGGCCAGGCCGGAGCCCGCCTGGGACGCCCAGTCCCCAAGCAAAACCTGCGCACGCGGCCCGCAGGCGCTGCAGGTGATTTTGCGACTTGCAGGGCCCGTGCATTCGATGCACACGCGCAGATGGTCTTCAGGCAGGCAACCGGGGAACTTGCTCCCCCATTCGATGAAGCAGACGCCGCCTGCCTCCAGGGTTTCCCAATAGCCGATATCTTCCAGCTGGTCTTCGGAATCCAGGCGGTACAGGTCGAAATGGTCCAGTTCCAGGCTTTCGCCCTGATAGGCGATCATGATGTTGAACGTGGGGCTGACCACGCTTTCGGCCACACCCAAACCGCTTGCCACCGCCTGGACGAACTGGGTCTTCCCGGCGCCCAGATCGCCTTCCAAAAGCACCGCATCGCCGGCGCACAGCAAAGGAGCGAGCGTTGCCGCCAGCTCCTTCGTCTCCTGCACGCTTTCGGTGCAGCGCGTATATGCATGATTGTTTTCCATGGGCGCCATTGTACGCCAAGGCGGGGCGCGGGGCTATACGAGCGCGCGCTCGGCAGCCTGCACCGTATGGCCCACCGTCACCGCGGAAGTGACGGAACCCACACCACGCGGGACGGGGGTGATGGCGTCGACCAGGTTTTCGACCGATTCGAAATCGACGTCGCCGCACAGCTTGCCTTCCGCATCCACATTGATGCCCACGTCAACGACCGTCTGGCCCTCGCGGAAGAAATCGGCACCGTAGGCACGCGCACGGCCCGTCGCGCAGATGACGATTTCGGCCTCGCGCACCGTTTCCGCCAAGTCGCGCGTGCGGGAATGGCAGATGGTCACGGTGGCGTTGCGCGCCAGCAGCAGCATGGCCACGGGCTTGCCGATCACCAGGCTGCGCCCGATCACGGCAACCTTCTTACCCGCGGGATCGATGCCGTAGTGGTCCAGCACCTTCATGCAGGCAACCGCCGTGGAAGGGGCGAAGGCGCCTTGGCGGTCGGCGAACACGCCCGCGAGCGCTGCCGGGGAAATGGCATCCACATCCTTTTCCGGAGCGAGCAGGGCACAGGCGGCATCTTCATCCAGATGCGCAGGAAGCGGACGGAACATGAGGCAGCCATGAATGGAGGAATCTTCATTCACCTGGCGGATGACGGCCTCCAGCTGCTCCTGGCCTGCGTCCTCGTCGAGCACGAAGGGACGCACGTCCACGCCTACCGACTGCGCGCGCTTGGTCACGCCGCGTTCGTAGCTCAGGTCGTCGGGGCGCTCTCCCACGCGTACGATCGCGAGCACGGGGGTTACGCCTGCAGCCTTGAGCGCATCCACGCGCAAGGACAGGTCTTCGGTCATGGCATCGGCAACGGGCTTGCCCAGAAGAAGCTTACTCATCGGCGGGGTCCACCTGTTCTACGACGAAGGAATAGATAGCGTCGGCCTTTGCGGAGGACCTGCGCACCTTCCTGTTGGCAAGGTCGCGGTAACGGGCCGCCTTCGCCTTGTCGTCCATGCAAGCGACGTTGACGAACACGTTGAGCGAAGCGCTCTGGATGGCGGCCTTGGCCAGAACGGCTGCGCAACCCGCATCGCTGCGCACCATCTTGCTTCCGTTATGCGCCATGAATTCGCAGGTATCCAGGAGGTCGCTGCAAGCATCCATGATGCGTAGGGGCACGTCGCAAGCTCCATCGATGGCCGCTTCCATGGCGGCCTTGCGCTCCTCGATCTGCTCGGGCGTATCCTTGGGCATGCGGTACACGGCGGAAACCGGTAAGAACGCCTGGGCGTCGTCGTCGATCAGCTGCACCAGATGCGCACGGGCGGCTTCCAAATCGGCCAGGGCAGCCTGCACCTGGTCTTCCACGGCCGCATAGGTCTTCTTCCCCACGGTCAGGTTGCCGACCATGGAGGCGAGCGCCGCAGCGAGGGCGCCGCAATACGCGCTCGCCCCGCCGCCGCCCGGGGTGGGCGCGCTGCTTGCGAGGGCGTCGATGAATTCGGTGTTGATGGGCATAGGATATAGCCTCCGTTCAATCGAGCGGGAAGGGACGAGCGCGGTCTTCTGCGCGGGCTCCCGAGCCGCCGTTTTCACAAAAGCGATGATACTTCAAGGAGTGCCGCCGCGAGGGGGCGCGCCGTCGAGGCCACCCACGGAATGGCAGATAGCGGGCTTTCGCCGAAAGCGGTAACCGGGCCATCGGGTGGGGAGATCGCCCGCATGCGGATAGCAGCGGTGTCCGGAAAGCACGCAAGGCGGCTGATTTGGGGCTGCAGGCGCAACCCGAGAGACGGCGGCAGCCGCAAAAGAGGCGCCCGAACCGGCTGGAGCAGGGACGAGGATGCCCGAAGAGACGGTCGGGGGACCGTCTCGAGACGAAGAGTGCAACCTAAATGAACGGCAAAACCCCGAAAAGGCATCCGAACCTGATGGCTTAGGACTGCGGGCGCCCGGATACAGTATCCTTCGTAGGAAAAACCGCAAGAAAGCAAGGAGGGGATATGAACATCCAGATCTTCGGGACGAAGAAAAGCCAGGACACGCGCAAAGCGGAGCGCTATTTCAAGGAACGCCGCATCAAGTTCCAGTTCATCGACCTGAAGGAAAAGGAGATGAGCAAGGGGGAATTCGCATCGGTTTCTCGCGTGGTGGGCGGCGCCGACGCGATGATCGACTGGGATGCGAAGGATCAGGACCTGCTGGCACTGATGAAGTATCTGGGAGACGACGCCCGTGCAGAAAAGCTGCTGGAAAACCAGCATGTGATGAAGATGCCCGTGGTCCGCAATGGCAAACAGGCCACGATCGGATACGCACCCGATGTTTGGAAGGGTTGGGAGTAGGAAACGAACTAGAGGCAAGCTCCCGAAAAAGCTCGACACCACGAAGGTGAAACGACCAAGCATGAAACGAACTTGATTTATCTCGCCAATCCAAGCGTTTCGATACGAAAAACCGGCTGGGCAACCCCAACCGGTTCTAGCTGTCTATTGGTAGCGATACTCTATCCGACCTCTAGCACAATCTCGGATAAGCGGTTTATGTCAGTAGTACTTATACCAACCTTCGTACTTCATGATGCGTCTCTTTGCGCTGTAGTCATATCCAGTATACAAACCGGACGATACGGCGTAATAGTGATGGATTATCGAGCCATACCTAACCGGAAGCCAAACTTGAAGAAGAGGACCTGCACTTTTATCGGATCCCCATCGATTCAAAAGCTCCCAACGACCTGAATCCGATCCATCCCAGAATGTTCCTTTAGTATCCCCTTTCACATACCATTTCGAGGTGGTAGTACTGGTCCTCCAAATATTCCAGGTCCCAGCAAGCGGAACCCAGGCGCCATCAAAGCCAACGTAGCTCTTCCCATTGTCTACCAGACGGTTCTTGGCCTTGGTTCCATTTGCATAGTACCAATACCAATGACCACCCGACTTGACCCAATAGCCGTTCCTCGCAGCACCATCGGAGCCGAAGTAATAGGTCCTACCGTTGATGACGTGCTTGCCGGTGTACATATGGCCGTACTTGTTGAAGCCGTAGGTGCTGCCGTTGATTGTCCTGACGCCGGTGGCGAGCCTTCCGTTGGACTGGCAGTAATGCCAGTAACCGCCGGACTTGATCCACTGGGACTTGCGCATGGCACCGTCCGACCCGAAGTAGTAGCGGTTGCCGTAGAGCTTCCTCCAGCCCGTGTACATATGCCCGTCGGCCTTGGCGAACCAGTAGGTCTTTCCGGAGATGGGGGTCCTGCCGATGGCCTTCATGCCGTTGGACCTGACGTAGTACCACTTGCCCGACGTCTGGACCCAGCAGCTGCGGCGC